>Ga0081538_10003697_pt1 | contig 14355 bp, 14 predicted proteins | sample TabmetS5T2R1_FD_71022 | JGI IMG/M metagenome (GOLD analysis project Ga0081538, IMG submission 71022) | Tabebuia heterophylla rhizosphere microbial communities from the University of Puerto Rico - S5T2R1 | ecosystem: Host-associated > Plants > Roots > Rhizosphere ... | reverse complement strand
GCCTGGATCGCCGCCCGGCAGGACGTGGTCGCCGCGCTGGCGGGGCGGCGCGGCATCACCCGGTCGCGGCGGCGCTGGGTGGCGCTCGGCGCCGCGTTGGTGGCGGGCGGCGCCGCCGTGCTGGCCGCCGGCGCCTGGCGGAGCAGCCCGACCATCATCCTCGCCGGGCTGGCCGTCGGCGAGCTCGGGCTGGTGCTGTGCACGCCCGCGCTGGTGGGGCTGGTGGCCCGGGCCGGCACCTTCATGCCGCTGGCCCCACGGATCGCCCTGCGCGACACCGCCCGCAACCGCACGGCCGCGGCGCCGGCGATCTCGGCCGTCATGGCGGCGGTCGTCGGCAGCCTGGCGGTCGGCGTCATGCTGGTCGCCAGCGCCCAGCGCGCCAGGGACGATTACCGGTCGGCCACCCGGCCCGGGGACGTGGTCCTCGAGGCCAGCCGCAAGTCCGGTGGCGGGCGGCCGGTGCCGACGCAGGCGGTCGCCCAGCTGCGCCGCGCCATGCCGGTCGAGCGGGTCCACCGGATAGGCCTGCCGGCGTGCGGCACCGGGGAGTGCGCGGTCAGACCGCGGATGCCGGCGGCCCGCCAGTGCCCGTACTCGCCCGAGGTGCTGCGACGCGACCCGACCCCGGTCGAGCAGCGCGCCGCCCGGCGCGCCGCCCGCTGTGACGGCCTCGGCGGCCTGTACCGCTACTTCCAGTACGCCGTCACCGACAGCTTCACCCTCGTCATCGAGCCGGACGCGGTCGACGCGGTCACCGGCCTGGCGGCCGAGAACGCCGACCGGGCGGCGGCGGCCCTGCGGGCCGGCAAGGTGGTCGTCGACCACCCACGCTACCTGCACGACGGCCAGGTGACGCTGACCATCACCGCAGCCAACCTGCTCGACAAGACCAAGGAGCAGACCCGGACGGCCACGGCGCCCGGCGCCGCGCTACCGCACCGCCCGCGGGCGCCGATCACCCTGATGACCCGGCAGACGGCCCGCTCCCTCGGGCTGGACCCCGTGCCGTCGATGCTGCTGGCCACCACCAGCCGCATGCCGACGGTTGCCGAGGCGGATCGGCTCCAGGCCACGCTCGGCAACACCGCCGGGGTATACGTCGAGCAGGGCCCGCGGCCCCGGTCGGAGACCCGCACCCTGCTGCTGCTGGCCGTGGTGGCCGGGGTCATCACCCTGGGCGCCGCCGCGCTCGCCACCGGGCTGGCCGCCGCCGACGGCCGCGCCGACTTCGGCACGCTCGCCGCCGTCGGCGCCTCGCCCCGGGTCCGGCGCGGGCTGTCGCTGAGCCAGTCCGGCGTGATCGCCGGGCTGGGGTCGCTGCTCGGCGCGGCCGCCGGGTTGGCCGGCTCGGTCGCCGTGCTGCGCGCCCTCAACCGCGGCTACGCCGACATGTGGCCGGCACCGACCCCGTATCCGATCACCCTACCCTGGCTCAACCTCGCCGTCGCGCTGCTGGTGGTGCCGGTGGTGGCGATGCTCGGCGCCGGCCTGCTGACACGCTCCCGGCTGCCGATCGAACGCCGTCTGTAGTCGCAGGCGCAGCCGGGTGCGTGCAGCACCAGGGTGTCGCCGCCGCTCGCCCCGAGCCAGGTCGGTCTCGACCATTGGCTTCGCCAATCCGAGCTGGGGCCACCGCGCCCGACGCCGTATCATGCTGCCGCGGGACCCGCCGACGCATGCCAGCAGTCCAGGTGGTCACCGTGGACAAGCTTGTGACCGTGGCTGCCCGATCGAGGTTGGTCGCGTTCCGGTTCCTGGATCTGCCTGTAGGAGCGCCTTCGTGAAGCTGTCGGTGATGCCCGTCTACAACGAAGCGGCCACGCTGGCCGAAGCCGTGAAGGCGGTCCTGGAAGCTGTCTACCCCCGCGAGATGGGACTTGTTGTCGTCGATGATGGCAGTACCGACACGACGCCGCAGATCCTGGCCGGTCTCCGGGATGAGCGCATGGCTCGCTACCGTCCTCAGGGGGATTCTCGTGCTGCCGATGACCTGCCCGGAGATCCACGGTGATGACAGCAGCGGAACGGGCACCCCGGCCCAGCGACCGTCGCGATTGGCTGGTTGCCGGTCTGGCCGCGGTCGGGCTACTGGCACTGTTCGTGGCTGTGCAGCGCGGGAAGATCTCCACCTACGACAGCAAGATCGCAGTCGCGACGGCCAAAGCGATGGCGCAAGGACACCTGCACCTGGACCCCGCCGACGACTTCTATGGGCGACACCTCCCCTACTCCCACTTTGGGATCGGGATGCCACTGGTGATCCTGCCGCTCTATGTCCTCCAGCAGAGTCTCCACGCCCCACCCGAGGTGCTGGTGACCCTGGCCAGCCCCCTGTTGCTCGCCGCCTCGGGTGCCTTGCTGTATCTGTCCGGTCGCGAGCTCGGCTGGAGCCGACGGCTGTCGCTGGCCGGGGCGCTGGTCTTCGGCACCCTCACGATGGCGCTGCAGATCAGCCAGGACCTGTTCAGCGAGCCAGGGGTCGCGTTCGCCATGGCGCTGCTGACGCTCGGCCTGCTTCGGTGGCGAAGTGGCCGCCCCAGCGGCCCGTGGCTTGCCGGCCTGGGCACTGGCGTCGGTGTGCTCTTCCGCACCGACTCGATCCTGCTGCTGGGCGTTGGCCTGCTGCTGTTGCCGGCGTTCGTCCCGTGGCGACGGCTGCTGCGCCAGCCCTGGGCGTGGCTAGGCCTGATGCTGCCGATCGTCGCTGCCGTCGCCTGGATGGGCTGGTACAGCATGATCCGGGATGGAACCCCGATCCCACAGGTGTACGGGGGAAGCTTCAGGGTACCGATTCTGCGGGGCCTCGACGGTCTGCTGCTCTCCGGTGGCAAGAGTTTGTTCGTGTTCAACCCACTCCTCTTGCTGGCCATCGCTGGCGCCGTCGCGCTGTGGCGGCGCGACCGAGCCCTGACCGCGCTGGTGCTGGTGCTCGTCGTGGCCCGAGTGCTGTTCTTTGCTCGGTGGAGCGCCTGGTATGGCGGGGTGGCCTGGGGGCCACGGCTCCTGATGCCGGTCGTTGGCCCGCTGTCGCTGCTCGCCGTCTACGCCATCTCCCGGGTCCCCCGGTTGCCGATCGGGCTGCGAATACCTGCCGCGGTCGGCGTGGCCGCGCTTGTTGTGGTCTCCGCGGTGGTGAGTCTGGCGTCGGTGTGGGTCTGGCAGTCGGCTTCCTGGAAGTGGGCGAAGTACCGGCCGCCCGGCCTGGAGGGACAGGCGCTGCGGCAGTTCAGGGTTGAACGAAGCACTGGATACTTTGACAGCCTGGAGAACAACGCGATCGCATACAACCTGCGCCACCTGCAGCACCAAGGCCCATTCCCGCTGCGCCATTTTCGCGGCGGCCCGACCCTGGTCGGACGTGTCGCGCTGGCTGTGGCCATCCTCGCGCCGCTGGCCGCGTGGCTGACTGCTCGTCGCGAGCCTGCGGGAGCCTCAACCAGTGGCCGGCCAGTCGCCACCCCATCAGCCACTGCCGCAACGCACGTCGGCCGGCCAGAATACTGAACCGGGGCCGTTCCGAATTGGTGCCGCGCAGCCCCTGGTGGTGCAGGGATCGCTGTGACTTCCGGGTGCGTGGATGCTATGCGGTGGCCTGCTGCGGAGGAGGGGAGAGGTCCAGGGGGTCGGAGCACCAGGGCCCGCAGTTCTGGACCCAGCGGCGCAGCTCGGGCAGGGAGGTCTTGGCCGGGTCGTAGACCACGGTGGCGGTCTGGGCGACCGGGTTGGCGAACACGGGCATCATTGGGCCGCCGCGAAAAGCTCGCGGCCGAGGAGGACCTCCCACGGCTCGACGCTCGCGATCGCCAGCAGCTCCATCGCCGTATAGGGATCGCCCTCGAAGCGGCGGCGGACATCGGCCTCGTCGCGGGCCTCGACGACGAGCAGCGTCTTCGGGCCGCCGGCGAGCCATCCACCGAGGACGACGAACCGGCGCTCGGCGAGCGCGCCCATGAACGCGAGGTGCTCGTCCCATGCATCCTGCTCGCTCGGCGGCTTCGCGTGGTCCCAGCGCGCTCCCCCCTCACGGATGACGGCGAAGAGCGAGCCTCGCGTGATGCCGTTCTCGGGCTCCTCCGGTACCGCCGCAGCGCTCGCCTCGAACGGCGTCTTCTCCAGCGAATCCATGACCTGCCTCCTGACGGTGTCTGGACTTCATGACTGGATCCTTCTGGACGCCCGGGGGTGGTGGCATCACCCGGAGGTGGGAACGAGAGGGGATCTTGCGGCAGCTGGCCGCGGGTGAGGCCGCACCAAGGTGCTAGCAGGAGGCGATTGGACCTCGACTAGGGCAGGAGCCCCAGCTCCCGCGCCCGGGCGACGGCCTGGGTGCGGTTGGCCACCTCGAGCTTGCTGAACAGGTTGCTGACGTGGCGCTTGACGGTGTCCAGCGTGACCACCAGCTGCCTGGCGATCGCCCGGTTCGGCGCCCCGGCGGCCAGCAGCCGCAGCACCTCCAGCTCACGGGCGCTCAGCGGCTCGACCAGCCCCGTCACCACCACACCGCCGGGGCGGACCGGCAGGCGGACCGGCAGGCCGGCCTGCTCGAAGGCCTCCACCAGCCGGGCAAGATAGTCCCGCGGCACGGCGTCGGCCGCCGCCGGGCGTTCCTGCCGGCGGCCCACCAGCTCGCGGAGCAGGGCGGCCATCGGGGGGCCCTCGTCGGCGAACACGCGCAGGTAGCCCTCGGGCGCGGCCAGCGCGAGCGCGTCGGCCAGGGCAGCCTGGGCGCCGGCCTGGTCGCCGCCAGCGGAGAGGGCCAGCGCCTGGAGGGCCCGGACCTCGATGACACTCCTGGTCCGCCCCTGGCTGGTCGCCCGGGCGTGCAGCCGATCCAGCAGCCCCAGCGCCTGCTCGGGAGCCTGGGTGGCGAGCAGCACCCGGGCCAGCACCAGGTACTCGCGCTCGCGCGGGTAGCCAGGGTCGTCGTCGGCGCCGAGGCCGCGTGCCCGGGCCCAGCGGGCGGCGGCGTCGACATCGCCCTGGGCCAAGGCCAGCCGGGCACGCTCTACTGGCGCCGGGTTGAGTAGGCCGACCACCGCGGGGCTCAGCTGAACCCGTTCGGCCTCGCCCATGGCGTCCAGGGCGCCGGCCCGGTCGCCCCGATGCTGCCGGATCCAGGCCAGGGTGACCAGGCCATTGGCCAGCGGCGTGGTGAAGACGAGTTGCCGGCACAGCGCGATGCCGTCGGTGGCGTAGGCCAGCGCCGCGTCGAGCTCGTCTCGTTCGTACAGTACGCCGGCCATGCCCACCTGTGCGACGCCAGCGACCTGTGGGGCTGGCCCGTCCGGGTCGGCGGCCACCCCCAGCGCCTCCCGGTAGGTCGCCAGGGCGGCCTCAAGGTGGCCCCGGTCGCGCTGGACCAGGCCGAGGCCGTGGTAGCCCAACGCGGCCGCGGCCGGGGCCCGTTGGCTGGCCGCCCGCCACCCGGCGCTGCTGGACGCCATGGCCGCCTCGGCCTCCGCCAGCCGACCAGCCAGCCACTCGGCTTCGGCCAGGTACCAGCGGGTGAAGGACTCCAGCATCCATTCGCCCTCACCGAGGGCGGCCAGAGCCCGCCTGGCGGACGCGATCATCTGGTCGGCGTCGCCGCGGAGATAGGCCAGGCCGGCCCGCTGGAGCGCGATCGCCGCCGGGAGGTTGGCCAGCATGCTGGCGGCCCTGCCGACCGACGGCTCGTACGGCTCATCGGCGGCGACCGCGAGCGCCTGCTCGGCGGCGTCGAGGGGGCCCTCGACCGCCTCCAGCTGGCCGCTGATGAGGGCCAGGCGCGCCTCCGCCAGTGCCAGCCGCGGGCGGGAGCGGACCAGCTCGGCGGGTAAGGCGGCCAGCCAACGCTGCAACGTCACCCCCTCCCAGCGCAGGAGGCGCGCGTCGAGCTGGCGTTCGATCAGCCGGGCCGCCCAGATGGCATCCCCGGCGGCCAGGGCATGGCCGATGGCCTCGTCGGCCAGGCCCTGTGCCTCGTGCCAGGCGGCCGCGACCCGGTGCAGCGCTGGCACCCGCTCGGGCTCCTCCTGCTGCAGGCGGGCCCGGAGCAGGTCGGCGAACAGCTGGTGGTAGCGCCACCAGCCCCGTACCTCGTCCAGCGGGTGAAGGAACAAGTTGGCCCGCTCGGCCTGCTCCAGCAGCGCCTGGCTGTCGGCCCGCCCCGTCACCGCCGCGCACAACGACCCCGACAGCCGCTCCAGAATCGAGGTCTCCACCAGGAACCCCCGCAGCTCGGGGGGTTGGCGGTCCAGCACCTCGGCGGTGAGATAGTCCAGCACATAGCGGTGGCTGCCCGAGAATCCCTCCACAAAGGCGCTGATGTCGGCGTGGCCCTGCAGCGACAGGGCGGCCAGCTGCAGCCCTGCGGCCCAGCCTTCGGTTCGGTCGCCCAGCGCCGCCACGGCCGCCTCGGGCAGCTCGCGTCCAACCGCCATTCGCAGCAGCGCGGCGGTTTCCTCGGCGCTGAAGCGCAGGTCGGCCTCGCGCACCTCGGCCAGCTGCCCGCCGGCCCGCAGCCGGGCCAGCGGCAGCGGCGGGTCGGCCCGGCTGGCCACCACCAGCCGCAGCTGCGCGGGGAGGCGCTCCAGCAGCCCGGCCAGGCTGTCGTGGACCGATGCCGCCTCGACCAGCTGATAGTCGTCCAAGACCAGCACCACCTGCTCGGACCCCTCGACCAGCTGGTTGATCAGCACGGTCAGCACCGTCTCCAGCGGCGGCTGGCCGCCCTGGAACAGGGCCTCGACCCGCTGGGCGACCCCGGGTCGCAACTCGTCCAGGGCCGCGGCGACATAGCGCCAGAACCGCGCCGGGTCACTGTCGCCGCCGTCCAGCGACAGCCAGGCCACCGACTGCCGGCTGCGCCGGGCCCAGTCGCCCAGCAAGCTCGTCTTGCCGAAACCGGCCGGCGCACAGACCAGGGTGAGCAGACCGGCCGTCCCCACGGTGAGGCGCTCGATCAGCCGCGGGCGGGCCAGGAAGCCGGGGCGGGGCCGGGGGACGTGCAGCTTGGTCGCCAGCAAGCGGTCCCGCTCGGGCGTCACGGCCTCCACCGGCGTCGTCGTGGACGGCTCAGCCATGGGGAACTCGCACCCTCGTGTCTATCCGACGGGCGCCTTCCTTGGGCGGCTCCATTGTAGTCCGCAGCGGCAGTCACCCGAGCCGCGGCGCCAAGATCCCCCTCACCTCCCACCTTCGAGCGATGCCGTCCGCCTGGACCCGTCCGTAGCGTGCCGGCGAGACCCCGGTTAGCGAGGGTCCCGGCCACCGCCGACTGGGATGCAAGTGAGGAGGAGCGACCATGGCGATCGGCCATCTGCATCCACCGGGCGTGTTCGACGCCGGTCACTGCCGGGCCTGCGCCCGCCAGGCCGGGCTGCTTGACCACTACAACCGCGTCCAGGAGGAAGAATTCTGCCTCCGGCAGGCCTCGGCGTACGCGCGGGCGGCCCACCGGTACGCGCTGTGGGCGCTGGGATCCTCCGGGGCTGGGGTCCTGCTGGCCACCCTCGCCCTGCTGACACGATGAGCCGACCGCCAGGAGCTACGGGGCCGACCGACCGACGGGCCCAATACGAGATCCGCGTGCGCGGCAACCTCGACCGTCACTGGTCGGGCTGGTTCGACGGCCTCCAGGTCAGCAGCGATGCGCCCGGCCAGACCCTGATCACTGGGCCCATCGTCGACCAGGCGGCCCTGCATGGCCTGCTCGCCAAGGTCCGCGACCTCGGCCTGCCGCTGCTGTCGGTCCGGCAGATCAGCCCAGGACACGAGTCCGAGAAGGCGCAGTGATGCCAGCGCCTTCCATTCCACGCCGTCAGCGTCAGCGCTTGAGGTCGCGGCGGCCTGGAGGGACCGGCCGGCGGCGCCGCCGCCTGACGGCCGGCCTTGTCGACCGGCGGACTCCGTCGGGGCGGCTGCTCCCCTGGTGAAACGCAGCCGTGAGCCGGAGGCCCGGCCCGCAAGATCCCACCCCGACACCACCTACGGGTGATGCCCCAAGCCGGCCCCTGGTCGCAGGATCGACGGTGACCGCGAGCCAACCATGCGGCCCCGCCGGCCCAGCGCCCGGCGGGCACCAGTGGACAGCCGCGAGCGGCGTGGCCGCCGGGCGCGGCGCTGGGGTGGACTCGACGGTTGAGGACAATATGGATGGACTGCGATTCGGAGGCGAGGGGCACGATGGACCGACCAGCGGAAAGACCTGTACGGGGTCGTGGATCCACCTCCGGCGGGCCGGCGGCGGCGCCGCGGTCGGGGCCGCGCCGCCTCATCGAGCTGAGCCACCAGATCCACCACGGCATGGTCACCTACCCGGGACTGCCCGGACCCGAGCTCAGCGACCACCTGCCCAGGGAGGCCTCCCCTGCCCGCTACGGACCCGGCACCGAGTTCCACATCGGCCGCATCTCGATGGTGGCCAACACCGGCACCTACCTCGACAGCCCCTCCCACGCCTTCGCCGACGCAACCGACGTGGCCGGCCTGCCCCTGCAGCGCGTCGCCGACCTGGACGGCATCGTGGTGGCAATCGACCCCGGGCGGCGCGCCATCGACCGCGACGCGTTGGCCTCCTACGAGGTTGGCGGCCGGGCGGTGCTGGTCCACACCGGCTGGGACCGCCACTGGGGCACCGAGCGGTACGGCACCGGCAGCCCCTTCCTGACCGCTGCCGCCGCCGAGTGGCTGGTCGAGCAGCAGGCCGGCCTGGTCGGCATCGACTCGGTCAACATCGACGACCCCAGCGGCCAGCCGCGCCCGGTGCACAGGACGCTGCTGGCGGCTGGCATCCCGATCGTGGAGCACCTGTGTGGGCTTGACCAGCTCCCGCCGAGCGGCTTTCGCTTCCATGCCGCCCCGCCCCAGGTGGTCGGCATCGGCACCTTCCCGGTCCGCGCCTACGCCGTCCTGGCCGAGGGGTAGGCCGGCGACGGCGCATGGCGAAACAGGAAGCCGTCGCCGCCGTCCTCGGGCGGCCCGGTAGCTACTGGTCGGCAAGCCTCGGGAGGAGGGAGCGGTGCAGGGTGGTTAGCAGGGCTCTGTCAGGTTGGTGCGGCTGATCGTCCCCGTCGAGGGAGCCGGCGGGGTGCGGGGCGCTTGCAGACAGGGCAGGCGCCGGCCCAGCAGGCGAGCAGGACCTGCCGCGGCGCGTGAGTCCCCGAAGCTCCAGCACCCTTGCCTCAGCCCCTTCTCGCCCGGATGTCACGATCTGGGCTTGCACCTTGCCAGCGGGTCGTTGCCGTCCGGCCCAGGGAGGAATGGATCTCCCCCGGGTCGTACGGGGCAGGCCGGCGTCGACGCTTGACACAAATCTCGTGTAGCACGAGGATCGTGTCATGCGGAATGTCACCATCACCCTGGACGAGGAAACGGCCCGCTGGGCCCGGATCGAGGCCGCTCACCGAGACATGAGCGTCTCCCGGCTCATCGGCCAGCTCCTCCGCGAGCACATGCGCGCCCAGACCACCTACGAGGACGCCATGCGGCGCTACCTCGGCCGAGCCCCCGCCGTGCTCAAGGGTGCCGGTCGCTATCCGACCCGCGAGGAGCTGCACGACCGTGCCGGTCTTCGTTGACACCAACGTCCTCGTCTACGCCCGAGACGCCTCCGAACCAGAGAAGCAGCCCCAAGCCGCAGCGTGGATCGAGCACCTGTGGCGAACCCGAACGGCTCGCCTGAGCTTCCAGGTCCTCCAGGAGTACTACGCGGCCACCACCCGCAAGCTGAAGCCCGGCCTGACTCCCGAGCAGGCCCGCGCCGACGTCCGCGACCTGCTTGCCTGGCGACCGGTACCGGCCGGAACCGAGCTGCTCGAGGAAGGCTGGTCGGTGGAGGACCGCTTCGGTATCTCCTGCTGGGACGCGCTCATTGTGGCCGCGGCCAGGATCGCCGGATGCGAGTACCTGCTGACCGAGGACCTCCAGCACGGAGCAGAACTCGAAGGGCTGCGGGTGGTCAGCCCCTTCCGCGCTGCGGCCGGCTCGCTTGGTTGATCGCTTCAGATGGGCGCTGGAGCGGCTGCGCGCCGAGGAGGCGCGTCTCGGCCCTCGGCCGCCTGCTCGACCTGGTCGGGCTGCCCCGCTACGCCGCGATCTGCCGTTCGCCAGAGACCGACACGGTGCTGACCGCCTACGAGCGCGACTGCCGCGCGGCCTTCGCGGCCTTCCGCCGGGCCGAGGAGCGACGCCGGCCGCTGCCGTCCCGCCCGGGGAGGAAGCTGGCGTCCTCCCCGGGTCGGACGCATGCCGCATCGCCGTCACCGCGCGCGGCGGGGGGCCCGCACCTCCCCGGGCCGGGCGGGGGACCGGCGCGCAGGAGCGGGACGGGTGCCGGAGGTCTTGCCGTCCCCTGGCCCCCGCGACGCGACCGGCCCCACCGCGACCGGCCGACGCGCCCCCGCCCGCCGGTAGCGCGCGTCGAGGCCGCGCCGTGCTCCCAGCCAGGCGAGCGGCGCCATGACCGCCCGGACCACACCGGGCGCGAACGCCGCCGTCACCTCTTGCTCGAACTCACGCATGAACAGCGCCAGGTCGAGCGGCTTCGGCATGCCCGTGGGGAGCGTGCGGCCTTCTCGGGCCAGCGCCACCGCGGTCTCGTAGAGCTCCTCCATCCTGAGGGCCGGTTGCACCTGCACCCTGACGACGGCCGGCCCGTTGCCGCCGTTGGCGAACCGGTGATAGGTGCCGGGCGGGACCACGACCACGTCTCCCGCCGTGGCGACGACCGTCTTCAGGCCCTTCCGGAACCTCATGGTCCCGCTCACGACCTCGAACCGCTCCTCCTGCACCGGGTGCACGTGGCCGCCGGGAACGTGGCCATGCGGGTCGAGGACCAGCTCGAACGCGAGTAGCTCGCCGCCGGTGTCTTCGGTCGTCTGGTGGAAGACGAACCGTTCGCCGCTGACCGGGTTGTCCATGACCTGTCCGCGATACGCCATCGCCGATGCTCCTTGTCTCGATCCGGCCGGCGGCCGGGGTGGTGGTTCCTTGCTCCGATGATCGAGCCGCGGAGGCGGTGCGGCATCGGACGGCGAGCGGCTCTTGACCTGCGCCGGGCGCCGCAGTGTCACGCGCTCGTATAGGCTGCCGGGCGCAGGTCCGGTTCCTTACGCGGCCTTGAATCCGTCGAAGTAAACTGAAGGGGCTCGGTCGAGGGGAGTAGCCCACCGACGCCCCGTCAGCACGCCGCAGCCTGCGCGGCCGGGGCTCGGGCCAGCGTCCACGGCGGCGAGACCTCGACCGGGCCGGTCGGCCCCGGCCGTCGTCGGGGCACCAGCGCAGGCACAGGAGTCAACGATGACCGGAAGGAACTACCTCAAGACGACGCTGCTGCTCGCCGGCCTCAGCGGGCTGCTGCTGCTGATCGGCGCGCAGTTCGGCACCGGCGGCCTCACGATCGCGCTGATCCTCGCCGTGGTGATGAACGGGGTCGCCTACTTCTATTCCGACAAGATCGCCATCCGGGCCGCCGGTGCGGTGCCCGTCAGCGAGGCGGAGTTCCCGGAGTTGTACCGGATCGTCCGCGGCCTCGCCGACCGGGCCGGCATGCCCATGCCGCGGCTGTACGTCTCGCCCAGCCCGCAGCCCAACGCGTTCGCGACCGGCCGCAACCCCGAGAACGCGGCCGTCGCGGTCACCCAGGGCATCCTGCCCATCCTCGACCGGCGCGAGCTGGAGGGCGTGCTCGCCCACGAGCTGTCGCACGTGCAGAACCGCGACATCCTCATCTCGTCGGTGGCCGCGACCATCGGCGCGGTGATCACCTGGGTCGCCCAGCTCGCGTTCTTCTTCGGCGGCAGCGACGACGACGAGGGCGGCAACCCGTTCGCGGGCCTGCTGATGCTGATCCTGGCGCCGATCGCGGCGCTGCTGATCCAGATGGCGATCTCGCGCAGCCGCGAGTTCGGGGCCGACTCGACCGGCGCCCGGCTCACCGCCGACCCGATGGCGCTCGCCAGCGCCCTGCGCAAGATCGAGGCCTACGCGCGCGGCACGCCACCGGCGACCACCAACCCGTCCACCGCCCACCTGTTCATCTCCAACCCCTTCAAGGGCGGCGCCGGCGTGGCCAACCTCTTCTCGACCCACCCCAGCACCGCCGAGCGGGTGGAGCGCCTGGAGCGCATGGCCTACGGCTCGCAGGGGTAGGTCCGGACGGTCGGAATCCTTGACCCACCTGAATCCGTTTCCGATACTGACACCATCCCCCTAGCCGCTTCGGCGGCTAGGCCGAGGCCCGCCTTCGGGCGGGCCTCTGTGTTGCTCTTGCGCCTACCAGGTGGGCGGCTTACGGATCGTCCGGCCGTGCGCATCGATGATCGTCGATGGCAGCTGGCACGCCGCCACGGTCGTCGCCCGCAGCTGACGCATGGCGGATGCTCGCAAGGCGAGCGAACGCCGAAGCGGCGGGTGAGGATTCACGATCACCACCTCCACGCCGAGCTCGTCCTCGGTCACTCGAATGGGCTCTTGGAGGTCCGAGTCATTCGTGACGACGACGGCCTTGTCGCAGCGGCCCCGGAAGGCGTCCAGGAGCAGGTAGGTAGCCAGGTTCACGTCAGATCCCTTCTCCTCGGTCTTGATAACGTCGACCGTCCTGGCTCCGCCTGGCCTCGGATTCGCCAGCGGCATCCGTGTCGCGTGGCTGAGGTAGTGGCCGAGGTGGATGGTGACGAGCGGGAAGGTGCCGAGCGCTCGAAGGTAGGCCTGCTGGCGTTGTGGCTGCTGTGGATCGCCGGGCTGCGGCCTGACACGGGCGGTGAAGTACCGCACGGCGACCAGCTGGTCATTCGGAACCAGTCGTCTGGCCAGGGCGACAACGTCGAGCCACTTGTACGGCGTTCCCTTGAGGGGCGCCGTAGTAGAGGTTGAACCCGTCGATATAGACGATGGCCCTGGACATAGCGGAAGGGTGTGACGAGAGCCTCGAATCACTGAAATCTGGACGATAGGCGGGCGGCGGTCGAGGCACGCACTCAACGCGCCGCGCGCCACTAACCCAGGGTGTGGTGGGCGGTGCCGATGGCGGCGCCCGCCAGCACCAGCCACAGCGGGCTGGGGCGCCGCCACAGCAGCACCAGCAGCGCGGCCACGGCGATACCGCCCGTCAGCGGGTCGACGATGGCGGTGCGGCCGAGGTCGACGGTGACCCCGGCCATCAGGCCGAGCGCGGCCACGGTCACGCCGTCCAGGGCCGCGCCGGCCCAGCGGGAGCGGCGGATCCGGCCGATCAGCGGCTCCAGGGCGGCGACCAGCAGGAACGACGGCAGGAAGATGGCGGCGGTGGCGACGATCGCGGCGGGGAGCCCGCCCAGCAGGTAGCCGAGGAAGGTCGCGGTGGTGAACAGCGGCCCCGGGGTGACCTGGCCGGCGACCACCGCGTCCAGCACCTCGCGCGCGGACAGCCAGCCGAGCCCGGTGACCAGGTCGCGGCGCAGGAAGGCCAGCAGCGCGTAGCCGCTGCCGAACACCACCACGCCGAGCTTGAGGAACTCGGCGGCGACCGCCACCAGCGACGGGCCGGGCTGGCGCCGGGCCTGGGCCGCCGCGGCGAGCAGACCGACCGGGAGGACGCCGACCAGGGCGCCGGGCCGCGGCCGCCGCCGGTTGGCGGCCACGGCGACCACCAGGCCGGCGGCGGCGAGGATCACCAGCACGTTGACCGCGGCGAGGTAGCCGGCCAGCGCGGCCACGCCGACCGCCGCCACGCCGGCCACGGCCAGCGGGCCGCGCTCGCGGTGGCGTGCCAGCGCGCTGCCGGCCAGCTCCCACACCGCGACCGCGACCACGGCGATCACCACCGGCCCCACCCCGTACAGCACCCCACCGCCGGTCGGGGTCGACCCGTAGCGGACGTAGGCCCAGGCCAGGGCCAGCACGATGGCCATGGCGGGCAGCACGAAGCACACGCCGCCGACCACCAGCCCCGCCCAGCCGGCCCGCCGCCGGGCGAGCACGATCGCGAGCTGGGTGGAGCTGGGCCCTGGCAGGACGCTGACGGCCCCGAACAGGTCCAGGAACTCGCCGTCCGCCAGCCAGCGCCGCCGCCGGACCGTCTCCTCCCGCAGCATGGCGACGTGCACCGCCGGCCCGCCGAAGGCGATCGTGCCCAGCTTGAGCATCACCGCCGCGACCTCGCCGATCAGGTTGCCTCCACCTCGGTCAGGCGGCCCGAGAGGTAGGACCGCTCCACCGGGTTGTCGGTCAGCTCGACGGCGCGGCGGTAGGCGGCGGCCGCCTGGCCGGCGCGCCCCAGGCGCCGGAGCAGGTCGGCGCGCGCGGCGTGGAGGTGGTGGTAGTCGGCGAGCGTCCCCGACGCGTCCAGCTCGTCCATGAGCGCCAGCCCCGCCTCCGGCCCGTCCACCATCG
>Ga0081538_10003696_pt1 | contig 14356 bp, 13 predicted proteins | sample TabmetS5T2R1_FD_71022 | JGI IMG/M metagenome (GOLD analysis project Ga0081538, IMG submission 71022) | Tabebuia heterophylla rhizosphere microbial communities from the University of Puerto Rico - S5T2R1 | ecosystem: Host-associated > Plants > Roots > Rhizosphere ... | reverse complement strand
GGCGCCGGCCGAAGGCCCTTGAGGGCACGTTCGATCACGGCGACGAGGGCTATGGCCTGTGGCTCGATCCTGCCGTGCAGGACGATCCGGTCTACGCGGAGCACTGGGCTGGGCACCGACCGGTCACGGTCACGGTCGAACCGGACCGGATCGTGATCAGCCGCGCCGGCGAGGACGCCGGCGACGAAGACGAAGACGAAGAGTAAGAGTCTTAGCCGAAGCCGGCGCTACGCTCGGCCTCGATGGCGTACACGCTCGAGAACGCGCTCTTCCAGTGGCGCGAGGGGGAACGAACCCTCGCCCGCACGCCCGAGCCCGCGCGCGCCGACCTCGACCAGGCGGCCGACGCCGTGATCGAGCAGCTGCGCCGCCGGCTCGGCTCGAGCTTCGTAGTCGCGGAGCTCGCCGACCTCTACGCCGAGGGCACCGACTGGGCGACCGCCATCGCCTGGCGCCACGCCGCCGGCGGCGATGCCACCGCCGTGGTGGACGCGGCCTTCAACCGCTATGCCCGCGAGGCGTCCGACTTCGCCGGCGGCCGTGCGCGTGAGTCGCACGCGAAGCCCTAGCGGCAACCGCCCAGCGGACACTCAATACGGCTTCCGCGCGGTGAAGCAGAACTGGATGCAGCCGAAGTAGAAGTCGCCCCGTTCGGCGAGGCGCCGTTGCTCAGCGACCCAGGCCTTCGCCTCCTCCTCGCTCACGCCGCCGCGGCCCGCGACGAAGCTGCCGAGGAACGGCACGAGCGCCGCGGCCCAGCTGTCGGGGTCCTGCCCCAGCGTGGCGAACGCGTGCGCGGTCATGCTCACGTCCTCGAAGCCGGTCGCCCGCAGCAGTCCCGCGAGCGTGCGGGGCACCGTACGGTGCGCGAGGTGCTCGTCCCAGGCCCGGATGACCCGCTCGGTCAGGTCCGCGTCGGTTGAGAACAGCGAGAGCGTGTCCCAGTCGATGTCCCAGATGAGCGCGCGTCCGCCAGGGCGGAGCGCACGCCAAAACTCGGCCAGGGCCTCTTCGACATCGGGCACGTACTCGATCACCTGCACCGCGAGCGCGGCGTCGAAGCTCTCGTCCGGGACCGGCAGCGCGACCGCCTCGCCCTCGAGCAGCTCCACGTTGTCGTGGCCTGCGCAGCGACGCGCCGCCAGCGCCAGCATCGCGGGGCTGCTGTCGACGCCGGTGACCGACCCCGACTCCCCCACCTCGGCGAGCAGTTCGGCGCAGTAGAAGCCCGGCCCGCAGCCCACGTCCAGGATCCGCTCGCCGGGCGCGGCCGCAAGGGCTGCGCGCGCGAGTGCGCGACGGCGGCGCGCGTCCCCGATCTCGTACATCGCCTCGAGCTGCCTGGCCTCCTGCTCGTCGAACTCCAGCTGGCTCATCGGTCCTCGTCAGTCGGCGGTGAAGCCCAGGATAAGCTCGGCCGCCTCGATCGGGACCTCGAGCTGCGGCGCGTGCCCAACGCCGTCGAGCACGACCCAGTCGGCGTGTGGCAGCCACTCCTTGCGGTAGCGCGCCGCGGCCGCGGGCCAGCGGAGCAGGCTGTCCTCGGTGCCCCACACGATCCGCACAGGGCAGGTGATCCGCTCAGGGTCGATCGTCCAGCCCTCACGCAGCGCATGTTCGAGCATCTCGCCCGCCGCCGGGGCGGCTGCAACACCCAGCATCTGGTGCGCGATCAGGTCGTCGCCGCCGGCCAGCGGCGCGACTCGCCTCATAAGCTCGAGCAGCTCCGCCTGCGCGGCGAGCGTCTCGCGGTAGGACTCGTCGCCGGGCGCCCAGCCGCCGGCGGGGGCGAATGCCACAACAGCGCTGGCACGACCGCGGGCTGCCAGCTGCAGGGCGACGTAGCCGCCAAGCGAGTTGCCGGCGAGGTCGGCGACGCCGATGCCGGCTTCGTCCATGGCGCGCTCGACGGCATCGGCCAGCGCCGCGTCGGTCAGCGCACCGGGCTCGATGCGCGGCCCGCCCGCGTGGCCGGCGAGCGTGGGCGCGAGCACGGCATGCCGGCGCTCCAGCGCCGGCAGCACGAGCTCCCAGGTCCGCCAGGTGTCGAGGAAGCCGTGGAGGAGAACGAGCGGCGGCCCCGACCCGCCGCGGTGCGCCGGGGTGAAGATCAGGGCAGGTTCTCTATCACGTAGGAGCGCTCGCCCTGGCGCACCATGCCCAGCCGGCGCGCCTCGCGCTCGAGCGCGCCCGGGTCGCCCAGCGCCTTGACGCGCTGCTTGAGGGCGCGGTTCTCGGCGGTGAGCTGGCGCAGCTCCTCCTGCTGGTGACCGGCCGTGCGTGACTGCTGGAGCCAGTGCTTGGCGGGCGAGATGTAGAGCAGCAGGATGAAAACGAGCGTCGCGAGCAGGGCGAATCGCCCGAGCCGATCCCAGCGGATGCCCGAGCGCCGACGGCTCGGGAAGGCGGCGGCAGCACGTCCCATTTGGACGGACTTCGCGGCCCGTGTGCCGGGTCCTGCTAGCTGCGAAAGACCCTGCGTCCGGGATAGGACGCGTCGGCGCCGAGCGCCTCCTCGATGCGGAGCAGTTGGTTGTACTTCGCCACCCGGTCCGAGCGCGACGGCGCGCCGGTCTTGATCTGGCCGCAGCCGGTGGCGACCGCGAGGTCCGCGATCGTTGTGTCCTCGGTCTCGCCCGATCGGTGCGACATGACCGCCGTGTAGCCGGCCTCCTGCGCCATCCGCACGGCGTCGAGCGTCTCCGTGAGCGTGCCGATCTGGTTGACCTTGACGAGTATCGAGTTGGCGACTCCCAGTTCGATCCCGCGGCGCAGGCGCTCGGTGTTGGTCACGAACAGGTCGTCGCCCACGAGCTGCACGCGCTCCCCGAGCCTCTCGGTGAGTTCGCGCCAACCCTCCCAGTCCTCCTCGTCCATGCCGTCCTCAATCGACAGGACCGGATAGCGCCCCGCCATCTCGGCCCAGTAGGCGGCGAGCTCGGAGGAGGAGAGTGTGCGGCCCTCGTGCTCGAGCACGTAGGAGGCGTTCTCGAAGAGCTCGCTGGTGGCCGGGTCGAGAGCGATCGCGAGCTCCTCCCCCGGCCTGTAGCCGGCCGCCTCGATGCCCTGCATGAGCGCCTCGAGCGCGGCCTCGTTCGAGTCGAGGTCGGGGGCGAAGCCGCCCTCGTCGCCCACGGCGGTCGACAGGCCGCGCTCGTGCAGCGTGCGCTTGAGCGCGTGGAAGACCTCCACGCCCATGCGGAGCGCATCCGAGTAGCTGCCGGCGCCGACCGGCACGACCATGAACTCCTGGAAGTCGACCTTGTTGTCCGCGTGCGCGCCGCCGTTGAGCACGTTCATCATCGGGACCGGCAGCACGTGGGCGGCCTCGCCGCCGAGGTAGCGCCACAGGGGCTGCCCGGCCTCCGCCGCGGCCGCCTTGGCGCCGGCGAGTGAGATGCCGAGGATCGCGTTGGCGCCCAGCCGGCCCTTGTTGGGAGTGCCGTCGAGCTCGATCATCGCCCGGTCAAGCCCCGCCTGGTCGGCAGGGTCGATGCCCCTGACTGCCTCGCCCAGCTCGCCGCCTATGTTCGCCACGGCCGTGCTAACGCCCTTGCCGCCCCAGGCCTCGCCGCCGTCACGCAGCTCGACCGCCTCGAACTCACCGGTGGACGCCCCCGACGGCACCGCCGCGCGGCCGGCGGCGCCCGACTTCAGCAGCACGTCGACCTCGACGGTCGGGTTGCCGCGGCTGTCCAGCACCTGCCGCGCGTGCACTCTCTCGATCTCGCTCAAGCCCTCTCCACCTGTTCTCTGAACCTGTCCGCGGCCCGGCGCAACGCAAGCTCCGGGTCCACGCCTGCCGCGACAGCTTCCTGCACGGCGGCCAGGAGGCGCTCGCCGGCATCGGCGGGCGCCCCGTCGGGCCGCTCGCCGGCGGCCTCGGCCCGCTTGAGGATCTTCTTCGCGTAGAGCGTCGACGGGAGGGTCTCCGGGATCTCGCCGAAGATCTCACCGCCGCGCTCGTCCTCGCGCTTGATCTGGTTCCAGTTGCGGATGACCTCGCCGGCCGACTCGGCCGCGACATCACCAAAGACGTGCGGGTGGCGCCGAATCAGCTTCGCGCGGCAATGATCGGCGACCTCGGCGAGCGACCCCTGTCCTCGCTCCTCGAGGAGCAGGGACAGGAACAGCACCTGGAAGAGCACGTCGCCCAGCTCGTCGAGCAGCTTCGCGTCGTCGCCCGTATGGGCGGCGTCGGCCAGCTCGTACGCCTCCTCGACCGTGTGCGGCACGATCGAGCGCTCGTCCTGCTCACGGTCCCAGGGGCACTCACGCCGCAGCCGGCGTGTGATCTCGTCGAGCTCCCGGATGGCCTCGAGCAGCCGGCCGGGCGGATCCGCCACTACTGCTGCGGCGTCTGCGAGCCGTCCTGCGGGGCGGGCTGAGCGCCGCCGGGGTTGCCCCCGGAAGCCGGCCCGGTGTTCGTCTTCTCCTCCGGAGCGTTGCTGCACTCCGCGATCCGGAAGTCGTCCGCGCAGTCGGTCTTTTCCTTGTAGTCCTCGCGGAAGCTCTTGATCCACTTGTCGAGGGCCTCCTGCTGACCCTGCGAGCGGAGCAGGTTGCGGATGGCCTCCTTGGACTCCTCGAGCGTCTGCTGCGACGCCGGGTTGACCTTTTCGACCTCGAAGACGTACCAGCCGAACTGCGTCTTGATCGGGCCGACGAGCTTGCCCTTCTCGGCGTCGAAGATCGCGTCGTCGAAGGCCTTCTCCTGCTGGCCCTGCGTGACCGCGGGGAGCTTGCCGCCCTGCGCCTTGGAGGCCTCGTCGATCGAGTACTTCTTGGCGACCTGCTTGAAGCTGTCGCCGTCTTCGAGGGCGGCCTTGGCCTTCTCGGCCTGGGCCTCGGTCTTGGTCAGCACGACGAGCAGGTCGCGGCGCTCAGGCTGAGCGAAGCGCTTCTTGTTCTTGTCGTAGTACTCGCTGATGTCCTCGTCGGTGACCTTCTTGGCGTCCTCGGTGATCTTCGCCGTCAGCTTCTGCTGCAGCTGGTCGAGCTTGACGCGGAAGAGGATGTCCTCCTCGGTCATGCCTGAGGTCTTGAGGAACTGCTGGTAGGCCTTGTCGTTAGGGAAGGCCTGCTTCTTCTGGTCCTCGAACGACTGCTTGATCTCCTTGTCGGAGACCTTCACGTCCTGGTTCTCGGCCTCCTGCTGGACCCACTCGGCCTGGATCAGGAACTGCATGACCTCGGACTTGAGCGTGTCGTACTCGGTCTGGCACTGCTTCTTCAGCGTCGCGTCGCTCGGCTTCTGCTGGCCCTTCGGGACCGGCAGCTTCTTCTTGGCGGCGACGCACTTCTCGAAGTCGGGCGGATCGGGCACGGCCGTGGCGCCGCTGCCCTGGGCCTGACCCTGAGCGGCCGTCTGGAGCCACTTGTCGAAGTCTTCCTGGGTGATGGTCTCGTCGCCCACGGTGGCGACGGCACCCGACGGCACATCGTTGCCACAGGCGCTGATGGCGAGCGCGGAGAGGCCGATGGCGGCCAGTCCGAGGGTGAACTTGATGGGGGCGTGTGTCATCGAAGCCATGTCTAGGGCGGGTTGGTAAAGCTCTCTTAAGAGGTTCCGAGGCCGGAGCGGTGGCGAAGGGTAGCGAACGCTCAGAGCCCTTCTGGCTCGGTCGCCACCTCGAGAATCGCCTCGGCCGCGGCCACAACGGCGCGAAAGCGCTCCGAGGCCTCCTCTGGCAGGCGGACACGGACCGTTTCGCGCCCGGACTCGTACATCGCCTCGGGAATCCGCTCGCGTAGCGCCTTCGCGCCACGTGAGTCGAGCTCTATCGGCGCCACCGCGAGCCGCCCGCCGGCGAAGTCGACCGTCGCGGCGCCGGCACGGCCGAGCTTGATGCGCGCGTCCTGCAGCCTGATCAGGTTGTCGAGCGGCTCCGGAATGGGGCCGAAGCGGTCGCTGAGCTCCTCGCGCAGCATGATCAGCTGGGCTACCTCGCGAGCGCCGGCGACGCGTCGGTGGATCTCGATCTTGGCCGCCTCGTAGGGCACGTAGGCGCCGGGCACGTAGGCGTCGACCGGCAGGTCCATGCGCACCGGCTCGGCGGCCTCCTCGGCGGAGTCGCCCGAGAGCAGCCGCACGGCCTCGTCGATCATCCCGACATAGAGCTCGAAGCCGACCGCCGCCACGTGGCCGGACTGCTCGTCGCCGAGCAGGTTGCCGGCGCCGCGGATCTCGAGGTCGCGCATAGCGATCTTGAAGCCCGAGCCGAGCTCCGTGTAGTCAGACAGCGTCGCGAGTCGCTGGCCCGCCTCCCCGGAGAGAGCGGCCGCGCTCGGGTAGAGCAGGTAGGCGTAGGCACGCTCGCGTGAGCGCCCGACGCGACCGCGGATCTGGTACAGCTGAGCCAGGCCGAGCTCGTCCGCGCGCTCGACGATCAACGTGTTCGCGCTCGGGATGTCGAGCCCCGACTCGACGATCGTTGTGCAGACGAGCACATCGGCGTCGCCGCGCAGGAACGACAGCATCACGTCCTCGAGCCGGCCCTCGGGCATCTGGCCGTGCGCAACCGCGACGCGTGCATCCGGCACCAGCGCCCGCACCCGCTCGGCGGTCTCGTCGATCGTCTCGACGCGGTTGTGCAGGAAGAACGTCTGGCCGCCGCGGGCGAGCTCGCGCCGGATCGCCTTCAGCACGAGGTCGTCGTCGTACTCGCCGACGTAAGTTCGCACGGGCCGCCGACCCTCCGGCGGCGTCTCGATCACCGAGATGTCGCGCAGCCCTGCGAGCGACATCTGCAGCGTGCGCGGGATCGGCGTGGCCGACAGCGACAGCACGTCGACCTTCAGCCGCAGCTGGCGCAGGAGCTCCTTCTGCTTGACGCCGAAGCGCTGCTCCTCGTCCACGATCAGGAGGCCCAGCTCGTGTGGCCGCACGTCGCGCGACAGCAGCCGGTGCGTGCCGACGAGGATGTCCACCTTTCCCGCCTGGAACTCGGCGAGGCTCTGGCGCACCTCGGCCGCCGTGCGGAAGCGGGACACCATCTCGATCCGGAACGGGTAGTCGCGCAGCCGCTCCCGGAAGGTGCCGAAGTGCTGCTGGGCGAGCACGGTCGTCGGCACGAGGAACATCACCTGCTTGCCATCCTCTGCCGCCGTGAAGGCGGCGCGCAGCGCCACTTCGGTCTTGCCGTAGCCGACGTCGCCGCAGATCAGCCGGTCCATCGGGCGCGCCTCCTCCATGTCGGCGCGCACGGCCTCGATGGCCTCGAGCTGGTCGGGTGTCTCGCGGTAGGGGAAGGCCTGCTCGAACTCGAGCTGCCACTCGCTGTCGTGCGGGAAGGCGTGGCCGGCGCGGCGCTTGCGCTCGGCGTAGAGGTTGATCAGCTCGCCCGCGAGCGCCTCGGCCGCGCGGCGGGCGCGCAGCTTCATGCGCTCCCACTGCTTGCCGCCGAGCTTCGAGAGCGGCGGGTCGCCGGCATCGGCGCCGACGTAGCGGCTGATCTTGTGGAGTTGGTCGCTCGGCACGAAGACGCGGTCGCCGTCCAGGAACTCGAGCTCGAGGTAGTCGCGCGTCACGCCGCCGACGGTCTTGGTCTCGAAGCCTGTAAAGCGGGCGATGCCGTGGTCCTCGTGCACCACCGGCGCTCCGGCGCGCAGGTCCGTGAACGATGCGATCGCGCCGGGCTGAGGCCCGCTCGGGCGCTCGGCGCGGCGCCGCCGCAGCAGCCGGTGCTCGGGCAGCACGGCGAGCTTCAGTTGCGGGGCGATGAAGCCGTCGCGCAGGCTCGCGTGGGCGAATGTGAGCGAGGCGTCCTCGGGCGCGGGCAGGCCGTCGAGGAAGGCTGCCTGCATGCGCGCGAGGTTGAGCCGTGCGCGCTCGGCCTCGCCGCGGCGTGCCCAGGCGACGAAGGTGCGGTAGCCGGAGCGCACGAGCTTCTCGAGCTCGGGCTCGGCGTCCCTCAGCGAGCGCGCCGCGCTGTCGGCGGCCTGGGCGCGGAACTCGAACGGCTGATCCTGGGCGATGCTCGAGAGGCTGAGCGCGGCGCGGCTCCCGAGCGTCTCGGCGAGCGCCTCGGGCTTGACGTAGAGATGATGGGCGTCCTCGTCGTGGAGGCTCGTTGTGACGTCCTCCCAGAGGTCGCCGAGCGCCGGCGCGAGCTCCTCCTCGGCCGACACCGCCACGAGCGCGTCGGCCGGCAGCAGGTCCAGCAGCTCGCGGAAGCGGTCGACCGGCAGCACGTCCGCGATGTCCGGGCGATCCGACTCATCGCTGGCCGCGGCGATCTCGGCGAGCTCGCGGTGCTCGGGCCCGAGCTCCGCGGCCGGGGCGATCTCAACCGTCTCCGCCTCCTCGAGCGAGCGCTGGGTGAACGTCGAGAACCAGGTCAGGCGTTCGACCTCGATGTCGAACAGCTCGCAGCGAACTGCGCGCTCCTCGGTCGCCGGATAGACGTCGAGGATGTCGCCGCGGATCGCGAACTGACCGCGGTCCTCCACCTGGTCGACGCGCTCGTAGCCGCACGCGACGAGCTGGTCTGCCGTCTCGTCGAGGTCGAGCAGCCCGCCCTTCTCGATCTCGAAGCCCTGGGGCCGCAGGTCGGGATCAGGCACCTTCTCGGCAAGCGCAGCTGCGCTCGCCACGAGCACGGCGGGCTGCTCGCCGAGCAGCGCGTCGAGCGCGGCGATGCGCAGGCCGACGAGGTGCGGCGGCGGCGCGAGGTGGGACTCGTACTGCATGCCGCGCGCCGGATAGAAGCGCACCCTGCGCGGGCTGAGGAACGCCTTCAGGTCGGCCGCCAGGTCGCGCGCCGCGCGATCGTCGCCGGCCACCACGAGCGCGGGCCGCTCGGGCTCGCTGTCGATCAGCGCGGCGAGCAGATAGGGCCGCATGCTCGCGGACACGAACGCCCGCTGCGGGCCGCCGCGGGCGGCCTCGGCGAGGGCGCCCACAGACGGATCGTGCTTGGCGTATGTGAGGACTGTTCTGAGCATGCGCTGCACCGCCTCGGCGGTGCCGGGCGGCACCCGTCCGATTCTAGGGACGCCCTTTTGGCGCATTTCGGCAAGTCTCGTTGCACGCTTGGCGAAATTTGCAGAGCGGATGTATAAAGCCGCCGCCCACGATGCCACGGATGGCTCGGATCTCTCTCCTGGTCGCAGCTGCCGGCGCGGCCCTCGGGGCGGCGGCGCCCGCCTCGGCACACGCTGCGGAGTGCTCCGCCGACGCCCGCGTCCGCGACGTCCGCGTGCAGCTCTGGATGGACCGCGGCTGCGCGGGCGCTTGGATCGAGGTGTCCTTCGGCGGCGACGGCGACCGGGTCGACTTCAGCCGCTTCGAGCACTCCGACGGCGACGAGTACGACGTCGACGACAACCGTTCCTCGGCCGCTGTGGCACCGGGGACGTGCGTGCGCTTCTTCTACGACACCGGCTTTCGCCGCCCGGCCACCGGGCTGCGCTGCGCCCGCCAGCACGATCTGACGCTCGCCATCCCCGACGGCGTCTCCTCCATGCGCGCCTGCACGCACTGGACGCACTCGCTCTGCCGCGGCGTCTCGGGTGCCACCGGCCGCCGGCGTCTGCGTGCGCCGCTGGGACGGCCGATCGAGCGCTTCGACTACGACCGGCCGGGCGCGTACCCGGGGAGTTGCACCGGGGCCGCGCTGCCGGGGACGCTGGCCCTCGCCCGCCTGATCGCGGCGCGCTGGCACAGCGGCTCGTTGCGGCTCGGCTACGCGTGCGTCGAGGCGAGTCCCGGCGTGGTCGACGTGCACGGCGAGGGCCGTGCCCTGGACTGGCGCCTGCGGGCCCGCTCCCCACACGACCTGGCGATCGGCAACGGGATCGTGGCTTGGCTGCTCGCCGACGACCGACGCGGCAACCGCCACGCCCGCGCGCGCCGCCTCGGCGTTCAGGAGATCGCCTGGAACGGCCGCGTCTGGACCTCGTCACGCTGGCGCGCCGGGCTGCGGCCGATTCGGAGCGGCGACCGCCGGCGCAGGTGGCTGCACGTCGCCTTGACTCGCGAGGGGGCGCGGCAGCGGACGAGTTGGTGGCGCTAGGGGCTCGCTCGGCGTCCCGGAAAGGCAGCAATGAGGGGAGGTCCGGCCTCGCTTGGCGGCCTCCGCCGGCTGCGCACGGCGGAACGTTGCCGGATTCTTGGTCTCGTGGACTATCAATCCGGCAACGTAGGCGGCGGTCGGCGCCACTGCGTCATTGGGTGTCGCTCGGCGACATCAACCGGACGGTGGACTAATCCAATGCGCCCGTGACTGTCCTGACTTAAGGGCGTCTAGCGCCCTTAAGTCAGGACAGTGGGTGGCTCACCCCGCCCTGCGGACTCGCTGGGCGATCCCAGGCCTCGGTCCGAGCCGATCCGGCGCTTCGTCCTGACCTTGGCCGCTCCTGGCAGCCAAAGTCAGGACTACCTGCCACGCCAGCTGCTGCATCCCCCTGCCCAACCGCCGTTCGCCCGATTCGCCGCGCGCCTCAGGCGAAATCGACGATCGGCGATGCCGGGCCGCCCGGCGGGGGCACCCCCACCACGCGGTCCAGCGTGTCCGCCGCGCTCTCGATCAGCTCGCGCACCTCCTCCGGCGGCTCGCTGAAGCGCCCCAGCACGTGCGCCGAGACGATCTCGGGGTCGGTCGTGTCCGGACGGCCCACGCCTACGCGGATCCGGCGGAAGTCGGCGCTGCCGAGGCCCCGCTTCAGCGACTTGAGGCCGTTGTGGCCGGCGAGGCCGCCGCCGAGGCGGGCCTCGACGCGGCCGAAGGGCAGGTCGATCTCGTCGTGTATCGCGATCACGTGGTCGAGGTCGACGCCAAGCGCGCCGCGGGCCGGGCCGACCGCGGCACCGGAGTCGTTCATGTAGGTCTGGGGAAGCAGTACGCCGACGCGCGGGCCGCCGGGGCCGGTGCGGCCGTCGGTGTAGAGGCCGCCGTACTTCTTCTTCGCGCGCGGCAGGCCCCAGCGCTCGGCGGCCAGCGCGGCCACCTCGAAGCCGACGTTGTGGCGAGTGCGGGCGTAGCGGTCGCCCGGATTCCCCAGGCCGACGACGAGCCAATCCACCTTCCCGCCGCCGGAAGAGCGGCGGAACAGGCTCAGGACTCCTCGCCCTCCTCGGAGGCGGGCTCCTCGCCGCCCTCGCCCTCGGCGGCAGCCTCCTCGCCCTCGGGAACCTCTTCGCCCTCGACGCCCTCGCCGACGAGCTCGGTCTCCTCCTCGATCTCCGGCTCCTCGACCTCGGTCGGGACGACGACCGTCGCGATCACGGTCTCCTCGGCATCGTCGAGGAAGGTCACGCCCTCGGGCGCGGGCACCTCGGAGAGGGTCATCGTCGCGGCGATCTCCATGCCGGATGCGTCGACCGGCACGTACTCGGGGATGGCCGTCGGCAGCGCCTCGATGTTGAGCTGGTGGGTGACTTGCTCGAGCACGCCGCCCTCCTTGATGCCGGGCGCTTCCTCGATGTTCTCGATGTGGACTGCGACCGTGGTCTGGATCTTCTCGTCGAGCCGGACCTCGAGCAGGTCGATGTGCATGACCTCGCCGCGCACCGGGTGGAACTGCTGGTCCTTCACGATCACCGGGCGGGTGCGGCCCGCGACCTCGAGGTCGATCAGCGCCGAGCCGTCGACGAGCACCTGGCGCAGCGCCCGCGAGTCGACGGTGAACGAGGTGCTCTCGCCGTCCGTGCCGCCGTAGACGACACCCGGAACGAGCCCGCTGCGGCGCAGGCGCCGAACCGCCCGCGAGCCGCGCTCGGAGCGCTCGTCGGCCGTGAGTGTGGGTCGTGTGGAAGTCGCCATGACGGCCCGCCAGTGTAGCGAGGCCACCGGGGCCGGTCGCTGCCGCCGTGCGTAGTCTGGCGGTGTGGCGCCCCGTGAGGACAGTTCGATCCCCACCGGCCGGATTCGCCGTACCGCCCAGGTGGGATCAGTCGTCGGCACCCAGGGCGCTCGCTACGCGGGGACGCGCGCCGCCAACCTCGCCCGCTCTCCCGAGCAGGCCTCCGAGGCGCTCGACCAGCGCCACCTCGAGGCGGCCGAGCGGATGGTCGAGACGCTCGGGCGCATGAAGGGCGCTGCGATGAAGGTCGGCCAGCTCGCCTCATTCATCGACACCGAGTTCCTGCCGCCGGAATACCGCGAGCTGTACCAGGAGCAGCTCGCCTCGCTGCGCTCGACTGCGCCGCCGATGCCGTGGGAGAAGGTGCGTGGCGTGATGGACGAGGAGTGGGCCGAGCCCGTCGAGGAGCTGTTCGAGGACTTCGAGCACGAGGCCGCGGCCGCCGCCTCGATCGGTCAGGTGCACCGCGCCGTGCTGCCGGACGGGCGCCGGGTCGCGGTGAAGATCCAGTACCCGGGTGTCGCCCGCGCGATCGCCTCGGACATGCAGAACGCCGGGCTGATCCTGCGGATGGCAAAGGCGCTCGCTCCCGGCCTCGATGCCGGCGCCGCCGCCGCGGAGCTGAAGGAGCGCGTGATGGAGGAGCTCGACTACGAGCTCGAGGCGCAGTCGCAGCGCGCGTTCGCGCGCGGCTACCGCGGCCACCCGTTCATCTTCGTGCCCGACGTCGTAACGCGCCTGTCGACCGAGCGGATCCTCGTCAGCGAGTGGGTCGACGGCGCCGGCTTCGAGGAGGTGCGCGCGCTGCCGCAGGAGGAGCGCGACCGCTTCGGCGAGATCGTCTTCCGCTTCTGCTTCGGCTCGATCTACCACCTACAGCACTTCAACGCGGACGCCCACCCCGGCAACTACGTGCTGCTGTCCGACGGGCGCGTCGCGTTCCTCGACTTCGGAATGACGAAGCAGCTCGACAGCGACCAGATCGAACTCGAGATAGCGGCGCTTAAGGCCGTGTTCGACGACGACCCGGAGGAGCTGCGCGTCGCGCTGCACGACCTCGGCTTCCTGAACCAGCCGCGCAAGGTCGACGCCGAGCTCCTGATGGAGCACGTGCGCGCGATCGGCGGCTGGTACATGGAGGACCGCGAAGTCACGATCGACTCGGCGCGCGTGATGGAGGCGATCGCCGCGGTCTCGGACCCGCGCTCCTCCTTCTACCGGCTCATGCGGCGCGAGAACCTGCCCGCCAACGAGCTGATGGGCAGGCGCATGGAGTCCGGCGTGCTCGCCGTGCTCGGGCAGCTCAAAGCCACGCGCAACTGGCATCGGATCGGGCGCGAGTGGTGGTTCGGCGAGCCGCCCGCCACCGAGCTGGGGGGCCGCGAGCAGGCCTGGGTGCGGGCACGCCTCGGTCGCTCCGCCGCGACGCGCTGGGCGCCAGGCCCGGCCTCCGAGCCCTGAGCCGCCGGCTCAGGCTCAGCCCGGCTTGATCGCCATGTCGATCACGACGAGCACGAGCACGGTGATCTCGATGGAGTTGAAGAGGAGGACACGCCTGATGCCCGCCTGGGCAGTGGCCGACGTCGGTCCGCCGGCTGCAACCGCGGCGTCGATCCTGCGCGACTGCTGTGGGTAGAAGCCGAGCCCGAGGGCGAGGCTAAACAACCAGCCGAGGAAGCCGAGCGCGATCCAGAGGTCGCCGTAGCTGTAGCCGACCTCCTCCACGAGCAGGATCCCGGCGACGATGAGGATGAGGGCGAGCGGGGCGTAGAAGACGTTGCCCAGCTTGACCGCGTCACGGTTGAAGGCGACGATCCGCTCGGCGTCGCCGGACTTCGCCGCCCAGCGGCCGAGGATGTGCACCGATACGCCGCCGCCGACCCAGAGCACCGCACAGAGAATGTGTGCGGCCAGGTAGAGGTCGTACACCGGCGGCTCAGAAGAGCTGGTTCTCGCCGGCGAAGATCTCGGAGACCGAGTCGTCGACGAAGATGCGCCGGATCGAGTCCTCGAGGACGTCCGCGCAGGTCAGCTGCGTGACCAGCGCCGGCGCGCCCTCGCGCAGCGGCACGGTGTCGGTGACCACGATGCCCGACAGCGGGCCGCTCTCGAGGATCTCGTAGGCCCGGCCCGAGAAGAGCCCGTGGGTGGCGACCGCGAAGACGCGCTCCGCCCCCTCGTCGAGCACGGTCTGGGCGGCCGCGCTGAGCGTGCTGCCGGTCCCGATGATGTCGTCCACGATCACGGCGGTCTTGCCCTTGACGTCGCCGATCACGTAGCCGATCTCGGCGACCTGCTGGGCGGGGCGCTCCTTTTCCATCAGCGCGTAGGGCGCGCCCACCTTCTGGGCGAACTTGCGGACGAGCTTCACGCGGCCGGCGTCCGGGGCGATGATCACGAGCTCCTGGTCGCCGAGCCGGTCGGTCACGAACTGGGTGAGGATCGGCATGGCGGTCATGTGGTCGACCGGCTTCGAGAAGAAGCCCTGCAGCTGGCCGGCGTGGAGGTCCATTGCGACGAGCCGGTCGGCGCCCGCAGTCTCCAGCACCTC
>Ga0081538_10003695_pt1 | contig 14357 bp, 18 predicted proteins | sample TabmetS5T2R1_FD_71022 | JGI IMG/M metagenome (GOLD analysis project Ga0081538, IMG submission 71022) | Tabebuia heterophylla rhizosphere microbial communities from the University of Puerto Rico - S5T2R1 | ecosystem: Host-associated > Plants > Roots > Rhizosphere ... | reverse complement strand
AGGACGAGCCCGTAGATGCTCGCCAACATCGCCTGGCGCAGTGGATCGCGAGCGAGGACGACGCACGTGGCGCTCAGCGCGACGAGCGCGAGGACCGCTACCTGGAGCGGCTCGATGGGTGCTCCTTCTGCTCGAGCTCCTCGGAAAGGACGACCCAGCGGCCGCGTTCCCGCACACGAGCGGCTCGCGCGGTCGCATGGATGAGCACCGGCCCGGTTCCGAGCATGATGATCGCGACCAGCACGGACTTGACTCCGGCGGAGGACAGCGGCTCCTCGACGAGCACCGCTGCCGCAAGCGCCACCGGCGAAATCACCGTGGCAGGGCCCGTGAAATGCAGCTGGTCGTAGGGGTCGCGGGCGGCGAGCAGGCCGGCGGCGCTGAGGAGCGCGGAGCCGACGCCGATCGCCACCAGCACCACCACCGCGACGTCGCCCACACTCACACCCAGCGCTCCAGGAAGCGGGCGAACGCCAGTGCGCCGGCGAACGAGAGCACGGCGCTCACGAGCGCCAGGTCGAAGAACGGATCGCGGTGGAGGCCCTGAGCAATCAGCAGCAGCGCGAGCGTGGTGATGGTGGAGGCGAGCTCGAGAGCGGCGAGGGCGCTGATGATCGTGCCGCGCATGGCGACCCACAGGCAGGGCAGCAGCCCCGTCAGCAGCACCGTCGCCGCGATCAGCCAGCTGTTCACGCGGACGGATCGACTTCCGGGGGCTCTTCGCTCGGCACGAGCTGGTGCACAACCGCCGCGTCCTTTTCCTCGTCAAAGCCCAGAACGTAGGTGTTCGGGCTTATCGCGCCGAGCCACGTCGCAACCACGCGCCGCGCCTGCTTGCGCGGATCGTCCCCGGCGCAGGAGTCGAAGTGGACGACGCGGAAGCGACCCTCGATGGGCTCCCCGCGCACGAAGTGGAGGATGAGCAGGCGCAGCATGCGCCACGTGTCGCCGAGCACCTCGCCGGGAACGCCCACCAGTCCGCGCCACCAGCGCAGTTCCAGGGAGAAGGGCCCATAGCCGCGAGAGCGAACCAGCTCGGCGCCCGTCGCCGCAAGCGCTGCGGCCACAGCACCCGCGACGATCTCGGCGGGCTCGGTCTTGAACACGAGCAACATCCACAGGGCGAGCGCGATTGTCCACCAAACGAGCCAGAATGCGGCCCGCTCGGCCGGCGTCTGGAGCGCCCGCTCCCGGCGGGGCCGGACGGGAGAGGCGCGGCGGCGAGTGGGTCGTTTCCTTCTCGCCACCCCCAGCAGCCTAAAGCGAGGCCCAGATGTCGATCTTCGTGCGCACGCGCGAGATCACCTCGCTCGTGAACTCGCTCGTGCCGGCGTGGCCGCCGAGGTCGGGCGTTCGCACTCCGGTGGCCGTCGCCTCGAGAACCGACTCGTAGATCGCCCGCGACGCCGCCTCGGTCCCCTCGTAGCCGAGCGTGGACGCGTAGTGGAACAGGGCGGCCCCGGCTAGAATCATCGCCATCGGGTTCGCGATGTCCTTGCCCTGAAGCGCTGGAGCGGTGCCGTGCGGCGCCTCCGCCATCACGACGGAGGGCTCGTACTCGCTGTCGAACGCGAGCAGCACCGACTCAGCGCCCGCGATCGACCCGAACATCGGCATGACGAGATCGGAGAGGCAGTCGCCGTCGCGGTTGAGGGCGGGGATCACCAGCGGGGCGTCGGCGCCCCCAGAGATGAGACCGGCGTAGGTCGCGTCGATCAGCGCGGGGCTGTACGGCACCTCGGGGTTGCGTTCGGCGGCGGCGTCGAGCTCCTCCTTGAGCATCCCCTCGTAGACCGGGCTGACGGTCCACTTGGGGCCGCCGTAGACGCGTCCGTGGATCCGGGCGGCGGTCCGGAAGCTGTACTCGGCCACCGCCCGGCAAACGGGGCGCGTGATGCGCTCAGTGCGGTAGGCGACCTCCTCGCCGTCCTCGTCCTGACGCCACTGCTTGGCGCCGTAGGCGTCGCCGACCGCCATCCGCACCACCGCGATCGGGTAGTGCACACCCGCCACGGGCGTCACGCCGGGGATCCGGCGTCCGGTGCGGATGATCACCTTGCCGTCGATCGCCTCGCGCAGGAGGCGGTTCGGGCTCCCCACGTCGTCCGCGCCCTCCGGCGTGATCGTCGCCGCCTTGATGCCGAACCTGGCCTCCCGCATGGCCTCCGCGGCCGCCCCGACGACCTCGTTGCGGGTGCGGCGGCGGTTCTCGAGCGATAGGTCGTAGTGCTCGAGCTCGACCGGCACTTTGGTCACGGCCGGATCGAGAACGCGGACGGACTGCTCGAGCAGCTCCTGTCCGGTCTCGTCGCCCTCCAGGACGATAATCCGGAGCCCCTCGGCCATGGCTGCGCAATCTACCGACAGCTGCTGCTGGTGCGGTCGCGCGATCGGCGCCGGCGACGGCTGGCGGCTGCGTGAGTCGCCCGGCGGGCGGCGGGCCGCGTTTTGCCGGCTCGAGCACATCGTGCCGTGGTCGATGCGGGGAGCGAGGTGGGCGCCGGGAGAGCCGGACGACGCGGACGGCGGCGGCGACACCTGCTCTCACTGCGGCGAGCGGCTCGGGGACACCCGCGTGACGCTCGTGCGGCACCGGGGCGAGCACCGCGTACCGGACGCTTTCTGCTCAGTCGACCATCTGGTCGAGTGGGCGAAGTCAGGAGGGCGCTGGCGCTAGCCCCAGCTGGTCGGCACGGTCCTCCATCGCCGCGATCAGGAAGGCGACGTGCTCGTCGAAGTCGACGCCGAGCTCCTCGGCGCCGTCGCGCACCTCCTCGCGGTTCACGCCCGCGGCGAAGCTCGGCTGCTTGAGCTTCTTCTTCACCGATTTCGGCGTCATGCCCTCTACTCCGGTCGGGCGAACGAGGGCGCACGCCGCGATGAACCCCGACAGCTCGTCCACGGCGTAGAGCGTCTTGGCCATCCGGCTCTCGCGTGGGACGCCCAGGAACGTCGCGTGCCCGGCCACCGCGTCGATGAGCTCCTGCGGGTAGCCCTTCTCGCGGAACAGCTCGAGGGCCTTGCGCGGATGGCCGGTCTCGAGGTCGGGGTAGCGCTCGTAGTCGAGGTCGTGCAGCAGTCCCGTGACGGCGTACATCTCCTCGTCCTCGCCCCACTTGCGGGCGTAGGCGCGCATCCCGGTCTCGACGCCGAGCAGGTGCTTGCGGAGCGAGTCGCTCTGCACCCACTCCTCGACGAGTGCCCAGGCTTCTTCACGCGAGGGTGACACGGCAGTGCAGGGTATCCAGCCGGCGGCCCGAACCTCGGGTCGAATGACCTTCGATACCCTTGCCCCGCCGCCGACCCCGAGCTTTCCCCGAATGGAGAAGTTCATTATCGAGGGCGGGACGCCTCTGTCTGGCACGGTGGTCCCCGCCGGCAACAAGAATGCCGCGCTGCCAGCGCTAGCCGCTTCGCTCCTCACGAGCGAGGAGGTGGTGCTGCGCAACGTGCCGCGCATCCGCGACGTACAGGCGATGGTCGAGCTGCTCACGAGGCTCGGGGCCAAGGCCGAGTGGCGCGACGAGAACGTGGTCGCAATCCAGTGCGACGAGATCTCCCGCACCGATGTGGACCCCTACCTCGCCGAGCGGATCCGCGCCTCCTTCCTGCTCGCCGGTCCGCTGCTGGCTCGTTTCGGCAGAGCGAACATGCCCCCGCCGGGCGGCGACGTGATCGGGCGGCGCCGCCTCGACCCCCATCTCGATGCCTTCCGCGCGCTCGGGGCCGGCCTGCGCACGGGGCGAACATACGACCTCCACGCCGCGGACGGCCTGCACGCTTGTGACTTCTTCATGGACGAGCCCTCGGTCATGGCCACCGAGAACGCGCTCATGGCGGCCGCGCTCACGGCGGGCTCCACCGTCATCCACAACGCCGCGTCCGAGCCGCACGTCCAGGACCTCGCCCGCCTGCTGATGCAGATGGGCGCCCGCATCGAGGGCATCGGCTCCAACCTGATGATCATTCATGGCCAGGAGGAGCTTGGCGGCGCCGACTACGCGATCGCCCCTGATCACATCGAGATCGGCTCCTTCATCGCGCTCGCGGCCTGTACGGGCGGCGAGCTGCGTATCCGGGACTGCGTGCCGGAGCACCTGCGAATGACCCGGCTCGCGTTCGAGCGGCTGGGCTGCCGCATCGAGTACGACGACAAGGATGTGGTCGTGCCGCCCGGCCAGCAGCTGCGCATCAAGTCCGACGAGGGCGACGCCGTCTCCAAGATCGAGGACGGCCCCTGGCCGGCCTTCCCGGCCGACCTCACCAGCATCGCGCTGGCGATTGCGACTCAATCGGAGGGCCTCGTTCTCATCCACGAGAAGATGTTCGAGAACCGGCTGTTCTTCGTGGATAAGCTCGTCTCCATGGGCGCTCGGGTGATTGTCTGCGATCCGCACCGCGCGGTGGTCAGCGGCCCGAGCCGTCTTCACGGCGAGCGCCTCTCGAGCCCCGACATCCGGGCAGGCATGGCGCTGCTCATCGCGGCCCTGTGCGCGGAGGGAACCTCGGAGATCGCGAACATCCGGGAGATCGACCGCGGCTACGAGCGGATTGACGAGCGGCTGCGCGCTCTCGGAGCGCGCATCGAGCGCCGGGCCACCGAACTCGCGCCCGCGTAGCCGGACGAAGGCGGACGCATGACACACCCGATCCCGCCGGGCACCCGCGACGTGCTTCCGGACGAGATGCGCGAGCTGCGCGCGATCTGCGACCGCATGCGCGCGTGCTTCGAGGACTCGGGCTACGGCGAGATCCACACGCCCGCGCTCGAGTACGAAGACGTGCTGCGGCTCGGTGAGGAGCGCGCGGCGGGGGCCCGCTACCGCACCTTCGACGAGCAAGGCGACGTGCTCGCGCTCCGCTCCGACATGACGATCCCGGTCGCGCGCGTCGTCGCCACGCGCTACCGCGAGGTCGAGCCGCCCCTGCGGTTCTGCTACTTCGCCCGGGCGTGGCGCACCGCGGAGCGGGGGGTGGGGGAGCCGCGCGAGTTCCTCCAGGGCGGCCTGGAGCTAATCGGCGTGCCCGGCGTGGAGGGAGACGCCGAGGTGGTGGCCCTCACCCTCGCAGCGCTCGACGAGGCGGGGCTCCGCCGGCACCGCATCGGTGTGGGCGACGGCTCGCTTTACAGGAGTCTGCTCATGTCGCTCGGGGTTCCCGTCGACCGGCACCTGCCACTGCTCGAGTCCCTCTCGCGGCGCGACCTCGTGGGCCTCGACATGCAGGTCTCGGGGCTCGGGCTACGGGAGCGCGAGCGTGAACTGCTGGTTCGGCTGCCGGAGCTTCGCGGTGGACGCGGCGTGCTCGAGCGCGCCGCCGCCCCGGCCGGCGACGCGGTCGAGGGCCTGCGCGCGCTCTACGAGCTGCTGGAGGAGCGCGGCGTGGCGGACCGCGTGATCTTCGATCTCGGGCTCGTGCGCGAGCTCGGCTACTACACGGGCGTCGTGTTCGAGGTGTACGACCCGGCGGTTGGCTTTGCGCTCGGCGGAGGCGGCCGCTACGACGACCTTCTGGGGCGCTTCGGCCGCGAGCTGCCCGCCTGCGGTCTCGCGATGGACGTGCAGCGCATCCACCTGGCGCAGGCCGCGGAGGAGTCTCTCGCGTGAGCGACGACCTGACGATCGCCGTGCCCCGTGGGGCTCTGTTCGACGGCACCCTCGACCTGCTCGACCGGCTCGGTATCGACACGAGCGAGGTGCGCTCGAACGAGCGCAAGCTCCTGTTCGCCGATGCGGGGATCGTGACCATGCGCCCGAGCGACGTGCCGACCTACGTAGAGCATGGGTCGGCCGACATCGGGATAACCGGGAAGGACGTGCTGCTCGAGCAGTCCCAGCGGCACGTCTACGAACTGCTCGACCTCGGCTACGGCCACTGCCGCATGGTCGTGGCCGCCCGCGAGGGCGGCGATCCGATCGGCGACGCGCTGCGCCGGCTCGGCCGGGTGCGGATCGCGACCAAGTATCCGCGGGTCGCGGCCGCACACTTCGCCGAGACCGGCCGTCAGGCCGAGATCGTCGAGGTGAAGGGGTCCGTTGAACTGGCGCCCCTCACGGGGCTGGTGGACGGGATAGTCGACCTCACCGCCACGGGCCGCACGCTTGAGGAGAACCACCTGCGCGTGGTGGAGGAGATCGGCGTCTGCACCGCCCGCCTGATCGCGAACCCCGTGGCTCACAAGCTGAAGGGCGACCGGATCGACCGCATCGTGGAGGGCATCCGCGGCTCATGAGGATCGAGTTCAGCAAGTTCGGGGTCACGCGCCGGAAGACCCGTCCGGGCCTCCAGGAGGAGGTCCGCGCGATCCTCGAGGAGGTCCGGACGGGCGGCGACGAGGCCGTGCTCCGCCTGACCGAGCGCTTCGATGAAGCCGAGCTGGCGCCGGAGCAACTGCGCGTCGATCCGCGCGAGCTCGAGGCCTCGCTCGGGGCGCTCGAGCCGGAAGTTGTGCGCGCGCTCCGGACGGCGATTGAGAACGTTCGGGCGGTGGTGCGGGCGCAGGTCCACGATCAGGTCGGGGTGGAGCTCGAGCAGGGGCAATCGGTGGAGATCGTCGAGGTGCCGGTCGCCCGAGCGGCGATCTATGTGCCCGGCGGGCGGGCGCCCTATCCCTCGACCGTGGTCATGGGCGCGGTGACGGCGCGCGCGGCGGGTGTGGACGAGATAGTCGTGTGCGCGCCGCCTGGGCCCGGCGGCCGGGCGCACCCGGTGATCCTCGCCGCATGCGTGCTGTGCGAGGTCGCCGAGGTCTACCGGATGGGGGGAGCCCAGGCAATCGGCGCGCTCGCGTACGGCACCGAGAGTGTGCGGCCGGTGGACGTGATCGCCGGCCCGGGCAATGCCTGGGTGCAACAGGCGAAGCTCCAGGTCGCTTTCACCGAGGTCGGGATCGACGGCGTAGCCGGCCCCAGCGAACTCGCCGTGATCGCCGAGGGCCCGGGAGTGGACCCGGAGGCCGTTGCCCTCGACCTGCTCGCGCAGGCCGAGCACGGGGCCGACAGCCCTCTCTGGCTGTTTACACCCGACGATGGGCTGCGCGAGGCCATCATTGCCGCGGTCGAGGGCTCTGCGCGGCAGCGGCCGAGTGTTGCGGAGGCCGTTCTACAGGTGTGCCCCGCCGGTGGAGAGGCGGCGCTGAGGATGGTGGAGGAGCTTGCCCCCGAGCATCTCGAGCTGGTGGGCGAAACGGCCGAGAAGCTCGCGCCGCGGGTTCGCCGTGCCGGCTGCGTGTTCGTGGGCGCCGGCGCGGGCACCGCGTTCGGCGACTACGTCGCCGGCTCGAATCACATCCTGCCCACCGGCGGCGCCGCACGCTTCCAGAGCGCGCTGTCCGCCGCGACCTTCCGGCGGCGGATGGCTCGCGTATCCTTGCCCGACGGGGCGCCGGGCCGCCTCGCGCCCGCCGGCGCCGCGCTGGCCCGCGCCGAGGGGTTTCCCGTGCACGCAGAGTCGATGGAGCACCGCGCGTGAGCCGCACCTCCCAGATCCACAGAGTCACCGGCGAGACCGACGTGTCGCTGTCGCTGGCCCTCGACGGGGCCGGCAACGGCGTCCGCGACACCGGCGTCGGCTTCTTCGACCACCTGCTCGACGCTCTGGCGCGCCACGGGGGGCTGGACCTCGAGGTCCGGGTGCAGGGCGACCTCGATACCGGCCCGCACCACACGGTCGAGGACACCGGGCTGGCGCTCGGCCAGGCGCTCGACGACGCGCTCGGTGACCGTTCGGGCATCACGCGCTTCGGCTTTGCAGTGGTCCCGATGGACGAGGCACGGGCCGTCTGCGCCATCGACGTCTCCGGCCGCCCGTTCACGGTCCTCGAGGGCGCCTTCCCGGCCGAGCGGGTTGCCGATTTCGACACCGATCTTGCCGAGGAGTTCTTCCGCGCGGTGGCGAACACGGCCAGGCTGACAGCCCACGTGAGCGTGGAGGCCGGGAAGAACGCCCACCACATGGTCGAAGCCTCGTTCAAGGCGTTCGCCCGCGCTCTGCGCCAGGCCGTGGCGCTCGACGACCGCGTGGCCGGGGTGCCGTCGACGAAGGGCGTCCTGTGACCCGAATCGCGATCCTCGACTACGGCATGGGGAACCTGCGCTCCGTGGCAAAGGCGCTCGAGCACGTGGGTGCCGCGCCCGAGCTCACGAACGACCATGGGCACGTGCGCGCGACCGACGGGGTCGTGCTGCCGGGCGTGGGAGCCATGCCGAAGGCGATGGAGCACGTTCGCCGGCTCGGCCTCGACGAGCTGCTGCGCGAGCGCGTGGAGGCGGGCGTCCCACTGATCGGGCTGTGCATGGGAATGCAGCTGCTGTTCGAGTCCACGACCGAGCGGGGCGGCGCCGAGGGCATCGGCCTGCTCGAAGGCCCGGTCGAGCAGCTCAACGCCCCCGGGCTCAAGGTCCCCCAGATCGGGTGGAATCCGGTGAGCTGGCGGCGCGAGTCCGCGCTGAACGCCGGGCTCCCGGACCCGTGCGCCTTCTACCACGCGAACTCGTTCGCACCCCGTCCCGCGCGGGGCGAAGACGTGCTCGGCACGGCCGAGTACGGGAGCGATTTCGTGAGCGCCGTGGCCCGCACGCCGGTGTACGGCGTGCAGTTCCACCCTGAGAAGTCCGGCCCGCACGGACTCGCGCTGCTGGGCAACTTCGTACGGGCCTGCGTAGCCGTAGCGGCATGATCCTGCTGCCCGCAGTGGACATCAGCCGGGGCAAAGCGGTCCGCCTGCGCCAGGGCGACTTCGAGCAGGAGACCGTCTATGCGGACGACCCGCTCGAGGCCGCCCGCTCGTTCGTCGCCGCTGGCGCGCGTTTCCTCCACATCGTGGACCTCGACGGGGCACGCGAAGGAGAGCCCGCGAACCTTCACCACCTCGGGCGCATCAGGGACGAGCTGGACGTGCCGGTCCAGTTCGGCGGCGGTCTGCGCTCGATCGGCTCGATCCGGCGCGCACTGACCGCGGGTGCCGACCGCGTCGTGCTGGGCACGGCCGCGTACACCGACCCGGACTTCCTCGACGAGGCGCTGGCCGCCTTCACGGCCCGCATCCTGGTGGCGGTCGACGTGCGCGGTGGGCAGGTCTCGGTCGCGGGCTGGACGCGCGACACCCAGATGGGAGCCGAGGAGGTGATTCGGCGCATGCAGCAGCGCGGCGCCACCCGCTTCGCCTACACGAACGTCGACCGCGACGGCATGCTCGAGGGCCCCGACTCCGAGGAGGTGCGGCGCGTGTCGGCGGCCGTGCGCGGGCGCTTCCTGTACTCGGGCGGCATCTCGTCGCTGGACGACCTCGTGAAGCTCCGCTCCCTGCGGCTGCTCAACCTGGCGGGCGTGATCGCCGGGAAGGCGCTGTACGAGGGGCGGTTCGCCGTCCGCGAGGGTCAGAAGGCGCTCGACTGATGCTTCTCCGGCGCGTGATCCCATGCCTCGACGTGGACAAGGGCCGCGTGGTCAAGGGCGTCGAGTTCGTGAACCTGCGCGACGCCGGCGACCCGGTCGAGCTCGCCGTACGCTACCAGGAAGAGGGAGCCGACGAGATCGTCTTCCTCGACATCACGGCCTCGCACGAGAGACGCGAGACCGTGGCGCGGCTCGCGCGCCGCTGCGCCGACGATGTCTTCATCCCGTTCACGATCGGCGGCGGCGTCCGATCTGTCGACGACGCCCAGGCCGTACTGGACGCGGGCGCGGACAAGGTATCCGTGAACTCGGCGGCCGTCGCACGGCCCGAGTTGCTGGGCGAGATGGCCGAGGTGTTCGGCGCCCAGTGCGTGGTGCTGGCGATCGACGCGCGCCGCGAGGGCGACGGCTACGGCGTGTACGTCAACGGCGGCCGCAAGCCAGTCGGGCGCGACGCGATCGAATGGGCGCGTGAAGGAGTGGAGCGCGGCGCCGGCGAGATACTCCTGACGAGCATGGACCGCGACGGTACGGAGGACGGTTACGAGCTCGAGCTGACCCGTGCGGTTGCCGACGCGGTGGACGTACCGGTGATCGCCTCGGGGGGCGCCGGCTCCCTCGATCACCTGGTGGACGCGGTCGAGCGCGGCGGGGCCGACGCGGTCCTCTGCGCCTCGATCTTCCACTACGGACACCACACCGTCCGCGAGGCGAAGGGGCGAATGCGCGAGGCGGGGATCCCCGTCCGCCTGTGATGTCGCGGCGCGAGGTCGACCTGCGGGAGCGCGTCCGCCGCCTGCCGGGCATGGAGCGCATGCTGCCGGCGCTCGAGGGGCTGCCGCCGACCTACCTCGTGGGTGGTGCCGTGCGCGACCTGCTCCGCGGGGCGGAGGCGGTCGATCTCGACATCGCGGTCGAGGGGGACGCCCGCTCGGTGGCTCGGGCGCTGGCCGAGCGGTTGGTCGGGGTGGCTCGCGAGCACGAGCGCTTCGGCACCGCCACCGTTCGCACGGCGGAGCTGGTGTTCGATCTGGCTACCACTCGGCGCGAGACCTATGACCATCCGGGAGCCCTTCCGAGCGTTGTGAGGGCTTCGCTCGACGAGGACCTCCGTAGGCGGGACTTCACGATCAACGCACTGGCGATCGGGCTGGGCGGCGACGATCTCGGCCACCTCTACGACCCCTGCGGGGGCCTTGCGGACCTCGATGCGGGTGTCGTTCGGGTGCTCCACGACGGCAGCTTCCTCGACGACCCGACCCGCCTGCTGCGCGCGGTCCGCTACGAGGTGCGGCTCGGCTTTCGGATGGACCGTCGCACCGAGGACCTGGCCCGCTCGGCGGCGGCCGGGGGTGCGCTTCGCACGGTGTCGGGCGCGCGTGTGCGCGACGAGCTGATGGACCTGCTCGGCGAGCCCCAGGCGCCGGCCGGAGTCGCTCGCCTGCACGATCTGGGCCTCGACAGGGCGCTCCACCCGGCCCTCGACGCCGATCCGGAGCTCGCCGCCTCGGCGTCCCTTGGCGCCGCGGCGATCGGCGCCGACCGGGGACTCGCGGTGCTCGCCGCGCTCTGCTCCCGGGCCCCGAATCGGCTCGACGGCTGGCTCGCCGATCTCCACCTCACCGCCGAGGAGCGCGACGCTGTCGCCCGCGCCGCGCGCGAGGCGCCGCGAATCGCCAGACAGCTCCGACAGCGCGATCACCAGCCGTCCGAGCTGCGTGCGCTGCTCGGGCCCGAGCCGCTCCTGTCGCTGGCTCTCGCCCTGGCCATGCAGGCCCCGTCCGAGCCAATCCTGCGCTGGGTCACCGAGCTCCGGTCCGTGGGTCTCGAGATCACGGGCGACGACCTGCTGGCAGCCGGGGTTCCCGAAGGACCGGCGCTGGGACGGGCCCTCGACGAGACGCTCGACCGTAAGCTCGACGGTCTGGTGTCCGGACGCGAGGAAGAGCTCGAGGCCGCCCTCGCCGTGGCCCGCGAGGCCGCACGGTGAGCCCGCAGACCATCTTCGAGCTCCCCCTTCCCGGGGCGCGCGCCGTCTTCTCGACCCGCCACGGCGGCGTCAGCGAGGGCCCCTACGAGTCGCTCAACCTCGGCATCCTGACCGACGACGATCCCGAGCGGGTGATGGAGAACCGGCGGCGCGCCGCGCGCGCCGCGCGCGTGGCTCCCGAGCGGGTGGGGATGGGCTGGCAGGTCCACGGAACCGACCTGCTGGAGTGGGATGCGCCGCCGGCGAGCGGGCGCTCCTACGCGGATCCCCGCGGGAAGCTGCTGCCGCAGGTGGACGGCCATCTCACCGTCGAGCGGGACCTCGCGCTGCTCGTGCTGGTGGCGGATTGCTATCCGGTCGCGCTCGCCGACGGCGCCCGGACGGCGATGCTGCACTGCGGCTGGCGGCCGCTCGCCGGCGGAATCCTCGAGCGGGCGATAGAGCGCTTCGACGGGACACCGGAGGCGGCGGTCGGCCCGGGAATCGGCGGCTGCTGCTACGAGGTGGGCTCGGAGGTGCTCGAGGCGTTCGCGGACCTCGACGGAGTGGCGAGCGGCCGGATGCTCGACCTGCGGGCGGTGATTTCCCGCAAGCTCGTCGCTGCGGGCGTTTCCCGCGTGCAGCACATCGACCATTGCACCAGCTGCCGGCCGGATTTGTACTTCTCTCACCGCCGCGACGGGGGGGTTACCGGCCGCCAGGCGGGGTTGGTTGTGCTCATGTCAAGTAATTGGAAAACCCCGAGCGGAGCGACGGGTTTTGGACTCTGACCGCGTCGCGGCCAACCTCGAGCGCGTGCGGGAGCGCATCGGCCCCGAGGTCGAGATTTGCGCGGCCATCAAGTACGTCGGGGCCGAAGATCTCCCCGCCCTGGCCGAGGCGGGCATCGAGCTCGTGGGCGAGAACCGGGCCCAGGATCTTCTCGCGAAGCAGGAGCGGTACCGCGATCTCTTCACGTGGGACTTCATCGGCGCCCTCCAGAGCCGGAAGCTGAAGGACATCTCGCCCAATGTGCGTTTGATCCACTCGATCGCCTCGGAGTCGGCGCTACGTCGCCTTGAGCGCTACCCCGCCAGAGAGGTGCTGATCCAGGTGAACCTGGCGGGGGAGGAGTCGAAGGAGGGGATCGACCCCGTGGACCTCGCCGACTACATCGAGCGGTGTCCGGTACCCGTTACGGGTCTTATGACGATGCCGCCGTTCACGGAACGCGCCGAGGACAGCCGTCGGTACTTCGCCCGCCTGGCGGAACTGGCGGCGGAGCACGGCCTCGATCGACTCTCGATGGGGACCACGCAGGACTACGAGGTCGGCGTGGAAGAGGGCGCGACGATCGTGCGCCTAGGAAACGTGCTCTACGACGAGTAGTCGATCCGCTCGAGGAAATCGCCGATGGCGGTAGACAGGCGCGCGCCCTGCCACGCGAGCGGCGACTGGCCCTGGTCCTCCACCGCGAGCTCCGCCCGAGGCAGCCTCCGGGCGTACTCCTCCGCCACCGCCAACGGGTGCGTCGGATCGGCCTCGTCGCGCGAGCCGACGACGAGGACCGGCAGGTCCAGGCTCTTGAGCGGCTCGAGCCCCCTCCAAGCGATCGAGTGCGGCACCTCGCGAAGCGCCTGCGCAACCGCCTTCGGGTGCTCGTGGCGCTCCATCCGCTGTCGGACCGCCTCGCGCGCAACCTCGCGCCAGCGCTCCGGCACGCCGTCCGGCTGCGCCACCCGGGCGAAGGCGTCCAGATCGCCGCGTTCCAGCTCGGCGGCCATCCGCTCCCAGTCCTCCTGGCCGGCGCGCGCGTCGCCTACGTAGGCGGGCGTTATCTGGACGAGGGCGGGCACGCGGTCGGGATGCTCGAGCGCGAACGCCATCGCGGTCGTCGCGCCCATCGAGCTGCCAACGAGCACGGCGCGCTCGAGGTCGAGGCGGGCGAGCACAGCGTCGAGATCGCCCACAAGGTCCGAGTACTCGTAGCTGGGCGCCGGCTCCGAGATCCCATGTCCGCGGGCGTCGTAGGCGATCAGGCGGTAGCCGCGCCGCAGCAGGTGCTTCGACCCCTGGACGACATTCCGCCGGGTGGCGGACAGGCCGTGGAGCAGCACGAGCGGCGGTCCCCCACCCGCCGCCTCGCCGGAAAGGATCACGCTCCCGGCACCGGGAATCTGGCGTAGGACCTGAAACGGCTCCGACCGCATGGCGCCTACACTGTGACAAAGGGTTGGAACCCGCTCTAGGAAGCGGGTTCCGGCCTTCTGTCCCCCGAGCGTCCTCCGAGTCAGCCCTCCCGCTCGTGTCTCATAGCAGCTTCCCCCGAGGGTGCGGCAGCTTGATCCCGAGCCGCCAGAGCAGACGCCAGGGCCAGTATTTCCACTTCGGCATCCGCTCGACCTGACCGCCCTCCGCGTAGGCACTCTCCTGAAGTACCTCGCCACCGAGTCCCTCGATCGCCTGGTAGATGCCTTCGGGCTCCGCCTGGAACCCAACGACCACCACATACGGGAAAGCGGGGCCTGCGGTGGTTTCGTGAGCGCCCGCGAGGATCGCGCGAAACTCGTCCTCGGTGATCTGCCCCTCGTCAAAGAGACGCGCAACCCGGTCGTCATCGGCCTCGCTCATCGTCTGCCCTCCCTCGATCGCTCCGGGGGCGATGCTACTCCCGCTCGGGCCCCGTTCAGCGGATGCGGCGGAGCTTGGGATTCAACTGGTCGATGTGGCGAAGCAGCCGCGTATGTTCCGGCCGCCGCCCCGGTCAGCCGCCGTGCCCACCCACGATCAGGCCGCGTGGTGGGAATCCACCCACCGGACGAGGCGCCTCGGGCGGCTCCTCGGGCACCGTCCGCCAATCCGGGCCGTACACGGCGTCGGTGTATTCGGCAATGGCAGCCTTCGCCCGCGGGTCAGAGACAGCGGCATGTTTCCAACGCAGGTAGCCCAGCTTCTGAGCGCGGCTCACGACGCCCCTCCAACCGCATCCACT
>Ga0081538_10003694_pt1 | contig 14358 bp, 15 predicted proteins | sample TabmetS5T2R1_FD_71022 | JGI IMG/M metagenome (GOLD analysis project Ga0081538, IMG submission 71022) | Tabebuia heterophylla rhizosphere microbial communities from the University of Puerto Rico - S5T2R1 | ecosystem: Host-associated > Plants > Roots > Rhizosphere ... | reverse complement strand
AGGAGGCCGGGTACCTGTTCGTGAACTCGCCCCACGTCACCAAGGAGGCGCTGTTCCAGGAGTCCGGGCACCTCGACTGGTACGCCGAGAACATGTACCCGCCGATGGAGGGCGACGGCATCCGGTACTACGTGAAGCCGATGAACTGCCCCTTCCACATCCTCATCTACCGCTCGCGCGGCCGCAGCTACCGGGAGCTGCCCATGCCGCTGTTCGAGTTCGGCACCGTGTACCGGTACGAGAAGTCGGGGGTCCTGCACGGCCTGACCCGCGTCCGCGGGCTGACCATGGACGACGCCCACATCTTCTGCACCCCCGACCAGCTCGAGGGGGAGCTGCGGAAGCTGCTGCGGTTCGTGCTCGACCTGCTCGCCGACTTCGGGCTCAGCGACTTCTACCTGGAGCTCTCGACCCGCGACGACGAGAAGGACAAGTACGTCGGCTCGCCGGAGGAGTGGGCCGCCGCCACCGAGACGCTGCGCCGGGCCATGCTCGCCGAGGGCCTGGACTACGTGCCCGACGAGGGCGGCGCCGCCTTCTACGGCCCCAAGATCTCGGTCCAGGGACGCGACGCCATCGGCCGGACCTGGCAGCTGTCCACCATCCAGGTCGACTTCCAGCTCCCACAGCGGTTCAAGCTCGAGTACCAGGCCTCCGACGGCACCAGGCAGCGGCCGATCATGATCCATCGGGCGTTGTTCGGGTCGATCGAGCGGTTCTTCGGGATCCTGGTGGAGCACTACGCCGGGGCGTTCCCGGCCTGGCTGGCCCCGGTCCAGGTGGCGGCCATCCCGATCTCGGCCGACCAGGTGCCCTACCTCGAGGAGCTGGCCGAGCGCCTGCGCGCCGAGGGGGTCCGGGTCGAGGTCTACGCCTCCGACGACCGCATGCAGCGCAAGATCCGCGAGGCCCAGCGGGCCAAGGTCCCGTTCATGCTGCTGGCCGGGGAGAAGGACGTGGCCCAGCACAGCGTCTCGTTCCGCTACCGCGACGGGTCCCAGCGCAACTTCGTCCCCGTGGACGAGGCCGTCCGGCAGGTCGTCGACTACATCGAGTCCCGCGACAACCGCGACCCGTCGGCCAAGGTCACCGGCGAGCCGGCGGGTCGGGTGGCCGGCGAGCCGGCGGGCTGAGCGGTCGGCGGCCGTGCCGCCCGACAGCTGTGCCGCCCGGCGACCGGCCTAGGTTCCCGGGGCCGGGCCGGGCTCCTGAGTCTCCCGCCCCTCGACGGCGGGCGGGTCCGGATCCTCCTCGCTCCCGCCCTCGTCGCTGCTCCCCTCCCTGGCCCGGTCCACCATCCGCTCCAAGCGGCGGATGGCCTGGAGGAGGACGGGGATGGGGACCTTGACGTGGTCGGGGACGCAGCCGGCGTGGAGGACCCGGGCGTCGTTGGTCATGAAGACCACGCGATGGTCGACCGGCCGGTCGCAGATCAGGCAGGTGATGCTGTGCTGGACCATGGTCGAGGAGGCGATGATCGTGATCCGCCCCGCGTGCTGATCCATGCGCGTCTCCTCGTGACAACCGGTACGCGCAGTCTGCCAGGGTTCGGTGGCTCAGGCGCGGGGGACTGCCCCGGTCCCGGGGGTCATGGCGCGGAGGCGGGGCGCCGAGGCGATCCGTTCCTCGGCGATCCGGTCGGCGACCTCGGCCGTCGGCGCCCCCTCGGCCCGGGCCCGGCGGAAGATGAGCCGCAGCGCCTCGGCCACCCCCTGCGCCGACACGTCCAGCCGCTCGGGCGGATAGCGCAGCTCGCCGGCCCCGATGACCGCGTACGGGGCGGCCGAGTTGATCACGTAGTCGGGCGCGTACAGGATCCCCCGCTCCAGGAGCCGCCGGCCGTCGGCCGGGGTGGCCAGCTGGTTGTTGGCCCCGCCGGCCACGATCCGGCAGCGCAGCCGCGGGATGGTGTGCTCGTTCAGCACCCCGCCGACGGCGTTGGGGCTGAACACGTCACAGTCGACCTCGTACAGGGCGTCGGGGTCCTCGAGGGTGATGTCGAGCCGGTCGGCGAGCTCCTTGGCCCGGCCCGGGTCGAGGTCCGACCCGGTCACCATCGCCCCGTTGGCCACCAGCAGCTCGGCCAGGTGCCCGCCCACCCCGCCCAGCCCCTGGATGGCCACCCGGCGCCCGGCCACGTCGGGGGTGCCGAACACCTCGTCCAGGGCCGCCCCGATGCCGGCGAACACCCCGCGTGCGGTCAGCGGGGTCGAGTCGCCGGTGCCCCCGAACCGCTGGTCGATCGCCCACACGAAGTCGGTCTCGCGGGCGATGTCGACCATCTCCTCAGCCGAGGTGCCCAGGTCGGGACCGGTCCCGAAGCGGCCGGCGAGCAGCTGCACGAACCGCCCGAAGGCCCGCAGCAGCACCCGCTTGTCGGCCGAGCCGTCCTGCTTGAGCAGCACCGCCTTGCCGCCGCCGCGGGGCAGGTCGGTGAAGGCGAACTTGTAGGTCATGGCCTTGGAGAGCCGCAGGGCGTCGTCGAGCGCCTCCTCCTCGGAGGCGTACGTCTTGTAGCGGGTGCCGCCGCGGGCCGGGCCGAGGGCGGTGTCGTGGATGGCGATGATCGCCCGCATCCCGGTCTGCCGGTCAAAGCAGAACACCACCTGCTCGTGGCCGTGCTCGGCCATCCTCTCGAAGACGCCCACATCACCCTCCTGCGCTCATGGTCGCTCGGGCAGGGGGCGGTCCCGCCCAGCGGCGTTGCCGGGTCGTGGTGGCGGGTCGCCCCGCCGCCCCTCACGATACCCCTCGGGCGCGGCCACAGTCGGGCCGTGCCCGATGGGTAGGATCAGACCGGATTGGGACCACCTCGCCGGGGAGGCCGATCGTGGACACCATCTGGGACCCGCGGGCCGAGACGATGTCGGCCGACGAGCGGGCCGACCTGCAGGCCAGGCGCCTGGGCGACCTGCTCGCCCGCCTGGCCGAGCGCAGCCCCCTGTACCGCGACCGTCTGGCCGCCGCCGGCGTCGGACCCGGCGACCGGGTCGGCCCCGACGGCCTGGCCGACCTGCCGTTCACCACCAAGCAGGACCTCTGGGACAACTACCCCTGGGGCCTCCTGACCGTGCCCCGCGAGCAGGTCCTGCGGGTCCACGGCTCCTCCGGCACCGGCGGCCGCCCGACCCTGGTCGCCTACTCCCGTACCGACCTCGGCATCTGGGCTCAGGTGTGCGCCCGCGCCCTCGGCTGTGCCGGCGCTGTCCCCGGCACGCTCGTCCACAACGCCTACGGCTACGGGCTCTTCACCGGCGGCCTCGGCATGCACGCCGGTGCCGAGCTGCTGGGCTGCACCCTGGTGCCCATGTCCGGCGGCCAGACCCAGCGCCAGGTCACCCTGCTCCGTGACCTGCGGCCCGAGGTCCTGTGCTGCACCCCCTCGTATGCCGCCCGGCTGGGGGAGGCGCTCGGCGAGGCCGGCGTGGCCAGGGACGAGCTGGCGCTGCGGGCCGGGATCTTCGGCGCCGAGCCGTGGAGCGAGGCCATGCGGGCGCAGATCGAGGCCCTGCTGCCGCTGAAGGCCCTGGACATCTACGGGCTCTCGGAGGTGATCGGTCCCGGGGTCTCCTGCGAGTGCGTCGAAGGGCAGGCCGGCCTGCACGTGAACGAGGACCACTTCCTGGTCGAGGTGGTCGACCCGGCATCGGGGCGGCCGCTCGGGCCGGGGGAACGGGGCGAGCTGGTCTTCACCACCCTGACCAAGGAGGCCATGCCGGTGCTGCGCTACCGCACCGGCGACATCGCCGCCCTGGACCCCTCCCCCTGCCCCTGCGGCCGGACCCTGGTCCGGATGTCCAAGGTGACCGGCCGCAAGGACGACATGCTGGTCATCCGGGGCGTCAACGTCTATCCGAGCGAGGTCGAGGCGGTGCTGGTCGCCGAGCGGGCCGTCGGACCGCAGTACCTGCTGGTCGTGGACCACACCGGGACCATGCCGAGGCTGGTGGTGGCCTGCGAGCTGGCCGCCGGCTGGGCGATCTGCGAGGAGACCGAGGCGGCCGAGCGGACCCGGGTGGCCGGCGAGGTGGAGGCGGCGCTGGCCGAGCGCCTCGGGCTCACCACCGAGGTCAGAGTCCTGCCCGCCGGGGCCATCCCCCGGATCGAGATGGGGAAGGCCCAGCGGGTCGCGGAGCGGACCCCGGCCCACGACCCGCTGGCCGGCCTCGACGGTGGCTGACGGCCATCGAACGCGGCGCCCGGTGGCCGCCGTCTTCAAGGAGCTCGACTAGCCGGCCGCGGCCCGGTCCCGGCCCCGTGGCCTGTGGACGGCCGGGAAGCACCGTCGGGGGCGTGTGACAGACTCTCCCGACCGTGCACCCCAAGTTCCTCACCCACGACCTGAACCCGGCGCAACGGGAGGCGGTCGAGACGACCGCAGGCCCGCTGTGCATCCTGGCCGGGGCCGGGACCGGCAAGACCCGGGTGATCTCGCGGCGGGTCGCCTACGCCATCGCCACCGGGGCCGTGCACCCGGGGCACGTGCTGGTGGTGACCTTCACCGACAAGGCGGCCAACGAGATGCGGGAGCGGCTGGCCGCCCTCGGGTTCCCCGGGGTCCAGGCCCAGACCTTCCACGCCGCCGCCTTCCGCCAGCTGCGCTACTTCTGGTCGCGGCTGTCCGAGGGCCGGCTGCCCGAGGTGCTCGACTCCAAGGCCCCGCTGCTCGGCCCGATCCAGCGCAGCCTCCCCGGCGGCTACAAGTTCACCGCCGTCAAGGACCTGGCCGACGAGCTGGAATGGGCCAAGGCCCGCCGCCTCGACCCGTCCAGCTACGAGGCGGCCGCCGAGGCCATGGGCCGCACCCCGCCCATCCCCGGCGACCTGTTCGCCGGGGTGTTCCGGCGCTACGAGCGGGCCAAGGAGCGGGCCGGGCGGATCGACTTCGAGGACATGCTGGTCCGCATGCTGGAGGGGTTCGAGCGCCGCGAGGACGTCGCCACAGAGTTCCGCGGCCAGTACCGGTGGTTCTCGGTCGACGAGTACCAGGACACCAACCCGCTCCAGCAGGCGCTGCTCGAGGCCTGGCTGGGGGACCGGCGCGACCTGGCCGTGGTCGGGGACGAGGACCAGACCATCTACACCTTCACCGGGGCCACCTCCGAGTACCTGACCGGCTTCGTCCGCCGCTTCCCCGAGGCCCGGGTGGTCCGGCTGGAGGACAACTACCGCTCCAGCCCGGAGGTCCTGGCCCTGGCCAACCGGCTGCTGACGGCCACCCCGGGCCGCCGCTCGGACCGGGCCAAGCGGCTGGTCGCGACCCGGCCGTCGGGCCCGGAGCCGGCCGTGGCCGCCTTCGAGAACGACGAGCGGGAGGTCGAGGCGGTGGTCGCCGAGATCGGCCGCCTGGCCCGGGCCGGGGTCGACACCGACGAGGTGGCCGTGCTGGTCCGGACCAACGCCCAGATCCCCCGGTTCGAGGAGGCGCTGGCCGCCGCCGGCATCCGCTACCAGGTCAGGGGCGAGCTGTTCTTCCGCCGGACCGAGGTGCTGCGGGCCATCGGGGTGCTCCGCTCGCGCACGGCCAGGTCGGCGGGGGGCGGCCTGGTCGACGCCCTGGAGGCGATCTGGTTCGAGCGGTTCGGGTTCCGCCGGGACGAGGAGCCCGACGGCGAGGAGGCCCGCCAGCGCCACGCCAGCCTGGTCACCCTGCTCGGGATCGCCGAGCGCCTCGAGGCCCACGGCGCCGACGGCGGCCCTGACCCCGGGGAGAGAGCGGGCCCGGCGGGGATGGCGCGGTTCCTGGAGGAGATCGGCCGGCGGGCCGCCCAGGAGGCCGAGGGCACCGGGGGCGGGGTCAACCTGCTCACCTACCACCGGGCCAAGGGGCTGGAGTTCGACGCGGTCCTGCTCCCCTCGGTCGAGGAGGGGGTCCTGCCGATCCGGCAGGCGAGCACGCCGGCGGAGGTGGCCGAGGAGCGGCGGCTGCTGTACGTGGGGCTGACCAGGGCCCGGGTCCACCTCTGGCTGTCGTGGGCGGCCCGCCGGGCCGGGGCGTCGGGACGGGAGCAGTCCCGCAAACCCTCCCGGTTCCTGGACGACCTGGTCCCGCCGGGCGCCGGCCGGGTCCGGCCGCGGGCGGTGGCCAGCGGGATGGTCCGGACGGGGCGGGCCAGCGCGCGGGCCGACGGCGCCCTGGCCGAGCAGCTGCGGGCCTGGCGGCGCAAGCGGGCCGAGGCCGACGGCGTGCCCGCCTACGTGGTCTTCAACGACCGCACCCTGGCCGCCCTGAGCGAGCGGCAGCCCCGCAGCCGGGGCGAGCTCCTCGCGGTCGAGGGCATCGGCCCGAGCAAGCTGGACAAGTACGGCGACGAGCTGCTCGCCCTGCTCAGCGCGGGGGAGGAGCTGGCAGCGAGGCAAGCGACCGAGGCACAATTGAGCCATGGGCCGACAGAAGGAACGTGAGCGGGGGGCGCGGCCGCCGGTCTGCCAGTACTGCGCGACCATCGCCGACACCTCCGGGCCGGGGCTGCCGCTGGGCTGGACGATCCAGTCGGGGGTCCGCGGCTGGACCTATCTGTGCGCGACCTGCACCCGCTCCAACCTGCGCTCCATCGAGTCCCGGCTGTTCGACCGGGACGCGCTGGGGTTCGACACCGCCAACTGACGCGACCTGGACCTCAGGTTGAGGGTCCTGGTTCGGCCGCTTACCGCCCCGCCGCCCGGGGTAGCAACCTGGCCGATCGGATCCACGGGAGGCGACCATGCCGAAGGACAGCGACAAGGACCTGCCGGGCACCCTGCAGCGGTCCCCGGCCAAGGCCAAGCGCACCTACCGCAAGGCCCATGACGCCGCCGTCGAGACCTACGGCGAGGGGGAGCGGGCCCACCGCACCGCGTACGCGGCCCTGAAGCACTCGTTCGAGCGGAAGGGTGACCATTGGGAGCCCAAGAAGCGCAAGGGCCCGTCCGACCCGCAGGCGGCCAAGGGCGGCCGGGAGGCCCGCAAGGGCTCGGCCAGGACCTACGGGGGCGTCGACGCCGCCGGCAGCACCAGGCAGGAGCTGTACGAGCGGGCCAAGAAGCTCGGCGTCAGCGGCCGGTCCCGCATGAGCAAGTCCGAGCTGGCCGAGGCCATCGCCAAGAAGCAGTAGCGAACCGGAGGAGCGGACATCTTGGAGCGAGGAAGCGACAAGCACAGCCCACGGCTCGACGAGGAGCTCGAGCACGAGACGCGGTCGCTGGAGCAGGGTGCGCCGCTCGAGAGCCGGGTCGAGGAGTACCGCGAGCAGGAGGGCCCCGGCGACGACCAGCCGACCCCGGCCCCCCGGATCACCGAGCCCACCGGCTCGCTCGACCTGGACGACGCCGAGGCCAGGTCCGACATCGCCCGTTACCTCGACCGCGGCGCCTTCCCGGCGGACCGGGAGGGCCTTGTGGCCGACGCCGAGGCCAACCACGCCCCGCCGGTGGTGCTGGAACGGCTCCGGGCCCTCCCCGAAGGTCGCACCTACGAGGCACTCCCCGACGTCTGGGCCGCCCTCGGCGGGACGGTCGAGCACCGGTTCTGACCCGAGGTGGGCACCGGCGGGTTCGAGCTGCTGGAGCACACCGCTGACGTCGGCATCCGGGCGTGGGCGGCCACCCTCGAGGAGGCGTTCGAGCACGCCACCGAGGGACTGGCCGAGGTGCTGGGGGCGCTGACCCCGGAACCCGGCGAGCCGGTGCCGGTCGAGGTCACCGCCCCCGATCCCGGCGGGCTGCTCGTCGACTGGCTGAACGAGGTGCTGTGGCTCCTGGAGGTCAGCCAGGCGGGGCTGGCCGCCGTCCGGGTGGAGCGGGCCAGAGACGGTGTGGCCAGCGGGTCGGTCGAGCTCGCGCCCGGCGGCCCGGACCCGGACGGGACCTTCGTCAAGGCCGTCACCTACCACCGGCTCCGGGTCGAGCCCGACCCGGGCGGCGGCTGGCTGCTGGAGGTGTACCTGGATGTTTGAGCCGCGCCGGCTGGAGCCGTCGGTCTGGGAGATCCCGGTCGGCTACGTGGACGGCATGCGGGTGCCCGGGATCGTGTTCGCCAACGACGAGCTGTTCGCCAAGGCGGTCGAGGACCGCGCCGTCGAGCAGGTCGCGAACGTGGCCACCCTGCCCGGGATCGTTGGCGCCTCCTACGCCATGCCCGACATCCACTGGGGCTACGGCTTCCCGATCGGCGGGGTCGCGGCCACCGACGTCGCCGACGGCGGGGTGGTGTCCCCGGGCGGGGTCGGCTTCGACATCGGCTGCGGGGTCCGCCTGCTGCGCAGCGACCTGGATTGGGACCGGGACGTCAGGGGCCGCATCGGCGAGCTCGTCCACACCCTGGCCAGGCGCATCCCCCGCGGCGCGGGCGGCGCCGGGCTGCTGCCGCTGGACCGGGCCGGGGTGGAGCGGGTCCTGGTCGAGGGAGTCCGCTACCCGCTGTCCCGAGGGACCGGGGTCGAGGCGGACGCCGCCGCCTGCGAGGACGGCGGCACCGTCCCGGACGCCGACCCGGCCCAGGTGTCCGACCGCGCCTCCCAGCGCGGGGCCCCGCAGCTGGGCAGCCTCGGCGGCGGCAACCACTTCCTTGAGGTCCAGGTCGTCGACGAGGTCCGCGACGCCGAGGCCGCGGCCGCCATGGGGCTGGAGGCCGGCCAGGTCTGCGTCATGCTCCACACCGGGTCCCGCGGCATCGGCCACCAGGCCTGCACCGACCACCTGAAGGTGATCGACCGCCTGGTCCCCGCCCTCGGCATCCGGGTGCCGGACCGGCAGCTGGCCTGCGTGCCGGTGGAGCGCCCGGAGGCGGCCGCCTACCTGGGGGCGATGCGCGCCGCGGCCAACTTCGCCCTGGCCAACCGGCACGTCCTCGCCGACGGGGCTCGCGGGGTGTTCGCCGAGGTCCTGGGCCGGCCGGCCGCCGACCTGGGCATGGACCTGGTCTACGACGTCAGCCACAACCTGGCCAAGCTGGAGGAGCACGAGGTCGGCGGCCGCCTCCGCACCCTGTGCGTCCACCGCAAGGGGGCGACCAGGGCCCTCGGCCCCGGCCACCCCGAGCTGCCCGGCCGCTACCGGCAGGTCGGCCAGCCGGTCATCAACCCGGGCAGCATGGGCACGTTCTCCTACGTGCTGGTCGGCGACCGCCGGGCCGCGGCGCGCTCGTTCGCCTCGACCTGCCACGGGGCCGGGCGGTCGATGAGCCGCACCAGGGCCAAGAAGCTCATGTCCGGCCCCGACCTGCGGCGCAAGCTCGAGTCCGAGGGGGTGGTCCTGGCCGCCAGCAACTGGAAGCTCCTCAGCGAGGAGGCGCCCTACGCCTACAAGGACGCGACCGCGGTGGTCGAGACCTGTGAGCAGGTCGGCCTGTCCCGGGTGGTGGCCCGGCTGCGCCCGGCCGGGGTCCTGAAAGGCTGACCCGGCGGCGGCGGTTTCCGCCCGGCCACGAGGGGACACCCCTGCCGTGTCCGACCCGGACGGGTCCCCGGGCGATCGGGACAAGCCCTGACCCTTGGGACACCGCCTGAGCGGAGGTGTGCACAGCCGTACCCGGGAGTGGGCCGACGGCGATAGGGTGGGGGTCGAAGCCGCTGCTCGTCACGAGGAGGACGATCCATGACCGACGCCGTGCCTGAGGCCGACGCCCAGGAGCAGCGCCAGCCGCTGCTCGACCGGGACAGCATCGACCAGGTCCCCGAGATCGACCTCGAGGTTCCCGAGGGCGACGCGCTCGAGCAGGCCATGCCGGTGCCGCTCGACGAGGACGACGAGCCGCGCTGACGGCGCAGCGGCTGAGAGTGGGCCGCTCGTGACGAGGACGGTGTTCCGCGACCGGGTCGAGGCCGGCGAGGTCCTGGCCGGCCGGCTCGGCCACTACGCCGGCCGGGACGACGTGCTCGTGCTCGGCCTGCCACGGGGCGGGGTGCCGGTGGCGGCGCGGGTCGCCCGGGCCCTCGGGGCGCCGCTGGACGTGTTCGTCGTGCGCAAGCTGGGCGTCCCCGGGCACGAGGAGCTGGCCATGGGGGCGATCGCCTCCGGCGGGGTCCAGGTGGTGAACGAGCAGGTGGTTGACCGGCTCAGGCTGAGCGAGGCGGTCCTGCGCCAGGTCGCCGAGGCCGAGGGGCGCGAGCTCACCCGCCGCGAGCAGCGCTACCGGCAGGGCCGAGCCCCGCCCGACCTCACCGGCCGGGTCGTGATCCTGGTCGACGACGGCCTCGCCACCGGCGCCACCATGCGCGCCGCCGTGGCCGCCGCCCGCCGCCTGGGCCCATCCCGGGTGGTGGTCGCGGTCCCGACCGCGCCCGCCTCCACCTGCCAGCGCCTCCGCGAGGAGGCCGACGAGGTCGTGTGCGCCACCACCCCCCGCCCCTTCCGCGCCGTCGGCTACTCCTACCGCTCGTTCCCCCAGACCACCGACGAGGAGGTCAGCGCCACCCTGCGTGCCGCGGCGCAGGGCCAGGACAGCCCGGGGTCGGGGACCGCGGGTCGCCCTGATCCCGAGGGCGGGGATCCCCCGGGTCCAGGTTCCACCGGTGGCGTGGGGCTCGGGCCACCGAGCCAGGTACCCGCGTGGGGCCAAAACCCGGACCAGGGGCGGCCCCCACCCACGGGACCGGGCTCTCCGGCGGCCCCTACCCGACGGTGATGACGACGCTGCCGACCTTCTGCCCGGTCTCCACGTAGCGGTAGGCCTCGACGATCTCGTCGAGGCGGTAGCGGCGGTCGATGACGGGCCTGAAGGCGCCGGATTCCATCAGGTCCTTGAGGTAGCGCATGGTCTCGGCCGGGTCGCGCTGGGTCGGGATCGGAAACATGACCCTGCGGTGACCGAACAGTGGGGTGACCAGGGCCAGGATCGGATTCTGGGACAGCGGGCCCAGATCGGTGGAGAGGTAGATCCCGCGAGGCCGCAGCAGGCGCCGGCAGCGGCCGAACGAGCTCTTGCCGACCGCGTCGATGACCAGGTCGTAGGTCTCGGAGTCCCTGGTGAAGTCCTCGGTCGTGTAGTCGATGACCCGGACGGCACCCAGCCCCATGACCAGGTCCCTGTGGGGGCCGGCGCAGACCGCGGTCACCTTGGCCCCGAGGCTCACCAGGAGCTGCACCGCCGCCGAGCCGATGGCCCCGGTGGCCCCGTAGACGAGGACGTCCTGCCCGGCCTGGACCCGCGCGCTCCGGATCCCGGAGAGGGCGTAGTGGGCACCCTCGGTCCCCGGAGCGGCCTCCTCGTAGGAGAGGTTCGCCGGCATGGCCCCGATCGAGCCGCGCTCGGGCATGACCACGTACTCGGCGTGCGCCCCGAACGTGTTCGGGCTGAACCCGAACACCCTGTCCCCGGGCGCGAACGACCTGACCCCGTCACCCACCGCCTCGACCTCTCCGGCGAACTCGTTGCCGAGGACGGTCAGCCGCGGCCGGCGCAGCCCGACGAACAGCCGGTACAGGAAGGGGTGAGCCGCCCGCACGCCGCAGTCGGTCCGGTTGACGGTGGTCGCGTGGACCTTCACCAGCACCTCGTTGTCCCCGGGGACCGGCTGCTCGACCTCGGCGACCCGGACAACCTCCGGCCCGCCGTACCGGCTGCGCACCGCCGCCTTCATGGGCGGACGCGGCCCGGCACTAGGTGGCCTCCCGCTCGGGCCGACGCTCCTCGTCCGGCGGGACGGGCCCGAGGAGCGCGGAGGCGGCCGGCTCGGCGTAGGCGACGCCGGTCAGGGTGTCGTCGGTGAACCTCAGGCTGGTGACGCTGGCCAGGGTGCAGCGGCGCCAGCCGGGCCAGTGGGCCAGGCGGCGACGCTCGAAGGCCAGGCGGGCCACCCAGATCGGGGCCTGGTGGGAGACGAGGATGACGTGCTGGCCGGCGAACTCGGCCCGGGCGGCGTCGACGACGGCGTGGACCCGCTCGACCATGTCGACGTTGCGCTCGCCCCAGGAGGGGGCGCGGAGGTCGCGGAGCTTCCACCACAGGTTGGGGTGCCGGGCGATGTACCAGGCGACGTTGCCGGCGACACCCTCGAAGATGTTGCTGGTCTCGATCAGGCGCAGGTCGGTGCGGACCTCGAGGCCGTGGGCGGCGGCGATCGGGGTGGCGGTCTGCTGGGCCCGCTCCAGGGGGCTGGCCAGGACCGCGGCCACGGGCACGCCGGCGAAGTAGCCGGCGAGCAGGTCGGCCTGGGCCCGGCCGCGAAGCGACAGGTGGTAGCCGGGCAGCCGGCCGTACAGCACCCGGCGAGGATTCTCCACCTGCCCGTGACGGACCAGGTGGATGACGGTCTCGGGCACGCGCTGATCCTCGGAGATCTGGGAACGGCGGGTGCGATGGTAGCAGCGGGCGGCGGTAGTGACGGCCCCCGCCTATGCTGCGAGTATGGCCATCCCCCCAGATCCGGACGGGCACCCGTGAGCCGCACACGCCGGCCCCCACGCACCCACCCGACCGACGCCCCCCCACCCGAGGTTCCACACCGCCCCGGCTGGATCCCCCGCCGCGACCTCGAAGAGAACGGGATCGTGCCCGGGACGGCCGACGGTCGGGCCGCGGCGGACGCCCGGGTCGCGAGCGGCGGCGGGCCGGGTCGGGCCGGGGCGGGCGAACACGGCCCGGCCAGCGGCCTCGGCCCGGCCGCCGGCGCGACCGGCGATGGCCCCGGCGCGTCCGCGAACACCCATGGCACGGCCGACCACCCCGATCCACCCCGCCTCCACCCAGGGCCCGCCCGACCCGGCTGGGCCCTCCCCGCCGCCCTTTTCGCCTGGGCCGCCGTCTACCTGGCCGCCTTCCACTTCCGCGTCGTGCCCTTCTGGTCGGCCATGGTCGCGCTGTCGGCCTTCACCTGGTGGGCGGCGTGGCATCCGTACCTGCGGGCGCGGCTGCGGCCGACCGGGCGGCTGATGGTCATGGGGGTGACCTCCGGGCTGGCGCTCTATGTGCTGTTCTGCGCCGGGGCGCTGGTGGTGCGGCAGACGCCGCTGGCCGCACACGTCCAGGAGGTGGTGGAGCTGACCCGCACGACCGCCCCGGCGGCGCTGGCCGTGCTGGTGATCGTGTTCGCGACCTCGCCGAGTGAGGAGGTGCTGTGGCGGGGGGCGGTGTTCGCCCGGCTGACCAGGCGGTACGGGCCGGGATGGCGGCCGGTGATCGCGGCCGCGGTGCTGTACGCGCTGTTCGTCGGCCTGTCCGGGAGCCTGGTCCTGCCGCTGGCCGCGCTGGTCTGCGGGACCGTGTGGACGAGACAGCGCCAGGTCACGGGGAGCCTCGTGCCCAGCACCGTCTCCCACATGCTGTGGTCGACGCTGATGTTCCTGTGGATCCCGGGCGTCAGTTCTTGAAGGCGTCCGGGGAATAGTTCCAGGGCTGGCCGCGGGCGATCTGGAAGCGGCTGCCGACCTCAGGGTCGCGGTCGATGCCGACGATCTGCTGGCACTTCGGGCACTTCCAGCGCTCGAACCCGTAGGCCGAGCTCTCCAGCTCCATGCGCGAGCCGCACTTGTCACAGACCTCGCGCTGTAGGGTTGGGGTGGCGGTGCTGCTGTCGTCGGTGCCCATGGTCGTCGTCTCCTTGCTCCCCCCGGTCGGCGCCGGGACGCACCACCAGGATGGCCTAACTCAATCGATCTTGCACCCCTCCAGAGGCAACTTCCGCATACCGATCTGGCATCCGGGGGTCGGCTAGGGCGGTTACCTAGGCAAGCTCCAATCGTGTTCTCCCTGGTTACCCAGAGGGGTCGCGCGTCAATCACGGTCGCGCTCCGCTATCTGTACCACGAAGGCGTGACGGGGCGTCCGGCCCGACCTACGATGCCGGCATGACGCGACGCGGCGAGCCGACGGCGACCCCGGACCGGGTGGTCCTGACCGGCGGGCCCCTGGCCGTGGCCGAGGTGGTGGCCGTGGCCCGCGGCCGGGTCCCGGTGGAGCTGGCCGAGGAGGGCCGCAAGCGGATGGCCGGGGCCCGCGACGTGGTCGAGCGGGCGGTGGCCGAGGGGCGGCGGGTCTACGGCGTCTCCACCGGGTTCGGGCTGCTGGCCAACACCGCCGTCGCCCCGGCCGACCTGGAGGAGCTCCAGCGCCGGATCGTCCTCTCCCACGCCACCGCCACCGGCGACCCGCTGGACACCGAGGTGGTCAGGGGCATGCAGCTGCTGCGGGCCCGCACCCTCACCCAGGGCTACTCGGGGGTCCGCCCGGTCGTGGTGGAGGCGCTGGTCGCCCTGCTGGCCGCCGGGGTCACCCCGGTGATCCCCGAGCACGGCTCGGTGGGCGCCTCCGGCGACCTGGCCCAGCTCGCCCACCTGGCCCTGCCCCTGCTCGGCGAGGGCGAGGTCGTGGTCGACGGCACCCTCGTCCCCGCCGCCGAGGGGCTGCGCCGGGCCGGCCTCGAGCCCCTCAGGCTCTCCTTC
>Ga0081538_10003693_pt1 | contig 14359 bp, 11 predicted proteins | sample TabmetS5T2R1_FD_71022 | JGI IMG/M metagenome (GOLD analysis project Ga0081538, IMG submission 71022) | Tabebuia heterophylla rhizosphere microbial communities from the University of Puerto Rico - S5T2R1 | ecosystem: Host-associated > Plants > Roots > Rhizosphere ... | reverse complement strand
CGGGGGGATGTCTTTACCAAGGACGTGATCGAGACCTGGCTCGACTACAAGCGTAAAAAGGAGGTCGATGCGATCCGGCTCAGGCCCCATCCCCACGAATTTGCCCTGTACTTCGATATCTAACTGACCGGTACGCTCGGGATCTGAACCCGCAACGCTTGGGAAGGAGGATTCTATGAAAAAAATTGAGGCGATCATCAAGCCGTTTAAACTGGACGAGGTGAAACAAAGGCTCACGTCAGCTGGCATCACCGGCATGACGATCAGCGAGGTGAAAGGTTTTGGCAGGCAAAAAGGCCACACCGAACTCTATCGCGGCGCCGAATACACTGTAGACTTCCTTCCTAAAGTTAAGATCGAAATCCTCGCTCCCGATGACATGGCGCCCAAGATTATCGAGGCGATCCTCGAGTCGGCACAAACTGGAAAAATCGGCGACGGAAAAATCTTCGTGTCGAATGTCGATGAAGTGATCCGTATTCGAACCAATGAGCGGGGTGAAGAAGCGATCAGCTAGTCGAAATCCAAGCCCCGCCATTTTCTTCGGCGTCTAGGTCTGATCGATCCGGCTACTTACTGTTTTTTCTTCTCTTCTTCTCCGGGCTGCTTTCCCGGTTCGAAGCCGCCGACTTCGTGGTAGACGACTTTCTTCTCCTCTTCGAATGCTCTTACGGTTGGAGCTTGGCCGGGCAGGCCGAGTTTTTTCCATTCGGCCGCAACTTTGTCATAGATCTCTTTTCGCAAGGCGGTTCGTTTGGAGAACACGGGCAGATAGCGGTGTTCTTTACAGGCGTTGATCAGCGCCTTTGAGCCGTAGGGCCGCTTCTCCGGCGGATTCTGGGTCGGATCAAGCCACGTGCTCCAAGTGTTGCGCAGCACATCGATGTCGTCGATGGGGTTGCAACGGCTGCTCATCGCCCAGATGACCTGGTCCATATCGGTCGGATCGACGTCTTCATCGACGGCGATGATCCATTTCGTGTAATACGCTCCCCCAGGTACCTGCGCCGCTAGAGCTAAAGCTTGTGCCGCGTGGCCGGCATAACGCTGCTCCAAACTGACGACAGTCATGCCGAAACCGCCAGCTCCGGCGGGATGAGCATAGACCCCCTGAATTCCCGGAACACCAAGTTTGTCCAGATCGTCCCAAATGCGCGCGGAGCGAATGATAGAGAAAAACCCGCTCTGCTCGTTGGATGGATAATCAGCCATCAGGGCGTTGGTTAGGATCGGATTAGCACGGTAGTGAACGGCAGTCACTTCAACGAGGGGACAACCCGCTTCCGGTCTGCCATAGTAGCCCGGAAATTCACCGAACGGTCCTTCCTTTCTTACAGAATTTGGTTTGATAGTTCCTTCGATGACAAATTCTGCGTTCGCCGGCAGCAATAAGTTCGTGGTCTTTCCTTTTACGACCGGTATGGGTTCACCTTTGATACCGCCGAGGTACTCATATTCGGAGACGTTTTTCGGAAAGGTCTGCGAGCCCACGAGCATGAACAAAGGATCGATCCCCCAGGCTGCAGCCACTTCAACAGGCTTTCCCATTTGCCAGGAACGGGTGATGTGCAAGCGCGCGTCTTTTCCGGGTGATAAATAGAGACCCACTTCTTTTTTGCCTTGCAGCATCATGCGGTAAGTGCCGACGTTCAAATAACCGCTGTCGGGATCGCGCGTGATGACCGCGTCGGCGGTGCCGGCATAGCGTCCGCCATCCAAAGGCCAATGTCTCGGAATCGGTAATTGATTCAAATCGATTTTGTCGCCGGTTAAGCTATTGGCAAAGAACCCAGCTTGGGAGACTGATACTTCACGCGGCGCCATGCGATTTCTGAACTTGTCCTTGACACGGCGGATAAGTTCAAGGGTTCGTGTTTCCGGCGGCTCTTCCAGCGTGAGCGCGATCCGCGGGATACTCGGACCGAGGATATTCCATAGAAGCCGCGCTTTGAACGGACTCTTTTCATAGCCTTTGACGGCCTCGAACAAAACTGCTGGAGATGGAGTTTGTTTGGCGAGAAGGTAACTAATTGCGCTCATCTCTTCTTCACAGCTCACGGGTTGCTTGACTCGGATCAGATCGCCCATCTCTTCGACACGCCCGAGCCACTCGCGCAGATCTTGAATTGATCTCTTGCCGGTGGATTCCGTTGCTCTCGCCTCTCGTTTAGCCATCGATATACCCTCCAAAACTAATGCGCCAGCGTCTCGAACTCGAGTTCCTACAGTCGCGCGCCCTTAGGCAACAGCGACTTGAAGTAGGCAAAGGCGTCGTATGAACGATACGTCATGTTCTCTTTCATATAATCAATGTCGGCTTGCGGCATGATCACAGGTTTGCCCACTGAGCTCGCCACCCATTGCATGTAGGCCGTTCGTTCCAAGTAGATAGCGTGAACGGTAGCATATTCCAAGCTATCACCGCATACAATAACGCCGTGACCCTTAAGGAGCATGGCCATACGGTTACCCAGAGTCTGGCAAATTTCCTTACCGTCCTGAACCGTGTAAATTAGTCTGGGACTGGGAAAAATCGGCGTCTCGGGCGCGAACACAGCCGCCTGGTTATAAATGGGCAATATCGGCGTACCGGCAACGGAAAACGCTGTTGCTAAAGGCTGATGCGTGTGGACCACCGAGTTGACTTCGGGCCGTGCTTCATAGATAGCAGCGTGGATCATCGTTTCTCGTGGCGGCGCTTTGACTCTGGTCACTTCTCGCTTATTGCCGGCCTTTGCCCAATTTGCCTCGCAGACCTGTTTGTATTCGTCAATGTCGACTTTGATGATATCTTTGGCTGCAATCGACCCCAGCGGAGCCAGGACGGGCTTGATGAAAAATTGCCTGGTCCCTGGAATGCGCACGCTCACATGTCCGTGGTAGTCCGCTAAACCCTGGTGGAACATGATGCGATTGCCGAGCGCTACCTTCTTTTTGAGTTCTTCGAGCTCTCTCTTGCCGCTTGCCAACTTGGTTCTCCTTTCCCTAAGAAGTCAGATCTTGAACTCGCTGTCCTTTAGCGACGACTGAGTTATCCATATCCTCTTGCCAGTGAATGTTCATCCAGTTCCACTGCTCCGGATAGGTTCGCACGGTTCTTTCCAGCCATTGCGTTATCCGCAGCGTGTTTTCGCGTATCGCGGATTTGCCTTTATCGGTTGTCATCAAATCGAGCTCCGGCTCCACGATCATTTTTAGACGATGGTTCTGGTCATGGACCAAATAGATGGGCACTACCGCAGCTCCGGTCCTCAATGCCAGTGTCGCCGGTCCCCGGCGAGCCAACACAGTGCGGCCAAAAAGAGGCACATGGATGCCGCTGTTCCGGCGATACTCGTCCGCAATGACGACAGCGAGCTGGTTGCGCCGCAGCACTTGGTTAAGCTCGCGCAACGCCTCACGACGTGGGCGTGCGTGAATCGTTTTCTGCCAGACTTTCAAGCGATAGTCGTCCATAAATCTGGCAAATTGCCCGTTTCTCGGCTGATTGATCAAGACGTAGGTAGGGTAATTTTCAGTAGCCAAGCGTGTACCAGCAAGAAAAAAGTTCCCTAGATGCGCGCCTAGCGCTATAACTCCGTGTCCTTTTGCCAGAGCGGCGTCGAGGTTTTCGCGGCCTTCAATAGGAATTTCCGAGCGTAAGTCCTCGGCGCTTGTGACCAGCGCGATGACGATCTCAACAAAGTCGTGAAAAAAATTCTGCAGCGATTTACGCGCAATCTCTTCAACCTGAGATTTAGTCAGTTTCTCACCGAGTGCCAAGCCAACGTTTCTTATCGATCTGGTCCGAAAACCTCTAAAAAGATAGAAGCCCAGCCTGGCGAGAGCATCAGAGAAGCGATAGAGCCAGGGTCGTGGAAAGATCCTTGCAGCGAGGCAGCCGACCCTAAAACCTATCCGCGCGCCGGTATAGGCGGCTCGATCACTCAACGATTGAATCATTCGGCTTTAGCTGGAGGCCCGGTTCGAGGGAACGGGTTGGCTCACAAAGTACGCCAATCTACGATACTTTCAGCGCACTCGCAAGAACCATGACCTTATGCCGGCATGGCCTTCCCAAAAGCCTTTCTTGATTGAAATTCTAACGCGAAATCAATAGGTTAGATCGCAATGCTGACCCTCGGATGTTTCCTGCTCTGTTTTTATTAGGGCTCTTTTATGGTAAAAATAACCAGCCCGTGGCTAGGAAAAATCACTATGAGGATGATACTGCCCCCTATAAAAGAGCGTCGCGTCGTAGACCGGTATTTGTCGTCCTTTTTTGGTGAGTACAAGCCACACGATTTCAAGAGAGCTATCGCAGCACTTTGCCGGTTCTACCATCTGAAAAATCCCAAGGTAGAGTGGTTCGAGTACATCGATTGGGGAAAAACCGCCGGGAAAACCTATGAGAACGGACAAATCTACTTGGTTCATCCGGAGAATTGGAAGAAAGGAACAAAATACAACTCGGAGCGAAGCTGGATAAACACTGTTTACCATGAGATGGGCCACTATATCTTTTGGGCCGACGCCGAAACCAAAGCTGATAATTTTGCCTTCCGGATGGTTCGTGGATTAAACGGCCACAAATAAAATATTTCGTTATATTCCGTTAAGTCAATTCCTCTCGTTTAGTTCGTATAGATTAAGAATTTATCGGCACAACCAGCCCTGCCAAACAGATCTAGATAATTTCGTTTTCTTGCGGTAGTAATTAGTTTCCCCGATGCATGAGTTTCTCTATTATGAGGCTTAACTTCGACAAAGTTGCCACAGAAGTCGATTTCCCTGGCCTCGAACGGTCTATGCTCGATTTCTGGGAGCGCACTAACGCTTTCGAGATCCTGCGGCAAAAAAGTCGCGGCAAGCCGAAGTGGTCCTTCCTCGACGGGCCGATAACGGCCAATAACCCGATGGGTGTTCACCACGCCTGGGGCCGCACGTACAAAGATAGTTATAGCCGCTATTTTGCCATGACCGGGCACGAACTGCGTTACCAGAATGGTTTCGACTGCCAAGGGCTTTGGGTTGAGGTTGAAGTGGAAAAGGAACTGGGTCTGCGGTCGAAGCAGGACATTGAAAATCTCGTGCCGAACGACCGCTTCGGGAGCATCGATCGATTCGTGGCGTTGTGCAAAGAGCGTGTAAACAAGTTCGCCCGCATTCAGACGGAGCAGTCGATTCGCCTCGGCTACTGGATGGACTGGGATCGCGATGAAGACTGGCTCAAACCGCCCGATGAGCGACGCAGTTACTTCACCATGTCCGAGGAGAATAACTACACGATCTGGAGCTTCTTAAAGAAATGTTATGAACGCGGCTTGATCTATCGAGCTTATGACTCCATGCCCTGGTGCCCCCGTTGTGCCGTCGGTATTAGCCAGATGGAGATGCATGAAGGCTATCAACGAGTCGCTCACAGGGCAGTGTTTGTGCGCTTCCCCTTGCGCGGCCGACCGGGCGAAAACCTGCTGGTCTGGACGACCACGCCCTGGACGCTTACCAGCAACGTGGCGGTCGCAGTCAACCCGGCGCTCACTTATTTACGGATTCGCCATCGAAACCAAGTCTACTATTTGGCCAAAGGCACTTTCACGACCCAGCGGCTTGAAGAGGAGTTCCGGCGAGGGGAATGGGTCGAGGGAGTCCCGAAACTGAAGTCCATTGAACAAATCTTCAAGGAAAAGGGCGGCTACGAAATCCTGGGCGAGTTATCGGGGGCGGAGATGCTGGGATGGCAATATCATGGTCCTTTCGACGAGTTCGAGGCTCAGGGTTACCCGGGAGGCTTTCCAGCGGAAATTGCCGATGTGGCGGTGAAACAAAAGTGGGGACCGGAAAAACCTGCACGTGAGATCCATAGAGTGATCCCCTGGGATGCCGTGAGCGAAGCCGAAGGCACCGGCATCGTCCATATTGCGCCAGGATGCGGCAAAGAAGATTTCGCCCTCGGCAAGGAGGAAGGTCTCGTTCCAATCGCGCCCCTCGACGAGGCCGGCATATTTTTGCACGGGTTCGGAGAGCTTACCGAGCGATCGGCGCTTGACTCAGCTAGCATCGACTGGATTCTGGGCAATCTTCAACAGAAAGAACTCCTTGTGGCGGTCGAACAGTATCCTCATAACTATCCCCACTGCTGGCGCTGCAAGACGGAGCTTCTCTTCAGGCTCGTGGATGAGTGGTTTATCGACATGCGCTGGCGTGACGCGATTATGAAGGTCTGTTATGAGGCCCGCTGGGTCCCCGACTTTGGTTTGCAACGCGAGCTCGACTGGCTCAGAAATATGGGCGACTGGATGATTTCAAAGAAGCGCTATTGGGGACTCGCTCTGCCCATCTGGGTATGCGAGAGTTGCGGCGCTTTCGATGTCGTTGGCAGTCGCGAAGAGCTGAAAAGTCGAGCTGTCGCTGGATGGAACGAATTCGAAGGCCACTCACCGCACCGGCCGTGGGTCGATCTGGTCAAAATTCGCTGTGTCAAGTGCGACGCGACAGCGAGCCGGATTTCTGACGTGGGCAACCCCTGGCTTGACGCCGGCATCGTGCCCTACTCAACCTTGGGTTACAACCGCGACCGCAAGTACTGGCAGGAATGGTTTCCAGCGGACTTTGTTACCGAAAGCTTCCCAGGACAGTTCCGCAACTGGTTCTACGCGCTCTTGGCGATGAGCACGATGATGGAGGACCAAGCGCCCTTCAAGGTGTTGCTGGGTCACGCCCTGGTGCGTGATGAAAAAGGCGAGGAGATGCATAAGTCGAAGGGCAATGCCATTCCGTTCGAGGAATCGGCGGAAAAAATGGGGGTTGATGTCATGCGCTGGATGTTTTGCCGGCACAATCCAGCCAACAACATCAATTTCGGCTATGCCCCTGCGGACGAGATCAGAAATCGCTTCATTTTCAAGCTGTGGAATACCTATGCCTTTTTCTGCAACTACGCTCGGCTGGATGGCTTCGATCCTGAAGCCCCTTTCGTTCCGGTGCACGCGAGGCCCGACATCGACCGCTGGATTCTCTCGGACTTGCAGCTACTGATCCAAACCGCCCGGCGCGAGTTCGAAAACTACAACGTGATGGCTTTTTGTGTTGCGGCGGAAACTTTTGTGGCGGAAAAGCTCAGCAACTGGTATGTCCGCCGGAACCGCCGCCGCTTTTGGAAGAGTGAAAAGAGCGAAGACAAACTGGCGGCCTACCAAACGCTTTACACCGTGCTTACGACTTTGACTAGGCTCTTCGCACCCATCATGCCTTTCTTAACCGAGGTCATGTACCAAAACCTGGAGCAGAGTGGCAAGGAAGAGGCTGGGCGAGCCCTGAGCGTCCACCACTGCGATTTTCCGGAGGTCGACGAGTCGCTCATCGACGCTGAACTTTCCGCTGATATGGAGGCGCTGCTCAGGTTGGTGTCGCTGGCCTCGGCGGCAAGGAACAGCGTGCACATCAAAGTCCGCCAGCCGTTGGCGGAAATCACTATCCAGCCGGCTAATGACGCAGAGCGCCATGCCGTCCAACGCTTTGCCGAACAAATTTCAGAGGAGTTAAACCTGAAAAAGGTCATGCTGCATGATCCGGCGAAAGGCCCGCTGCTTAGCTACGAGGTTAGTCCGAACCTAAAAAGCCTGGGTCCAAAATTTGGCGAACGGCTAAGAGAGATTCGCACGGCTCTGGCTGAGCTCGATGCTAACTCGTTGGCCGCGAAGGTACAGGCAGGGGAAACCATCGAGCTTGACTGCGCCGGAACAACGGTACTCTTGGATGCAAGTGACATCCTCTTAAAAGCCAAGGCGCCCGACGGGTGGGCGGGTCTCATTGACCACGCAACTCAATTGTTACTCGACGTAAGGATCAACGAAGAGCTGGCGCGGGAAGGGATGGCCCGTGAGATTGTTCGTCATGTTCAGGAACTGCGGAAAAAGTCGGCTCTGGAAATGGAAGATCGCATTGCCTTGCACTTTGCCACGGAGTCTTCGGAACTGCTGCGAGCTGTCGAGGCTCATAACTCCTATATTTCTGCGGAAACGTTAGCGGTTGAGTGGCGAAGTGTGCCGCTCGATGGAGATTCCCACGCGATCAACGTGAAAGTGGACGGCCATCCCTTAACGATCCAGTTGCGCAAGGTGTCAGGGGCGGGGCTTTAAGCAGAATCTGGCCATCTGGCGCGCAGATGTTTTGCCATCTTCGGTGCTGAAATCAGGAGTGTTTTAGTGACCGTCAAATCCAAAATTGTCTTTGGCTGGCTCGCTTTTATCATAATCGCGGATCAGGTGACTAAGTTTATTGTTGACCAGAAAATGCCCCTGCACCACTCGATTCCCGTCATCGATAATCTGTTCAGTTTGACTTATATCCGCAACACGGGCGCTGCGTTTGGTATACTGTCCGGAAGCGCGGCTTCTTTTCGCCTCCCCTTTCTCGTTTTGTTTTCCATACTCGCCATCGGTTTTGTCGTCATGATGCTGAGACGTTTACCCGACAGGGAAACGGGATTGATCACGGCCCTCGCCTTTATCCTCGGCGGTGCGATTGGCAACCTGATCGATCGTATCGCCTACGGTGAAGTCATTGATTTTCTCGATTTCTACTGGTCGAACTTTCACTGGCCGGCGTTCAATCTTGCCGACAGCTTCATCACCGTCGGGGTCCTGATCACCGTTTACTATCTCATTAAAGCTAAAGGTGAAGACCCTTTTGCGCGGGGCTAATTCTGGCTCTTTAGGACCACCACAGTAGCTCCCCAACCGCCGGCCTCTGCCGGGGCATCCCGGAAGGAAAGAACCCGCGGGTGCTTTTCCAGAATGCTGCGCACAATCTTGCGCTGCACACCGGTGCCGCGGCCATGAATGATGCGAACTTCTATAAGTCCCGCCTGGCCGCATTGCTCCAGATATTCTTCGACGACGCTCGGGATATCCTTCGGATGAAAGGCATGGAGATCGATGGAATCTTCTACCGGGAGAACGATGGGTTCGGTAAAAGGTGATTCCGGTTCTTTCATTTCGTTGCAATCTCAACTTGGGGGCCGGTGCCTCGCTTGGCCGATACGCTGGCCCTTTTTCTCTGCCAAAAATAGACCGCCACGAAGATAGCGATCGCTGCGGCCATTGTGGCGGGCGAGGGAATAAAGGCGAGCACCGTGGCCAGCGCCAAAACCAGGAATTCAAAAATCGTCATGCGCACCAGAAAAAATGCTGTGCTGAGTATCGAGACGGCCACTGTGCCGACCGTTGCCGAAGTCACCGCCAAAAGATTTTGCGTTGGCGTTCCTGTGAGCAGGATGTGAGTATAAGCCATCAGCACTGGCATCACATAGATGATCTTGGCAAACCTGAAACAGCTCCAGCCAGTCTTCATAGGGTCCGCCCCGGCTATAGCAGCGGCCGCGAAGGGGCCAAGGGCCACCGGTGGCGTGATGTTCGAGTCCAGGCTCAGCCACAAAATGATTAGGTGGGCGGTAAGGAGCGGCACCCCAAGATCCGCAATGGATGGAACGGCGACGACTGCAACCATTAGATAGGTGGCTGTGATCGGAAGAGCCAAGCCCAAAATCAGCGTTGCGACAGCAATTAAGAGCAGCGTCAGCGGCAGATTCTTGCCCGCCACCTCTAACAAAATATAAGAAAACCTAATACCGATTCCGGTTAGTGCCAAGACGCCGATGAGAATTCCCACGGCGCCGGTAAGAGCGGCCACGAAAAGGCTAGCCTTCCCTCCTTCTACCAAGGCCTGCCAGATCCGACTAGGACCCATCCGGGTTTCAGAGCTGAACCAACTCAAAGCGATCGCGGTAACAATTCCAAAGACAGCCGAGCTTCCGGGCGAGTAGCCATTGATCAGCGCGCCCATCAAGACAATGATAGGAAAGAATAGATACCAGCCCTTCCGCATCACGTCGCTGAGGCGCGGCAGTTCGGCTCTCGTGAGACCACGCAAGCCAAGCTTTCTAGATTCAAAGTAGACCATGATCCCCACAGAGAGGTAGAATAAGATTCCCGGAATTGCCGCGACCTTGATGATTTCGAGGTAGGGGATGTTTGTCATTTCAGCCATGATGAAAGCGCCAGCGCCCATGACGGGAGGCATGATCATTGCCCCGGTGGAAGCGGCACCTTCCACGGCCGCCGCGATATGCGGTGGAAAGCCCGTCCGCTTCATGAGGGGTATGGTCACGGTGCCGGTGGTCACGGTCTCGGCGATAGGGCTTCCGCTGACCGTTCCCATAAAGAGGCTGGAGATGACGGCAGCTTGTGCCGGTCCGCCCCTGATCCGCCCGAGCGCCGCTAGAGAAAGATCGACGAAGAATTTCGCAACACCGGCAACTTCCATGAAGGCGCCAAAGACGACAAACGGAATGATAAAACTGGCAACTACATCAGCCATGACCCCGAAGATGCCGTCCGAGGTGAGGTAGACATATTCAATGACCCGGCGCGCGGTGAACCCTCGATGGCCGATAATAAAAGGCAGGTAATGCCCAAATAAAGCGTAGGCGATGGGGAGAATCGCGCACATCGCCATTCCGAGGCCGAGCACCCGCCGTGCGGCCTCAATGGCCACGATGGTAACGATCACGCCCATCCAGAGATCCACTGTGGTGTAAGCCCCTGCCCGGTAGGCCAATCCCTCATGCTCGACGATCCAATAAACTACTCCGACTACCGTGGCCGCGGCCAGCAACAGGTCGAGCGCAGACGGGGCATCTCCACGCGCGCGGCGCCAGCCGCGATAAAGGAGCAGAGGGACGAGCAGGCTGTAGAGAACGGCTACGCCGCGGAAGTACTGGAGGGAAAGGACGCCAAAGGAAGACGCCCATAAATAGAAAAGTGAAACTCCCCCCATCATGATCTGAACGGTCTTGTCCCAGTGCTTTGACAGGGTCCGCGCTTGAGGCAACTCGTCGGCCACGACGGTTGAGTCCTACCTAGCGAGCGCGGTTTGCTTCGGGAATCTGAATGCCCGCAGCTTTCCAATGATCCTCAGCGCCCTTATGCAGCGGAACAGAAACGCCCTGCAAAGCATTCTTGGGAACCATGTCCTTTGATCCAGCGTGAACCTTGAGCATGTGGGCATGCCCTTCTTTGCTATAGGCTGCTTCCGCCATCCTCTGCACTAGCGGAGCTGAGAATTCCCGATGGGCGTACCAAATGACGGGAACGCCTACGGTTAAAACGTCCTCGGTAATCCCACGGTACGAACCTGATGCGAACACATAACGCGCGAAATAGGGATATTGTTTGAAGAAATCGGTCTTTGACAGGGGTGTATAGAGGTCAATCGCGCGTACAGGTTTCTTGGTAGCCGCCTCCGTGGTCACTCGGTCCGGCTCCGGACCGGTCCAGAAAAAGGCATCAGCCTTTCCCTCACTCATCGCTTCACCAGCGGCCGGCCCAAGCAGAGGGATGCGGTTGATCTTGTTCCACAGCCCCACAGAGCGAAAAACCCGTTCGGCACTCGCAAACGTCCCTGATCCAGGGGATCCTGCGGCGACGCGTTTACCGGCCAAGTCTTGGATAGTTTTGATGCCACTGTCCTCGTAGGTGATCAGGTGGGCGACACCGAAAAAGATTAGTCCGATCGCGCGTAGATCCGTCAAGGGCTTTTCTTTAAATTTCTCCAGGCCAAAGAAAGCCTCGTGCAAGTCCGATGAGAAAGAGAGTCCCATCTCCGCTTCTTTGGCGCTGACCCGGCGCGGATTTTCTACGGAACCCCCAGTTGCAGCAACGGATACATCAAGATTGGGAACATTCTTTGACAGATAGGTTCCAATACCCGTGGCGAAAATGCCGAAAACCCCAGTCGGAGGGCCTCCCGCGATCGTTATCCGTTCTACCTTTTGAGCATAAGCGGGGGAAATTCCCGCCATAATCCAGACAATCAGCAAACAATAGCCCAACTTTATCATGCGATGCTCCTTTCCCTGGTTTTGAGTCGCTTCTAAGGCTTTACGTAAATTCTCCTCTTTCCAAATACCGCTTGACCTCTTGGAGGAATCGCGCACCAATCGCACCATCGACGACGCGATGATCGGCGGACAGGCTCAGGGTCATCATCGAGCGAACCGCTATGCCTTCGCCGTAAGGGACGACACGCGGCGCCACTTGGCCAACGGCGAGGATTGCGCACTGCGGCGGGTTGATAATAGCCACAAAGTTATCAACGCCGAACATACCGAGATTGGAGACCGTGAAAGTACCACCCTCGTAGTCCAACGGAAAGAGTTTTTTGTTTTGCGCCTTTTCCGCAAGCTCGCGGCTTTGCCTGGCCAACTCTTGGAGCGATAGCCGGTCGGCGTTGCGGATCACCGGCACGACTAAGCCTTCTTCCAGGGCCACGGCCATGCCGATATTGATATCTGAATAGATTTCGACGCCATGATCGGTGAAGGCCGCGTTCAACGAAGGAAAGTCTCGCAGTGCGCGAGCGCACGCGCTGAGAATGAAGTCATTGATCGATGGAACAAGCGACTCTTTTTCCTTGAGTTTGTTTCGTTGTCGCGTGACCTCAGTCATGTCTGCATCCATGCTCAGGTAAAAATGCGGCGCCGTTTGTTTGCTCATGGTCATGCGCTCGCCGACGATGCGGCGCATGGATGTGAGCTGGACGGTTTCCTTGATCTTGGCTGACCCACCCTGAGCGGCAGCTTGGGTCATCGTGGACCGGAGCACATCTTCAGCCAGAATGGCTCCGTCCGGTCCACTACCTATAAGGGATGCGATATTGATGCCTTTTTCTTTGGCGATCCGCTTCGCTGCCGGCGACGCAAGTATGCGCGTCGTGAAATCCCCCTTTGATCCCCCTTTGACAAAGGGGGAAATAGGGGGATTTATCTCCGCCCCCGGTTTGCTCTGTAAATTATAAGTTGAAGGTTCAGGGCGGCCCTCACCCCTGCCCTCTCCCTGGGGGAGAGGGTGACCCTCACTCGATATCTCCCTTTTCCCCGCTTCCCTACTTATCCCCTCTCCCTCTGGGAGAGGGTTAGGGTGAGGGCCTTGCGCCGTCAGAGCCGCTACTTCCCCAGGCGCCAGGATAACGGCAATTTTATTTCCCACCGGAATTTCATCTCCGGCGGCAGCAGTGACATTTGCCAAAATCCCGGAGGCTGGCGCCTCGATCTCCACTGTGGCCTTGTCGGTTTCGACCTCCATCAGCGGCTCGCCCTTGGTCACCGATTGGCCTTCGGCCTTGCGCCAGTTGAGCAGGGTTCCTTTTTCCTGCGCTACTCCGAGCGCAGGCATAATCACGTCAGTTGCCATAGCCTTTGGTCGAATACCACGAAAAGGCTTTGCGGAAAAATCGCGATTTTCCGCCGGGAGCGACCGGCCCACGTTCCTCTCGTCGTCTCCTGACTTGCTTCAGTGTTTCACTCTCTCCAGGGATCCGGGATTGTTCAGATTCGACTGCGATTCCCGTGTTGTCGGCAATGGACCACCGGCGGTAAAATAGTGAGTACCGGCCACCAAGAGCTTCTCAGACGGGAAACGCGTGATGATTTCACAGCCATCTTTCGTTACGACGACTTCTTCTTCGAGCCGCGCCGCGGACCAGCCGTCCGAGGCCGGCCAGTAAGTTTCTAACGCGAAAACCATTCCTTCTTCGATAACTTCGGGATGCTCGAGAGAAACGAGGCGGCTGAAGATCGGTTTCTCCCAGATCGACAAGCCCACGCCGTGTCCGTACTGTAAGGCAAAAGCGGCTTCCTCGTTGGCGAAGCCGAATTCTTCTGCCTTGGGCCAGAGCTTGACGACATCGGCCGTGGTGATCCCGGGTTTCACGATGCTGATAGCCGCGTCCATATAGTCGCGGCATTTTTTGTAGGCGTCATTCATCGCCGGCGAGGCGCTGCCGATGGCGAAAGTACGGTAGTAGCAGGTTCGATAGCCGTTATAGCTGTGCAGGATGTCGAAAAAGGCCGGATCGCCCGGTCGCAATACGCGGTCGGTATAAACATGGGGGTGGGGGCTGCAACGCTCCCCCGAGATGGCGTTGACGCCTTCGACATGTTCCGAACCTAGATCATAGAGTACTTTGCTGACGACGCCGACACACTCATTTTCTCGAACTCCAGGGCGCATGAAGCGGTAAAGCTCCTCGTAGGCGGAATCCACCATCATACAAGCCGTATTGAGCAGCGTAATCTCGTCCTGGGTTTTGATCTTCCTGACCTCGTGCATCAACTGCTGGCCGTCAACGACTTTGATCCCTTGTGCCTGAAGTGCAAATAGCACTGGCAGCTCGATTACATCGACGCCGACGGGTTCGTTCAACAGCCTACGCTTGTCGAGCTCCACTTTGATTTTTTTTGCCACGTCGTCGGCCAACCCGGAGGATGGATGCGTGGCCCCGCGCAATGTGGAGATGCCGGCGCGCGAGCGCTCGGCGA
>Ga0081538_10003692_pt1 | contig 14365 bp, 12 predicted proteins | sample TabmetS5T2R1_FD_71022 | JGI IMG/M metagenome (GOLD analysis project Ga0081538, IMG submission 71022) | Tabebuia heterophylla rhizosphere microbial communities from the University of Puerto Rico - S5T2R1 | ecosystem: Host-associated > Plants > Roots > Rhizosphere ... | reverse complement strand
TGCTATCTACCGCCATAAAGGAGATTTCGCGGGCCTGCAGGCGCCTTTGCAGCGCTCAGCTCGAACGGATGTCTCTGCGCGTCCACGAGTGTCCCCCGACTTTGCCGATCGCCCTGGGCGCCGGACATCCCTTCGTGGCGCACATAGGCGACATGAGGCTGATACGGTCACACCCGGGCGGGCTGGATCACTTACGCGACCACGCCAAATGCTGGGGGCCATGCCGATAGGCGAGCACGCGTCCGGGGTGTGCCCCGAGCCCACTCACACTGCCTGCTTGTCGGGTTGGGACAGGCAGCGGATGCGCCCGTCACGCAACCCGTCCTAGACCAGCGTGAGCAGCTTTTGGCCGCGGCGACCTTGCCGATACCCTTGCCGCGGTTGGCGGCGATGCGGTCACGGTCAGCGCGCAACTTGGTGCCAGCCGGCAGGCTGTGGACGGCCTCGATCGCGGCCCAACGCACCAGCTTCGACCCTTGTTTGGTGATATGCCCGCGGCGCACGACGGTGTCGGACTCGCGGTGGCGTGGCGTCAGGCCGGCCCACGAGCACAACCGGGCAGGGTTGGCGAGCCTGGTGACGTCGCCGATCTCGGCGACGAGCACCGCCGCCAAGGTTTGCCCCACTCCGCCGATCGCCTGGATCGCGTGGTAGCCGCAGTCTGTGGCCAGCCGGGCGGCGATCACCCGGTGGAGCATCTCGACCTCGCCGTCGAACGCGTCGATCAACTCCAGCAGCGAGGTGGCTCTTAGCCGGTAGACCGGGGACAGGTGGGCTTGCTCGATCAACTCAAGGCCGGCGGGTCCGAACAGCTCGGTCAACGGCACTGCCACACCTTCTTTGGCAAGAACGGCATGGACCTGTGCTTTTAACCCCGAGCGCAGGGCGACCAGCTTGCCTCTATACCGGACGAGCTCGCGGAGCTCGCGGACGTCTGGTGGCGCGATCCAGGCCTCGGGCAGTCTGCCCATGCGTAGCAGGTCGGCCAGGTCTGACGCGTCGCGGACGTCGTTTTTGACCCGCCGATACGCGAACCCTTTGACGCCTAGTGGGTGGGCTAGGTGGACTTGGGCTCCGCAGGCTTGGAGCAGGTCGACCGCCCAGCTCCAGCCGTAGGTGGCCTCTAGGACGACCTCGGGGTCTGGGCCGGCTTTTTCGATCTGGCAGGCGAGCGCGACTGGGTCGTTGTTGATACGCACGGTCTCGAGGACCTCGCCGTCAGGCGTTTGACGCACGATTACTGAGCGTCGACGGTGCAAGTCGATGCCGACATACTGTGATGCCATCGGGGCCCCCCTTTTGCTCGATGGTTGGCTGACAACATCGAGTGTCCGACACGACGCTCGGGCCGTCAGCAGGAGCGGAGGTCCCGTTTCTTCATGACATCACATACGCGCGGGCAGCTGCGAACCTCACTCCTGGGGTAATGGGTTGCATAATTCTCTTTGCAGCGACCATCTCCATCCTGTTGAGGACGAACTGTGTTTGGCTGGGGTAAGCATGGTGATTGTGAGAAGTGATCGAGCGCAGCGGGGGAGTCTTGGTTGGCGTCGATGGAGGCATTCGCTGAGCCGGTTGCCCGATCGGGCACACAATCGTGCTCGAACGACGGCACGTGTGCGGCTTGTTTCGTATGCCAGGCTCCAGAGAATAAGCACATGACGAGCAGCAAGCCTACGTTTAAAAGTCGCCACGTGAAGTTGATGTTCGGCGTTCGGGTTCCGCCCGTCCTGCCCCTGAGCGCCCCGACACCTTGCGCGGCGGGCGTGGGCTGCTCAAAGTCTTCCAGCTTGGTACTGGGGACAGGGCCGTACAGATGAGGACGCTCACTGGTCTCCAGGCGAGCGTTGGGAACCGTGCCGTGTGCCAATTGCTCGGCGCTTCCGCGTTTACCGCCTCACCGTCCGGGTCCAGGCATATCAGCCGCTGTGAGACCGAGGTGAAGAATAAAGCCGCGGTGCAACGCTTCGGATCGGCGGAGCATGTTCGCATCGGGGAGGAAGCGGTTCCCGGCGAGACCGTCCTCATAACCGGGTACGGGCATATCTCCTACGGAGAGATGATTGCGCTAGGAGTTTGCTTCGGCTCCGTGAATGACATCGGCGTTATTGCAACGTCGCTTGGCCCATGGAGACGCGAACAGATCGACTACGCCCGATGGAAGGTCAACCCCAGGGGGCGTCCACGTCCTAACGTCAGTCCCTCAGCCGTCGAGGCGGTCGAGGAGCGCTACTACCGCCTCGCTGCCCGGAACGAGACGCATTTCTCGACCGGCAGCGCGCCGGGCAGTCCAACCGGGAGCAGTACATTGCTGGGCACCGAGAAGCCATCGAGGCGGCGTACTTCGAGGGCCTCTCTCCTGTGATAGTGCGCCCGTGGAATTGGCAAGCCAAGGAGGCGTTTACCGCGCATTTCCTGACAGACGCCTTCTCGGCCGGCCACGTTCGCACACCACGCGGTGAAATCCAGCGGCACTTCGAAAGCCTCTACCCAAACTTTCGGAATGATCTCGTCCGATCAATCGCCTGTTACATGGCATCATATATCAACGACCGCGACTCAATCGGCTGGGTCGCGACGGTCGACCAACTTACCGATGCCATCGCCGTCGAAATCCGGGCAAAGGGTGGAGCTATGCTTGCGTCGTTCTCAATCGGCGACCTCATCTCGAAGGTTATGCACGATGCCGACAACGCTGGCCTTGACGTCGTTAGCCAGCAGGGGCCACCAGGGGCTGGATCCGGGCCAGTGCGGTGGCGGGCGGTCGGCGACGACTTCCTATTTCCTCCCGCGTCCAATGCAGCCGCGACACGGACCCAGCAAATGGCGCGCGAGGCGGCCCGGTTAAGTCACGAGGAGGGCCAACGCGCGTACAGCGCTGGTCTGCACGGTGGAGGAAGCCTCAGGAGCATGGTTGATCCTGCGAACTTCCGCGCCTTGCAGCTCATCCCCACGGTCGATCCGGCATCGACAGCCAACCCCGCCTACGGATGGCGAGTAAGCAGCATCAGTGCTCTTCCTGCTAACATTCTCGCACTTATTGCCGCTGCATTCTCGCCGGGTCATGAAGTGCGCAGCGGGCTCGACTCGATGTCCACTACTGTTCCGATAGTAACCCAGAAGTACGGTTTAGATCTGCATACGCGAGACGCGTTTAATTGTTTCAAGAGTCTTCTACTTGCTAATCCTATCAGTGTCATCACACAGATCAGCGCAGGCCGCACATGCCCTGTTGGTCAGAACAACCCATGCCCGTAGACGACTTAACTTTATTGCTATAGCGGCTCTTCGCTATGAAGCATGGAGTGCGGGCGGGATTGCGGCTCCTCAATCTGTCCCGGCCTCTAGGACCACCTGGGGGTCAGGGCCGGCTTTTTCGATCTGACAGGCGAGAGCGACTGGGTCATTGTTGATCCGTACGGTCAAGGATTCCGCCATCGGGAGACTGGCGCACGATCACCGAGCGACGCCGGTGCCAGTCGATGCCGACATACTGCGATGTCATCGTGGCCTTCCTCCTGTTCGCAAACGGTTGGCTGACAACATCGAGTGTCTGACACTCGAGCCGTCAGCACGAGCGGAGGTCCCGTTCCTTCATGACATCACATACGCGCGGTCGGTTGCGAACCTTCATCCTGGACTAAACAGGTATCCCCCGTTGCACACCTACGGCCATCATCACATATCGCCGCGCATAACTACCGTCCGTTACAGAGCAATTCCGGTCCCAGATCTGGATATTCACTAACCTAGGTATACTAGTCGCATATCCTGACCGCTCATTACGCAATGACCACGTTCACTGCAGGAACATTACAGTTCGGCAATGATCGAACAGGAAGGAGCCACCGCGAAGGATTCGGTCGAGTCGGCCCCACTCAATCTTGGGCCATGCTGCAGGGAACAGGGACTCCACCACGATAACTCTCAATCCCCTCTGCCCCTCCGGTGCGGTTGGCGCTCGCAGCTTCTTGTGCGCCTACTGGCCTGTCTGGCCTTTCAGGGTCAGTCGAGAGGATAGACGGCTGCAGGCGCGTTCACGGGCGCGCCAGAACCGGGCGGCAAGTCAGCGCACACCCGCACATACCGCCTGCCAGAGCCCACGAATTGATCCCACTCGCTTTGGGTGAGGTTGCGGTTCGCGATGGCGCAGGCGTGCCGAATCCATTCATCAAGGGTGACCGGCCACAATCGGACTGTCTGGTCGGTGCTGGCGGAGGCGATCCTCTTCCCGTCGGGACTGAACGCCACCCCATAGACAGAGTTGGTGTGGCCGGTCAGGGGTTGGCCGATCTGTTGGCCGGTGGTCGCGTCCCATAGCCGTACCGCCCGGTCGGCGCTGGCGGAGGCAATCGTCTTCCCGTCGGGGCTGAACGCCACGCCTAAGACGACGCTGGTATGACCCCTAAGGGGCTGGCCAATCTGGTGGCCGGTGACTGGATCCCACCGCCGCACGGTCTGGTCAATGCTGGCAGAGACGATCATCTTGCCGTTGGGGCTGAACGCCACGCCTAAAACCTCGGCTGTGTGCCCGGTCAACGGCTGGCCGATCCGCTGACCGGTCACAGCGTCCCACCGCCGCACGGTCTTGTCATCACCTGCGGAGACGACCGTTTCGCCGTCAGGGCTGAACGCCACCTGATTCACGCCGCCGACATGGCCGGTCAACGGCTGGCCGATCTGCTGGCCGGTAGCTGCGTCCCACCGCCGTATCGTCCCATCCTGACTGGCGGAGGCGATCGTTTTGCCGTCGGGGCTGAACGCCACGCCTAGGATCTGGGCGGTGTGGCCGGTCAGGGGTTGGCCGAGCTGTTGGCCGGTGGCGGCGTCCCACCGCCGCACCGTCTGGTCATAACTGCCAGAGGCGATCGTCTTCCCATCAGGGCTGAGCGCCACCCCTCCCCTGACAACATCGGTGTGCCCGGTCAACGGCTGGCCGATCTGGTGGCCGGTGACCGGATCCCACCGCCGCACCGTCTTGTCATCGCTGGCAGTGGCGATCATGCGACCGTCATGACTGAACGCTACCCCCACAATTGTGCCGGTGTGACCGGTGAGCAGCGGGGCGAACCGGCTATCGGCGTGGGCGTCCCACAGTTGCACCGTGCGGTCGAAGCTGGCGGAGGCGATCGTCTTGCCGTCAGGGCTGAACGCTACTGCGAAGACTCTCTGGCTGTGGCCGGTCAACGGCTGGCCGATCGGCGTGCCAGTGGCCGCGTCCCACCGCCGTACCGTCTGGTCGAAGCTGGCGGAAGCGATCATCTTGCCGTCAGGGCTGAATGCGATCCCTGCGACCGAGTTGGCGTGGCCGCTCATGGGTTGGCCGAGCTGTTGGCCTGTGGCGGCATCCCACCGCCGCGCCGTCCCATCCTGGCTAGCGGAGGCGATCATCTTGCCGTCAGGACTGAACGCCACCTCTAAGACTTGGCCGTTATGGCCGCTCAAGGGTTGGCCGAGCTGTTGGCCGGTGGCGGCGTCCCACCGCCGAATCGTCTGATCACCACCGGGGGAGGCGATCATCTTGCCATCCGGGCTGAACGCCACCCCCCCGATCCCGCCGATGTGCCCACTTAAAGGTTGGCCGATTTGTTGGCCGGTGGTCGCGTCCCACCGCCGCACTGTGTCGTCGAGGCTGGCCGAGGCGATCATCTTGCCGTCAGGACTGAACGCCACTGACCAGATGTCATCGGTGTGGCCGATCAGTGGTTGGCCGATTTGTTGGCTGGTGGCGGTGTCCCACCGCCGCACTGTGTCGTCGAGGCTGGCCGAGGCGATCATCTTGCCGTCAGGACTGAAGGCCACTGCGAAAACCGCATCGGTGTGGCCGGTCAGCGGCTGGCCGATCTGTTGGCTGGTGGCGGTGTCCCACCGTCGCACTGTTTTGTCAGCGCTGGCGGAGGCGATCGTCTTGCCGTCAGGACTGAACGCCACCTTAAAGACTTGGCCGAGGTGGCCGGTCAGCGTAGCGCGGCTGTGCGGAGGTTCTAGCAGCCCTTGTAAGAGGCTGTCGCGCGCCTCAGGTGTCGGGGTCAAGGCTAGGCTCTCAAGGCTGAGTAGAAGCGACAGCGGCTGCTGGCTGAGCCTAACCATCGCTTGGGCAGCGAGTTCACGTGCCTGCGCGACGCGTGCTTGCCGCTCGGCGCGGCGCGCGTTGGAGACCGCGACAACCCCTGTGATCGACGCTGCGAGGAAGAGCGCAAGCAGCGTTGCCACGCCCGTTCGGGCCAGGCGGAGAGTGCGGCGGTGGAGGTGGATGTCCTCGGACTCCAGGTCGTCTTTGGGCCGGCCGTGGAGCGGGGCGGCGAGTTGTGCGATTGCGTCGCGGAAGCGGCTGTGGCGCAGGTCAAGTTGGGTTTCGGTGCGTGCCCATCGCAGGTCCAGCCAGCGCGGTTCCTCAGCGAACACGCCGAACAGCGACGGCGGGACGGCAGTCGAGTCGGCGTCAAAGTCGCCGCGAGCAGCGTCCCATCGACAGTCGCCCTCGGTGACTACTGGAAGGATCCGCTCGGCGGGTTTGCTGGCTTTCCAGCGTTCGATCTCTTGATCGACCCATTTCGACCGTGCCGCGTCCGGAGAGGCGAGCACGACCAGGTACTCGGAGCGGTCGAGCGCGACGGCGATGTCAGACCACAGCGCGGGGGTGACTGCTAGTCCGCTGTCGTCACGAAAGACGCGTAGGGCGCGTCGCCGATACCACGGCTTGGCCAGCTGCTCTAGGCCTTGTTGGATGGCTGGAGCGAGCCGGCCGTCAGCGGCGTGGCTGTAGGAGACGAACGCCGCGTAGCCAGCTGTATCCACGCTCGCGCGTCCTCGGACTGGACGCTCGGCGCGCCATAGATCCGCCCAACCCTTCACTTAAGCATCCCGACGCACACCGGCAGCATGAACGCCACAAACCCTCCCAATCCCATCGTACGCAGGACGTGCAACGCCTCAGCGCGCACCCGACGGTCTTGCCCCAGCGCACAGCTTGAGACACGTCAATGTTGTTTGTCAGCCCCGCTCAGGGCTGCTTGTCGCAGGAGTTGTCGCTCAGCTGCCGTCAGCTTGTCAACTGCAGCCTATTCTCTCCAACATCCTTATACCCGCTATGCTCTCATGCTTCTCACTTTACTCCAGCATCATTGTCTTCGTACGCCCATGCCCTCCGATGAGCGCCGGATAAGGTGCGCCGAAAACATGGACTGACCATCCAGAAATGACATCATATACGAGCAGGTGCTTGTTTCTGCTACAGCTTCGCATGGTGAGATACGTGTTGGCCACTTGGACTTGGTAGATCACCACGGTTTGGCAGGTGGCGGCTGTCGATGAGGCCACCAGCCTCCCTGCGTACCCGCCGTCAGCTCAGGTATGCGCCAGCGATGGCATCGCAAACCGTAGCCGCTCCAACATGTGTTTGCCGCCGTCACAATCTTGGACATTAACGGCGGTCATCATCATGATCAGCAGCAGCCCAGCGTGTCGGTGGCGACATGACGCTTGCGGCCATTGATTTCTTCCACGTCGTAGCCGCGGCTGGCCTTGCCGACGGTATCGGCGCCTTTGACCGACTGCGAGTCGCGTTGACGATCTCACGGCGGGATGCTTTTCCGACGTCCCAAAGGGCTTGGCGGGGACAGCAAGGGGCGATCAGCTCCCACTGGGCATCGGTCAAGTCGGAGGGGTAACGGCGTTGTGACGAGGGTGACATATCCGCACTCCCTCACAATCTGGACGAAAGGTGTGGAAGGTGTGGAAGGTGTGGCCCAAAATCTCAAACGCGTTCTAAGACGCCAGCAGACGCGCAACAAATACGGGGCCGCGAAAGATGACCGCAAAGCTAATTGAGCGCAACAGACGCTCATGGACCTCGGAGCATCGATCGCCTCCCGCAAGCTGAATCCTGACGGCGTGTGACTGCGGGGCATGTCGTGTACTTTGTGCTTATGCAGGCGTCAAGTTTTGATGTGTTTCTTTCATATCACAACGCGGACTCCTCTGTAGTGGAGCAGGTTGCGCAGCGGCTGCAGGGTAAGGGCATCACGCCGTGGCTGGATCTGTGGTGCCTGGCTGGAGGGGATAACTGGCAAGAAGAGATTATCTGCGGCCTTCGCGCCTCGAAAGCCTGTGCGGTGTGCATCGGCCCTCATGGCCTAGGTGATTGGGCCCGCGAGGAACTGGCCGTCGCCCAAAGCCAAGCGACCAAGAGCCGCGACTTCCGCCTCTTCATGGTGCTATTGCCCGGTGCGCCCAAACCCAACGACCCCAGCCTGGCCTTCCTTGCCACCCGAACATGGGTTGACCTGCGCGCGGGCATCGATGACCCCACCGCGTTCCGGAAGTTTGTCCGAGCGATCACCGGAGCCCCACGCCATGGACCCGCTCGGGGCCAAGCGACGGACGAGGCGTCTCCCTATCGGGGACTGGAAGTTTTCGACGAGGCACACGCCAAGTTCTTCTTCGGCCGCGACGACGACATCCGCCGCGCGGTCGCAAAGCTCGCGGACAGCCGCTTCCTTGCGGTGCTCGGCCCGTCCGGCAGCGGCAAGAGCTCGCTGGTGCGTGCTGGGGTCATCCCCGCGCTCAAAGGGGACGCTCTGGCTAAGAGTAAGGCCTGGGATGTCCACCTGGTCAAACCCGGAGCCCGCCCGTTGAGCGTGCTAGCCGCGCAGGTGGCGCGCCTGCTGCCTCAGGACTCGACGCTGGACATCCTTGACAGGATGCGGGCTGACGAGCGGTCCTTGGATGAGGCAGCGTCGCTCGCGTTGACCGATCAAGGCGCGGGCAGGCAGCTGCTCTTGGTCGTCGACCAATTCGAGGAGTTGTTTACGCTCTGCGCCGATGATGCTGAGCGGGCGGCGTTCGTGGCGAACCTGTGCTACGCGGGCACCATCCCGGGCGGCTGTGTGGTGGTGCTGGTGGCAATGCGAGCTGACTTCTACCACCGCTGTGTCGTGTATCCACAACTGCGGGCGCTGATGGCTGGCCAGCAGTTTCTCGTCGGCCCGTTAGATCGTGACGGATTGCGTCAGGTGATCGAGCAGCCGGCCTGGCGGGTGGGCCTGGAGCTGGAGGCTGGGCTGGCGGAGACTGTCCTGGACGATGTGGCCGACCAGCCGGGTGGATTGCCGCTGCTGGAACATGTGCTGTTGGAGGTGTGGCGCCGCCGTCAGGGGACGACGCTCACACTGGAGGCGTATGCGGCCAGCGGCAGGGTGGCAGGAGCGCTGGCACAGCGGGCTGATGCAATTTACGAGGGCTTACCACCCGCCCAGCAGCGGATCGTGCGCCGGGTCCTCTTGCGTCTCATCCAGCCGGGCGAGGGTACCGAGGACACCCGCCGCCGCGCCACGATGGGCGAGCTGCTCAGCCACGCAGAAGAGGTGGCGGACCTGGATGCGGTGGTCAAGGCATTGGCCGACAGCCGGTTGCTGATCACCGGCAGCGACGAGGTCACGGGAGCACCGGTGGTCGATGTTGCCCACGAGGCGCTCATCCGGGGCTGGCCTCGGCTGCGTAGCTGGATCGACGACGCCCGGGAGACCCTACGAGCACACCGCCGCCTGACCGAGGCGGCACGCGACTGGGACGAGAACAAGCGCGAGGACGAGTTTCTTTGGCATGGAACACGCCTGGCCACCTGGCAAGACCGCCCAACGGACGACCTCAACGACCTAGAACGAGCCTTCCTGGCCGCCAGCCGGGCGCGCGAGGCCCGCAAGGAGTCCACCAAGCGCCGACGGATGTTCGTGGCGGTGACGAGCCTGATCGTCATAATCTTCTTGGCGCTGGTGCAGGTCTATCGGGTGACCGTCGAGCGTGACCGCAAGTTCTCTCGCCAGCTGGCGAGCCGTGTTAGGGAGCAGCTAGCCCGCGATCCCCAGCTCGGTCTGCTGCTTGCTAAGCAGGCGTTTGAGGCAAGCCCAACCTCAGAGGCCGCGTCGGCGCTTCGCCAAGCCACATTGGATGCGGGCAAGCGTGGCATCCTTCGTGGGCACCAGGGCACTGTGTGGAGCGTAGCGTTCAGTCCAAACGGGCAGCACATCGCAAGCGTTGACGACGCAGGCACCGTACGTGTCTGGGACCTGAACGGCAGAGCTGACCCTATCGTGCTCCGTGGTCACAATGGCCAGGTCTACGGGGTTGCGTTCAGCCCCGACGGACAGCAGGTTACAAGCGCCGGCAACGACAGCACAGTGAGAATATGGGATCTGACCGGCAGAGCTCCTGCTGTCGTACTCCGTGGTCACAATGGTCTTGGTGCACTCGACGCCGTGTTCAGCCCTGAAGGACAACGCGTGGTCAGTGCCGGTACCGACGGCACAGTGTGGATATGGGACCTGGCGGGCCGAGCCAACCCGGTCGTGCTCACCGGCCATGACGGCGCAGTTGCGAGCGTTGCGTTTCGCGCCGATGGGAAACAGATTGCAAGCGCTGGGAGCGATGGCACGGTGCGGGTGTGGGACCTAACCGGCAGCGTCGATCCGGTCGTGCTGGCTGGCCACAACGGTCGGGTGGACGGTGTCGCGTTCAGTCCCGATGGGAAACAGATTGCAAGCGCTGGCGGCGACGGCACGGTGCGGGTGTGGGACCTAACCGGCAGCGTCGATCCGGTCGTGCTGGCTGGCCACAACGGTCGGGTGCACGATGTCGCGTTCAGTCCCGATGGGAAACAGATTGCAAGCGCTGGCGGCGACGGCACGGTGCGGGTGTGGGACCTAACCGGCAGCGTCGACCCGGTCGTGCTGGTCGGCCATTATGGCGAAGTTGCGGATGTCGCGTTCAGTCGCGATGGACAGCGTATCGCAAGCGCTGATGGCCATGACGGCACGGTGCGGGTGTGGGACCTGACCAGCACCCCCGACCCTTTGGTGCTGATCGGTCACACCGCTATCGTGCGTCATGCCGAGTTCAGCCCCGACGGGCGGCGTATCGCAAGCGCTGGCGGCGATGGCGACGGTACAGTCCGAGTCTGGGATCTGTCGAGCCGAGCTGACCCAATCGTGCTGGCTGGTCACAAGCACACAGTATTTGACAGCGTATTCAGTCCCGATGGGCAGCGGGTGGTAAGCGCTGGCGGCGATGGCACGGTGCGAGTCTGGGATCTGTCGAGCCGAGCTGACCCAAGTGTGCTGACCGGCCACGACGGCGTCGTGTACGGCGTCGCGTTCAGTCTTGACAGGCAGCGGGTGGTAAGCGCTGGCGGCGATGGCACGGTGCGGATCTGGAATCTGGCAGGCAGCGTCAACCCAATCGTACTGGGTAGCCACGACGGCCCAGCTATTGACGTCGCGTTCAGTCCAGACGGGCAGCGGGTGGTAAGCGCTGGCGGCGATGGCACGGTGCGGATCTGGAATCTGGCAGGCAACGCCGATCCCCTCGTGCTGACCGGCCATGACGGCATCGTGCGCACCGTCGCATTCAGTCCCGATGGGCAGCGCGTTGCGAGCGCCGGCCTTGATGGCACGATCCGGGTGTGGGATCTGGCAAGCAGTGCCGATCCCCTCGTGCTGACCGACCACAACGGTCCTGTGTACAGTGCCGCGTTCAGCGCCGATGGACAGCGCATTGTAAGCGCCGGGAATGATCGCACGGTGCGGGTGTGGGACCTGGCCAGCAGCGACGACTCGGTTGTGCTAGGCAGCCACACAAGTAGGCCGTACGACGCGGTATTCAGTCCTGACGGGCAGCGGGTGGTGACCGCGGGTGAAGACGGGACGGTCCAGGTCTGGAACTGTGAGGTGTGTGGATCGATCGAGAAGGTCGCGGTGCTGGCCGAGCAGCGGGTCACGCGAGAGTTGACGCCTAAGGAGCGCAGGGCCTTCCTGCGCGAGCGCGCCTGACGCACCGACTGCTAGAGCAACACAGTGAGGACGTTGAGTCTCCGGCCGCTAACAAAAGTTTCGATGGTCGGACTCGAACTCCGGTTGGCGCTTATGTGAAGATGGCCAGCGGAGCACGGGCAGGATGATGTAGATGATCCTGATGTTTTCTCATGGTGATTGGTGTCCAGCGCTTCTGCTTCAAGCGTCTGGACTAGCAAACTCAGCACATACTTTCGCGGCAGAGTCGGAGAGATCCACGATCGTGCCGCTCGAGCTGATGGCCTTCAGGGGCCTTCTGAAAAGGAATGTGCTAAGCGCACAGCAGTAGGTAGTTAGTGATTTCCTCAAGCCCCTTGAGTGTCGCCGGCGATATCATGCCAGTTGGCGGACGACTACGTCGAATGTGTGCGGCTAGGACACTGGCGCAGGAGGATCTGAAGATAGCTGGAAGGGCGCGTCCTCCCGGCGTTGGCAACTGTCGTGAGCGCTGCCCATGTGCCTGACCGAGCAAACTTGAAGTTGATGGCCTATTCCACACGATCGTCCGGATGAGGGCCGGGAGCGTGGCGTCGTCGCGCTCTTGGAAGCCAACCCCGCATCATCCGCCGACTCGTACTGCTGAGTCGTATGTCCTTGCCTGTCTCATGCGTCAGACTCTTGGCCCGTGGGTCAGTTCAAGCTGAGGAAGAAAGGACATGGGCAAGGTCTTGACCAGCATCGGTGTCACCGTCACGGTCGGCGCTTTCGTTGTCGCCTGCAGCGGTCAAAGACCCGCCATCGTCCGCATCGAGGTGGGGCGGGGAACGGTTGGCGACTCCTATGCCGTCGAGGGTGGCAAGGGCTTGGATGTCGTTGTCCAGGCGGTGACGATCCAGCCTGGCGCCGGCTCGGGGTGGCACACTCATCCCGGTGTCGAGGTCGCCATCATCAAGTTGGGCACCTTGACTTTTTTCGACGGGGACGATCCGAAGTGTGAGGCGAAGGCTTACACCGCCGGGCAGGTCGCGACTGGCTCGGGTCACGTGCACCAGGTAAGGAACCTGGGCGCTGAGCCTGTGGAGATTGTGGTGACCTATTTTAATGTTCCTCCCGGCGGCCCGGCGGCCGTCCCTGCTGAGCGTCCAACGCAGTGCCCCAATAATCTTGCTTGAGCGGTGAGGTTGTGGGCGCGGGTGTCGGCCAGTAATGGTGTCGGAGGCCGCGGGTTTTGATGCAGAGCGGACCGCTCGGCCGTGCGAAAGAGGGTGCGGAGAATTTAGTATGGTATCTATAGATGTGTGCGGTTAACTCCTTCTCCATACTGAAGTTTGAATACGAACTCCTTCTGCATGCAAGAGTGGACACGCGCTGGTGTGCTAGGTGGGGCCGCCGGTTTGATCGCTTGGCTGCTGTTGTCGCTTCCTAGTTGATCGGCGCGTCTGATGCGCTGGAGACATCAGCGCCGCAGGGCATCTGCCGTCTGTTGTTCTTGTCCTACCGGTCGGTTTGTCGCCGGTCTAACATTCGACACTGTTTACGCCAGGCTGCGAAGCGTGGACGCAAGCCAGGCCGAAACACTCGAGAGATTGAAAAAGCTGTGACCAGACAGAGGCACGCCAGCGGTAGACGTGACCACCCGACGCGACCAGGCAAAGCTGGAACTGGATAGATGGTTGAATACCCCGGTTCAGCAAAGCTGCCTTGATAGCGCATAATGACACGCATGACGGCGACGCGGAAGCGCGCAGCGCGCATAGCGTCCGGATAAGGAGCGCCGACAGCGTGGCATCGACGCGTCCGGTATCGGCACCTATGCGTTTATTGGGGGTTTAGTGTTGTTGGCTGGCGTTATGGGCGGCCGACGGCACCTCTCACCTACACATGGAAATATGAGCAGGTAAAGCTTGGGGCAGCTCTACGTGGATAGACCAAGGCGTCTTTCCAGACGGGCGCTGTTACTGCTGGTAGAAAGAATCGGAGCTATGAGCAAGCTCACGCAGTTCGAGCCGGGGAAAACGGAATGGCTCTTGTCGAGGTCGACAAGGTGTGCGGTGCGCAGCGGGCAGCCCGCGACACGGGGGGGATCGTCACGGCGCCCAACAGCTGGAGGCGGTGTTGGCGGTGATCCCGACCGGCCGGTTGTCGACGCCGTAGACGGGTTGGCAGCAGACGAGCGGCAGGCCCGGCTCGGCGTGATACTAAGCGGCGAGTTCGGGCGCTGACCGCCATGGCTGCAGCCGCAACCACTATCTGTGACCTGGACAGGGCAGGCTCCCGCAAACCGTGAAGAGTGATGATGGTAGTGGTGACTGCTGGTCGCCTGAGCGGCCCGGATGGCAAGTACGCATCCACTGTGGCACAGACGCGGTGCTGGTAGGCGCGGTGCTGTTGTGCACCGATTCGCATGTGCTCACCTGCGCGCATGTGATCGCCCCGCAAGAGGAGGCGCCTGTCGGGTGAAGTAGGACGCCGGCGAGGTGCCCCTTTGGGTCCTTTTCCGTCGCCCCCTTCCCGAACCGGACAGGCCCGTTTTCCGGGCATCCGGCTCTCCAGTGATGACCTCCGCAAGAACAACTTGC
>Ga0081538_10003691_pt1 | contig 14369 bp, 13 predicted proteins | sample TabmetS5T2R1_FD_71022 | JGI IMG/M metagenome (GOLD analysis project Ga0081538, IMG submission 71022) | Tabebuia heterophylla rhizosphere microbial communities from the University of Puerto Rico - S5T2R1 | ecosystem: Host-associated > Plants > Roots > Rhizosphere ... | reverse complement strand
TCGGCGTGCTGGCCTCGTCGCTTGCGGCGGAGAGGCTCGCCAAACGCCGCCCGCAGCGGACGCTGATCATGGCCGGCTTCGTCGTCACCGCGGCCGGGATCGGCGTGCTGCTCGCGTTGGTCGGCGCCTCGTCCCGCGCCGTGGCCTTCGTGCCCGGGCTGCTGCTGATCGGGCTCGGGCTCGGGGTGATGCTGACCCCGTCGATCAACGTCGTGCAGTCCAGCTTCGCCGAGCAGGACCAGAGCGAAATATCGGGGCTGTCGCGCAGCATTTCGAACCTCGGCTCCTCCTTCGGCACTGCGATAGCCGGCACGATCCTCGTCTCCGACCTCGCCTCGGGAAACACGACCTACGTACTCGCGATGGTCGTCCTCGCCGCCCTTGCCCTGATCGGTCTCGCCGCGGCCGCTCGACTCCCGCGCGGCCCCCAGCAGCAGCGCGCGCCGACCGAGCCCATCGCGCCGCCCGCACCGCCTCCAGCCGTGCAGCGCGGATAGGCGCGCGTTGATCGTCCCCCCAGCGGTGCACGCGCCACCGCGACCAACCCTCACGCTACTCCGGCCCCCACCGCCCGTGCGAGCCCGGTGCCCAGCGCTCGAGTCCGAGAGGTCTTACTGCCGAGTGACCCGCGAGCCGACGCCCTCCCTGCTCTCGAGCGGCGGTGGGATCCGAACCGAGGTCAAGGCGCGCCTGCCCGGACGATGTCGGCCTGCGAGCTCCGCAGCGCGGAGCGTCCCGGCAGCCGCCGTGTGAACCAGAGCGCGAGTAGGGCGATGATCGCGATGGCGCCGATCGCGCGTTTGAGTCCGTGGATCTGGGCGTCGCCGTAGTCGTCGGCGAGTGCCTGCGCCTGTTCGGGGGGGAGTCCTTCGTCGAGGGCGGCTTGCTCGATGTCGTCGACGGGCACGATCGGGATGCCCTCCTGGGTGCGCTGCTCGACCTCGGCGCGGACGGGTGGCGGGACGGCCGGGTTGGTCTCGATGCGCTCGATCAGGCCGCTGGTCAGCGCGGCGATCAGGATCGAGCCGATCAGTGCCGTGCCGAGCGAGGCGCCGAGGTTCTGGGCTGTGCCCTGGAGCCCGCCGGCCTCGTTGGTCTGCTCGGGGTCGACCGACGACATGATCACGTTGCCGAGCTGCGAGAGCAGCAGCCCCGCGCCGATACCGAAGACGGCGAGCGCGATCGCGAAGCCGGTCTCGTTGAGCTCGACGTCGATCGTCCCGAGCAGAAACACGGACGCGAGCGCCAGCGCGACCAGTCCCGCTTGGGCGACGCGTTTGGGGGCGAAGCCGGCCGCGAGCCTGGGGCCGAGCAGCGCCGCGGCGAACATCGTCACCGACATCGGGAACAGCCGCTTGCCGGTCTCGAACGCATCGAGGCCGAGCACCACCTGCAGGTAGACCGGCAGCACGAAGAAGGTGCCGAGCAGCAGCAGCTGCTGCATCATCAGCGTCGTCAGTCCAGCCCGCAGTGGCGGGATCCTCAGCAGCGAGCGGTCCAGCAGCACGTCGCGGCCCAGCCGCTCGCGGCGTTCCTCCCAGCTCGCGAAGCAGGCGAGCAGACCGAGCCCCGCCAGGATGAAGAACGGCACGACGGAGAAGCCGAACGGCGTGATCTCGGTGCCGCCGATCGTGAGCGCGCCGCGCGGCTCGATCAGGCCCCACTGGCTGCTCTTGAGGACCCCGTACACGGCGAGCCCAAGCCCGGCCGCCGACAGCGCGACGCCGACCAGGTCGAGCTGGGGGCGCGGCTCCGCCGGCGGAAAGCGCTTCAGCCGGCGGCGCAGCAGCAGGATGACCGCCACGATCACCGTCTCGCCCGCAAACACGTAGCGCCAGCTGAACTCGGTCGTCACCCAGCCGCCGATCAGCGGTCCCGCGGCGATCGCCGCGCCCGCCACCCCGCCCACGATCCCGAACGCCAGCGCGCGCTGCTTGCCGCCATACGTGCCCGCCACCAGCGACACGATCGCCGGCAACACAAGCGCCGCGCCGAGCCCCTCGATCAGCGACCACCCGACCAACAGGACCGCCAGGTTCGGGCTCAGCGCGGTCGTGAGCGAGCCCAGCCCGTAGACCGCCAGCCCGATCGCGAAGGTCCGGTCCCGGCCCAGGATGTCGCCGAGCTTCGCGCCGGCCAACATCAACGCGGCCATCACCAACGTGTAGGCAGTGATCGCCAGCTGAACGCCCTGAATCGTCGTGTCCAGATCCGCCACGATCTGCGAGATCGACACGTTCATGACACTGCTATCGAGCACCATCACAAACTGCGCCGACGCGAAAATCGCAATCGGCAACCCAAGCCCGGTGCGGGCCTCGTCGCTGGGTTCTGCCGGTCCGCTCGGAGTGCTCATGTCGGTGTCACGCGGACGACCACGGCCGCCCTCAGGTCTCGATCAGGGTGCTGTCGAGCGTAGTCCGCCGCCCGGCGGGAGAGCTCCCCACGGTTCCATCCTCGTCAGCCTGAGGAAGCGTCGGCAATGAGGGACATCCGAGGTCACGCAGCCATGGCCCGAACTCGACCATCCGGCCCTCGTCATCGCCCTGGGGTGGCCGCCGCATCGCTCGGGGTCGAACTTCAACTTGAGCACCAGGGTCGGCCCAAGCACCGACAGCTTGTCGAGTGCGAGGCCCACTGGCGCGTGCTCGGACAGGAACGCCCGCTGCTCCGCCGGGAGAGAGCGCCGAGCGGGCACGTGCCGGCAACAACCTGCCTCACGTCCATGTTCCCGACGCTTCTCTTCATGGTTCCGGAGCAGACGTCGCCCCCCGGCATCGCGTCCAGCTCTACGGTGAAGCCGGAGGACTTGCGCTCTCTCTTCGACAGGGTCCTCGGGGTCAGGGGCCGTAGCATCACCGCGCAGTCGCCGCTCTTGCCTTGCACTCGCCGCGCCCGCAGCACGACCCCATGCTCATTGAGGCTCAGGTCTGGCGTGTCGAAGAAGTAGGCCTGCCGGATTTGTGCTTCCAGCGGGTCCATCCCGAGCGCCGCGGCGACGGAGTATTGGTCCGACTCCGGCACGGTCACCTTCAGCTCAACGCTGTCGTCATCGGCCATCAGCTCCACGAGCTCGCCGAGCTGCTCGTCCGTCACCGTGTGAGTCATGGCTGTGTGCGAAGTCATGGCGCTACGCCAGCGCCCTGCGCTTAATCTGGTCGAACTCGGCTTGGTCGATTGCGCCCCTGTCGAGGAGCTCCTTGGCTTTGGCGATCTCGCCGGCGGTGCCCCCTGCCGTCTCGCGAACGTACTGGTCGAACGCCTGCTTCTGATCCCGGGCCTCCGCCATCCTCCGCTCGCGCATCCCGTTGTCCTGGGCGATCAAGTAGACGAGGACGCCGAGGAACGGCAGGACGATCACGAACACGACCCACCCCGCCTTGGCCCAGCCGCCGATGTCGTTGCGGCGGAATAGATCGATGAAGACGGTGATCACGATCCAGATCCAGGCCACCCAGCAGAAGAAGATGATCATCGTCCAGAGCACGTCCAGGAACGGATAGTCGGCTGCAAGCAACACTGCGCGTCTCCTCCTTGGCGAGTTCTATCCCCGACGCCGATGCGAACCCCGGCCTCCGACCAGTCTGCACCGGCGGCGGGGTCGTGGCCAGGGTGTCGACATCCGGATTGTGGTGGTGCGCGCGCGCGTTCGGCGTGCGACAAAGCACTCGGTGTGGGCGAGCGGGCCTACCACTGGCAACGACAGAGCGACCAGGGATCCACCTACGGTCGCCCCACGAGGAGGTCCTGAGCATCTCGACCCCAGCGCAAGCGGGGCGACGAGCGGGCGCCGAGCTCTTGCCTCCCTACGTCGTGCAGACGGGGCTTGATCCGGGCGGCCTCGTCGTCCCACGCGTGCAGGCCGCCCCCGAGTTACACCGGTACGCACACCCGAACGGTGGGGCGGGCACCGTTGCTGGACGTCACAGGCAGTGCCACGCTCGCGACGACCGTCGAGGCGGCCGGAAAGCAGGCCGCGAAAGGAGGAACCGATGGCTGAGGCACAGGTAGGTGGCACCAGGGTTCCCGGGGATGGAGCCTCCCCCGTGAGTCCAGCCGTGCCGCTCAACGACCGTAGGGAGAGCACAGGTGGCGGCTGGCTGACGTTCGCCGGTGTGATGTTTCTGATCGCGGCGACCTTCAACACCGTCTACGGGATATCCGCGCTCGTCAACGACGACTACTTCGCCGTGGACGAGCTGCTCTTCGGCGACCTGTCGATGTGGGGCGTGCTCTACCTGATCGTCGCTGCAAGCCAGGTGGTGGCGGCGCTGCTCGTGTTCGCCCGCAGCGCAATCGGAGCCATCCTCGGCATCTTCATCGCCGGGCTCAGCGCCACAGTGGCCCTGGTCTCGATCGGGGCCTATCCCATCTGGTCGATCACCGTCATGGTCGTCGACGCGCTCATCATCTACGGGCTGGCCGTCCACGGCTTTGGGGAGGAGTAGCGCGCACGACCCTCATGAAAGGCGCCGGGCGGCGGAACTCGTTGACGCTTGGAGTTCTCCTACGGCGCATGCGTCGAACGGAAGGGACGTTGAGCGGCACGGCGCTGGCTGTTGGCGCCGGCCGGCGCCGCGCACGAGACGTCTCGTCGGTACCGGCCGGGGACGCTCGCGGGGTCACGAGGCGATCGGCTCGGCGGCGCGGGTCGCCATCAGACGCTCGTCCAGGCGGACCGCGCGATTCATCTCGTTCGTGACGATCGCGAGGCCCTCGTCGACTCCCATCCCCGGCTTCGCCAGCATCTGCGCCACGTCCGTAGCGATGCCGATGTGCGTCGTCGCCAGTGCTGATCGATCCGTCTCTGAACAGCTGCCACCCAAGACTGGCCCAACGGAGCCCGCCTTGCAGATCGCAACAGCGTCCACGGTGTTGTGCAGCGAGCCCAGGTCCGGTGTCTTGATCTGGATGAGGTCGGCGGCGCCGGCGTCGACAAAGGCGGCGATGTCTTCGAGAGTGTTGGCCCACTCGTCGGCGATCAGCTGGAGCGAGGAGCCTCGCTCACGCAGCGTTCGGCGCAGCTCCGCCAGGGTCTCGATCTGAGCGTCGCGGCTTCCAGCGTCGATCGGGTGCTCGACCCGGAGCTGATGCGGTCCTGCGGCCTCCTCCATCCGCATCAGGATGTCGGCGGTTCGTGATACCGCCCCCGCCGCTTCCACGCCGACCTGGCCGTAGACATCCAGGTGCAGTACCGGGAGGTAATCCGCGTGAGGATGGATGTTCGACGCGATGCGCCTACGGATCCACAACAGGTAGTCGACGAGCGCTTGTCCATTTGGACCGACCAGTTCGCGGGTGTTGATGAGGCCGTGCGGCAGGACCGGTACGCGCTTGAGCAACATCTTGTCGACGCCGTCACGCCGGTCCTCGCCGGTCTGCGCGTACAGCGGGACGGGCGCCAAGGTCCCCGGCAGTCCCCACTCGTCCTTGATGACACGCCCCATGATGTGGTGCCCGGCGGCGTGGGCAGCGGCGTCGAGCAACGCCTGGGAGATGCCGTACGCCGCGGCGGGTCCAAGAGCGAGGTCAGCCACGGCGACTTCCGCCTCGGTGGTGGCGGCGCGGAAGGAGCTCACGCTGGCCCCGAGGAGATGCGGACGGAGTTCTGTCTCCACCCGTTCGGCCAGTCGCCGGCCGGTCAGTCGCGGCTCCCTGCCGCCGACGCCCGAGTACTGCACGCTGGCGGCGTCCCCCGTGGCCACGTAGCCGTCGCTCAGCACCAGCATGACGCAGGCGGCCTCGGCCGGCTCGCGAACCGCCGCATAGCCTTCGGTCACGGCCGTGCTGGTGTAGGCGTAGCCGTCGCGTGGCGCCCCGGCCTTGATCGCAGCCTGGTCATCGAAGAAGAAGCCGCCGAGTCCGGGTGTCGCCAGGACGTCGACGATGGTGAGGGCGGTCATCGCGGCAGGAGGGTGGGCGGCACGGAGATCGTACGCTCCCAGGTCCAGTCGCTCTTGTCGGTCACCGATGCGGCCTCGGCCGCTCGGCGACCACCTACGCGACGTCGACCGACGTTGCGTCAGCGATCACCCTCGATCGAAAGGGTGTTCCCGTCTGGATCCTTGAACCAGGCGACTTTGCCGCCGCCGGCGCGGGGTGAGATCCCCTTTTCGTCGGTCCCGTAGTCGAAGCCGCTCTCGAGCACGCCTTCGTATTGCTCGAAGATCACGCCGTTCGAGGTCAGCTCGTCCACCACCAGCTCGACGTCGTCGACGTACCAGGTCACGAGGGTCCCGGTCGCGCGGCCGGCGTGGTCCGGAGACGGGTAGACAACCAGCGACTCGACACCGCCTGACTCATAGACCTTGCTTCCGTCGGCGTCGGTCCGCACCACCGAGAGATCGAGCTTCCCCTCGTAGAACTCCGCTGCCCGTGTCATGTCGGTGACCGCGATGAACGCGTTCGATCTGTAGCTACTCAAGCCCATTGCCGATAGAGACCGCCCGGGGCGCGAAAAGGAATCGGAATGCTACGGCCCGATCCGCTCAGGCAGGCCGAAGCGGGGGAACAGCCCAGGGTCGAGGAAGGCCGTCACCGCGGCGATCCGGCCCTCGGGGCTCAGAGTCAGCACATCGATTCCATCTGCGGCGAACGCCTCGCGCTCGGCATCCCAGCGATAGCACCCGACCGCCGGCTGACCGTTCGCTGTAGTGGCCAGGTGGCGCCAGCGCAGCGTTGCCGGCCCGGTCCTCAGAAACTCGGCGATCGAGCCCAGGCCCGAGTACCACTGGCGATAAGGCGGCATCGACCAGTCGGCGTCCTCGACGAGCAGCGCAATCAACCCGTCGACGTCACCGCGCTCGAACGCGTCGGCGTAGCTGCGGACGATTGCCTGGACCCTCGCATCGCCAAGCGCCCGCAGCGTCTCCTGCTGGCTGCGGTCCGGGAGCCGCTCGTCGAGCGTCGCACGCGCCCGCTGGAGCGCGCTCTTGACCGACGCCTCACTCGTAGCCATCGACTCGGCCACCTCCCGGGCCGTGAAGCCGAGCACCTCGCGCATGATCAGCGCCGCGCGCTGGTTCGGGGACAGGTGCTGCAGCGCGGCGACGAAAGCGAGCTCGATGCTCTCGCGCTGCTCGTACCCATCGTCGGGCAGCGGCTGGAGCCAGAGCACCGTCTCGGTATCCGGTGCGGTGCTGAAGTCCCAACCCCCGCTCGCAGCCGACCCCTGGTCCATCGGCAGCACGGGCGCCCGCTTCCGCCGGCCGATGACGTCCAGCGACACGTTCGTAGCGATCCGGTAGAGCCAGTTCCGCAAGGAGCTGCGCCCATCGAAGCTCGCGAGCCCGCGCCACGCACGCAGAAGCGTGTCCTGCAGCGCGTCCTCGGAGTCGTGCAGCGTTCCCAGCATTCGATAGCAGTGCGCCTGCAACTCGCGACGACACGGCGCAACGAGCTCATCGAACGCGTCCTGGTCACCCGCTCGAGCCGCTCGGAGGAGATCCGGCTCCGAGGCCGCCTGATCGCTCGGCATGCCGGCTCATGTTAGGTCCGGCGTTGCCGGCAAGCCCTGCGATGTCCGGCGAAGCTCATCGCTTCGGTACCAGGATCTGCGCGAGGGCTCCGCTCTGGAAGCGTTCCTCCTCGACGACGTCCAGCTTCAGGTGCTCCCCCAGCTCGGCGAATGGGCTGTGCCCCGCGCCGATCGCAATCGGGACCGTCATCAGCTGGTATTCGTCGACGAGGCCCAGGCGCGTCAGCGACTTGGCGAAGTCGGGGCCACCGTGGACTAGGACGGTCCCTTCGTCGTCCCGGGCCTTCAGTTTCGCGATCTCCGCGCCCAGGTCCCCGCCGAAGATCTCGGCGGGTTCCCATTCCGCCTTCTCCAGAGTGTGGGAGAAGACAGCCTTCGGCTTCTCGTTCATCGCGGTGGCGATCGGCCCGTCGGACGCGGCCCAGTGCGGCCCCATGATCTCGTAGCTGCGGCGCCCCATCGCGTGGACCCCGGCGTCCTCGAGCGCGCGGCGGTTCCACTCACCCGAGTCGTCACCGAACCACTCGAACATCCATTCATGGGTCCCGTCGGGGCTGGTGGCAAAACCGTCGAGGGACATCACCATTTTCAGGACTACTTTTCTATCGCTCATGTCGGTAGAGACCTACCCCCTCGCTTGGATTCATCGCGCAGCGGAGGATCTGGAAAAAAGAGGGGTCCGGCGCGCGACCGCTGAAGAAGCGAGAAACGAAAACGCCGCCTGAGCGTGCCTTCCGAGGAGTAGCCGGCCAGGATTCGAATCTGCAGACCTTCGGGCCTTGCCCGCTCAAACGCTCGCTCTTCGCGCATAGGAGCACTCTTCCCGCAACCCAAGAACGCGCGAGGCGCGACCGCTCAAGCCGCCGCTGCGGCTTCGAGCTGTGCGACCACGTCAGTTCCGCTGAGGGGTCCGAGATGCCCGGGGCATACGACGGCGGGTCGCAGCCCGGCGAGCTTCCGGATTGCGCGCCTGGCCTGGGCGGTGTCGAGGTTGTAGGCGTCGAGCGGGATGCGCGGCGGCTGCGGCTTGCCGCGCATGTCGGTCATGTAGAAGCAGTCGGAGACGAGCGCCACGCGGTCGCGCTCGCGCCAGAGGCCGATCAGTCCGGGCGCGTGGCCCTGCAGGTCGACGACCTCGAAGCCCGCGAGCCGGTCGCCCTCGCGGACGGTGCCGTCGACATGCACCGGCCCGCCGTCCCACACGAAGCGGTGCGCGAAGCCGTGGAGCAGGCGCACGTCGAGCGGCAAAGCCTGCGGTCGCCAGTAGTCGCGGCCACCGGAGCCCTGCGCCTGCTCGACGGCGTCCGGGTGGCAGAGGACGTCGGCGTAGGCACGCAGCGCCGGCGCGGCGCCGCGGTGGTCGGTGTCGCCATGGCCGAGAACGACCCGCGAAATCCCGCCGTGCGGGATGGCGGCGGCTACGATCGACGGGGCCATGCCCTTTTCGCCTGCGTCGAAGACGAGGACGCCGCCGCGCTCGTCGTCGCCGACGAGATAGACGTTCATCGTCCTTAGCACGCCGCCGCGCAGCAGCCACACGCCGTCAGCGACGTCCTCGGGCGGGGCCGCGGCCAGCGCGCGCAGGCGCGGACGCGAGCGGAGCTTCGGCGGCCGAGCCGCCGTGACGGCAGCCACCGGCGCATCTTCGCCGATGACCCGCCCCGGCGACCCGCAGCGCCTCGCCTCACGTCGGCCATCGACTTCCGGGCGGACACACCGGACACCGCTCCATACGCTGCCAGCCCCACGCTATGACACCGCGTTGGACGACGAGCAGGCGCGCGAGGTGGAGCAGGTCGCTGTCGGAAATCGCGCAAGGCGGAAGTGACTCAGCGCCCGCCCGCGTAGCTGACGTGGGAAAGCGCAAAGCTCACTACCAGTAGGGCCAGCGCGTCGCAATCCCCGCTTGCGCCCATGTGAGATTATGGCCGCGCTGGCCCGCGTGCCGGGGCAACCTGATCGGGAAGGAACGACATGGAGGTCCTAGCAAGAGGCGGTCGGTCGCGGGCGCTCGCGGCGATCGCAGTCGTGGCGACAATCGCGCTCGTCGCTGCGGGCGCTTCGCCGGCGGAGGCGGTCCCGATCAAACGGGGGCAGTCGACGCTGACCCTCGACCAGAACATTTTTTCCGGTCTGGACCCCCTGGGCATCGGCATCCTGCCGATCGCGCCCGCGGAGGCAAGCAGTGGCGGCGAGTCGTTCCCGATCACTGGCGGCACGGTCAGCCGTGACGGCCAGCGCGCGCGGGTCAACTATGGCGGCGGGATCGTGTTCGCCGGTGACAACGCGGAAGTCAGGGTAGTGCGGCTCAGGGTGCGCCTCTGTTGTCCTGATTCCGAGCTGAGCGCGTCGGTCGATGGTCAGCGTATGTCGTTCCTGTCCCTGGAGGGCGGGTCCGTTACCTCCCGCGGACGCCGCCTCACCTTCCGCGGGATCAGGGCGTCTCTGACTCAGGAGGCGGCGGACGCGCTCAACCAAGCGTTCGCAACCGACTTCTTCCAAGAGGGGACGCGGCTCGGCAAGCTGCGCATGACGCTGGTCCTCTAGCACGACCGACGCCGGCCGGGCGGGGGTCCCCGCGAGCGATCCTCCGCCGCGTCCCGGCCGGGACCGCGACAAACGGGCCATGCCCCGACGCATGGGCGCGAAGACAGCCGTTCGCTTACTCATCTGGGTTCCTTCCTTCTCGGGTAAGCGCCCGCCCGTCTGTAAGGCCAGTCAAAGGGCGGCGAGGCGCGAGTCCAACGCGACCGTGACCCATCAGGGGGAGTCTCGCCAGACTTCGGCTCGGAGCAGGACAGCCGCCCGGAGCGGGCCGCCCTGCGGGGAGTAGGGGAGCTACTCGCGTCACCGTCTCTGCGCTTCCCTCCCGGGAACCACCCTGGCCAGCCAGCGGTTGTACTGATCGTCGGACCACTCGACGGGGAACCCGTCCTCGTACCAGACCGGTCCCTCCTGCGAGAGCAGCTGGAAGGCGAGCGCGTTGTCAGGCTGAGCGCCGTAGCGCGCCTCTAGAACCTTTTCTCGAGGCGCCCCGGGCAGGACTCGAACCTGCGACCCGCGGCTTAGAAGGCCGCCGGACGTCCCGCTCACAGAGCGGAAATCTCCGCCGATGCGACCAGGATGCGACCTGGACGAAACGCGAGGTACTCAGCCGATCAGCTCGCGCACCCTGTCGAAGCTATGGCCGAGCGCGTGGGTGTAGTGGCCGATCATGGTCTCCACCGTGTGGCCCGCGATCGCGGCGAGATCGGCGTCGTCAATCCCTTCCGCCCGCAGCAGGCTGAGATAGCTGTGGCGGAACTCGTGCGGTTCGCAGTCGATGCCGCTCGCTTTGATCGCCGGGTACCAGACGTCGCGATAGAAGTTGCGCTCCCAGAAGAGCTTGCCCGTCGGGGTGGGAAAGAGCAGCGGCGTATCGATCCGGGCGGGGCGATCCTGGATGAGCCGAGACAGCGTCGGCGGGCAGGGAACCACGCGCCCCGATACGGGCTCGCCGTGGTCGGTCTTGGTCCCCGCCTCGGCGGACGCGTCGTGAGCTGTCCGCCGAACGTGAAAGTGCGCGCTGGCCACCCGGCAGTCACCTGTACCGCAGCCCGCTGGCTTGAAGTCCGCCCGCTCGAGGGGGAGAACTTCGCCCAGGCGCATCGACGTGTCGGCGAACAGGCGCAGCATCGCTTCGTAGTCGTGCGGCGGGTAGTAGTGCTTGCCGTCGGGTTTGAGCGTTCGGGCGCGCGCATCGGGCCGGCCGGCAGCGGCGAATTCGTGCATCCGCTCCCAGCCGAACACTCGCTTCGCCTCCCGCGGCTTGCGGGCGCGCGGGTCGCTCGCGCGGACCTTTACGCCCCGCACGAAGTTGACGTCCGCCGCCTCGTCGGTGATGGCGTCCTCCGCCATCGCCGACAGGGTGCGAAGGATGTTTTGCACCCCGGTGGTCGCCCGGCCCTGAACAGTGAGCATGTGGGCGACCAGCTCAAACGCGTGTCGCCTCTTCAGCTCTCGGAAGGGCCAATCGCGCAGGCGGCGGCCCTCGAGCTCGACGTCCAGGAGCTGGCGGATTCGACCGTCGTTGGTCCGGTTGGTCCGATTCGCCCGCGGGTGCCGCTCAGTCCAGGTCGCCGCGTAGGCCCCGACCGTCTCGGGGGTCCGCGGCGGCCCTGTACGTAGCTCGTAGTACTCGTCGATGGCCCGCTGCGCCTCGCCGCGCCTGGCGAAGGTGCCTTTGCCGCGGTTCCACTCCGGCTTGTAAGTGAATCTGCGTCCGCCCGGGCCACTCACCCGCGCCACCCAGACGGTGGCGCCGGATGGGTTCACTCGCCGGACCGGGCGCTCGCGGAAGTCCTTGCTCATGCCGCCCTCTCCTCGCGTCGGTTGGCAAGGTATGTGTCTACATCACGCGGGTCGATCCTGCGAGCGCCCTCGACCCGGTAGGAGGCGATGCGTCCTGAGGCGAGCATCGAGCGGACGGTCCGTTCGCTGATCGCCAGGTATTGGGCGAGCGTCTTGGGCGTGAAGAACGCCCGTCGCTCGATCTCTGTGACCCGCACCGACACTCCGCTACTTCACCCGGAGGATGTCACCCTTGTTCCGCGGAGGCCCGAGGGTCCACGGCTCGGGGGACCAGCGGGCTCTGCCCCCGGAGTGACCGCCGTGGCCCCCGCCAGCGACGGGTCGAAGGCCAGCCGGACCCGGACCCCGAGTCTGCCCTTTCTCCGTGCCGAGCCTCATGCGCCTAGCCACCCCCTCATACGCCCATGCTCGGCCCCGTGTCAGTCGTTTCCGCCGAGCAAATAGCGGCAACACGCCAGCTCCGAACTGTGTGTCAGGACAGGTGGCGGCCGAAAGCTCTTCTCGGGCGCTCGAGGACGCGAGCACCTCACGGTCCGCAACTGCGAGCTCGAGCGAGCCATGGGCGGCCCCGGTCGACACTTCTGGAAGCAGGACCAGCAACGTCGGATGCGAACGCGTGCTGCTCCGCTGCCGCTACTGGTTCACGGACCGGGGCGACGGGCGCTCGCCGACCACCCGCAGGTCGGGCCGGTTCTCTTCTGCTTGAGGACCGCACCGTGTCACATCACGGGCAGGCCCTCGAAGCTATCCGGGTCGAGTAGCGCCGCCCGGAACTCCCGCCGCTGAGGATCGCCGATTTCGAACAGCGGCGGGTAGCCGACGACCGTCGCGACCCGGCGCTTGGCATTCTGTCGGAGCGTAGACCCAGCGGCATGCGCGATGTCGCGCCGAGGCGATCGGTCGCCGCAAGGGCGAGCGTGCCGCTCGCCTGCTGAGATCCGCCCCTGCGCCCACTCACGACCAACTGCTGTCGGTGAGTGAGGCCGCCAGTGGCAGCGGACGCGCTTCTGCAATTCGCGGTGGCTGTCGGGAAAAGGGTGCCGTCCGGCGCACCGAAGACGATGCCGGCATGGCTTCCAAGTTCATCGAGTGTGGTCGTGAGCAGGTGTTTTTGATGCCTCCGTCGTTGCTTGACTGGCTGCCGGAGGATCACCTGGTGTGGACGATCTTGGCCTCGGTCGAGGACATGGACTTGTGCGGCTTCTATGCCGACTACCGGGCCGATGGCCACGGCCGCCCGGCCTACGACCCGAGGATGATGGTCGCGCTGTTGCTCTACGCCTTCGCGAAGGGAAACCGCTCCTCGCGCGGGATCGAGCGGGCGTGTTCGGAGGACGTGGCCTATCGGGTGATCTGTTCCAACCTCGTGCCCGATCACTCCACCATCGCCGAGTTCCGGGTGCGCCACGAGCGGGCCCTGGCCGATCTCTTCGGCGAGGTGCTGGGGCTCTGCAGGGCGGCCGGGCTGGTCCGGGTTGGGGTGATCGCGATCGACGGCACCAAGGTCGCGGCGAACGCGTCGCGCGATGCCAATCGCTCCTATGAGCAGATCGCGCGCGAGGTGCTGGAGGAGGCGCGGCGGATCGATGAGGCGGAGGACGAGCTCTACGGGGAGGCGCGCGGCGACGAGCTGCCCGAGCGGCTGCGCACGCGTGGGGGGCGGCGCGCGGCGTTGCAGGAGGCCAAGCGCGAGCTCGCTGCCGCGCGTGAGGCGCAGGGCGACGACGAGGACGCTTCGGATGCAGAGCCCCTAGTCGCGTTTGATCTTGGCCGGGAGCGGTTGGTCAATAGCGAGCAGGGTCGGCGTGGCTGGTTGCGGGAAGGGCGCCGCCGGCTGGATGTTCTGCGCGAGCACCGGGCCCGGCCGATCGCCCGCTCTAGGAGCGAGCGACTGCGCGAGTCAAAGCGCCGGCTGGAGGAAGAGCACCGGGTCGAGCTCGAGTCAAACGCTGCCTATGAGGCGTATCGCGCGCGTGGGGTGATGCGCGACGGGCGGCGGTTTGGTCGACCGGCTGACCCGCACACCCCGCCGGCGGAGCCGACCGGGACGATCAACACGACCGATCACGACTCGCGGATCGTGCGCACCCAGGGACAGCCGGCGATCCAGGGCTACAACGCCCAGGCCGCGGTCAACGAAGAGCAGATCATCGTCGCCGCCGAGCTCACCGTCGAGTCGCCCGACTTCGGTCACCTCGAGCCGATGGTCGTGGCGAGCGTCAGCGAGCTGCAGAACGCAGGTGTCAGCGAGTCGCCGCAGACGGTCGTCGCCGACCCTGGCTACTGGCACAAACAGCAGATGGAGAACGTCGTCTGCCGCGGCATCCAGGTAGTGATCCCGCCCGACTCGGGACTCCGCAAGGGCGCCCGACCGGGATGGGACGAGGGCCTCTACGCGTTCATGCGCCGAGTGCTCGCAACCGAGCACGGCCAGGCGGTCTATCGAAGACGCCTGGCGACGATCGAGCCCGTGTTCGGACAAACGAAGTTCAACCGGCGGCTCGATCGCTTCTTACGCCGCGGGCGAGCGGCGTGCCGCTCG
>Ga0081538_10003690_pt1 | contig 14370 bp, 12 predicted proteins | sample TabmetS5T2R1_FD_71022 | JGI IMG/M metagenome (GOLD analysis project Ga0081538, IMG submission 71022) | Tabebuia heterophylla rhizosphere microbial communities from the University of Puerto Rico - S5T2R1 | ecosystem: Host-associated > Plants > Roots > Rhizosphere ... | reverse complement strand
CCCCAGCTTTGCGGGTCCAATAATTCTCCGCAAAGAGCGGGCTGGACTGTCGCTTGAGCCACGAAGTCGCGTCGCACTCGACCCGCTCCGTATTAGTCTCGCGCGACCTTGCTTCGGTGCGGGGGGCGAACTTTCTCTCCCCGGGACTTGGAACAACGGATGCAGGTCACCTTCGCAGGCACGAACCAGCGGCCGTCCCGGATAGGGGGAGATGCGTAGGCGCCGCTTGGTTCGGCTCGCGATCGCGGCCGCCGTGGTGGCCGTCGCGTCGCTTGAGCAGGCTCCTCCGGCCGGCGCCGGCGTGTTCCAGATCAAGGCGTGCACCGCCGATACGCAGAACTGGTCGAGTCAGGCGTTTCAGGAGTTCGCCACGCGCGGCATGCGATGGAAGCGCGCTTGCAATCCGGAGGGCGAGGGCCTGTCTGGCCTCGTGACCGGAAACGTCGTACGCAGCGGACGCGTGGCACGCGGCGCTGGTGCCTACTTCGTGCTGAACGCGCCGCCAGGGACACAATTCGCAACGCTCTGGTGGTCCGGCCAGGCGCGGCGCCGTGACTGCCGTTACGCGCTCCAACTGTGGGCGGACGCGCCCGATGGCCACGTTGTTCCGATCAAGAACGTCCGCGCGAATCGCGGCTGCCCGCCCGGGTTCCAAGCTCAAGGCGGCGGCTGGCCGGCCGCGCGACCGTACGCGATTGGTGGCACGACCAGGATCGTGCAACGGGCGATCTGTGCGGGTGCGCCCGGTAGGCCCTACTGCTCGGGCCGCGGCCTGAACTTCATCCGAACATGGAAAGCCCTCGCCGACGTCGTTGACAACGTCCTGCCGTCGGTTCGGATCCTGGAGGACAATCCGTTTACGACGGGGCAGTGGGTGAACGGGCGCCAGAACGTGAACTACGACGCCGTCGACAACGTGGGGGTCAAGCAGGCGCGGGCAATGGTCGGTGGCACCGCGTACGGCGAGCATGTGAGGCCTTGCGACTTCACGCAGTCAATTCCATGTCCGAATGGCCCGGGGGTGATCACGGTCGACACCACCGAACTTGGCGAAGGGTCGCAGGTGCTCGAACTCGAGGCGCTCGACGCTGCCGACAACACGGCCATGTCGTCAGGCGGAACCACTATCCGTGTTGACAACACAGCACCTGGCGCGGTGTCCGTAACGGTAGCCGGCGGCGAGAGCTGGCGTAATCAGAACGACTTCGACCTCACCTGGCTCAACCCGGGCGAGGGCGATCGAGCACCAATCACTGGTGCGTACTACCGGACGTGCCGCGCCGACGGCAGCGAGTGCAAGGACGGCAGTCGAGCGGGTCTTGGGATCGACCGGCTATCGGATGTGACGGTCCCCGAGCCTGGAGAGTGGCAAGTGCGCGTGTGGCGAGAGGACGCCGCCACGAACAGCGAGCCGGCCAACGCCTCAGTGCCGGTGACCCTGCGTTTCGATCCGGAGCCCCCACAGCTCGGGTTCGAGGAACTCTCGGCTTCTGACCCGACCCAGGTAACGGCCCTCGTGACCGACCGTGTGTCGGGGCTCGCCGGCGGCGAGCTCGAGATCAGCCGCGAGGGTTCGGGTCTCTGGCAGACCCTCACCACACGAGTCGAGGGAAACCGGCTGATCGCACGGATCGACGACGCTCTGCTTCCACCGGGGTCCTATCGCCTGCGGGCTACCGCGCGCGACCACGCCGGGAACCAGAACAGCAGTCAGGTGCGGCTCGACGGGCAGCCAATGGTCATGAGTCTGCCGATCCGGATACCAACTGGCTTACGCGCGGGGATCGTTCGGACGCGCGCCGACCGGGCGGAGGGCCGACGGCAAGGGAAGCGTCATAGGCAGCGCCAGGTTGTCACGTTGGACCCGGGCGCCCGCGTCGCGTTCGGTCGACAGGTGACAGTCAGCGGTCGGCTCCAAAACCGCGACGGGCAGCCGATCCCGGACGCAGAGATCCTCGTGTTGTCACGGGCCGCAGGTACCACAGAGCAGTTGGCAGGAGCGCTTCGCACCGACGCCCAAGGGAAATTCACTCACGTCACGCGGGCGAACTCGACGCAGACGCTGCGGTTCGTCTTTCAGGGCACGGCGCTGATGCTGCCCTCGCAAAGCGAGGTGAGCCTGTCCGTACCCGCCGCATCTACGATCCGCGCTCGTCCTCGTAGCCTTCGCAACGGCCGAACGGTCCGCTTTGCGGGTCGGGTTCGCTCGCTGCCGATCCCGCCTGCGGGCAAGCTCATCGAACTGCAGGTCGTCCTTTCGGGCGACTGGCAGACGTTCCGTACGACCTACACTGACCCGGCGGGAGAGTGGAACGTCCCCTATCGCTTCGAGCGGACGTGCGGCCTTACCCGCTACCGCTTCAGGGCCCGGCTGCCGGCCGAGGCGAGCTATCCGTTCGAGACCGGTGTGACGCGAGCAGTGAACGTTCGTGTCCGGGGTGGAACGTGCCGTTAAGGCTGCACGACGACAGCCCGCGCCCTCGGGGCTCGCTTTCAGAGCAACGCGTGATGCGCGCGACTCAAACGCGCGCCAAGGATTATCGCGACACCACCCGTCTCGAACGGAGGCACAGTGATCGAAGCGCTCCGCCGCCGCCTGACATACGCGAACGTCGTCGCCACCTTGGCACTGTTCATCGCTCTCGGCGGTTCGTCCTATGCGGCGTTGACGATCACCGGCCGGAACGTGGCCAACGGCTCGCTCACTCACAAGGATCTGCGCCGAGAGACGCTCGGCGGAAATCGCATACGGGAATCACGTCTAGGCCAGGTTCGAAGCGCGAGAAATGCGGATCTACTAGACGGCATGCCTGCCGAACGATTCCTGGTGCGATGTCCGGAGGGCACGTTTCCTGTATCGGATGTTTGCGTGGAGACGGCACATCGCGCGCCCGTGCCCTACGGAGCGGCAACGGTGACGTGCGAAGGAACGGACCGCACCGCCGGCCTCGGACGGCGCCTGCCGAGCCACGACGAACTAAGAACGGCAATCGGGGACGCAGGTATTACGCTCGCTCCCGGCGGCGAACTTACGCGCAACGTCTACCCGTCCGCGACGCCCGGCCGGGTCGACGTCCTCTACATCACCGACGACGTCGGGAGCGTCGCGCTCACGCCCAACACAGCCGCCGGGGCCAAGGCCTTCCGCTGCGTCGCCGATCCCCTGAACTAGCTCGCGGGCCGGTCCCGCGCTCGCGGGACGACAAGAGAATGGAGGGGTGATGGGCTCGCTGACCGCTCATCTGCTCGAAGCCGGCGATCACGGCTGGCTTGGCTTCCATCCAAGCTGCCCGGTGTGCCGGCGCGAGCGGCTTTTCGGCTCGCTCTCGTCCGAACCGGTCGTATCGCGGCGCGTGCAGGCCGCGCTCGCGACCGGTGTACTGGCGCTGTCGACAGCGGCTCCCGGCGCGGCGGCCGCGAGTGACGTCGACCGCCAGCGGCAAGGCGTCGCGGCGCCGGAGCAGCGCCACGGGCAAGCGACGGGGCAGCCGAGCGGTGGCGGGGCCGACGACCCCGATTTCGATCCTGGAGGCGATACCGCGCTGCCGTTCGACGTCGGTCCGGAGCAGCCCACGCCGACAGAAGACGATCCGCTCACCGATGAGGTCGCTCCGGTCGAGACCGAGCCTGTAGACGACCCGGATGCCCACGTCGTGTCGCCGGACGAACCCGCCTCCCAGACGCCGCCGACAGATGATGCCCCGGTCCCGCCGGCCGAGGCCGCCCCCGTCACGCCGACCAAGCCGGCGCCGGCGCCTCAGGAGCCGGCACCGGTGATCCCGCCGACACCCCCAGCCGAGGATCCGCCCACCGCCCCACAACGTGACGCGGAGAAGGCACCCGCGCGGACCGAGAACTCTCGCCGCGTGAAGCGCGTGCGCAACGAGGCCACGAGCGCCGCACCGCAGCCGGCACGGCCGGCACCCGCGGTCGACGTCGCGCCGCCCGTGGATGCCACGGACCGGAGCGCTCCAGCCGCGCCTCCGGGCACCGTACCCGCGCCGTCACAACCTGCCGTCGTTGCCCAGGCACGCCCTCCCGAGCGTGACCGCGCACCGGCGGCAACAAACCCCCGCTTCCACGTCGTCAAGTCGGGCGAGTCGCTCTGGGCCATCGCACGAATGTTGCTCGGGCCCTCGGCGTCCCCGGCGCGGATCGCTCGCGAGGTCGATCGCCTCTGGCGGCTCAACGAGGATCGGATCGGCACCGGGAACCGCGACCTTCTGATGGTGGGAACGAAGCTCCGGCTGCGGTGAGCGCGAGGCCGCGGCGAAGCGTGGGCCCCAGCTCCCAGCCGACCTTCTACTACGACCTCGGCTCCCCGTACGCATACCTGGCCGCGGAGCGGATGCAGCGCGTCCTTCCTGTAGTTCCCGTCTGGCAGCCCATCCTTCTCGGCGGGATCTGGAAGGAGACGGGCGGACGGTCCTGGGCCACAACCGACAGACGTGAGGAGGGAATGGCCGAGATAGAGCGGCGGGCGGCGGAGTACGGGCTCATGCCGGTCCGCTGGCCGGCCGGCTGGCCCAACAACACCTTGACCGCCATGCGGGCGGCCACGTTCGCGCAGCAGACCGGCCGCGCTGTCGCGTTCTCGCTCGCCGCGTTTCGGCAAGCGTTTGCGGCCGGCAGGGATCTCGCCGACGTGGACAACGTCCTCATCGCCGCCGCCGCGTGCGAGCTACATCCGAACGCCGTGCTCAAGGCGATCGCGATGCAGTCGACAAAGGACCGCCTCCGCGAGGCCACGAGCGAAGCCTTCGAGCGGGGCGTCCGAGGAGTGCCGACGATCGCGGTCGGCGACGAACTCTTCTGGGGCGACGATCGGCTGGAGGAAGCCGCGTCCGCACTGTCTTAGCGGCGGGAGCGCGGCAGGCGGGCGACCCGGGCCGAGCCCCGCCGGCACCGGAACGAAAGCGTCACCGGGTACAGTCCGACGCGATGGCCACAAAGGATGCGACCAAGGACAAGAAGGAGACCAAGGGCGGGAACGGCGACGGCGTCGCGCCCGAAGAGGTGGCGAAGGCCGACGAGATCAAGTTCGGGGAGGTCAAGCACGACCTGCCCGACCCCGACATCTGCCGGACAGTCCTCTCGAAGATGATGCTCATCCGCCGCTTCGAGGAGCGCGCGGGCGAGATGTACGCGAAGGCGAAGATCGGCGGGTTCCTCCACCTCTGTATCGGGGAGGAGGCCACGATTGTCGGCGCGACTCAGGCGCTCAGAGACGGCGACTACCTGATGTCCACGTACCGCGAGCACGGACAGGCGCTTGCTCGCGGCACCCATCCGAACGCCGTCATGGCGGAACTCTTCGGGCGCGAGGACGGCTGCTCGCGCGGCCGCGGCGGCTCGATGCACCTCTTCGACTGGGACAGGCGCTTTCTCGGTGGCTACGGGATCGTCGGCGGGAGCCTTCCGCTCTCGGCCGGCGTCGCGCTCGCCTGCGACTACCTCGAGAGCGAGGACGTGATCCTCTCGATGATGGGCGACGGCGCCACCAACCAGGGCACGTTCGGCGAGACGATGAACCTTGCCGCGCTGTGGAGCCTCCCCGTCGTCTTCGTGATCGTCAACAACCAGTTCGGGATGGGCACGGCGCTCCACCGCCACTCCGCGGTCACTGACCTGTCGCTCAAGTCCGAGGGCTTCGGCGTCCCCGGCACCCGCTGCGACGGCATGGACACCCTCGACGTCCACGCCGTGGTATCCGAAGCGCTCGATCATGCGCGCGAGCAGCGGAAGCCGCAGCTCGTGGAGGCCGTGACCTACCGCTATCGCGGTCATTCGATGGCCGATCCGGAGGAGTACCGCTCCAAGGAAGAGGTCGAGGAGTGGCGGGAGCGCGACCCGATCCAGGCCTTCGCCAGGCGTCTCCAGGACGAGGACGTCCTCGGGCAGGACGACGTGGAGAAGCTCGACGAGGAGGCCATCACGGCGGTCGACGAGGCGGTGAAGTTCGCCGACAAGTCGCCGTTCCCGGACCTCGACTCCCTCTACGACGACGTATACGTCTTCACCGACGAGGTGCCCGCCTGGTGGACCGTCGACGAGCGCAGCCCCGAGGTTCATCGTGGCGAGCGCGAGCGCGAGGCCGGGGAGGTGCCGCACGAGCTCGCGGAGAAGGGCGCCGCCTACGCGGGAGTCGGCGACCAGCAGGCGCGCAAGCGGCGCGCTCCCAGGGATCAGGAGCAGGAGGGCGCTCAGCAGGGACCCGGCGACGAGGACGCCCCGGCGGAGGCGTCCGGCGAGGGCGAGGTCGGTTCCGCGGAACCGGCGGAAGAGGGGGGCGCCGACTAGTGCCCGTCATGCGCTATCGCGAGGCGCTGAACCAGGCCCTGCGCGAGGAGATGGAGGCCGACGAGAAGGTCTTCGTCATGGGCGAGGACATCGGCGTCTTCCAGGGGGCGTTCAAGGTCACCGCCGGGCTGCTGGACGAGTTCGGCGAGAAGCGCGTGCGCGACACGCCGATCTCCGAGAACACCATCGTCGGCATGGGCGTGGGGTCCGCGATGATCGGCCTGCGCCCGGTAGTGGAGCTGATGACCGTCAACTTCTCGCTGCTGGCTATGGACCAGATCGTCAACCACGCCTCCGCGATCCGGTACATGTTCGGCGGTCAGGTGAAAGTGCCGCTGGTGATCCGCATGCCGCAGGGCGCGGGCCATCAGCTCGGTCCCACCCACTCGCACTGCTTCGAGGCGTTCTACCTGCACGTGCCCGGGCTGCTCGTCGCGGTCCCGAGCACCCCGGCCGACGCGAAGGGCCTGTTGAAGGCGGCCATACGAGACGACAACCCCGTCATCTTCATCGAGCACGAGACGCTCTACGGCCAACGCGGCGAGGTCGCCGAGAACGGCGGGCCCATGCGCTTCGGCGAGGCCGCCGTCCGGCGCGAGGGCAGCGACGCGACCGTGATCGGCATCTCGCGCATGGCGATCACCGCGCAGAAGGCCGCCGAAACCCTTGCCGAGGAGCACGAGGTCGAGGCAGAGGTCATCGATCCGCGGACGCTTCGCCCGCTCGATCTCGACACCATCCTCGAGTCCGTGAAGAAGACGAACCGCGCCGTCATCGTGGAGGAGGGCTGGCCTCACGGCGGCGTGGGCGCCAACCTGGCCGCCTTGATCCAGGAGCAGGCCTTCGACTGGCTCGACGCGCCCGTCGAGCGGGTGACCGGCGCCGACGTCCCGATGCCCTACTCGAAACCGCTCGAGCAGGCCGCGTTCCCGCACGAGGAGCACGTGATCCAGGCCGTGCTCGCCACCTTCCGCGATCTGTAGGAGGAGCTCGGATGGCCACCGACGTGACGATGCCTCGCCTGTCCGACTCGATGGAGGAGGGCACGGTCCTCAAATGGCTCATCGACCAGGGTGGCGAGGTCAAGCGCGGGGAGCCGCTCGTCGAGATCGAGACGGACAAGGCCAACATGACCTACGACGCCGACACCGACGGCGTGCTCGTGGAGATCGTCGCTCAGGAGGGCGACACGCTCGCGATCGGCGACGTGATCGCGCGCATCGGCGAGCCCGGAGAGGTCCAGGGCGACGGCAAGCCGGGGGCAGCGGACGAGGCCGAGGCTGGCGCCGACGAAGCGGCCGAGGCGGCCGGCGCGGAGGAAGCCGAGGAGGCCGGCGCGGAAGCCGAGGCGGAGCAGGAAGGCGCGGAGGCCGAGGCCGGCGAGAAGACCGAGGAGGCCGGTGACGAGGCCGCCGCACGCGGCGAGGCCCGCGGCGCCGCCGGCGCCGAGGCCGGCGGTGGTGAGACTCAGGCCGGTGACGGACCGGGCACGACCACCCGCGAGCGGAGGCCGGCCGGCGACGGGGACGGTCGCGTCAAGGCGTCGCCGGTAGCTCGTCGGATGGCGCGTGAGCTCGGGGTCGAGCTTGCTCAGCTGGAGGGAAGCGGGCCGGGCGGCCGGATCGTCAAGGCGGACGTGGAAGCCGCCGCCGGCGATGGCGCCAAGGCCGAGGCTGTCGAGGCGCCCGCGGAGGAGCGGCCGGCGGAGGAACCTCCTGCGGAGGAGCGGCCGGCGGCGGAGCGCGCCCCCGAGCCGACCCGCGAGGAGGCCGGGCCCAAGGGACGCGCCGAGGTGCAGGACCTCACCCGTCTTCAGCAGACGATTGCCCGCCGCATGGCCGAGTCCAAGGCCACGGCGCCGGACTTCTCGATCTCGCTCACCGTCGACATGACGAACGCGGTCGAGCTCCGCAAGCGCCTCAAGGAGGTGGCCGACCCGACACCCTCCTACAACGACATGGTCGTGAAGGCCGCCGCCATCGGACTGCGCGAGCACCCGCGCGTGAACGGCGCCTACCGCGACGGCAAGTTCGAGATCTACGAGAAGGTGAACGTCGGCGTCGCGGTGGCGGCCGAGGACGCGCTCGTGGTGCCGACCGTCTTCGACGCGGACACGAAGTCCCTCGGCCAGATCGCCCGCGACGCCCGCGCCGCGGCGGCGAAGGTTCGCGACAGGACGATCACCCCGCCGGAGCTGTCGGGCGCGACCTTCACGGTGTCCAACCTCGGCATGTTCGGGATCGAGTTCTTCACGGCGATCATCAATCCACCCCAGGCCTCGATCCTCACCGTCGGGAAGCTCGAGAAGCGTCCGGCGGTGGACGAGAATGACCGCGTCGTTGCACGCGACCAGCTGACGCTGAGCCTCGTCTGCGACCACCGCATCCTCTACGGCGCGGACGGCGCGCAGTTCCTTGGGCGCGTGAAGGAGTTGCTCCAGCAGCCGCTCGCGCTGGCGCTCTGAGAGCGCAGGAATAATCCCTGGAGTTCCGGGGTAGTTGTCGGCGCAGCCGTTCCTCGGCGGCGAGGAGCGCGAACGCCGCGCGCGCGGCCAGGCCGGTTCTGCCGTGAGGACCGCCCGCAAGGCCGCCGCGCGCGGCGGCGCGCGGCCGCCGGCGCTCTCGAAGCGAAAGCTAGCCTCGGGGGGCTGATGGCCAAGTCCGAGCCCCGCATGCCGCAGACGTTCGACGAGGAGATCATCGCCGCGCAGGAGGCGGCGGTCGTCTCCACGCTCTCGGACGGAGATCGGATCGACCGCATCGAGCAGGAGCTCCGCATGGGGTTCGACGCGCTCGGTCACGTCGGCGCCGCGGCCTCGTTCTTCGGTTCGGCCCGCACGCTGCAGGACGACCCGGAGTACACGGTCGCACGGGAGACCGCACGGCTGCTCGGCGAGGCCGGCATGGCGATCATCACGGGCGGCGGGCCCGGCGCGATGGAGGCCGCCAACCGCGGCGCTCGCGACGCCGGCGCGCTCTCGATCGGGCTCAACATCGAGCTGCCCTTCGAGCAGGGGATGAATACCTGGGTCGAGCTCGGTCTCGAGTTCCACTACTTCTTCGTTCGCAAGGTGATGTTCGTCCGCTACGCGAGCGGCTTCGTGGTCTTCCCCGGTGGCTTCGGCACGCTCGACGAGCTGTTCGAGTCGCTCACGCTGATCCAGACCGGGAAGATCCGTGACTTCCCGGTGGTCCTCGTAGGGCGCGACTACTGGCAGGGCCTCCTCGACTGGATCGCAGCGCGGCCGCTGCGCGAGGAGAAGATCTCTCCGGAGGACGTGGAGCGCTACACGCTCACGGACGATCCGGAGGAGGTGCGGGACATCCTGTTGTCTGCGGCTCACCGCCAGGCGCGCCGGCCGGACGGGCGGCCGGGGGCGGCGCGCCGGCCGAACTAGCGTCGGCGGCCGGCCGCGCCGGCCGGATTACCGCCCGCGATCGGCCGCGCCGGCCGGACCAACCGCCGCGGGCGGCGCGCCGGCCCGATCGACGTCCGGCGGCGGCATGCGCTCGTAGCGCTCGCGGATCCCGTCGATGAAGGCCGCGATCCGGTCGGCCAGCTCGGCGTCGTGCAGCTCGAGCACGTTCTCCGCATTCTGCTCGCCGGAGCGCGAGAGGTTGAACGAACCCGCGAAGACGTGGTCGTCGGCGACCGTGACCTTCGCGTGCATGAAGTCGTGGATCGACTCCGGCGTCCAGCGCGTGGAGGGCTTCCCCTTGAAGTCGGCGTGCTCGAGGACGGAGCGGAGGATCGGGATCTTCCACGCCGAGCGGCCGTTCGTGCGCCACTGGTGCACAACCTGCTCCATCTGCGTGCGGTCCACCACTCCGCGCAGGTCGACGCGGGCCTCCGCGGCGATCTCCGCGAGCGTGCCGAGGATCGGCCCGGCGGTGATCACCGGCGAGGCGATGCGGATCCGCCGGCGCGCCGCGGCGAGCGCCCGGGCGATCCGGTGCGACAACTCCTCGCCGCGCCCGGGCGTGAACCAGGCGAGTGCCTCGCGGCCACCGAGGTCGAGCGGCCGGGCGCCGCCGTGACCCGTCTTGTCGACGTCGCGGAGGTTCCACAGCTCCTCGAAGTTGCGGCCGAACTCACCGGCTACCTCGGCCGACCGGGTCATGATCAGGACGTTCTCCTGGATCGTCCACGAATCGGTCGTCCAATTGGTGGAGCCCGTCCACACGGCCTCGCCGTCGCGCACGACGTACTTGTGGTGCATGAGGTCCGGGATGCCGGGGATCCCCAGCGTCTGCAACGGCAGCCGCTCGAGCAGCTCCGGCTTGGTCCGCGGCGGCGGCGGGAACACCCGCTCGTCGTGATCGGCGTTGTAGGCGACCCGCACCGCAACGCCGCGGCCGGCCGCATCACGCAGGGCACCGGCCACGACGTCCCCCGGCTCGCCCGGCAGCCGCACGTCGTAGAGGGCCAGGTCGAGCGAGCGCCGTGCGCCGCCCAGGAACTCCGCCGCCCGCTCGGCCACCTCGAGCGCGGTCTGGCGGCCGGGCTCGAGCGTGTGGAGGTCGATCACGCGGCGAACCGGAACCCCGTCGCGGCCGGCCGAATCTCGATCGGGCTCGACGGCATCCCGTCCGGCAGCTCGGGCTGGTTGAACCCGCGCGGGGCGACGTCGTTCGGGGTGTCCGGGTGGAAGAGCGCGGCGAGGTACTGGATGTGGTCGCGCCCCACGTCGAGCTCGGTCTGACCGCCGCCGTAGACGCCGATGCCGCGCTCGGCGCAGAAGTCGTACGCGCGACCCAGCTCTCGCAGCGAGCCGATCCGCGACGGCTTGACGTTCACCATGCGCGGCTCCCACTCGAGGGCGAGGACGTCGTCGACCGAGTGGATGGGGGCGTCCCACGTGATCCGGTCGCGGTGGGGCTCGAGCACCGGGCGGGTCTCATCGTTCACATCGGGGTCCTCGAGCCAGGCATTCGGGAAGGCGTCGCAGAGCTTCCGGTACAGCTCGGGATCGGTGTCGACGTCGACGGGCGTTCCCTTGTACTGGCCCTTCAGGTCGAGCGAGTCGACCGCCCCCGAGCCGGCGAGCTCATCGATCAGCGCATCCGTCCAGTTGTTGGTGGGGTCGAGCTTGAATCGCGTGCCGGGGTACCGGTCGAGCACGCGGAGCATGCGCTCGGACGTCTCGGGCCGGTCGCTGTCCAGCCCACCGAGCCGCATCGACACCACGTAGTTGAGCGGGCGAAGCTCACGCCCCAGGTGATCGGCGAGGGAAGCGCCCGCCTGGCGCAGGGCCAGGTCGAGGGCGGCGGACTCGAACGCCCAGTTGCGGTAGCGCCGCGACACCTCGCGCACGGGTGGATCGGGGAACGGGTCGAGCTCGGCCAGGCGATCGGCGAACGTCCCGAGCGTCCACGAGCCGGCGAGCGGGAGCGAACCGGCGGCCGCCTGGAAGGCGGCGTGGTCGATGCCGTCGTAGACGACGTCCTCGCCGACGCCCTCCTCGCCGCCACCGCGCAGCTTGATCAGCGTGGTGTAGCGGACGAACTCCTCGTTGAAGGCGAGCTCGCGACCCTCGAGCTCATAGCCCTCGATCTCGACCGGCAGCGAGGCCAGCTGGTCCCAGGTTCCCACGGGCGCCGAGACTACTGCGTCCTCAATCGACGAGCTCGGCCAGCGCCTCGTCGAAAGCGGCGCTGTGGCGGTCGACCTCGGCCTCGGTGGTGGCCGGGCACATCAAGGCCATGTTGTGGAAGGGGGTGATCAGGACACCCCGGTTCAGGAGGTACAGGTGCAGGTACTCCTCGAGCCGGCTGTCGCTCGCGGCGGCCGACTCGGCGCCCGTGCGCGGCGGCTCGGGACAGAAGCGGTACTCGGCGCGCGCGCCGAGGCTGACCACGCACCATGGCGCGGCGTGCGCGGCGAACGACCGCTCCACGCCGGCGACGAAGCGCTCCCGCAGCGCCGACATCCGGGCGAACGCCGCTTCGGTCAGCACCTCCTCGAGCGTCGCCCGGGCCGCCGCGAGGGACAGGGCGTTCCCGGCCAGAGTGCCGCCCACGCCGCCGGTGTCCTCGAGGTCCGCGTCCTCCGCCGACATGATCCGCTCGGCCACTTCCGCGCTCACCCCGTAGGCGCCGATCGGCACCCCGCCGCCGATCGCCTTGCCGAGCGTCACCGCGTCCGGCTCGAGCCCCCACGCCGCCGTACAGCCGCCGGGTCCGGCGCTCAGGGTGTGCGTCTCATCGATCACGAGCAGTGCGCCGGCGCGGGTGCAGAGCTCGCGGACCCCCGCCAGGAAGCCGTCCTCGGGCAGGACGATCCCGATGTTCGTGAGCGCCGGCTCCATCAGCACGCACGCCACGTCGCCCTCCGCCAGCGCGGCCTCGACCGAGGACAGCTCGTTGAACTCGGCCACCCTGGTCGTCTCGGTCGGATCTACCATCGGGCCGACGTTCCCCTCGCGCGGGCGCGCCACGCCGTCCTCGAGCGTGACGAAGGTCTCGTCGACCGTGCCGTGGTAGCACCAGTTGAAGACGAGCACCCGCCGGCGGCCGGTGACGTGACGGGCCATCCGCAGGATCCAGCGGTTGGCGTCCGTGGCCGTAAGCGAGAACTGCCAGGACGGGAGCCCGAAGCGGCGAGCGAGCTCGTCGCCCACGCGCGTCGCGTCCTCCGTGGGGAGCATGGTCGTGATGCCGGCGAGGTCGCGCAGCGCGGCCACGGTCGGCGCCGGCGAGTGCCCCGCCATCGCGCCGGTATCGCCGAGACAGAGATCGACGTACTCGTTCCCATCGACGTCCACGACACCCGCGCCGCGGGCCTCCGCCAGGTAGACGGGATGGCCGCCCGCCCACATGCTCATCCAGCTCATGGGCACACCGGCGAGCAGGCTCCGGCGGGCGCCCTCGTGGAGCTCGCGGGAGCGCGGATGCACGCGGTCGAAGCGCTCGCGCTCGCGCGCGATCAGCCCCGCCAGTCGCTCGCGAGTCCCGGTGGCGGCCGCCGCTAGACCCCTTCCGGCTCGGGACGAACGGCGGCCATCCGCTCCGCCCGGCGCTGCTGCCAGACCGTGAGCAGCATCGCCGCCAGCGTGACCAGGAAGATCATCGACGCGATCACGTAGATCTGCGGCGGGATGGCCACGCGAGCGGCGCCCCAGATGAAGATCGGGAACGTGACCGTGGAGCCGGCGTTGAAGTTCGTGATCACGAAGTCGTCGATCGAGAGCGCGAACGCGAGCAGCGCGGCCGCCACGACGCCGGGCATGATCAGCGGCAGCGTTACGAGCCGGAAGGTCTGCCACGGCGTTGCCCCCAGGTCCTGCGCCGCCTCCTCGAGCGAGCGGTCGAAGCCGATCAGCCGCGACCTGACGGTGATGATCACGAACGACAGGTTGAACATGATGTGCGCGATCACGATCGTGCCGAAACCGGTGCTGACCGCGTAGTTCAGGAACAGCGACAGGAGCGCCGCGCCGAGCACGACCTCAGGCGTGGCCAGCGGTATGAAGATGAAGAAGTTGATCGGCGCCCGCCCGCGAAACTCGTAGCGGACGAGCGCGAGCGCGGTGATCGTGCCGAGGGCGGTGGCCGCCAGCGTCGAGAGGGCCGCTATCTCGATCGAGTTGACGAGCGCGTCGCCGATGCCGGGCACGCCGAACGGATCGGTCCACGCGTCGAAGCTGAACTCCTGCCAGATGAAGTTGAACCGCCCGCGCGGGTCGTTGAACGAGAACACGAGGATGACCGCGATCGGGACGAGCAGGTAGATCAGCGCGAGCAGCGCGTAGACGTTCAGGCCGAGGTCGAGGAGCTTGCCGCCGCGGCGGCCGTTCCCCGGGCCACGTGCGGCCTCGACGCCGGCCTCCGGACGCGCGGTCGGGGTGGGCGCGGTGCCGGCCTCCACTACCTCCGCTCCCCTTCCGTTCCGAGCAGCGCCTCCGTGCCGGCCACTCGCGCCCAGACCAGCACGATGGCCATCATCAGGGCCATCAGGATGAACGAGAGGGCCGCCGCGGTCGGATAGTCCGCGACCTCGAGGTAGCGGCTCTGGATGACGTTGCCGATCATGAACTGGTTCGGAGTGCCGAGCAGCTCGGCGTTGATGAAG
>Ga0081538_10003689_pt1 | contig 14372 bp, 10 predicted proteins | sample TabmetS5T2R1_FD_71022 | JGI IMG/M metagenome (GOLD analysis project Ga0081538, IMG submission 71022) | Tabebuia heterophylla rhizosphere microbial communities from the University of Puerto Rico - S5T2R1 | ecosystem: Host-associated > Plants > Roots > Rhizosphere ... | reverse complement strand
GTGTTGTAACTTGTACATTATCACCAAGAGCTCTCTGAAAGTCTCCATTACCAAGTCCTATGACTGCCTGTGCGTGGTTGATGTTTGGGAAATAACCTATTCTCAGGGTTTTGCTCTGCCCATCCTCTACTTGAGAGAATGCAGGTGTTGTCGGAATTGAAGCTGCCGCCAAAGACATTGCAATGACAGCAGCCAAAATAGCATAGATTGCCTTGTTATACATTAGTTGATAACAATTAAGTGAGAAATAATATTTCTCTTCTATATGCAAAAAAAGAAAGGTATATGCAGTATGATGATGATTAATTTTACTTGAGTCAACAGTATGTTAGCAAAGTCAACGTTCAGCGTAATCATGATGCAAGAATTGCGTATGTAATACATTTTCTACATCTTCATAGAAGGGCTAAATTCTACTTCAAAAAATATGTACAGAACCGTGAGGATTTTATCTTGAAAGATAAGTGCAGTAATAAAAAGAATTAGCGCAAAACAGCAGATCGTCATCGTTTGACATGTTTACCAAGTGATTGAGCAGACTTAAGATATTATGAAACTTGGTATAATAGGACTACAAATTCAGTGTTCGACATGATATACAAAATTATCTTCTGGTCTCGCACAATTTCTGTTACAGTGACTACTCCTCTATCGTGTATTCGATCTATTATTGTTGCATTAGAATTTTTCTAATATGCAATGTAAGACTTTTGACTGCCAATCCAAATCCTGTTACGATTTGTAAATATTCATCAAGCCATTATTAACTGGGGTCGTAGAAGAAATAATGCCATAATGACACATTGATTGAAAATATTGCATCTAGGAACGCGATTATATTTGCAAGAAATTAGATTAGAGCTATAACATACTTGCTAACAAAACAAACAAGTACTAACCTCTGCAATCTAAGGCAGATCTTTGCAAATGTGATCATCTTGAGCTTCATCATATAGATGAAGAAGGACATGGTGTCTGCAAATATTGTAGTTGTAATGAATTTGATCCTCAATGATTTTTTTTATTTTCCGATCATCACTATCACAAGGAGTCCAAAAAAATTTTAACAAGTTCCTCCTTCCAGCTTGTCAAGAGAGTAGCATGTCCATCAATTTTTCCTTGAAATATCCATAGAATATCTCTGTAGATTTATGGAAGACTGCTAAGAAATTAAGTCTATGGCATATGCTAGTATTGCATTAACCATACATATCTTGTTATTTTCTTGCACAGATTCCTACATTTTCTGCATGAAAAGATGCAGTATTATTTCTGCGTAACTTCCTATGCCATTATGAAGAATGGAATAAAATTTGGCATTGCTGGAGCAATTGCTATTGCAGTTATCGTGTCATCTACTCCTTCGTCAATTCTAGGTACAGATCTTTTTGGTGGTGGCAACTACATCAGTGCCACCAATACACAAACAAGCGAGCAAAATACTCTTAGAATAGGTTATTTCCCAAACATCAACCACGCACAGGCAGTCATAGGACTTGGTAATGGAGACTTTCAGAGAGCTCTTGGTGATAATGTACAAGTTACAACACAAATATTCAACGCAGGTCCATCAGCGATAGAGGCACTTTTTGCAAACCAGATTGATGTTACATACATTGGACCAAATCCTGCAATCAATGGGTATGTACAATCAAATGGAGAAGCACTAAGAGTCATCTCCGGAGCTGCTAGTGGCGGCGCAGTATTCGTTGTAAGAAATGATTCAGGTATTAATTCTCCTCAGGACCTTGCCAATAAGAAATTCTCATCTCCACAACTTGGCAATACACAAGACGTAGCACTCAGAAATTACTTGCTTGACAATGGCCTTAATACCAAGGACAAGGGTGGAAATGTGGAGATAATCCCTGCAAGGACTGCAGATATAGTATCAATGATGACGCAAAAGGATATTGACGGTGCATGGGTTCCAGAACCATGGGGAGCCAAGCTAATCAAAGAAACAAATGCCAAAGTATTGGTGGATGAGCGTGACTTGTGGCCAGACGGTCAATTTGTCACTGCGCATATCATTGCAAGAACTGACTATCTTGAAGAGAATCCAGAGGTAGTAAAGAAACTACTTCAGGCACACATTGACGAAACAAACTGGATAAACGATAACCCCGATCAGGCTCTTCAGACGTTCAATGAGGAGCTTGACAAGCTTACTGGTAAGATGATCCCAGAAGACGAATATAGGGAAGGAATGTCAAGGCTCGAGTTGACTTTTGATCCGATAAAGGAATCACTGTTCAAGTCTGCAGACGATGCGTTTAACATCGGCTTCTTGGGCAAGACAAGGCCTGACTTGGCTAGAATATATGATCTAAATATTTTGAATGAAGTGCTCAAGGAAAGGGGGCTACCGGAAATTGCATAGCCAAGAATCATTCACTCATTGATGAAAACAAGAGCCTCCTTGGATGTTCATGGGGAGATTCCTTGTAGTTATATCTCCTTGATGCGCTCGTAAGTTCATTCTAACAAGAGATGAATTGAAGTTGAACTGGGTGTTGTGGTCATCTTGTAGATTACTTGGCAGATTCCGCCAATCAATGTGCTAAAACTGCTTCAAAGGAGCAAATCTTGCATCTTTGAATTACATTATATTTTCTCATATGTGCATTGATGCTTCAATGGCACTGATAGAAACATCATCATACACTAATAAAATTAACAACAACAGTAGCAATCAAGAGCAACGAGAACAACAAAGGGAAGAGACTCTTGATTTGACTCCAATCCTTCATGTCAAGGATGTTTACAAATCATTTGATTACAAAAATAACAAGAACAATAGGGTCAGCAAAATTGCCAACTATGAGTGTATTAGTAGGAAGCAGCAACAACAACAACTCTTGAGTAACTCAACAAGTAATTTAAGGACTTTTACACACGATGTTCTCAACGGAGTAGACCTAAGAATAAGAGAAGGAGAATTCGTGACTATTGTAGGACCCTCTGGATGTGGAAAGAGCACGCTGCTCAATATAATTGCAGGACTTGATAGACCTGACTCAGGGAGTCTACTTATTAGAGGAGCTGCAGAAGACAGGAATAAGGCCTCATCAACTAACAGGATAATGATATTTCAAGAAAGCGCTCTGTTTCCATGGCTGAATGTACAAGAGAACGTAGAGTTTGGGCTTAAAATCGCAAAAGTACATAAAGATAGGAGGCAGCAAGTCGTTGGCAAGTATATAGAAATGGTGGGATTATCGAAATTTTCGGAATCCCTTGTATACCAGTTATCTGGGGGGATGAAGCAGAGAGTGGCAATAGCTCGTGCCCTCGCCATGGAACCAGAGGTTCTACTTATGGACGAACCATTTGCTTCGCTAGACGTACAGACTCGAGATTTGATTCACGATGAGCTAGTAGGCATTCACAAGACAACAGGCAAGACTATCCTATTTGTCACTCATAACATCAATGAAGCAGTACTTCTTGGAGATAGAGTAATAATTCTGTCATCGGTGCTAAAGAACATAAAGAAAGAATTTCGAATCGACATACCACGACCCAGAGACCCAGAAAGCCCTGAGCTGTACGAAATAAAGAAACAAATTCTGAAAGAATTTGAAAGTGATTTGCAGATTGCTAAGAGAAAATGATGATGATAATGATAATTCTGTAGCTATCTCTAGTACTACTAGCTTAGCTGCAGAAAAAGAAAGTACTCTGAGAAATGACAACAGCAAGAAACATCGCTTCGATATAACAGATGTAGCAAACGTTGCACTTTTCCTGGCTGTGTTTGTGGGTTTGTGGCAACTGGTGACTCTTCTTGAGATATGGCCAAAGACATTACTACCACCTCCGGCACAAGTTGCAATTTCTATCAGCGAATTGATAACAAGTAATTCTCTTATCATAGGAATTGCTACTACATTATGGCGACTTGTAGCCGGATTTGCAATATCTATAGCAGTAGGTGGTGTAGTTGGTCTTGCAATGGTGAAATTCCAAGGCTTTGGCAAAACCATGAGCTCATTCGCCGTGGGGCTCTTGACATTTCCAAGTATTGCATGGATTCCATTCGCTATACTGCTCATTGGCTTTAATGACTTGGGCATATTGTTTGTGGTTGTAATGGCATCCGTGTTTTCAGTGATGATATCAACCTACGGTGCAATTAGAAATGTACCTCCTATCTATATCCGGGCATCAAAGAACATGGGTGCTCATGGCTTTGCCCTTTTTAGACATGTAATGATTCCTGCAGCCACACCATCTCTGATAGGAGGTATGAGGCAAGCATGGTCATTTGCATGGCATGCACTAATTGGTGCTGAGATGCTGATAACCACTCTTTCTGGATTGGGGTATATACTTGCAGTTGGAAGAGAGTTCAACGACATGAGCCAAATAATCGCTGTCATGATTACAATCTTTGCAATTGGCCTTTTATTTGATAGAGCAATCTTCCTCCGTCTAGAAGAAAAAGTGAGGTCCAGGTGGGGATTAAATCAACATGCAGAGTAGCGAAAAATGCCTGTGTATTTCCCCACACTTCTACCGACGTGGTCCATTAAAGAAATTATCTTGAGGCATCGTATCCTTTAAGTAATGCTTCTTTCTTTTAATGCCAAAGCTCATTCATAGGAATTAAGCCGTCTTTTTAGGTTTCTGAAATTCTTCCACTAGGCAAAGATGCTGATATAGTACCAGCATGAACATGAATTGAACTATCTCCCTCCTTGTTACATGCAAAACACTTCCACTGCACAGTCTCTTTGCACATGGCACACGTCCTGATGGAGTCTAACTCTTGACCGCACGATCTGCACAACATATGGATTGTTATCTTCTACACGAGGAGCTTTTTTAATAGTCTCGTACTCTTAGCTCTAGATATTATAGGTAAACTAATTCTATAATTTTTAAGTATAAAAAAATCAGGTGTATAAATATAAAAAAAAAGAAAAGTTTGCAAAATGCCCCTTTATTAAGAACAAATTAAGAACAGATTAATATTAATAATTCGCAAATGAAAAAAGTCAATTGGTAATTAGCTTTTGTCTACCGAATAAAATTAAAGGAAAATCGTGTTTTGTGATTTGCAGATATTGACCGAAAAAAGTTAGCTCCGCGGAATCTGATAGCATGTTTGTATTTAAGTTATCATAAATGCTCAGAATAATGCCACATCAGTTATTTCTGCCAGAATGTGAAGACCCAATAGTCGCTTTTACCTTCTGGATGAAATGCTTTCTGTCAATAGGTTTTCTTATGACATCGGCGGTCTTTACTCCTTCTAGTATGCTCACCAGTTCATCCGTTGCTTCAAGAGCAGACAAGAAGATAACCCTGATGTAGGGATCAACAGCTTTCAATCTCTGATACAGCTGTAATCCATTTATCGTTGGCATTCTAATATCAAGAACTAATAGATCATAATGCTGAGGTTCGGATCTCGCAAAGGATTGCAATGCCATATAAGAATCAGAAAAAGCTTCAACTTGGTAGCCCTCAGAAGTCAAATAGTATTCAAAGATTGCAAGGATATCAGGTTCATCATCTACTAGCATAACAGTAGGATGAGGATTTGTTTGTTCGGTATAAGAATTGGAGACAGTATCCTCTCTTGGTTGCAAGGCTTTACGGGTATAAGCAGATAATGTCACTTCTCCTAACCTAGGTTTTGAGGTCTCTCTCTTGAAAACATTCAATGCGCTATTCCTAGCTGGCATTGCATCCTTTCTCACTACCGAGTATACAGGATAGGAGTATCTTACCCCAACAGGATGTTTCTTTCCAATTTGGTCAAAAGAATATTCTTTAAACGAAAAGCGTTTCATAATTTCATGCAAATCTCCACCTATTACGATCCCATTTGGTTCTGCCTGAGAATTTATCTTTGCACACATGTTAACAGTAGGACCAAACAAGTCTTCTGCTCCTGATGTAACTGTTGTAGCAACCTCAATTCTTCCATAATCTGCGCTAATTCTATAGCTGACAGGAGGTAATGCTTCTGCTTCAAGTCTTATATTAATAAATTCATGAGCTGCTATAATTGCAGTACAGCATTCAAGAACCTCTTTGAATGCGATCATATTCTCACTATCAGATGTATCTGGAAAATAGAAGAGCAAAGCATCTCCTATATTTTTGATCACTTTGGCACCAAAGTTCTTTGCTAATGCAGCCATGGCATTGAGAAATATTCCATAGTACTTCTTGATCTTGTTACCATCTGCAATTTTAGCCGTGATCTGAGTGGAGCCTACCATGTCTACAAAACAGACGCAATAATAACCATTAGATTGATCTGCAAAATAAATTTCTTCAGTTCGAATATCAAACTCGACAGTATTTTTTTCTTTGTCAGCTAAATTGAATTTCTCTCTGTCGGGGTCATAGGATGCATTCATACATTAATTCTCAGCATATTACTTAAAGAATAACTCTCCTTAGCATTATCGCAAACTAATCATATATATAGCATGATAATAAGCGGCTCTTAAAAGAAATATCAACCAATTTTTATAACTTTATTGCTCTAAGATTATATTTTTTATTGTGCTTCTAGTCTTCAATGACATTGGGATGATCCTTAAAATTGGATAGAGAAAGATGAAAGAGAAGATCAAGATCATTGATATTATTATAAATACTCATTAAATACTGCCAGTTACGTTGACCACGGATGCAGAGGAAATAAGGTCAAAGGTGACTGAGGCAGTCAAAACGGTAGCTATTGACGTTGATTCCGTCCTTGCCGATGTAATGCTCATTTGGACGGACGAGTACAATAAGCGAAACAAAACACATATCACAAAGAAAGAGATCTCCAAATGGGATATTCCTACAATACTGCCGATAACACCTAATCAGGTCTATCGATATTTCACTTATGTATGGAAGCACCGCTGGCGTGAAATACCGCCGACAGAACCCAAGATTGGCGAAGTGACAAAGCGCATTCACCGCAAAGGCTACAGAATATCTATAATCACAAAGCGGGAGAGACCTACAGCGCCCTATGTATCCAAATGGCTCGATTTCTATCGTATATACGCAGACGAATTATTGTTCATCTATGACGCAGTGCCTAAGGCCAACTACCCTTTTGATGTATTAATAGACGATGCACCAAAGAACCTAATAGACATTGTCTCGCCCAAGTCGGCAATACTATTCAACCAACCATGGAACAAAAATTTCAGTTGGCCAGTAAGGGTAGATTTCCTAAGCGAGGCAGAAAAGTTGCTCTAGGCCGTTTAATTGCAACATATGTGCTCAAACCAAAACAAAGCACATACTTTGCTGTTCTGTTTGATATTGAACACGATCTTTTTAAGATAAAGATATTCCATGCATAGTGAGAAAAGTTGAGCAATTGAGGAACGTAGACTAGCTAACACTACGGATTGCGGTTGATTTACACACACATTTTATACAGGACAATCTCATGAAGGACATGCTGTCACGATCAATGCATAAGATTATGCCGATACTGCTTTTTGAACAACGCAGTAATGTTTATGAGCAAAAATTTCTTTAAGAATTGACAACGAAAAGATTATTCTACTGCCTATCGCATATTCTTCTAAAGTGGAGAATTAGCTAATATGCGGATCTGGGCTTCCCCGATGCCACTACTTGCGTTCTATTTTCTTTATGACAAGATGATGCAGAGATTTGAATATTCTGCTTCCAAAAATATACACACATACCGACGTTGTGAGATGCGCTGAATTCTGCAGCAGAAATAATATTAGATCTCATTTATAATCAAGGAACCTGACCCACTCTGGAAACCACAGGTCGTTTTCTGCGACTCCAATACCTTTTGCTAGAATAGCTGGCGAGTTGTAATATAAAGAATCTGCGCCTAGCTCTTGGGCAATGTTTTGGTTAAGCTCATTAATAGTTGACACCTTGCCTATGTACTTATTTGCGATGAGGTCGCGGTTCTGTGTATACAATCCAACCTGCCTGCCATCCACTGTTGGCACATAGCTTACCGCTACGTCGATACGCTTTGCCCCGTTATTCTTTAGATAATATATTGTCTCCCGGGTTGTGCTGCCTGTCTGAATTGTGCCCTGTACTGTAGCTATCTTCTTTCCCACTACTAGATTTTGGATGACAAATTTAAGTGACCTGCCAGTGGTGAGTAACTTGTTTTTGCTCACCTGCTCAGAAAAGTCGATCATGTGATCAGCGTCGTCATATCGATCTTTAATTACACCTTCTGCCAGCTCAAACATCTTTGAATGTTTCTGATATTCAAAGCTAAAGCCCAGAGTCATTGGGCGAGTATAGTCAGGCTCTGCGAAGGCCGAGTCTACATCTAACTCTTTAGACAAAAAGTTGGCCTGCTCCTTACCGATATTCTTACGAATCTGGTATATGCTTTTGCCATTGACAGTCGCTACTACATTTGACTCCCTTATGAACTCAAAGGGATCCATCATCAACCTTACTCTAGACTCATTTGTGAGGACTTTAAGCCCGCCGTTTTTATCGATCTTCAATAGTTGGCCCGGCTTGACATCTGCAAATTCCATGTTGATAAGTGAAGTCCTAAGTGAGTTTTCAGATGCTATGATATTTAGAGTCTTGTCTCGATTGGTTGCACTAACAAGAGGCTTGAATCCGGTATTGTCTCGGTATATGTAAATCTCGTCGCCCACCTTGATCATCAGGTTCCCCCTAAGATGCCGATCTAGAAATTCGGCCGCTCGCTCAGGTCTTTTCTCAAAGATTAGGAGTTTGGTGAAAATATGATAGATCTTGAAAAGTGAATCAGAGTCCCTTGCAGAACCAATATATGGATGCAGATGTAGTTTTTCAGTATCTACAAAAAAGCCATCAAATGCAACCCAGGTGGTGTTCATGCTGAGAAAGGGAGGTGGCCTCTTTGAGAGATAGCCAATACCATTATTTCCACGAAGCTTTTGCTTTTGTGCAATGCGCAGGATTGTTTCATCCGCAGGAAGAGATCCTTCTGCTCCAGCTGTAGCTTCGCCTACTATCATTTTCCAGTAGGCCTTGCCTCTGTGTTGCAACCTCCTCATTGAATGAGCAAGGTAGTAAATGATATTATTCTGGGTATTCGAGCCGTAGCTATAGATAGCAACAATGCCAGCCAACTGCCCTCATTTTCCCTTTAGTGAGTTTGGATAAAAATCTTGTTAGTTGTCCTGCAAAGCAAACATCTGCTTCTGTCTTTCATATCTTGAAATATAGTCTTTGAGCTTCAACGTGAGCCCAATGCTGTCCAAGCCTTCAAGTAGGAGTTTCTTGTGGAAGTTGTCTATCTCAAAATGAGTAGTGTGTGAACCGCCAGCTGTAACTGACTGTTTTACCAAATCAATCTCAATGTAAAGATCGTCGTCACTGAACAAATAGTCTACTTCATAACTGGGAAGCCTTACAGGCAGTACTCCGTTCTTAAGGCAATTGTTGTAAAAGATATCTGCAAAAGATGGTGCAATTATCGCTTTAAACCCATAGTCAAATATTGCCCAGACTGCGTGCTCTCTTGAACTGCCACTGCCAAAGTTATCACGTGTAAGCAGAATCTGCCTATTAGAGTATTTTGGGTTGTTTAGCACAAAGTCAGCCCTTGGCTTGCCGCCCATTTCAAAGCGCCAATCGTAAAACAGATACTTGCCAAAGCCACTCCTATTTACTAGCTTCAAAAACTGCTTTGGCACTATCTGGTCTGTATCGACATTCACCCTGTCAAGTGGCGTCGCCTTACTTCTGAGCATTATAAAAGGTTCCACTTAGAGCCACTCTCTTATATCTACAAAGTGACCTTCGATTGCGGCTGCAGCTGCCATAATAGGGCTAACAAGATGTGTCCTTCCTCCAGCTCCCTGTCTTCCTTCAAAGTTGCGGTTTGAAGTACTTGCGCATCGCTCTCCGGGTGCAAGTATATCGGGGTTCATACCAAGGCACATACTGCATCCCGATTCGCGCCATTCAAATCCGGCTTCCTTAAAAACTCTGTCAAGCCCAAGTCGCTCTGCAGCCGCCTTAACCTGTTGCGAGCCAGGGACCACCATTGCGCGTATCCTAGGTGAGACCTTCCTTCCCTTTATCACAATTGAAGCCTCCAGCAAATCCTCAAGTCGCGAGTTCGTGCAGGATCCAATAAATACTCTGTCAAGATTTATGTCTGTAATTGGAGTTCCTGGCTCTAATGCCATGTATTGAAGTGCACGAGCCGCAGATTTGTATTCATTCTCATTTCCCTTTGAAAATTGATCTGGGTGTGGCACAGTATCAGTAATGTCTGCCACCATTCCTGGATTCGTCCCCCAAGTGACCTGTGGTGCAAGTCTACTGACATTGAAGGTGATAGACTTGTCAAACTTTGCATTTGGATCCGTCCTCAGAGCCTTCCAGTGTTCTATTGCCTTTTCAAACTGTTCAGACTTGGGTGCGTAACGTCTACCTCGGATAAAGTCAAATGTTTTTTCGTCAGGTGCAATGATGCCAGCCCTTGCACCTGCCTCTATGGACATGTTGCATATCGTCATCCGGTTGTCCATAGAAAGATCAGATATTGTTTCGCCGCGGTACTCAAGCACCGTACTGCTACCGCCAGCAGTGCCAATAGTCCGGATTATGTAGAGTATGATATCCTTAGCAGTGATGGCATGTGAGTTTTTTCGTCTTCCTTCGATATTTATTGCAAATGTCTGAGGCTTGTCCATCCATAATGTCTGGGTGGCAAGAACATGCTCTACGTCACTTGTTCCAATCCCAAGTGCAAAGGCACCGAAGGCACCATGGGTCGAGGTATGACTGTCGCCGCATACGATGGTGGTACCTGGCAGAGTTAGCCCAAGCTCCGGTCCAATGATATGCACAATCCCCTGCTCTGGGCTATGCATATCAAATAGAGTTATACCAAACTCCTTGCAGTTTTGGGCAAGTGTCTGGATCTGGATTGATGATATTTGGTCTACAATAGGAAGCGATCTGTCGCTTGTCGGGACATTGTGATCCATAGTCGCAAAAGTCAGATCTGGCCGCCTGACACGTCTTTTATTCATCCGAAGGCCATCGAAAGCCTGAGGCGATGTCACTTCGTGAACAAGATGCCGATCTATATATAACAAAGATTGACCGTCCTTTTCCCTCGTTTTTTCATATACTATATGACTGTCCCAGATCTTCTCAAAAATTGTCTTTGGCTGCAAGTTGACTAGAGAAAAATTATCATATAACAGGAATATAAAATAAACAGAATGAGAGGGAAACGGGTAGATAGTTTTAAATCAGGTGGCCCTACTCAATTTCATAGATGTACCCTCACGACAAAAGATATCCTGATTATATTGCAGACCAGATAAAGAAGGGAACCACTACATGTGCGCTGATATGCAAGGATGGCGTTGTACTGGCTGCGGATACGCGAGCAAGCGCAGGCTTCTTTATCGCCGACAGGCATGTCATGAAGATCCAAAAGGTCGACCGTCATCTTGCAATGACTATAGCTGGAGGGGTAGCAGATGCACAGAATCTTGTTGATACCATGCGTTACAATTCTAACCTCTATAGGCTTCAGAATAAGGAGCTGATGCCAATTAAATCTGCAGCAAGACTATGCTCGAATGTGCTTTTCAACCAGCGATTTTTCCCGTACTATGTCCAAATAATAATGGCAGGCTGGACAAGAAAAGAAGGTGGCCAGATCTACAATATCGATCTGTTTGGTTCAATGACTACAGAGAAATTCATCTCTACTGGCAGTGGTTCTCCTGTTGCATATGGTTATCTGGAATCCGAGTACAAGGATGACATGAGCGTAAATGATGCCTATAAGATAGCCATGCACGCCATAGCGGCTGCTATTAGAAGAAATGCCGGAACAGGTGACAACATTAACGTCGTCATTATCGATGAGAACGGCTACCGAGCCCTGACAAAGGAAGAAAAGGCTGAAGTAGGTGTAGTCTTCTAATCAACGCCTACGATAGCCATTGTTTACGCTTAGGTGAGAACTAACGTACAAGAAAATCATGTCAAACGCAATGACTATCACCTAGTCAAATTATCGATGCAGTATATACGGGGGTTAAAGAAATTTGTTGGTACCGTTACCGATAATTATAGAGACTGCCATAGCATAATAAATTTGGGATAGTAATAGTAGCCTGCATATTACTTGTTGGCCGCAGTATCATGTCAAAATAACAAATTTCAAATTGGGAGAGAATAATATATCTATTGGTCATTCGGGTTGTAGTTCATTTTGACAAGACGAAGCTTGAACCACTTGCTTATTTGCAATAGTTAACTTCCTATGGACTATAATTTCACTGCAAAATATATCGCATTTCCTTAGGAGACGAGATATAGCATGATTCATACTTACACTCTGCTAATATCCACTAATTCTCTCATAAACAGGCTACTATCAAGCCGAGAGAATCTCGACAGGTTTATTGCAGCTCCTGGCTGCATTATCTCTCGAATATACTTCCCTGCTTCTACCTGAGTCCACCATTCATCTCCAAACTTACTCTGTAGATGATGATCAAACTCAACAGCGCGAACTGCAGCAATTAGGTAGCTTGGAACATACATCACTGCATCTGGCAATATGTGGTGTAGCATCCAATATTCGCCGGGTATTTCAAAGCCGGTGTATTCTTTTATCAGTCTTGAATACACGTCGCTTGCCTTTTCCATTGACAGTTTGTCGTGCCAAAACTCAGCTTTCATTAGGGAATTAGCAGTGTAGAAGGTGACAAAAAATAGATCCATGAAGTTGTTTCTTGCCTCAATCTCTTCAAGAACAGCATTATTCTTAACTCCAAGAGAGGATAAATATTTCCTTTTCTTTGTAAGCCGCTCGAGGAATATTGAGAATATCTCGGCTATTCCCATTGAGAAACTGTAGCGATTCCAATATACTGCATGTGCGTCTATTGAAGAGGCATGCACTGCATGTCCCATTTCGTGGTAGCATCCTTGCAGGTCAAAATATGGGCTTTCACTTTTGTACAACACTCGAACATCATTTGGTACCTGCACAAAGAAGCATATAGGCGACGGGTACTTATTCTTCCGCTGTTCCATGTCTATGTGGATTGAAGATAGATCAAATTGCATTGTCGCAAGAGTGCGTCTGACTTGCTCTGGAGGACTTACTCTAGCAAATTCCTTCTCAAGATCGGCATATACTCTGTTACGGAAGAAGTAGAAGTCATCATAATATTCTGCGCTCCTCCCAAGCACCTTCTTCGAGATAGATTGAAGCGCTTCTTGAAAGGGTTTTCTTGCTTGCCGCCCCATAGACTTAACAAAATCTACCAAATGAGTGTAAGAGATCTTTTCGTTTTTGAGGTAGCCATCTAAAGGAGTCAGTTTGTTGTCCGAGTACTGTCGGTAAATTCTATCCATCTGGTCAAACCGCTCCTTAATAACAGGCGAAATATACTTTGTCTTTGAAATGAATTCATCAAAGATATGCTTGCGCCTTTTTGGATCTTTCTCCATACTATTGAATTGACGCCACGTGCTCCAATTAACTGCAGTTCTACGGAACTTGTAACGCGAAGAAATAATCTTTTCGTTGCGTAAATTGTATAACTTGAGCTCAAGCTTTTTTGTTGATGAATCTGCAATGTTCTCGAGCGAGCTTAGAACTAACTCTCTTGGCTGCGAAAAGAAGTTGACAAATGTCTCTGCGCTAATAGTCCTCATCTCTGCTAGTCGCTCTATTATGCGTTCGTTATAGCAGAGCCCTGCGTGTTGTTTATATCGCTCATCCATTTCAGCAATGTAGATCTGCTCGTCGAGCTGACACCATTGCTTTAGATCCATATGGATAGACAGATAGCCTATCCAATTTTAAGTTTCAAATATTGCAACAATCAATATTTTTATTTGCCATAGCATCAGTGAGCAGCAATATCCACAATTGACACTACTCAATACAAGCAAATAATTAGTCAAGTATACTGACTATAAAATATTAGGATTATAGGTGCATTAAGGACTGGCAGTCTTTCTTTCTGCATCTCCTCTCAAAAAACTTGAGCTTCATAAAAAGAATCTGAAAACACCCAAACCCTGACAACTTTAGATGCATGCTTTACTGGATTAGCAGAGAACCCTGTTTCAATTTAGTTATTATCATCATCGTTGTCGTCCTACCATTAAGAGAATAATTCTTCTTCTTGCAAAAAAACACATGTCCTCATCGTCATAGCGATAGAGGATGAGACGACATTTCATATTTTTTCAAGATTGAAATTGACGGTAAACGTGAGCATACAGAGCTACTCATATACCAAAAGAAAAGAAAAGGTTTGGTTTTACGCGCCAGCCATGTTATTACGTAGCTCTATTCCTTTATGATCGTCTGCTTGCTCTAAAGCAACGGCCTTGTG
>Ga0081538_10003688_pt1 | contig 14372 bp, 11 predicted proteins | sample TabmetS5T2R1_FD_71022 | JGI IMG/M metagenome (GOLD analysis project Ga0081538, IMG submission 71022) | Tabebuia heterophylla rhizosphere microbial communities from the University of Puerto Rico - S5T2R1 | ecosystem: Host-associated > Plants > Roots > Rhizosphere ... | reverse complement strand
GACGAGGGTCACTCGGTCGCCGAGTGCAGGGAGCGCTTCGGTTTCAGTAGTCAAACCTGGTACGCGGCGCGCATGCGCGGCGACGTCGTGTCGCGCGCGGCCGCCACGCCGCTCGGGCTGCTGCTCGTCAAGGGCGTCAAGCGCACGAGCTATCACCTGAAGAACCGCCTGCTCGCCGCCGGCCTGAAGCGCAACTGCTGCGAGCTCTGCGGCGTGACCGAGTGGCTGGACCGGCCGCTGGTGATGGCCCTGCACCACGTCAACGGCGACAACACCGACAACCGGCTCGCGAACCTCCAGTTGCTCTGCCCGAACTGCCACAGCCAGACCGAGTCGTTCAGCGGACGCAACAAGAACCGCAACGGCAGCGGCTAGCCTCCGCGCGCTTCAACCCCGGCTGCCGGCGCCCCAGAAGAACGGGCCGGACGTCTGCGTCACGGCGATCCGCCAGCCGAGCCGCGCGATGCGGCGCTCCAGGTCGGCCGGGTCGTGCGGCACCTTGACCGCGCGATGCCGCGTGCCGTCGCTCAGGCGGCGCTCGATCGTGGAGGAGGACTCGCCCTCGATCAGCTCGTCCGGTGTCCGGTAGGCGTCGTCCGCGAAGAAGACCCGGCCGCCTGGGGCCAGCGCGTCGTCGACCAGCGACCAGAACGACTCGAAGCGCTCGAGCGGGACGTGCGAGAGCCAGAAGCCGAAGAAGACGACGTCGTAGCGGCGGTCGGGTGTCCAGCCGAACACGTCCGCGCACACGAAGCGGACGCGCACGGCTTCGGCGCCGACCTTCGTCGACGCGATCGCAATCATCTCCGGCGAGGCGTCCAGCGCGGTGACGCTCGCCGCGTGCCGGAGCAGCTGCGGCGTCCGTGTGCCGGGCCCGCAGGCCAGCTCGAGCACGTCGCCGGCCGGGCGGAAGGCGTCGAGCGCGGCCTCGAGCTCGCCTCCGCCGACCGCTCCCTCGATCACGCCGTCGAAGTACTCGGGCGCGCGGGCGCGGTAGTAGGCGATCTGCTCCGCGAGAAGGCCGTCGAGCCCGTCGGACGCGCTCATCGGGACACCACGATAGAGCCGGCTGCGGCGCAGGCGCATTATCCGAGTAGCGATAACGTTTATCGGAATCCGTATATTGGATGCCGATGCGGAAGAGCAGCGGCGACCTCTTTCCCACCGATCAACCGATCCCGGCGAGCCAGCTGATCGGCCGGCGCGAGGACATCGCCGCGATCGCGACCGCGCTCCAGGGCGGCACGAACCTGGTGCTCGCCGGGCCGCGCCGCACCGGCAAGACGAGCGTCTGCGACGCGGCGCTCACGCGTGCCCGCTCGGCCGGCTGCTACACGGCGTCGGTCGACCTGTTCCGCCTCGCCGACGCCGCCGAGCTCGCCGAGGCGCTGGCCGCCGCCGTGATCGCCAACCGCTCGCCCGCCAAGCGGCTGCTCAACATGGTGCGCCGGCTCGGCCGCAGCGCGCTGAGCGCGGCGCAGCTGAGCGCGGTGATGACGCTGCAGCAGGAGCTCGGCGAGGGCGTCGAGCTCGCCTTCACGCCGGGCCTCGCCGCACGCGATCCGCAGCAGGCGCTCGCGCGGGCGCTCGAGCTCCCCGAGATCGTCGCGAAGGCCGACGGCAAGCGGTTCGTCGTCTTCTTCGACGAGTTCCAGGAGGTCGCGAACGACCGCAGCCCGTACGGCCACCCGGACGCCGTCACGAAGCGGATGCGGGCGATCTTCCAGCGCACGACACAGGTGTCGTACCTGTTCGCCGGCAGCCTCGAGCACATCATGCGCGACCTGTTCGCCCCCACCGACCGCGCGTTCAGCGGCTTTGGGACGTTCCGGCGGCTGCGCGCGATCGCGCCGAGCGAATGGAGTGCCGGCCTGCGCCGGCGCTTCGCCGCCGACGACTGCGAGGTCGGCCCGGACGCGCTGACGCGGATCGTCGAGCTCGGCGCCGGCCACCCGCGCGTGACGATGCTGATCGCGCAGCAGGCGCATCTCCTGTCGATCCGGCTCGAGACGCACACGATCACCGAGCCGATGGTGCGCCAGGCGTACGAGGCCGCGCTCGACGGCGACCGCGCCTACCTCGACCAGCTGCTCGAGACGGTCCGCTCGGTCAACCGGTACGCGCTGCACTACGTCCGCCGGATCGCGACCGGCGCGCCGCTCACGACCGGGCTGCCGCCGGGCGACGCGACGCGCGCCTCGCGGGGCCTGATCGCCGCCGGGATCGTCGAGCGCACCGGCCGCGGCTCGTACGAGATCGTCAACCCGCTCTTCCGCGAGTACCTGATCCGGGATTCCGTCCCATGAGTATCCGGAATCGGATAATCGTTATCCGCAGACGGATATCGCGACGCTCGGAGGCCGGACGATGGCGCAATACGAGTTCCTGACGACGTGGTGCCTCGACACGCCGATCGAGCGCGTCTTCGACGTGCTGCGCGCAACGCGCCGCTACCCGGAGTGGTGGAAGGGCGTCCAGAGCGTCGTGGCGCTCGAGGAGGGAGACGCCGACGGCGTCGGCGAGGCGAGCCGCTTCACGTGGCGCAGCGCGCTGCCGTACGAGCTGAGCTTCGACTCGCGCATCACGCGCGTCGAGCGGCCCTACGTGATCGGCGGCACCGCGGCCGGCGAGCTCGAGGGCGTGGGCACGTGGCGGCTGTTCGAGGGCAAGGAGGGTACGGCGGCCGTGTACGAGTGGCGCGTCCGCACGACGCGCCGCTGGATGAACCTGATCGGTCCGCTCGCTCGGCCCGCCTTCGTCTGGAACCACGACCTCGTCATGCGCCAGGGCGCGCACGGGATCGCGCGCGAGCTCGGCGCCCGCCTCGTCGCCCACGACTGAGGCCGGATCCACCGATCATCCGCCCCGGAAATCGGCGGATCCAAGGCGAGCGGCGCTAGCCTGGCCGCCGGTGACAGGGGCCGCGTCGTTACCGGGGTTCCTCGCGCGGCGCCTGGCGCTGCTCGCGCTGACGCTCGTGCTCGTGCCGTCGCTGAGCTTCGTGATGTTCACCCTGATCCAGGGCGACCACACGGCGCCGCTCGATGTCCTGGCCGAGCTCGGCAGCTACCTCGCGGCCGTGTTCCTGCAGGGCAACATCGGCAGCGAGGCCTTCCGCAGCGACACGTACATCCGCACTCAGGACGCGCTCGACGTCGTGATGGACGGCTTCCTCGTCGACTGCTACCTGCTCGTGCTCGCGATCGTACTGAGCGTGCTGATCGGGCTCGCCGCCGGCGCCGTGCAGGCGGCGCGGCCGCACTCGCTCGCGGCGCGCGCGATCGAGCTCGTCACCGTCGTCGCGATCTCGGCGCCCGTCTACTGGCTCGGGCTGGTCGCGCTGCTGCTGTTCGCGCCCGGCATCGGGTCGATCGCCGAGGTGCCGTTCCTCTCGACCGTCGACGGCTACCGCGACCCGTTCGACGACCCGGTCCGCTTCCTGCACGGCCTCTGGCTGCCGGCGCTGATCGTCGGTACGCCGCTCGCCGGCGCGTGCACGCGCATGTGCGCGTCACAGCTGCGCGGCACGCTGGAGGAGGACTTCGTGCGGACCGCGCGCGGGAAGGGCGTACGCGGGCGTCGCGTTGTGTTTCGCCACGCGCTGCCCGCCGCCGCGGGGCCGGTCGTCGTGCTCGTCGGCTCGCAGATGAACCTGATCCTGACGAACCTCGCGCTGATCGAGACCGTCTTCAACATCCCCGGCGGCTTCCGCTACATCGAGAACGCGCTCGTCAACCGCGACGTCGACCTCGTGCAGGCGCTCGTCGTCGAGGCGACGGTGTTCATAGTGCTCGCGAACTTCCTCGCCGACGCGATCCACGCCTGGCTGGACCCGCGCGTGCGCACGAGCGGGCGCGCCTGAGCCACTTAGCCTGGATTCACCGATTCTCGCGGCGCCTCGGCACCGTGGATCACCGCCAGGAACGATCGGCCGAGCTCCAAAGGGGCCCACCCTGAGGATGCTCGGCCGATCGCCCCTGACGGCGCCCACGGCACCGAGGCATCCACGATGATTGGTGGATCCAGGCTCAGGCGGCCGCCGCCTGCTCGGCCCAGTCGCGGTAGAGGCGCCAGTACGCGCCCTCGGCCTCGAGCAGCTCCTCGTGCGTGCCCTGCTCGGCGATCCGGCCGTGCTCGAGCACGACGATGTGGCCGGCGCGGCGGATCGTCGAGAGGCGGTGGGCGATCACGATCGCGGTGCGTCCGGCGAGCAGGCGGCGCAGGCCCTCCTCGATCCGGCTCTCGGTCTGGATGTCGACGTTCGACGTCGCCTCATCGAGCACCAGGATGCGCGGGTCCGCGATCAGCGCGCGGGTGAACGCGACGAGCTGGCGCTGGCCGGCGGAGAGCTGGATGCCGCGCTCGCCGACCTCGGTGTCGTAGCCGTGCTCGAGCGCCGCGATGAAGTCGTGCGCGCCGACGGCGCGCGCGGCGGCCTGGATCTGCGCGTCGGTCGCGTCCGCGCGGCCGAACGCGAGGTTCTCCCGGATCGTGCCGCTGAAGAGGAACGCCTCCTGCGGCACGATGCCCATCTGCGACCGCAGCGACCGCGCGCGCACATCGCGCAGGTCGTGGCCGTCGACGAGTACGCGGCCCTCGGTCGGGTCGTAGAAGCGCGCCGCGAGCTTTGCGAACGTCGACTTGCCCGCGCCGGTGGAGCCGACGAGCGCAACAGTCTGGCCGGCCGGCACGTGCAGGTCGATGCCGTCCAGCGCCGGCTCGCCGTCCGGCGAGTACGAGAACGACACGTTCTCGAACCGCAGCTCGCCGCGGATCCGCGGCAGCTCGATCGCGTCCCGGCGGTCGCGCAGGTCGGGCTCCTCGTCGAGCAGCTCGAAGATCTTGTCCAGCGCGGCCATGCCCGCCTGGTAGGTCGTGTAGAGCTGCGACAGCTGCTGGATCGGGTCGAAGAAGTTGTTCAACGCCGCGATGAACGCGACGAGCACCCCGACCGTGACGTCGCCCTCGATCGCCTGCAGCCCGCCGTAGAGCAGGATCGCGGCCGTCACCAGCGCCGACAGCAGCTCGACCGCCGGGAAGTAAGCGGCGTTGAGGTTGACCGTCTTCATGTTCGCCGCGCGGTTCTCGTCGTTGAGCCGCTCGAAGACATCCTCGTGGCGCCGCTCCTGCGCGAAGATCCGCACGACGCGCACGCCCGACAGCGTCTCCTGCAGGTAGGCCGTGATCTGCGCGACCTTCTCGCGCGTCGCGCGGTAGGCGTCGGCGCTGACGATCCGGAACGCGACCGACCCGATCCCGAGCAGCGGGAACACGAGGAAGGTCAGCAGCGCGAGCTGCCAGTCGAGCACGACCAGGATCACCGCGGTGCCGACGAGCGTGAGCGAGGAGCCGAACAGCGTCACGATCCCGTCGGACACGAGCTGGTCGAGCGCCTGCACGTCGTTCGTCAGGCGCGAGATGATCACGCCCGCCTGACGTTGCGAGTAGAAGCCGATCGAGAGCGACTGCAGGTGCGCGAACAGCTGGATCCGCAGGTCCTGCAGCGCGCGCTGGCCGACCCAGCCGACGAGGTAGGTCTGCGCGTACGTCGCGCCCCAGTAGACGAGCGCCGACACGATGAACGCGACGACGACGAGGTTGAGCGTCGCGGTGTCACCCGGCACGATCCCGTCGTCGATCGCGAGCTTGGCGAGCGGCGGCGGCGCCAGCGACGCCGCGGTCGCCGCGATGAGCGTCAGGAACATCAGGATCGTGCGACCCCGGTACGGACGGAGCAGCTCGACCAGCCCGCGCAGCTTGCGCCCGCGGCCGCCCGTGGCCCGCCAGCGGCGGACGATGTCCTCGCGGCGCGACAGCGCGCGCCGCCCGTCGTCGGCGGCGCTCACAGGCCCGCCACCTCGCGCTCGATCGGCTTGCGCGTGAGGAAGACCTGGTCGGGCAGGCCCTTCTCCGCGATCTCGGCGTAGAGCGGCGACTGCTCGAGCAGCTCGGCGTGCGTGCCGCGCGCCGCGATCCGCCCGTCCTCGAGCACGACGATGTCGTCGGCGAGCGCGATCGTCGAGAGCCGGTGCGCGATCACGAACGTCGTGCGCCCCGCCATCACCTCGCGCAGCGCCGCCTTGATCGCCTGCTCGGTGGACGCGTCGACCGACGACGTCGCGTCGTCGAGGATCAGGATCCGCGGGTCGGCAAGCAGCGCGCGAGCGATCGCGATCCGCTGGCGCTGCCCGCCCGACAGCGTCAGGCCGCGCTCGCCGATTCGCGTCTCGTAGCCGGACGGCAGCTCCGCGATGAAGCCGGCCGCCTGCGCCCGCTCGGCCGCCTGCTCGACCTCCTCGCGCGACGCCTCGGGGCGGCCGTAGGCGATGTTCTCGTGGACGGTCGCGCTGAACAGGAACGGGTCGTCGTCGACGACGCTGATCGCGCGCCGCAGCGAGCCGAGCTCGACGTCGCGCACGTCGGCGCCGTCGATCCGCACCGACCCCTCGGTGACGTCGTAGAGCCGCGGCAGCAGTTGCACGAGGGTGGTCTTGCCGGAGCCGGTGGCGCCGACGAGCGCGACCGTCGTGCCCGCCTCGACGACGAGGTCGACGTCGCACAGCGCCGGCCGCGTCGCGCCCTCGTGCCGGAACGTCACGTCGCGCAGCTCGACCAGGCCCGCGCCGTCCGGCAGCGGCGGCGCTCCGGGCGGCGAGACCAGCCGCGGCGCGCGGTCGAGGACCTCGAACAGGCGCATCCCGGACGCGACCGCGCGCTGCGCCATCCCGAGCGCCATGCCGAGCGAGCGCATCGGCCCGATCAGCATCAGCAGGTAGGTGTAGAACGCGGTGAAGTCGCCGAGCGTCATGCGCCCGTCGATCACCGCGCGGCCGCCGACGAGCAGGATCACCGCCAGCCCGACGCTCGGCAGGAAGCCGATGAACGGGTTGTAGTACGCGCGCAGCCGCGTCGCCGTCATCGACTGGTCGAACACGCGCGCCACGGTGCCCTCGAAGCGCTCGCGCTGGCGCGGCTCGGCCGCGAACGCCTTCACCACGCGGATGCCCGAGACGTTCTCCTCGACGTCCGCGGTCAGCTCCGCGATACGCTGCTGCACCTCCTGCAGCGCCGGCCGCGAGCGGCGCCCGTAGCGGGCCGCGACTACGACGACGAACGGCACCGGCAGCAGCGCCAGCGCCGCGAGCCCCGGATCGAGGAAGAACATCGCGACCGCCGCGAGCAGGATCGTCAGCGCGCTCTGCGTGATGAAGATCAGGCCGTAGCCGAGGAAGAAGCGCACCGACTGCAGGTCGACCGTCGCGCGTGACATCAGCTGGCCGGTCTGCTGGCGGTCGAAGAACGCCGGCTCGAGCACCTGCAGGTGGCGGTAGATCAGGTTGCGCAGGTCGAACTCGATCGCGAGGGAGACACGGCCGGCGACGAGGCGGCGCGCGACCGACAGGCTGACCCGCAGGACGGCGGCGAGCGCGATCAGCATCGCCCAGCGGCGCAGGTCGCCCTTGTCGCCCGCCTCGAGCCCGTCGATCGCCCTTCCGGTCAGCCACGGAATGGCGACCGTCGCGACCATCGCGAGCGCCGCGAGCACCAGCGACCACAGCGCGCCTGCGCGGTAGGGCTTCAAGAAGCCGAGCAGGCGCCAGAACGTGCTCACGCAATTACACGATACGGTCCGCGACCCGCGCCCATTCGGGTATCTTCGCCCCGCAGATGTCCGACGCCATCGCACTGCGCAACCGGTTCGCCATGGTCAAGGGCGCGTGGGACGACCACCTCCAGGGCATCCCGTTTCCGCCGCTCGGCGAGGGCACGGCCGAGGAGAAGATCGAGCGCCTGGAGCTGGCGCTCGTCGACGAGATGCGCGCGCGAGCGACGCCGGAGACCGCCGAGCAGGCGGCGGACGCCATGTGGAGCCTGGTTCACTCGCGTCCCGACTCAGACCCGGTGAAGCAGCGCGTCACGCAGCATCACGAGGATCTGGCCCGGATGGGCCATCGCCTCCGCTGACCGGCTCGTAGCCGCGGCACTCCAGCACCGGCAGTCGCGGATACTTCGGGAAGCTCGGGTCGGTGCGCGAGCGGCGGCAGAGCGAGAACGACGAGCCGCGCGTGTTGCGCACGACGATCTGGTGGCGGCAGCTGTCGCAGAGTCCGGCGGCGGGCTGCACGGGACCGCTCAGCGGTCCAGCACGAGGAACAGGCTGGCGTCCTGGCCCTGCTGGAAGCTCGCCGTGAAGGAGTTGCCGCGCGTCAGCGCATCGATCCGCTTGAACTCCGGCTTCTCGAGGTCGATCTGCTCGGGCCGCGGCGGCGCGGCCGGCAGCGTCGCCTCGAGCGGCACGCCGAGCTCGCCGCGCAGGTCGCCGGGGCGGAAGAACATCGCGGGGAACGGTGGCAGCTGGCCGGCGGTCTGCTGCTCCTCGCGCGCCTTCGGCGGGCTCGGCGGCAGCAGCGCGACGACCATGTCGACGTCCTCGGCGTAGCGGAACGTGTAGAGCGCCAGCTCCAGCGCCTCGCGCTTGAGCAGCAGCAGGCGCTCCTCCGAGGGCGTGCCGCCCGGAATCGAGCCGTCCTTGCCGAGACCGTTGAGCTTGTACATCACGCCGTGGCCCTCGATCAGCTCGATGTCGCCACCGACCGACGCGGTGCGGAGCGCGATCCCGAGCGGCCGGTCGGCCAGCTCCAGGCCGCTCGACTGCACGGCGACGAGCTGGTCGGCGTCGCCGAGGCGGTACTTGACGCCCACGTGGTCGGCGATCTGCTGTGCGACCTCGAGCTCGTCGTCGCCGGCCGGGCGCCAGTCGCTCCAGCCGTCGGGCGCCGCGCGCTCGGTCGCGTTGAGGGCGAGGATGACGCCGAGCCCGACGACGGCGAGCGCGACGCCGATCAGCGCGCCGACGACGAAGCCGAAGCGCGACCGGAACGGCGACGGTGCGAGCGCCGCGGGGGCAGCCGACCGCGCCGCGTTCTCGGCGTCTGCCGCACCCGCGGACGGGCGCTCGCCGCCCGCCCATAGGCCGGCGGCGATCCGGCCGGCGCTCTCCGACGACTCCGGCTCGGGGCGCCCGGCGGGGGAGGGCGGCGGGATCAGATCCTTGGCCATGTCTCCTCGTCGAGCACGTCGATCTCGGGCCGCTCGAGCCGCGCCTCGTCGAGCAGCTCGACGACCGCGTCACCGTACAGCTCGCCCGCGGCGACCAGCCGGTCGGCGACCAGCTCGACGCCCGCCTTGTTGTGCTTCACGGAGCAGTACGCAACGACGAACGCCTGGCCGATCAGCCCGGCGGCGAGCCGCCGCTTCTCGCCGTCGGCCTGGACGCCGGCGAGTCCGTCGTCCTCGCCCAGCACGCCGCCGCCGCCGGAGCGGTGCATGATCTGGTTGCCGAGCTCCTCGAAGCGCCGCATCACGCGCCGCTCCTCGCGCTCGCGCCGGCGCGGGTCCTCGATCCGGTCCTCCAGGTCGACGCGCGTCGGGCCCATCGCGTGGCGCCCGACCATGCGGACGGCGTGGAACGTGGTCGAGTGGACGTCGCCGCCGACCCCGGTCGTGTTCTGGCCGTAGAAGACGTGCTCGGCCGCCATGGCGCCGAGGCCCCAGATCAGCCCGGCGATCTCCTCCGAGCGCCAGTCGACGAAGCGCTCCTCGAGCGCCATCGCCGCGTGGTGGCCGCCCGAGTTGCCGCGGCGCCGGATCGACAGCCGCGTCGAGAGGCGGTTCTCGCCGTACAGGTGCGAGCAGACCGCGTGGCCGGCCTCGTGGATCGCGATCGCGCGCGCCTCGTGCTTGGGGTATGGCTGCTGGATCGCGACGCCGGACTCGACCGTCGTCATCGCCTCGAGCAAGTCGTCCCACTCGAACACCTGGCGGCCGTCCGAGTGCGCGTACGTGAGCGCCATCGAGCAGACCTGGTCGATCATCGCCGGCGAGTAGCCCGACGTGATCCGCGCGAGCTCGTCGCGCTTGCGCTCCGTATCGAGCTCCGGCACGTGCGCGACCTTCGAGATGTAGAGCTCGAAGATGTCGCGCCGGTCCTCCCACGTCGGCGTGCGGAAGTAGATGTGGCGCCCCATCCGGCCCGGCCGCGTCAGGGCGGGGTCGAGCATCTGGAGCGGCACGTTGCAGGCGCCGATGAAGTAGATCTCCTCCTTGCGCGGGCGCGGCGGCTTCTTGCGCAGGCGCAGCTTGCCGATCCGCTGCGGGACGATGTAGAGCGCGTCCAGGAACGTGTTGAGGCGGTTCGTGAAGACGCGCCGCGTCAGCGGCGGGTCGTCGATGCCGTCCATCACCACGAGCAGCTGGTTGAGCGCCAGCGAGCCGCCGCCGAACATGCCGGGGACCATGAACTGGTCGATCGCGTTCTTCAGCCGCGCGACGATCGCGGGATAGACGGCGCGCGGCGGCTCGGCGCGCATCGCGAACAGGCGGTCGCGCCACTCGCGCGTCTCGAGCAGCAGGTCGCCGTCGGGCGTGAGCGCGCCGTTGGGGCCGTAGAAGAGGTGGTCGTGGATCGAGTCGGTCGCGAACGGCTGGAAGCCGGTGCCGAGCGCTCGGCGGCGCATCCCGACCGCGTCGATCTCGTCGATGAACACGATGCACTGCCCGCCCCACTTCGCGGCCAGCTTCTTCGCCTTGCGCGCGAGGAAGCGCACGATCACCGCGTCCATGCCGATGAACGTCTGCGCGAAGCCGGAGCCCGGGATCGTCACGAACGGGCAGTTGAACGACGTCGCGATCGCCTTCGACAGCATCGTCTTGCCGGTGCCGGGCGGGCCGAGGAACAGCACGCCGCGTTCGCGCTTGCCACCCGCCTTCTCGAACTCCTCGCCCGACTGCCAGAGCGAGACGACGCGGGTGATCTCCTCCTTCGCCTCGGCCTGGCCGCGGACGTCGTCGAGCTTGACGCCCCAGTCGGCGTCGCCCGGCTCGTAGCCCTTGATCTGCTGGATGCCGAGCGCGACTAGCGGGCCGAAGAGGATCAGGAAGTTGATCAGGAACAGCGCGATCAGGTAGCCGAGCAGCTGCGGCGCGGAGGCGAGGAACTCGGGGATCGCGGTCAGCACGTCGCCCATCGCCGCGGTCAGGCCGTCGCCCGACAGGATCGCGACGATCAGCGAGGCGATTAGGAACAGCGTGCCCCAGAAGAACGTCCGGCGGAACTTCTTGCGCCAGTACCAGAGGCGCCGGCGCGAGATCACGTCGTCGCGCGCGAGCTCGGTCTCGGCGCCGTAGATCGTCGGCGACGGGATCAGGCGGTGCGCGAGCACGTCGACCGCGCCGCGGAAGATCACGACGGCGGCGAGCGCGGCGAGCGCGGCCCAGTACCACGTCCACTCGAGCGTCGTGACGATCGCCGCGAACAGGATCGGGCTCGTGAGCAGCGCGACGGCCGTCGCGAGGCGCCCCAGCTTCTTCCACTCGTTCGCGAGCGCGATCGAGTGCTCGTTCACGCCCCGGTTGCGCAACGTCGGGTGCGGGTCCCCGGAAGCCACCTCAGGGGCGATTGTACGTCGCGCTGTCAGTTGTCTGGCAATACTCGACGAAGGTAGTAAGCCAGAATGTTGCAAATCATTTCCCCGGGTAATGGCGTGCTGCCCAACGTCACGAAGACGCCGCCGAAACGGAAGCCGGCGGCCAGGGGGAATGCCACATGCACAGGCAGTTTCTAAGCAGGACACCGCTGGCGGCGGCAGTCGCGGTGCTGTCCGTTCTGCTCGTACCGGCCGTCGCGGAGGCGCACCACGTCAACTCCCAGGCGACCTGCGTGCTCGTGAACGGCCAGCCGACGCTCGAGCTCACCGCCGATTTCGTCAACTTCAGCTCCACGAAGGACGTCCACGGCAAGATCACCGTCGACGGCATCGAGCGGTTCAACGGCCCCGTCCCGGTCAGCTGGGACGGCAACAACGGCACCTGGGCTTGGACCCGGCCGGCGACCGCCGGCGAGTCGTACGTCGTCGCCGCCAAGTGGACGTGGAGCAGCGGCTCCGACTGGCAGGAGCACGAGGTTCCGGAGTGCCCCGAGCCGCCGTCGCCCCCCGCGGCGCCGGGCATCGAGCTGACGAAGAGCGGCCCGGCCTCGGGCGAGGTCGGCCAGACCGTGACGTACTCGTTCGCGGTGCGGAACACCGGCGACGTCACGCTGGTCCTCGGCGACATCGCCGACGACAAGTGCAGCGACACGCCGGTGCGCAACGCCGGCGAGACCGACACCTCGTTCGACCCGGGCGACACGTTCAACTTCACGTGCAGCTACGTCGTTCCGGCGGGCGCGACGACGGTCGTGAACACGGCGGCGGTCTGTGGCACCTACGCGCCGCCGCAGGGTCCGCCGCAGGAGGTCTGCGACACCGACGACCACAGCTTCCCGGTGCCGTCCACGCCGCCGACCGGCAACCCCCCGACGGGCAACCCTCCGGCCGGCACGCCGCCGACGGGCAACCCTCCGGCCGGCACGCCGCCCGCCGGCACGCCCGGGATCACGCCGCCCGCCGGCGGGGTTCTGACCGAGACGGCGCTGCCCGGCCGTGCGCGGCTGCGCGGCCCGAGCGGGTGCATCACGCGCACGTTCCGCGCGCGGGTGCGTGGGCGCAGCATCGCGCGCGTGCGGTTCTTCGTCGACGGCGAGCTCGTCAAGACGGAGCGCGGCACGCAGCGGATCTACACCGTCAAGGTCCGGCCGCGGCGCTACGGCTTCGGCCGACACCGCGTGACGGTGCGCGTGCGGTTCGTGGCGGCGAGCGGCACCCCGGCGCGCACGCTGCGGCTCACGTTCTCCCGCTGCAGGCAGCAGGTGATCACGCCGCGCTTCACCGGCTGAAGCCGGGCGCGTTCGAGCGCACCGGAGGCCCCGAGCGATCGGGGCCTCCGGCGCATTCGCGCACGAACGCGCCGATGAGGCGGTCGGCCTCGTCCTCCTCGGGGTGCCAGAGCACGCCGAGCATGAAGCGGCGGTCGGCGTCCTCGATCGCCTCGACGGTGCCGTCGGTCTCGGCGCGGGCGGTGACCTTGAGACCGTCGCCGACGCGCGAGACGCCCTGGTGGTGGTAGCTCTTGACGGCGACGCGGGTGGCGCCCGCGGCGATCGCGGCGAGGCTCTCGGGCTCGACCGTGACGTCGTGGTCGGCGAACGCGCCGTCGTCACCGCGGTGGATGTCGCGCTGCACGCGGTCGGCGAGGTGCTGCTCGAGCGCGCCGCCGTAGGCGACGTTGACGACCTGCATGCCGCGGCAAACGCCGAGGCAGGGCATGTCGCGGTCGGCCGCCGCGCGGACGAGCAGCAGCTCGAACTCGTCGCGGTCGCCCGGCGCGGGCTGGGTCGCCTCGTGCGGCGGCTCGTCGTAGGCGATCGGGTCGACGTCGGCGCCGCCGGTGACGAGCACGCCGTCGAGCAGGTCGAGCAGCTCGGTCGGGTCGGCGAGGTCCGACGGCGTCGGAGCGATCAGCAGCGGGCGCCCGCCGGCGCGCGCGATCGCGCGCACGTACGTGAGCGGCACCATCGCCGCGGGCTCCGTCCAGATGCCGTACTTGACGACCTCGAGGTTGCACGTGACGCCGATGTTCGGGGTGCGATCGCTCACCGCGGGGAGTATGGCGATCACTGCTCGAGCTCGAGCACGCGCGCCGCCGACTCGCGCACGCGTTCGCGGAACGGCGGCGAGCTGCGAGCGCGCTCGCGCAGGCGCTCGTACACCGGCGTGTAGGAGCCGCGGCCGGTCAGCAGCACGATGTCCGCGCCGGCGCGCACGGCACGCTCGGACACGGTCTCGATGTCGCCCGTCGCGAGCGACGCGCTCGCCTCCATCGAGTCGGTGATGACGACGCCGTCGAAGCCGAGCTCGTCGCGCAGCAGGTCGCCGACGATCGCCGCCGACTGCGAGGCGATGTTGTCGGGGTCGAGCGCGGGGTAGTGCGCGTGGCTGACCATGACGAGCGGCACGCCGGCGGCGATCGCGGCCTCGAACGGCGGCAGGTCGGTCGCATCGAGCTCGGTGCGCGAGCTCTCGATGGTGGCGGGCCCGTCGTCGGTGTTGACCGTCGCGCCGCCGAGGCCCGGGAAATGCTTCGCGGTGGCGGCGATCCCGCCTGCGCTCCAGCCCTCGACCGCTTCGGTCACGGCGTCGCTGACCTGGTCCGGGTCGTCCGCGAACGCGCGGCCGCCGACGCCGGCGCCGGGCACGCTCGGGACGTCGGCGACCGGCGCGAGCGTCACGGTGATCCCCGCGGCGCGCAGCGCCCCTGCGGCCGCCTCGGCGTCCTCGCGCACGCTTCGCGCGGCGAGCTGGCCGGGCGCGGAGGCCTGCGGCGGCGCCCACGGCAGGATGCGGATGTCGCCGCCCTCCTGGTCGACGGCGACGATCGGCCGCCCGTCGGCGGCGCGCAGTTGCGCGGTGAGCGAGCGGAGCTGCTCCGGGCCA
>Ga0081538_10003687_pt1 | contig 14376 bp, 10 predicted proteins | sample TabmetS5T2R1_FD_71022 | JGI IMG/M metagenome (GOLD analysis project Ga0081538, IMG submission 71022) | Tabebuia heterophylla rhizosphere microbial communities from the University of Puerto Rico - S5T2R1 | ecosystem: Host-associated > Plants > Roots > Rhizosphere ... | reverse complement strand
TCATCATCGACCGCTCGTGGGAGGGCGTGGAGCGGTTCTTGGCCCGGCATGCCCTCCGCAAACTCTCTGAGGCCGACAAGATCACGGCCCTCAAGCTCCTGGAGTTGCAGCGCCATCTGATGCTCATGTACACCAGCTGTGGCTGGTTCTTCAGTGAGCTCTCAGGGATCGAAACGGTGCAGGACATCCAGTATGCCGGGCGAGCCGTTGAACTGGCGGAGGCGCTCTTCTGCGAGCCCATCGAGTCGTCCTGGCTCGAACGGCTGGTGCAGGCGAAGAGCAACATCCCTGAGCACCGTGACGGCACCCACATCTACAAGACGTTCGTGAAGCCAGCCATGGTCGATTGGGAGAGGGTCGGCGCCCATTACGCCGTGAGCTCTTTGTTCGAGGAGTATCCCGAGCGGACACGCATTTATGGCTATACGTTCGACCGCGAGGACTACCAGCGCTTTGAGGCTGGGAAGGCGAAGCTCATCGTCGGCCGAGCGCTCGCCACCTCCGACATGACCCGCGAGGCGGCCAGGTTGAGCTTTGGCGTCCTGCACATCGGCGACCATCACATCAATGGAGGGGTCCAAGTGTTCCGGGGGGAGGAGGGCTATCGGGCTCTGGTGCAAGAGCTCACCGAGGCCTTCACCAAAGCGGATTTCCCCGACGCGATTCGCCTCCTGGACAGGCATTTCGGGGAGTCGACGTACTCACTCAAATCCCTCTTCCGCGACGAGCAGCGGAAGGTGTTACATCTCATTCTGGAATCGAGCCTGGCGGAGGCTGAAGCCGTCTATCGGCAGCTCTATGAGCAGCAGGTCCCCCTGATGCGTTTGTTGACCGATCTTGCCATGCCCCTCCCCAAGGCTTTTAGTATGGCCGCCGACTTCTTCCTCAACACCAATCTCCGGAGGGCCCTGGAGAAGGAGGAGCTTGACCTGGACCGCATTACGACCCTCCTGGATGAGGCCGCAAGAGGGAAGATCACGCTCGACACGGCAGGTCTTGGGTATGCCCTCCAGCAGACCCTCCAGCAGATCATGGGACAGCTGGCCGCCGATCCGACCGAACTCACGGTCCTCAAGAAATTACAGGCGGCCGCCGCGCTCGTGCGCATACTCCCCTTCGAAGTGGACCTGTGGAGGGCACAGAACGTCTATTATGAACTGCTCAGAGGGGTCTATCCCGAGTTCCTGGACAGAGCCGACCAGGGGGATGAAGCGGCTCACGCTTGGGTGGAGCGCTTCGTCCCTCTAGGGGAAACTCTTCGGGTTCGGGTCCCATCGGTGGTCGCCTAAATCATCCCCACCGACCTTACCAGGAGGAGACTGCATGCGCCTTGAACTCAAACCTGTCACAGAACTCAGCGATGGGGAGCACGACGCCCTGAAGGCCCTCACCGCCGCGGTCTATCCTCCAGAGGTCCTCGCCACGCTTCCCGGCCGGTCCCTCCAGCTGTCAGTTTTGATGTCTGACGCAACGCGTGAACACCAGGGCCGCACAGACTTCTTCAGCGTGGAAATGCGCTCGACCTGAATCGACTAGGAGGACATCGATGGATCGACAGAATATCCAACCGGAAGCCCTTGCCAAGCGAGTCGTCGACGGCCACGTGCTCTATTCGCACGTGGTGGTCGCTGAAGGGAAACGCATGATCTTCATTGCCGGTCAGCTGGCTCGCGACCGTCACGGGAATGTCGTCGGCAAAGGGGAGATGCGGGTCCAGATCCGCCAGGTGGGCGAGAACATCAAAGCTGCGCTCGAAGCCGTGGGTGCGAGCCTGAGCGACTTGGTGAAAACCACCACATATGTGACCGATATCGAGGAATTCTTCAAACATGTTGATGTCCGCATGGAGTATTTCGGTGCCGCCCTGCCCACCAGCACCACCGTCGAGGTCCGGAGACTTGCCCATCCGGATTTTCTCGTCGAAGTCGAAGCCCTGGCGATCACCGATTAACACGTGGCGTCAACGACGGCGTTGGTGATCATCAGCAAGATAAAAGACCCCTCAGAATGCCCAGCCCTTCTCATGCTTGAGATACGACATAGTGAAGGGAGGTGATTCGGGTCAGAAACGAGGCTGAGGAGGCAAACAGCGCGGGTTCAGGTTGCGGCCTTCTACACGGTGTGGCGCTATTGATAGGCGTCGCCGGTGGGCGCCTGCTCTATCGCTTCCTCGATATACTGCGGCAGAGCATCGATTACAAAAGGCTTTCCCAAGCGAGGCACTGCTTGATCTCGCACAGTTGGCAGGGCACAGCTATTGGGGCACTCATGAGCATGAAGGATAGCTCCGGACGGGTGCGGTCCAATGCTCACATAAGGCCTAGCCTTCACAGGCAACGGACAGGCCCGCTACTACAGGTGGATTTTCATTGACTTTCCCATGGCTCCAGGGCATGATGGCGCACACATTAGGGTGTATTTCCCACGTACATGCGCTTTGGCTATCGAAGAGGTGCAGACAGATGCGCCAAATGCTATCCCGCCTATACTTGCTCCGAGGACAGCTCCTTATCCGATTATAACGCCTTCCAGGACTTCTCCTGGAAGGCTCTCCGCTGCAGTCGCGTCGTTGTCTGGTCATGCCCTGGACTTTCTTCACCCGAATCGCCGGTCGACGTGGGCGAGGACAATGTGCTAAGTGCCCAAGGTTCGAACCATACATGCCTTATCAAGGCTCTTCGGGCGCCCCATGACCGTCTCCGCGCTGGGGTGCTGGATAGTGGATACCCCGTGGGTTTGGCAAATTCTGAAACGATGTGACTGATGAGGGAGTGGTGAGGTGGTCTGGGAAATGGCACGACCCGGCATCGGTCGAGGCTGAGGTGTCCCGCGAGCTGTGCTTTAACCGAGATCCGACGGTGAGGAGCAGACATGAAGGGGTCTAGCAAGTGCAGTGTGGTATTTTGTGCGGTGGTCGGGGCAGTGCTCATGCTCTCCGGCTGGACTGCTGCGCAGCAACCGAAATCTGGCGGCACCCTGAGGATCGCTTGGGAGGCCGATATTACCGGCCTCGACCCACACATGTCAGCGGGAATCCAGGCACAATGGATGGTCGGCAATATCTACAACAGCCTGGTCACCATCGATGAACAGCTCAATTACATCCCAGAGCTCGCCGAGTCGTGGGATGTGCAGGACGATGGCAAGACCTATGTCTTTCATCTGCGCCAAGGGGTGAAGTTCCACGATGGCTCCGACTTCGACGCCGAAGCGGTGAAATTCAACTTCTTGCGTATTTCAGGCCGACTTGACCCTGAGGAAAAGTCCCTTGCCGCCCCTTTCTTCACAGCGGTGGACTCGGTCGAACCGATCGACGCGCACACGGTGAAATTCACGCTGAAGGCCCCAAGCTACACGCTCATCCCGGCGCTCGCGGTCTACCGCGTGGGGTTCTTGCAAGTGTCTCCTACCGCCTACAAGACCCATGGCAAAAAGGATATCCATCTGCATCCCACCGGCACCGGCCCATTTAAGTTGGCCAGATGGGAGCAAAATAACATCATCGTCCTGGAGAAGAACCCCAACTATTTCAAGCAGGGCCTACCATATCTCGACCGCATCGAGTTTAAGATCATGAAAGAAGGGGTCACGCGCGCCACGGCGTTGCGCGCCGGCGAGGTCGATTTTGTCACTGAGTTCCCGCGCGAGCATGCCGATCGCATCGCCAAGGACCCCAAGATCCGCTTGTATCGGGGGCTGGACACGGCGCACGTGTTTATCCCCTTCAACAACCAGCGCCCGCCCTTCACCGATGCCCGAGTCCGCATCGCCTTGATGGGGTATGGCATCGATCGGAACGCCATCGCCAAGACGGCGTTACTAGGCTATGGCAAACCATTATGGAGCGGTATTCCCGAGGGGAGCAAAGACCACGTCGACTTCCCGGAAATGTATCCCTACAATCCGGACAAAGCCAGGGCGCTGCTGAAGGAGGCAGGATTCGATGACAAAAATCCCCTCAAGTACACCATCATGACCCATGGTGCGATACCTGCCCTCCCCAACATCGCCACCATCATCAAGACGCAGCTCGCGAAGATCGGCGTCGAGGTGACGGTCGAAGTGTTGGACCGCCCTATCTTCCTGAGGCGGCTGACGACGACCAAGGAGTATGATCAGGTGGTGAACGCCTCCTCACACATCGTGGACCCCTTTGCCCGCTCCTTCGTCCTGGATAGCCGGCAGGGGCCTAACGCTCCGAACCACAGGGATGGGGAGCTCGATGCCAGATTGGATCGCCTGGCCTTGGCGCCGACGGCGGAGGAGTTCAGCCGGCTCGGGCGCGAGCTCCAGGAGTATATGTATAAGAACATGATCTACATGAGTGCCACCAGCCTGCCTAGCCTGCAGGCGTCGCGCGATTATGTCCAGGGATACGTGTACGAACGTGGCTTTAAAGTGCGGTTTGAGACGACATGGCTGAACAAGTAGAGGCATCCATGAAGACTGGACTGAGTGATGATGAGGCCTGAGTGGTCAGCCACGTGCATATTCAGGCTTGGGTCTCATGCCTCAATACTCGTGTCTTCGATGCCCGGAGGTCTCATCCATGCGTGAGTACCTGGTCAAACGCTTTATGCTGCTCATCCCTACCTTTATCGGGATCACGCTGGTGGTGTACAGCGTGCTGCTGCTGCTGCCGGGCGATCCGGTAGATGTCCTGCTCGGCCAGGAGTACGACGAACAGATCGCGGCGAAGCTGCGCGCCGAGTGGGGGCTGGACGATCCGATCATCGTGCAGTATGGCAAATGGCTGTGGCACATCCTGCAGGGCGACTGGGGGCGCTCGATGTTCTCGCGCAAGCCCGTCTTTGAAGAGGTGATGAACAAGCTTCCACTGACGCTCCAGCTCGTCGCCCTGGCGCTGTTCTTCGAAATCGTCATCTCCGTCCCGGCGGGCGTGATCTCTGCCGTCAAACCGTACACCTGGTGGGATTACACGGCCTCGACGTTGGCTCTGGTAGGCGTGTCGATCCCCTCATTTTTCCTGGGGATCTTGCTGTTTCTCACCTTCGGCCTCTGGCTGGGATGGCTGCCAGTCCAGGGCTACGTCCCGCTGAGCGAGAGTGTCATGGATAATCTGCGCCATTTGATCTTGCCCACCGTGGCGTTGGGCGTGGCGCGTACGGCCATCCTCACCCGTCTGATTCGCGGCAGCATGCTGGAAGTCATCCGCCAGGAGTACGTGACCACAGCGCGGGCCAAAGGGTTGGCCGAAGCGCTCATCATCAACAAGCATGCCCTGAAAAACGCCTTGATTCCGGCCGTGACTGTGCTCGGGCTGCAGGTGGGCTTTCTGGTGGGCGGTGCGATCATCATCGAGAAGCTGTTCGCGTTGCCCGGCATTGGCAGCTACGGCATCGACGCCATCACCAATCGGGATTACCCACAGGTGCTGGGCTTTATTCTGATCTCAGCGCTGGTGTTCCAATTGGCCAATCTGTGCGTCGATCTCGTCTATTGCTTCCTCGATCCGCGCATTCGCTATGGCAAGGCAGAAGCGTAATACCGAGTAACAGACCCGTGTACCGCCCAACGCGGAGGGAGGATGTATGAGAGCTCAGCAAACCTTGTCCGATGAAAGCATGGCTGGGGTCGCCCTCGAGGAGCGGGGTGGCGCCTGGAGGGCTGATGGCACTGTCGTTGGGCGAGAGCAAAAGCCGACGAGTGCGTGGCTCGTCACCTTCCGTCGCCTGCGCCGCAGTAAAACCGCCCTATTTGGCATGACCATCGCCGGCCTGGTGTTCGTCGTGGCAGCGCTGGCCGATGTGCTGGCGCCATACGGCTATGCCGACATGCACCCCGAGCATATGCTGCAGGCGCCTAGTTGGCAATATTGGCTCGGCACCGACCAGATGGGCCGGGATGTCCTGAGCCGGGTGATCTATGGCAGCCGCATCTCCATCTACGTCGGGGTGGTTTCCACCATTTTTGGCGCTTTGATGGGCATCCCCTTGGGGATCATCGCAGCCTATTATGGTGGCTTCGTGGATAACCTGATCATGCGATTGGTCGATATTTGGGTAGCTTTCCCCAACTTCCTGCTGGCCCTAGTGATCAGCGTCATCCTCGGACCCAGCGTCACGAATGTGGTCATCGCCCTGGCCATTGTGCGTGTGCCAACGCAGGCCCGAGTGGTGCGCGGTACGGCGCTATCGATCAAGGAGAATGAATATGTCCAAGCTGCCAGGGCTGTAGGAGTCAAAGATCAACGCGTGCTCTTCCGGCACATTCTGCCCAACTGCATGGCCCCGGTGATCGTCTTGGGGACGCTAGAGGTGGCGACGGCGATTATCGTCGAAGCAGCGTTGAGTTTCCTGGGACTGGGCACGCAGCCCCCAACCCCAAGTTGGGGCTGGGATTTGCGCGCCAACGTCGTATTCATTGAGGATAATCCCTGGATCGCGATTTTCCCAGGGATGGCGATTTTCATCACCGTGCTCGCCTTCAACATGTTCGGCGATGGCCTGCGCGACGCGCTGGACCCCCGACTGAAGCAGTGAGCATGGCACCGAGGCTCGCATTGGGGCACCTGGAAGGGCGAGCCAGCGGGTCGCCCTTCCCTACATGAACTCCACAGCCCCCTAGAGCGCCCTTCCGTGGTGGCCGAGCCTCGGGAGAGGCACGAGGACTGCTACTCCGCTTGACCGGCTGCGATTTATCTCCGAAGTAAGCCTACAACCCAAAACTAGCCAAGACATCGGCTCTCATAGCTGTTGCCACCCCCATCGCACACCTCACCCACGTCTCCCTGGGAGATTCCATATTTCGCCCACACCTCCGCTGGGATGACTATTTGCCCCTTCGCTTATACCTTCTCGTGCGCAGTCACTTATAGCTCCACGCTGAAGCTGTACAAAAGCATCGCCAGTCTACCAGGGGAAGGCTCCATGCTAACGACACTTCCCTAGTGGTCTGGTGGCTGCGTACGAATCCCGTAGAATACTACCCACGCCTGGCTGGATGATAAGACACCTCCTGGCAAAGCAGCGACCGTTTCGCCTGCATATCCTCTTGCTCACTCGAAAAACGCCTCCAGGGCTCGCGCGAAACAGGCGAATGGGGCGCGTACAACACCCGCCCCGATTTGGCCGGTACCGGCTTTGCGTCCCGCGATGCCTGTGTTGATGAGCGGTGTAATGCCGGTCTCTATCACCGATCGAAGATCGATGCCTGCCGGAGCGCCCTGCTCATCGAGGATAGGGATGCGGAAATGGGGATGCTCGCCTGCGCAGAGTTCGCGGATCTCAGCCGTCACTTGCAAGGCTTCGGCCATTCCCCCCGCGCCGACAAAACGTGCCGCTGCTGGTGATGCCGCCATAGCGCAGCCGCCAAGCCCAATCGTCTCTACGATAGCGCTATCGCCCATGTCAGGGTTGGCATCTTCCTCCGTAAAGTTCGGGAAATAGAGCCCACTCGGCAGATTCACAGGGGCGGTAAACCAGCGCTCGCCATGTGCCGAGACGCGTATGCCGAATGCTGTGCCATTGCGGGCCATCGTTGTCACCAGCGTAGAGTGTTCGACCCCGTTTGCGGGGTCGGTCAATGCCTTGCCGGCGGCCATGGCAAGGTTGAGGAAGAATTGATCATTGCCCGCCATAAACTCTGCCACAGGTGTCAACGCCGCGGTGTTCGCAGCGGCGCGAGCTAAATACGGCATAAGCGCACGCGCCAGCAGTGCTGAAGCGGCGATATTGCGCTGGTGCATTTCGTCGCCCATGCGCAGCGCTTGGGCTATGAGCGTCCGTAGATCGATGCCCCCTGAGGCGCGAAGGGCAGCGCCGAGAAGTGGCCCAGCTTCTGCAGCGAGCCATTGCAGCCGGGCGACGACTGAGACATCGTTGGCACCGAACCTCAACACCTTGCCCAATCCCTCATTGATTGTCGCATAGGCTCGGTTGCCGTAGACGCGATTCTCGACGATGAACACCGGCATGGAGGCGGTGATGATGCCCGTCATCGGGCCGACTGCACTCCAGTCATGGCACGGAGCGAGATGCACCTCCTGACGCTCGATCAGTTGAGCAGCCGCGTCGTCGTCCGAGGCCCATCCTTCATATCGAATCGCACAGAGCACCGCCGCCTGCATCGGGTCGCACATCGCCGCCCACTCAATGGGTGGGCCGGCGTGCAGAACTAGACGCTCGGGAAGCCCAAACGCCGCGCGCGCGGGACGGCAATCGACGAGCACGGCTTCGCCGCCGGTCAGGCGCGTGAAGGCTTCCGTGTTGGCCCGCTCGATGTGCTCGCGTCGCTCATCAAGGCGCGAAAGCAGCTCCGCGAGGTGAACATGGCCACGCGCGGGCGGGCGCCAATCGACGTGTACAACAGGCACGCCGCGTTGCACCAGGTCGAGCGCGAACCCTTCAAGGCCGATATTTACCACCCGCGGAGGCGTCGACAAGAGGCGATGAATATGCTGGGTCATGGCTTTTGATCCCTAGCTCCCTCCCTCTCTTGTTCCGCCCCCGCCCGAACCCTCCCCATCAAGGGGGAGGGGCAATTGACCTCCCCAGTGGGCCACGGGAAAGAGGATGACCTGCGAGCGGCAGGAAACGCGCGCAATGGTAGGCGCGACGCTGGGAATCTCGTCATCTGAGCGCGGGGATGACGTCGCGTCCGTACATCTCCAGGGTGTTCTCTTCCTCACCGCTCATCAGATAGACATTGAATTGGGTGACGCCGGCTTCCTGGAGCTCTCGCAGCCGCTGTAGGTGTGCTTGCACCGGCCCCACCAGGCAGTAGCGATCGACGATTTCATCTGGCACGAAGTCCGCATTCGAGCTGCCCACCTCGGCATGGTGGAGGTAGTTATACCCCTTGCGGTCACGGATATACGCGGTGAGCTCCGCGGGAAGCTCTTCCGGCTGGTAGCGAGACACCAAGTCGACGACATGGTTTGACACCAGAGCCGGGAACCACCGCACCTGTTCACGCGCCTCGGTCAAATCGTCCGATACCCAGACCGCCGTGGCGCTCATCACCCGGATCGTTGAGAAATCGCGACCGGCCTCTTGGGCCCCCTCGCGCACGAACCCGAGACACCACTTGATGAGGTGCACATCGGCGAACTGCAGGATGACGCCATCGGCGATGCGGCCGGCGCAGCGCAGCGCCTTGGGTCCGTACCCTGCAACCCAGACTGGTGGCACACCAGCAGTGGCCCACGGCATCTGGATGGCCTGATCCTGGTAGACGATCTGTTGACCCGCCGTCAGGTCGCGAATGATCGCCACCGCCTCTTCGAGGCGTGCCAGCGTCGTCGGCTTCTTGCCCATCACGCGCCGCGAGCTATCGCCGCGGCCGATGCCGATATCCATGCGACCACCGGAAATGCGATTCAGCGTCGCCAGCAAGCTGGCCGTCACCGTGGGGTCGCGAACCACCGGGTTGGTGACACACGTGCCGAGTCGCATCCGTTGCGTATTGACCGCCATCAGCGTGAGTAATGGATAGGGATCCTGCCAGAGGATGTGCGAATCGAAGGACCAGCCATAGGTGAAACCGGCCGCTTCCGCCTGACGGGTCAGATTGACGATGCGCACTGGGGGCATATCGGCTTTGAAGGTGATGGCAAATTGGAGCATCGGCTGTCTCCCTATTTCCACCCGAACGTCGAGCGTTTCAGAAAGCGCCCCTCGCCCGGCGTCCCCAGATATTTGCCCTTCGCGATGATCACCTTGCCGCGCGACAATACGGTCTCAGCCACCCCTTGCACCCGCATCCCTTCGTAGGCGTTATAGTCGATGTTCATGTGATGAGTTGCGGCACTGATCGTCGTCTCGGCTTGGGGGTTGAAGATGACGATGTCCGCGTCTGACCCCACAGCGATGGTGCCCTTCTTGGGAAAGAGCCCGAAGAGCTTGGCCGGCGCCGTCGACACCAGCTGGACGAAGCGATTGAGGTTGATCCGCCCACCGACCACGCCGCCGTTGTAGATCAGACTGAGGCGGTTTTCGACCCCCGGCCCGCCGTTGGGGATCTTGCTGAAATCGTCCTTGCCGAGCTCCTTCTGTTCCTTGAAGCAAAATGGGCAATGATCGGTCGAGACGACTTGCAGGTCGTCCATCCGTAATCCCTTCCACAGCTCATCCTGGTGCCATTTGTCGCGCAGCGGCGGCGTCAGCACGTACTTGGCGCCCTCGAAGCCTTCCTGCTCGTAGCGCGTGTAATCCAGGAAGAGATACTGAGGACAGGTCTCCGCATAGGCCGGCAGGGCCATATCGCGGGCCTCTTGCACTTTGACCAAGGCGTCGTGGCAGCTCAGGTGCACGATGTAGACCGGCGCCTCGGCCATCTCGGCGATGGCGATGGCCCGCGCGGTGCCCTCGGCCTCGGCTTTGGTTGGGCGCGTCAGGGCGTGATACTTCGGCGCCGTGTGGCCCTCGGCCAGCGCGCGTTTGATGAGCTCTTGAATGACGATGCCGTTCTCGGCATGCATACACACCAGCCCACCGGCCTCACCGGCGGCCGACATGGCTTTAAAGATCGTGCCATCGTCGACCAGGAACGCCCCAGGATAGGCCATGAAGAGCTTGAAGCTGGTGACGCCGTCATCGCGGATCACACGTTTCAGCTCGGGAACGCGTTCATCGGGCAACTCGCTGACGATCAGGTGGAAGCCGTAATCGATGGCCGGCTTGCCCTCGGCCTTCCGATGCCAGTTGTCGATGGCCTGTGTCAGCGACTCGCCTCTGTACTGGATGGCGAAATCGACGATCGTCGTTGTGCCGCCGTACGCCGCCGCGATGGTGCCGGTCCGAAAATCATCGGAGGCCATGGTACCGCCAAACGGGAACTCCATATGGGTGTGAGGATCGACACCGCCAGGGATCACCAATTTATCTGCCGCATCGATTACCGTGTCCGCCGTCATATCCAGCTTTTTGCCAATGAGCGCGACCGTCTCGTCTTCGATAAGGATGTCGCCCAAATAATTGTCAACCGCCGTAACGATTCTCCCATTCTTGATGAGTGTCTTCATCCGCACACCTCGCCAAAGCGTAAATCATTCGGCAGCAGCTCATGCCTCAGAAGCCCGACGCCGCTGGGTCCGTTCGACCCGGTCCATTTCCCGGTCACCAGTATATCAAATTCGGCTGTCCCGAGCACCGCCGCCCCCTAGCAGCCCTCCCCCTCGACGGGGGAGGGGTTGGGTGGGGGTTGTGTAAACGTAACCATTCTGCTCAGGAATGCACAGTCGCAAAAGCCGCCGACGGGTCAATGGGTTAGATCGGTTGCCTCCGCCGGTGGGCTTCCCCACTGCGTAATTTTGTACAGCAGCCGCGCAGGCGTGGGCGCAGGACTCCCCACATGACCCCGATCAGGCCTGCACTTGGGGGTAAGGGATCGGAGTGGCATGTGCCTTGCCAGTGAGAACATGAGCGGCGTGTCGGGGCACCAGTGCCAACTGTAGGCACACTACTGTAAAGTCCTCTTGGCTGGTAGATAGGCGAAATCTTGCGCTGATATAAGGGCATATACGATGTGTCCACGGTGGCATGTTTTGTGTCCGAGTATAGAAGAACCTCGTGACGCAGCGCTTCAGCCTGCGCCGAGCGCTGCCCCGCTGTCCCCAGGAGCAGTGTGCATTTCACACATGCCCCCATGAGGCTGCAACTGCGCCGGTCGATCCGGCTGAAAATTGTTCCACACCGTTCCGTGCTGTACATCTCTGGTGTCACCAACGTGATCGCCAGCAGAGGATTCATGCTGATCTGGGTGAGGAGGATCGAACCATGGTGCACGACCGTCGAGTCTTCGGCAGCACAGCCCTCATCGGATTCCTGCTGTTCGGCCTGATGTGGGTTGTCCACGCCGCGCCAGCCGCCGCTAACGAGGTCCTCACGTGGAACGAGACCGCGGTGAAGGCCGTGCTGGCGGGGGGACAGAGCTCCGTCCAGCGCACGCGCACGTTCGCGATGGTGCAAGGGGCGGTGCACGATGCCCTGAATGCGATCACCCGCCGCTATGCCGCCTATTATTTCGAGGGCCCGGGGGAAGCGAGCGCCTCGCCCGATGCCGCCGTGGCCGCGGCCGCCCACACGGTGCTGGTGGGCGTGATCCCGAGCTTCGGCACCCCGGCCCAGAAGGTCGCCGCCCTTGCCGTAGTCGAGGACGCCTACCTGGCGTCGCTGGGCCGCGTGTCGAACGTCGATGCGAAGACGAAGGGCGTGGCGGTGGGCCGTGCAGCCGGGGCGGCGATGCTGGCGCTCCGGAAGGATGACGGTGCCACCCGAGATGCGCCGTATACTCCTGGGACCGGCCCCGGCAAGTGGCGGCCGCATCCGAATCCCGACCCACCCAACCCGCCCGTCGCGGACAAGGATCTCGCCCGCGGCTATGCCCCCTCGGCGGCCCCCGGCTGGGGCAACGTCACGCCCTTCACTCTACTCTCCGCTTCACAATTCTGGCTCCCCGGGCCTCCAGCTCTGCATAGCGAGGCCTACGCGCGCGACTACAACGAGGTCAAACGCCTCGGGGGCCAGGTGAGCGAGGCGCGCACGGCAGAGCAGACGGAGATCGCGCGCTTCTGGTTCGAGGGGGCCCCGGCGTGGAGCCGGATCGCCCGCGTCGTGGCCCAGGAGCGTGGCCTCGATGCTTGGGACAGCGCCCATCTCTTGGCCCTCATGCAGATGGCGATGGCGGACGGCTACATCGCGGGCTTTAAGATCCGCTACGTCTACGATCTTTGGCGCCCGGTCACCGCCATACGCGAGGGTGATACCGACGGCAACGACGCCACCGTCGGCGATCCGACCTGGAACAGCCTCCAGAACACGCCGCCGGTCTCAGACTACCCCTCGACCCTGAGCACTATCAGCGGGGCGGCGGCGGCGGCGCTGGCGGGCGCCTTAGGTACGGACCAATTTCCCTTCTCGGTCATCAGTGGGCCGCCGTTCCAGGACATCACGCGCTCTTTCACGAGCTTCTCGCAGGCGGCGCGGGAGGCCGCGGATTCCCGCATCTACGCCGGTATTCACTTCCGCTCGGCGTGCGAGGCTGGGCTCGCCCTAGGACGCAAGATCGGCGAGCGGACCGTGGCGCTCTACCTCCAGCCTGCTAAAAAGTAACCGCAGACAGCCCGCCGCACCTCACCACCCAAGGGTGAGGTGCGGCGGGTTTCGCTTTTCTGGTCGCCGCAACAGCCTGTCACCGGAGAGGAGAGCATGCCTCAGGACACTATCTCGACGTCAATCGTGGATAAGAGCGCCCCACACACGCTGGAATGGAAACTCCACTGGCTGTTTCGTTTCGCCCTGTTCTGTGAGTTCGTCGGCCATGGCGCCTTTGGTGTGCTCACGAAGCAAGCCTGGGTGGCCTATTTCGGCATATTCGGTATCCCAGACAGCTGGGCCTGGAAGCTCATGCCCGTGGTGGGCAGCGTGGATATCGCCCTGGGGACATTGGCCCTCCTGGCGCCGACACGGGCAGGACTCCTGTATATGGGATGTTGGGGACTCTTCACCGCCTTGTTGCGACCGCTTGCGGGCCAAGGTTGGTGGGAGTTTCTGGAACGGTCCTACAATTTCGGCGTGCCCTTCCTGATGCTGTGGGTGCATGACATTGGCACCCGCGGCCCCTCCTGGTTCTCCGTCATCACCGAGGTGCCCCGGTTCACTGTGGCCCGGGCGCAAACCGCGCAGTTGGTCCTCCGCGGCATCATGGCCAGCATGCTCATCGGCCATGGCGGCTATGGACTCATCATGGGCAAACAGAATCTCCTCCAGTTTTATGAGGCCGCGGGCTTGGGGGGGTTCGGCATACCCTTACCCACCGTGAGCGCCGTGATTGGCGGGTTCGAGATGATCCTTGGGGTCTTGTGTTTAGAGGTGAAGGTCGCGGCCTTTTTCGTCTTCGTGTGCATGTGGAAGCTTGCGACCGAATTCTTGCACGTTCCGGCGCAGGCCTATGGCGCATGGTGGGAGGTGATCGAGCGCGGCAGCAGCTATGCCGCGCCCCTGTTATGGATTGGCTTCCAGCAGGTGCTCAGCGCACACGGGGTGGCCGCGCAAGGGTTGATTCCTCGCCGCTGGGGGCGCTTACTCGGTGAAGGTTAGGGTCGTTTTCGTCCTGGCGGACCGTGGTGATGCGGGTCGCGATCATCGGTGTGCGCTCGTCTGATGAGAGGAAGCGTGAAGAGCGCGCGGCCCACGGCGTAGGCGTTTTGCCCGTTCCTGGCTCTGGTGCCTGTAGGCCGCCGTTCAATTTTTGGGTCGGGTGCAAGAACAATCATGAGCAATCAAGCGGAGAGGAGCAGCATCATGACAGCCCTGCAAGCTACTACCACCGCCGGTATCGACCACGTCGTCGAGGAATCCGCCATTAAAGCATTCAAAACGAGCCTGCGCGGCCAACTCATCGCCCCCGGCGATG
>Ga0081538_10003686_pt1 | contig 14382 bp, 16 predicted proteins | sample TabmetS5T2R1_FD_71022 | JGI IMG/M metagenome (GOLD analysis project Ga0081538, IMG submission 71022) | Tabebuia heterophylla rhizosphere microbial communities from the University of Puerto Rico - S5T2R1 | ecosystem: Host-associated > Plants > Roots > Rhizosphere ... | reverse complement strand
GCCACGCGAGGCAGCGCGCCCCCCGACGTGCTCGCCAGAAGCGGGCCCGAGGCCAGCAGCGCGGCGACGACGAGCACGCGCGGGTCGAAGCGGGCGGAGCCGCGCTCGGCGACCGGCGACGAAGCAGCATCCCGGCGCCACCGATCGTCGCCCTTCGATGAGCCGTTCGCCGGCGCCTGCCGGGCGGTGGCCGATGAGCCGTTCGCCGGCGCCGCCGCTTCCTCATCGGCGCCCTCGGGCCATTCGCCGAGCGCCCGCCGGTACACCGCGACCTGGATGACGCTGAAGAACACCGCCCACGCCAGCTGCCCCAGAGCGGTGACGGCGAGCGCCGCGGCGGCGCCCTGCGGCACGATCCCGAGCCAGCCGGTGAGCGTCTCGTACGAGCCCGTGAACTCGTCGATCCCGCCGAGGATCACGAAGATGAACGCGGCCAGCAGCACCGCGTAGTGCACGAGCCGCAGCGCGAGGCAGGCGGCGAACTCGACCGCCGCCGGGGCGCCGCGCGCCTGCAGCCGCCCCATCATCGGCGCCGTGATCGCCTGTGTGAGCGGCGCGTTGATCCGCGCCGGTCCCATCACGGCGACCGTCTGCAGCATCGACGCGATCGCCGTCCCGTGGCCGACGCGCGCGCCGAACGCGATCGCCGACCGCGCGAGCGCGATTCCCCCGCCGAGCGCGAAGAAGAACTGCAGCGACGGCGCGGCGCGGCTGGCCAGGAACGAGACCGTCGCCACATGGGCCAGCCCTGTGGCCTCGGTCTCCGCTCTCCGCACCCCTCCATTGTGGAGGAGAACGCACCGCGGGCGCGAATCGGGGGCCGATGGTTCTCCCACCCGACCCGAGGAGTCTCGCCGTGACCGGCCAGGCCCAGGTCATCGCCTTCGCCAACCAGAAGGGCGGCGTGGCGAAGACGACCACCACGCTGAACCTGGCGGCGGCCTTCGTCGAGGAGGGCCACCGCGTCCTCTGCGTGGACATGGACCCGCAGGGCAACTTGACGATGTCGCAGGGGATCGATCCCGACGCGCTCGAGCAGTCGATGTTCGACGTGCTCGTCCACGACCTCCCGATCCGCGAGGTGATCCGCCGCCGCGAGGTGGACGTCGCGTGCTCCTCGATCGACCTCGCCGGGGCCGAGATCGCGATGTCGACGAAGATCGGCCGCGAGCGCTCGCTCGACAAGGCGCTGCGCCCGATCAAGGAGGACTACGACTTCCTCTGCATCGATACGCCGCCGTCACTGGGACTATTGACGATCAACGCGCTCACGGCGGCCGACAAGGTGATCGTCCCCGTGCAGTGCGAGTATCTCTCGATGCGCGGCTTGATCCAGCTGCAGAACACACTTGCGATGATCCAGGAGAACCTGAACCCGGACGTCGACATCGCGGGCATCCTGCCCACGATGGTCGACACGCGGACCCTCCACGCCAAGGAGGCGATCGAGATCCTCGAGGAGAACTTCGGCGATCAGGTCTTCGGCGCGCGCATCAGGAAGACCGTCCGCTTCGCGGAGGCTCCGGTCAAGGGCATGTCGGTGCTCAAGTACGACCCGAACGGCACGGCGGCCGACGCGTATCGCCAGCTGGCTAAGGAGGTGCTGTCGAATGGGTAGCGGCAAGCGGGCGAGCATGCGCGAGGGACCACTGGCCGCGCTCTTCCGCAAGACGGAGCCCGAAGGGCTCGACGAGGAAGCGCCGCCGGAGGCGCAGCCCCGGGAGGCTGCACCCGAGCCGCCGCGCGTCCCGACGCCGCAGGAGCGCCTGCGCCACGCGTTCTCCTCCGACCTGCCCGAGAACATGATGTCGCCGCCCGCGCCGGCTCCGCCGGCGGCCGCGCCGTACTCGCCGCCGCCGCTCGAGGCGGTCGGCTCGCCGCAGCTGCGCGTCGTCGGCATCGGCGGCGCCGGCGTGAACGCGGTCAACCGGATGATCGAGGCCGAGGTCGCGGGCGTCGAGTTCGTCGCCGTCAACACCGACGCGCAGTCGCTGCAGCAGTCCGACGCCGACCACAAGCTCCAGATCGGGGCCGACTTGACGAAGGGGCTGGGCTCCGGCTCGGACCCGGATCGCGGCCGCAACGCCGCGATGGAGGACTACGACCGGATCAAGGCCCAGATCAAGGGCTCGGACATGGTCTTCATCACGGCCGGCCAGGGCGGCGGCACCGGCACCGGCGGCGCGCCCGTCGTCGCCCGGATCGCGCGCGAGCTCGGCGCGCTGACGGTCGGGATCGTGACCAAGCCGTTCGGCTTCGAGGGGTCGCGCCGCGCGCAGGCCGCGGAGGAGGGCATCGAGGCGCTGGCCGACGAGGTCGACACGCTGATCGTCGTCCCGAACAACCGGCTGCTGTCCGTGCTCGACAAGCAGACGTCGATGGTCGAGGCGTTCCGCGTCGCCGACGACGTGCTGCGCCAGGGCGTCCAGGGCATCTGCGACCTGATCACGCTGCCGGGCCTGATCAACCTCGACTTCGCCGACGTGCGGACGATCATGTCCGACGCCGGCGCGGCGCTGCTCGGCATCGGCATGGGCCAGGGCGAGAAGCGCGCGATCGACGCGGCCGCGCAGGCGGTCTCGTCGCCGCTCCTGGAAACGACGCTCGAGGGCGCGAAGTCGATCCTGCTGTCGATCACCGGTGGCAGCGACCTGTCGCTGTGGGAGGTCAACGAGGCCGCCAAGGCCGTCGCCGAGGCCGCGCACCCGGAGGCGAACATCATCTTCGGCGCGATGGTCGACGAGAAGCTCGAGGAGCAGGTCTGGGTCACGGTCGTCGCGACCGGCTACGGCGACAAGCGCGAGGCGCGCGGCGAGGAGCGGCGCCAGCTCGGGCTGCGCGAGCCGGCGGGCGAGCCGCGCGTGGCGCGGATGAGTCGGCCGCAGCCGCGCGACACGCGGATCGACGTCGAAGTGCCCGAGTTCATCCCCAGGTTCTGAACCGATGCGCGGCGTCGTCGCCGCGGGCCATCCCGTCACCGCCGGAGCCGGCGCGGACATCCTCCGCGCCGGCGGCAACGCGGTCGACGCGGCGCTGGCAGCCATGTTCACGTCGTTCGTGGCCGAGCCGATGCTCACCGGGCTCGGCGCCGGCGGCTACATGCTCGTCGCGCCGCCGGGCGAGGAGCCGGTGTTGCTCGACTTCTTCGTCGAGGCGCCCGGTCGCGGGCTGGAGCCCGGCGCGCAGCACGCGCCGCTGCAGGCCGTCGAGGTCAGCTTCACCGACGCCGTCCAGGTCTTCAACATCGGCGCGAGCGCGGCCGGTCCGTACGGGACGCTGGCGGGCGCCTGGACCGCCGCCGAGCGCTACGCGCGGCTGCCGCCGGCCGAGCTCGTGGCGCCGGCCGCCAGGGCCGCGCGGGCAGGCGTGGTCGTCAACGAGCAGCAGGCCTACCTGTTCGAGATCCTCTCCCCGATCACGGCGGCGACGCCCGAGTCGCGCGCCCACTTCATGCCCGAGGGGCGGCCGCACCGCGTCGGCGAGGTGCACCGCGACCCGGCGCTGGCCGACACGCTGGAGCGGCTGGCTGCCGAGGGGCCGGCGCCGTTCTACACCGGCGACGTCGCGGAGGCGGTCTGCGAGTGGGTGGCCGACCGCGGCGGGCTGCTGACGCGCGCCGATCTCGCCGCCTACGAGACCGTCGTACGCGCGCCCGTGCGCGTGCGCTACCGCGGTGAGACCGTGCTGACCAACCCGCCGCCCAGCGCCGGCGGGATCCTGCTCGCCTACTCGCTCGCTCTGCTGGACCGCGAGCCGGCGCCGCCCACGGTCGCCGCGATCGCGGCGGCGATGGAGGCCGCGCAGGCCGAGCGCACGCAGGAGTTCCTCGCCGGCCTGTCCGACCCCGGCTTCCTCGAGCGCTTCAGCGCGAGCCGGCTCGGTGCGACGACGCACATCTCGGTCGCCGACGCCGACGGCTGGGCGTGCTCGGTCACGTGCACGAACGGCGAGGGCTGCGGCGAGGTCGTGCCGGGCACCGGCATCCACCTCAACAACATGATGGGCGAGCAGGACCTGTCGCCGTTCGGCTTCCACGCGCATCCGCCCGGCCGCCGGCTGCCGTCGATGATGGCGCCGACGATGGTGCTCGCGGACGGCACGCCACGGTTGGTGCTGGGCTCGGCGGGCTCGAACCGGATCCGCTCGGCGATCCTGCAGGTCGTGATCGGCGTGCTCGACCACGGGCTAGATGCGCAAGCGGCGATCGAGGCGCCGCGCATGCACGTCGAGGACGGGCTCCTCTACGCCGAGCCCGGCGTCGATACCGCCGAGCTCGAGGCGCAGGGCCGCACACTGGTGCGCTTCACCGCCCGCAACCTGTTCTTCGGCGGCGCCCAGGTCGCCGTGCGCGATCCGGCCACGGGCGCGCTCGAGGGCGGCGGCGACCCGCGCCGCGGCGGCACGGTCGCATTCGCTTAAGTCTCAGCTGTCGATTTCACCTCTCCTCGTTTGTCGTCCTTGTAGAGACGACCCCGAAAGGAGCGCCAGATGCGGCTCACAGTGACGATGTTCATCAGCCTCGACGGCGTGGTCCAAGGCCCCGGCGGACCGGACGAGGACCGCGACGGCGGCTTCGACCTCGGCGGCTGGACCGTGCCCTACTGGAGCGAAGAGCTCGGCGAGACGATGGGCGCCTGGTTCGGCGAGGCCGACGCGTTCCTGCTCGGCCGCCGGACCTACGAGATCTTCGCCGCCGCCTGGCCGAAGGTGACCGACCGGGACGACCCTGTCGCCGGCCCGCTCAACAAGCTGCCGAAGTACGTGGCGTCGCGGACCCTCTCCGAGGTGTCGTGGAACGGCGCGGAGCTGCTGCAGGGCGACGTCGCGGAGGCGGTCGCGGAGCTCAAGCGCAAGCCCGGTCGCGAGCTGCAGGTGCACGGCAGCGCCGGTCTCGCGCAGACGCTGATCGAGCACGGCCTCGTCGACGAGTACCGGCTGGTCACGTCCCCGGTCGTGCTCGGCAAGGGCAAGCGGCTGTTCGGCGCCGGTGCGAGGCCCGCCGCACTGCGGCCCGTCGAGCACAGGGAGACGGGCACTGGCGTGAGCATCGACGTCTACGAGGCGGCGGGCGAGCTGCAGTTCGGCTCGTTCGAGATCGACGAGTCCGGGAACGTGGTCGACGAGTCCGGGAACGTGGTTTGATGGCCCAGTACGCGGTGCTGATCTTCGAGCGCGAGACGGCGGACGAGATGCCCGCCGAGGTGCTGGATGCGCACGGCCGGCTGCCCGAGCGCATCGCCGAGGCCGGCGGCCGGATCGTTGCCGGGATGGCGCTCGAGCAGTCGGGGACGGCGACTGCGATCCGCGGCGACCTCGTCACGGACGGCCCGTTCATCGAGAGCAAGGAGGCGCTGGCCGGCGTGTTCGTGATCGAGGCGCGCGACCTCGACCATGCGCTCCAGCTGGCACGGATGACGCCGATCGTCGAGGGCGGCGTCGAGGTCCGGCCGCTGATCGGCTTCGACGTGCCGGAGGCCGCCTGAGCGCCGCCGAGCAAGCGGTCGCCGACGCGCACCGTCGCGAGTGGGCCTTCGTGCTCGCCGCGACGGCGCGCGTCACGCGCGACCTCGACGTGGCCGAGGAGTGCGTCCAGGACGCCTACGTGGCGGCGCTAGGCGCGTGGTCGCGGGACGGCGTGCCCGACCGGCCCGGCGCCTGGCTCACGACCGCCGCGCGCCGCAATGCGCTGAACGTGATGCGCCGCGCCCGGACGCTGCAGAGCAAGCTCCCGCTGCTGATGGGGCCTGAGGCCGACGAGATGCCCGACCTCGACCAGGATGCGATCCCCGACGACCGGCTCCGGCTCGTGTTCACGTGCTGTCACCCGGCGCTCGCGCGCGACGCGCAGATCGCGCTTACGCTGCGGCTGGTGTGCGGCGTCGCCACCGGCGACATCGCGAGCGCGTTCCTCGTCCCGGAGCCGACGATGGCCGCGCGGCTCACGCGCGCGAAGAAGAAGATCGCCGCCGCGCGGATCCCCTACACGGTTCCCGAGGCCGCGGAGCTGCCGGCGCGGCTCGACGCGGTGCTGACGGTGATCCACCTTCTGGCTACAACGGGGCACACGGCGCCGAGCGGCGACGAGCTCGTGCGCGTCGACCTGCTCGACCGCGCGCTCGACCTCGCGCGGATGCTGACCGCGCTGCTGCCGGATGACCGCGAGGTGCGCGGGCTGCTGGCGCTGCTGCTCGTGCATCAGGCGCGGCGCACCACGCGCACCGACGCCGAGGGGCGGCTCGTGCTGCTCGAGGACCAGGACCGCTCCAGCTGGGACCGCGGCGCGATCGCGGAGGCGCACCGGCTGGTCGACGCGGCCCTGCGCGCCGGCCCGCCCGGGCGCTTCACGCTCCAGGCAGCGATCGCGGCGCTGCACGCGCAGGCGCCGAGCACGGCGGAGACCGACTGGCGGCAGATCGTCACGCTCTACGGCGAGCTGCTCGCGCGCTGGCCGTCGCCGGTCGTCGCGCTCAACCGCGCGATCGCCGTGTCGATGGTCGACGGTCCGGCTGCGGCGCTGCCGGAGGTCGAAGCGCTCGCGCGCGACGAGCGGCTCGCCGGCTACCGCTACGTGCCGGCCGCCAGGGCGGACATGCTGCGCCGGCTGGGTCGGCACGACGACGCCGCCGCGGCGTACCGCGAGGCGCTCGCGCTCACGGCCAACCGCGCCGAGCGCGAGTTCCTCGAGGCGCGGCTGGCGCAGCTAGCCGTCGACTAGGTCGAGCTGGTCGTCGAGCCCGACGAGCTCGAGCACGCGCATCACATGCTCGGGCGGGCGGATGACGACGAGCGCCGCGCCGTTCCTGCGGGCGTACTGGTCCGCCTGGAGGATCATCCGCACTCCCGTCGAGTCCATGAACGTGAGCTCGCTCAGGTCGAGCACGAACTGCCCGCCGCGGCGCAGCGGCAGCCCGAGCATCCGCTTGTAGGCGTCAGCGGCGCTCACTACGTCCAGCTCGCCCGCGAGCGCGAGAACCGCCTGCGGTCGCGCTCTGGTCGCTGTCCCTTCCCCTGAGACCACGCTTCGGTCCTTCCCGCGTGTGCTTCGCTACACGCATGACCACGACCGAGCTCGAGACCGTCGCCCACTGGATCGGGGGCGAGCGCCGGCAGGAGGCCGAGCGCCACGGAGAGGTGACCGATCCCGCGACCGGCGCCGTGACGCGCCGCGTCGCGTTTGCGAGCGCCGCCGACATCGACCGCGCGGTCGCCGCCGCGACCGCCGGCTTCGAGGCCTGGAGCGCGCAGTCGCTCGCGCGCCGCTCGAACGTGCTGTTCCGCTTCCGCGAGCTCGTCGCCGCGCGCGCGGGCGAGCTCGCGCGCGTGATCACGGCGGAGCACGGCAAGACGCTCGAGGACGCTCGCGGGGAGGTGCAGCGCGGCCTCGAGGTGGTCGAATTCGCCTGCGGAGCGCCACATTTGCTGAAGGGCGAGAAGTCCGAGGCAGTCGGCACGGGCGTCGACTCGCACTCGCTGCGCCAGCCGCTCGGCGTTGCCGCCGGGATCACCCCGTTCAACTTCCCGGCGATGGTGCCGATGTGGATGTTCCCGCTCGCGCTCGCATGCGGGAACGCGTTCATCCTCAAGCCGAGCGAGAAGGACCCGTCGCCATCGCTGCTGATGGCCGAGTGGCTGGCCGAGGCCGGGCTTCCGGACGGCGCGTTCAACGTCGTGCACGGCGACCGCGAGGCGGTCGAGGCGATCCTGCGCCACCCGGGCATCGCGTCGGTGTCGTTCGTCGGCTCGACGCCGGTGGCGAAGTTCATCTATCAGACAGCTACCGACCACGGGAAGCGCGTGCAGGCGCTCGGCGGGGCGAAGAACCACGCGGTCGTGATGCCGGACGCCGACATCGACATCGCCGCCGACGCGATCGCGTCGGCCGGCTACGGGTCGGCCGGGCAGCGCTGCATGGCGATCTCGGCGATCGTCGCGGTCGGGCCCGCCGGCGACGCGCTCGCCGAGGCGCTCGAGGCGCGCGTCGACGCCGTCCAGGTCGGGCCGGGCGCGGAGGACGGGAGCCAGATGGGGCCGCTGGTGACCGGCGCGGCGCGCGATCGCGTGATCGCCGCGATCGAGGCCGGCGAGGCCGAGGGCGCCGAGCTGCGCCGGGACGGCCGCGGGCTCGAGGTGGCCGGCCACGAGGACGGCTTCTGGGTCGGGCCGACGCTGATCGATCGCGTGACGCCGGAGATGTCGGTCTACCGCGACGAGATCTTCGGGCCGGTGCTCGTGCTGGTGCGCGCGGAGACGTTCGAGGACGCGCTCGACCTGGTCAACGCGAACCCGTACGGCAACGGCTCGGCGATCTTCACCGCCGACGGCCGCACCGCGCGCGAGTTCGAGCAGCGCGTGCAGACCGGCATGGTCGGCGTCAACGTCCCGATCCCGGTGCCGATGGCGTACTACTCGTTCGGCGGCTGGAAGCAGTCGCTGTTCGGCGACCTGCACGTCCACGGCCGCGAGGGCGTGCTGTTCTACACGCGCGGGAAGGTCGTCACCGAGCGCTGGCCCGACCAGGCGCACGGCGCCCAGTACGGGTTCCCGGCGCACAAGTAGCGTCAGCTTGCGGGGCGCCGCAGCGTCAGCCGCCACGCGGCGCCCTCGCGCTCGGCCTCGAACGAGCAGCCGGCGTCGAGCGCGACCGCTGCGACGTCGATCGGCGCCTCGGGGTCGGTCGCGAGCACGACGAGCGCCGCTCCGGGCGCGACGCCGGCGAGCGCGCCGCGCGCCTTGACGGCGGGCAGCGGGCAGGCAAGTCCGCGGGCGTCGACCGTCGTGTCCATACAGTGGCAAGCATGAACCCCGTCCCCGGACGCCGCGACCGCCGCTTCCCGGCTCCTGAACCCGTGGCCGGTCATCGTCGCTGTCTCCCGGCGGTCGCGTCGTGATCGCCGTGATCTTCTCGTCGGGCGAGCTGACCCGGCTCTACACGGGGCTGTCGCTGCTCGTCTCCGCCGCGGCGGAGGGCGAGGCGGCGCGCGGGCTCGCGACGTTCGACGCGCTTGCGCCGCTGCTCGACGACGGGCTCGCCGTTCGCGCGCTGCGGCCGGACGCGACGCCGGCGCTGTCGGAGCCGGGCCGGGAGACGTTCGCGCGCTCGCTGGCGGAGCTGCGCGAGGCGGCGGCCGAGCTGCCGGACTGCCGCATCTGGGCGTGCGCGGCGGCGGCCGACACGACCGGCGTGGCGCGTGCGGCGATCGAGGAGCGGCTCGACGGGGTGCTCTCGACGCCGCGCTTCCTGCGCGAGGTCGGCGACGCGCGGCTGGTGCTCGTGTGAGGCGGCTCGCGCTCGCCGCTGCGGTCGTGTTGCTGACCGGCTGCGGGAGCCCGCCCGCGGACCTGTTCTCCGTCGAGCGCAGCGGCGCCGACCGCAACGCGAACGTCCAGGTCGTCGTCTCCGACGGCGGCAGCGTGACGTGCGACGGCGTCGAGCACCAGCTGGACGCCGATCGCCTGCTGCAGGCGCGCCAGCTCGTGCGCGATCTCGAGCCGCAGGCGGAGCTGGGAATCGAGCTGCCGCGCGGTCCCGGCACGAACCTGTCCTACCGCGTCGCGACGGAGGCCGGCTCGGTCACGTTCTCCGACCGCTCGCCCGGCGTGCCGCGCACGTTCCAGCGCGTCGCGGCGTTCACGAAGGATGTGACCGAGCGCGTCTGCGGGCTCGAGCGATGACGCGCCGCGTGGGCGCGGTAGGCTCGCGGCCGTGGCCACCGACCTCATCGCCGCGGTCAAGGCCGGCGACGCCGCCGCCGTCGAGGCGCTGCTGGCGGACGATCCGGAGCTCGCCCGCGTCGAGGAGGACGGCATCCCCGCGGTGCGGATTGCTCTCTACCACCGCCAGCCGGCGGCGCTCGCGGCGCTGCTCGCCGCGCGACCGCCGCTGGACGGGCTCGACCACGCCGCGCTCGGTCGGGCCGACGACCTGCGGCGCGACGTCGCCGGCGACCCCGAGCTCGTGACGCGCCGCTCGGCCGACGGCTTCACCGCCCTGCACTACGCCGCCTTCTTCGGCGGCGCGCCCGCCACGGCGGTGCTGCTCGAGGCCGGCGCGGACCCGAGCGCCGAGGCCGACAACCCGATGCGCGTGCGGCCGCTCCACTCCGCGGCGGCGGCGCGCGACGTCGAGTCCGCGCGACTGCTGCTCGAAGCCGGCGCGGACCCGGACGCTCGCCAGACCGGCGGCTACACCGCGCTGCACGAGGCCGCCCACCACGACGACGAGGAGCTCGCCGCGCTCCTGCTCCGCCACGGCGCCGACCCGTCGCTGCGCAGCGACGAGGGCGCCGATGCGCAAGCGCTGGCGCGGGCGAACGAGTCGGTGGCGGTCCTCGCGCTGCTCGGCGCGCCGACGGCCTGACCGCGCCTAGCCGAAGTGGACCTTGCCGTTCGAGCGCGCCCGCGCCTGCGCGCGCTCGACGAAGTCCAGCCGCTTCATCGCGCCCCGGAACAGGCGCGTCACCAGCCGGAGCCGCGCTGTCTCGGAGCGCAGGTCGAGCAGACCCTGCTTCGCCTCCATCCCGAACTCGACGGTCGCGGCCATCTCGTAGGCGGACATGGCTCCGACCTCGTTCGCGTCGGGCACGCGATCGGTCGCCTGCTCTACGAGCTGGGCGTAGATGGCGTGCGCCTCTTCGGCCGCGTCGGCGTCGACCTCCTCGTCGCGGTCGGCGAGGAACTCGACGGTTCCGGCTGGGTAGGCGAGCTCGTCCTGGCGCGCCTCGATCCTGAACACGCGCGTGCCGCGGGCGACCAGGTTCAGCCGCCCGTCGGGCATGCGCTCGAGCACCTCGGCGATCTCGCACGCGCAGCCGACCGGCCGCAGCCCGTCGTCGGACACCCAGACGATCCCGAACTCGCCCTCCTCCTCGAGGACGCGGGCCATCATCGTCTTGTAGCGCTCCTCGAAGATGTGCAGCGGGACCAGCTCGCTCGGCAGCGCCACCATGCCGAGCGGGAAGAGCGGGAAGTCGCGCACCAGCGCCACGGTGAGAGCGTATACCCGGCGCGGTACGGTCCCGACCGCGATGGCGCTCTACGTCCAGCGCGACCAGCCGCCCGGCGTCCCACCGCTGCACCTCACCGGTGAGCGCACGCTCCCGGACGTGCCCGAGGAGAACTACTGGTTCCGGCGCCACCTCGCCGTGTACGAGTGGATCGGCGCGCGCGTGCACGGGCGCCGCGTCGTCGACCTCGCCTGCGGCGAGGGCTACGGGACGGCGGTGCTCGGCCGTGCGGCGGCGACGGTCGTCGGCGTCGACGCCAATCCCGAGGCGTACGAGCACGCGCGGCTGAAGTACACGCGCGGGAACGTGAGCTTCGAGCGCGACATGATCGAGACCTGGACCGGCGACGTCGACTGCGTCGTCCTCCTCCAGACGATCGAGCACGTGCACGATCCCGACGCCGTGCTCGCGCGGCTGCGCGACCTCGTCCGCCCGCGCGGCGTCGTCTACGTCTCGACGCCAAACGTGCTCACGCTGGCGCCGAAGGGGGAGCCGCGATCCGGCAACCCGTGGCACCGGCGCGAGTACCGCCCGGCGGAGTTCCGCGCGCTGTGCGAGCGCCACTATGGAGCGGTCGACCTGCTCGGGCTCTTCCACGCACGCAAGCTGCGCCTGCACCAGCTCGCGCTCGAGCACGCCGGCTGGGACGCGGTGCACGCCCGGCTGCGGATCACCAAGCCGTTCTACGACCGCTTCACGCCGGCGATCTCGACGGGGGACTTCCGGCTCCGGCGCGGCGCGCTCGCCGGCGCGCTCGACTTGGTCGCCGTGCTGCGCCCATGAGCCGCGCGCCGGGCGCGCTCGCGATCGTCCTGCACACGCACATGCCCTACGTCGAGGGCTTCGGCACCTGGCCGTTCGGCGAGGAGTGGCTGTGGGAGGCGATCGCCCGCTGCTACCTGCCGTTGCTCGACGCGCTCGACGCCGCGCCCGGTCGCGTGACGCTGTCGGTCACGCCGGTGCTCGGCGACCAGTTCGAGGCGCCCGGCGTGCTCTCGCGCTGCGCGGCGTTCCTGCGCGACGTGCGGCGCGAGACGCATCGGCTCGACATCGCGGCGGCCTGCTCGCGCGCCGAGGCCGCCGCGCTCGAGCACTCGGCTGCGCTGTACGAGCGGGCAGCGGCGGCGCTCTCTCGCGGCGACCTGGCGGAGCGGATGGCGGCGCACGCGAGCTGGACGTCCGCGGCCACGCATTCGGTGCTGCCGCTGCTCGCCACGACCGGCGGCGTCCGGCTCCAGCTCGCAACCGGGATCGCCGCGCACCGGGCTCGCTCGGGCGCCTGGGGCGGCGGGCTGTGGCTGCCCGAGTGCGCGCACGCGCCGTGGCCGGACGCGCTGCTCGAGGAGGCCGGCGTGCGGGCGACCTGCGTCGACCTCACCGACGTGCTCGGACGCGGCAGCGTCGACCAGCTGCGGCCGCTGCGCTCGCCCGCCGGTCCGCTGCTTGCGCCGGTCGATCGCATGCTCGTCGAGCTCGTGTGGAGCGAGTCGGGCTACCCGTCGCGCGAGCCGTACTGCGACACCGTGCGGTTCACCGAGCACCGCCACAACGCCTGGGCAGTCGGCGGCGCCGCCTACGACCCGCCGCGCGCGGCGCGCCAGGCGCGCACCGACGCGCAGGAGTTCGTGCGCGCGGCCGCGGCGCGCGTCCGCGGCGGCGGGCTGTCTGTCGTCGCGCTCGACACGGAGCTGCTCGGCCTGCACTGGCACGAGGGCGTCACGTGGCTCTCGGAGTTGCTGGCTGCGGCTGCCGGCGCGGGCCTGCGGATCGCGCCGCTCGACGAGCTGCTGCGCGAGCACGACCCCGTGCCGGCGCCCGACCTCCCCGTCACGTCATGGGGCACGCCGCGCGATCTCTCGACCTGGAGCGCGCCGTCCGCGGGCGGGCTGGCCTGGCGCCAGCGGGCCGCCGAGTTGCGCGCCGTAGCGGCGATGCCGGACGTGCCGGACCGGGCGCTGCGCGAGCTGCTGGCGCTGCAGTCGTCCGACTGGGCGTTTCTGGCGACGCGCGCGACCGCCGGCCCCTACCCGCGCGAGCGTGCGGCCGCGCACGAGGCCGCGTTCGAGGCAGCGCTGGCGCGCGGGCTACCGGCAGCGCTGCACAATCTGGCGCCGCATCTCGCGCGCGACGCCCTTGCCGCGCCGTGACCCTCATGCACATAAGCGTCCATATCACGCTTATGTGCAGGAGGGTTGCGGGCACGTGTCCCACATGCGCGGATCCCGCGCCCTCGCGGTGCTGTACGCCGCCGACCTGCTCGTCACGCTCGACGGGACCGTCGTGACCGTCGCGTTGCCCGCGATCGAGCGCGACCTCGGCGCGTCGCACGCCGACCTGCAGTGGGTCGTGACCGCGTACACGCTCACGCTCGGCGCTGGCGGTACCGGCGGCGCTCGCCCTGCTCACCGCGATCTACCGCAGCGACCGCGAGCGCGAGCGCGCGCTCGGCCGGCTGTCGGCGACGCTCGACGTGGGCATGGTCGCCGGGCTCGTCCTCGGCGGTCTGCTGACCGCCTCGCTCGGCTGGCCCTGGTGCTTCTTCGTCGTCGTCCCGTTCGGGCTCGCGGCGGCGGCGCTCGTCCCGGCCGCGATCGCGGAGAGCAGCGACGAGCAGGCGCCGCCGCTCGACGTCGCAGCCGCCGCGCTGGCGGCCGTGGGCTTCGGGCTGCTCGCGCTCGGGCTGGCGCGCTTCGAGCACGCCCGCGCGGCCGGGGCGGCGATCGTGGCGGTCGCGCTCGTGGTGCTCGCTGCGTTCGTGGCGGTCGAGCGCCGCATCGCGGCGCCGATGGTGCGCCTTGCCGTCTTTCGCCACCGGCCGCTGACCGGCGCCAACATCGCGGTCGTCGCCAACGCCGGCGAATCCACCGAGGCGGCGCTGACCTCCGGCTTCGCCGTCGCGTTCGTGGTCGCGGCCGCCGTCCTCGCGCTCGGCGCGATGAGCGCGTTCCGGACGCTGCCCGCGCGCGAGCCGGCGTGACATTCCATCCGGCGTATCCGTATCCTCTCCCGCTTGCCGTGAGAACCAAGCCGAGTCTCCGCCGCCGTCGGCGGTGGGGAGCGGGGGACCCATCTGGAGCCAGGACGCTCCGTGGGGCGAATCGCCGCCTGAGCGCGGCGTAGCGCAGGTCAACAGCGCGAGCCCGACAGCTAACCCCGTAGGCGTGATGACCAGCGAGGTTCAGTCGTGCCGAATACAGACCTGTCGTGTCCCGACCCGTGGCTCGCGTCGCGGCGGCGCTCGCGCGCCCGGTCCGCGAAGCGGGCTCGCACCCCCTCGAGCAGCGGTGCGACGTCGATCGGCTCGCGCCGCAGCGGCAGCTCTCCTTCCGCGGCGCGCGCCACCACCAGCAGGTCCTCGGCGATCTGAGCCAGGTGGTCG
>Ga0081538_10003685_pt1 | contig 14383 bp, 14 predicted proteins | sample TabmetS5T2R1_FD_71022 | JGI IMG/M metagenome (GOLD analysis project Ga0081538, IMG submission 71022) | Tabebuia heterophylla rhizosphere microbial communities from the University of Puerto Rico - S5T2R1 | ecosystem: Host-associated > Plants > Roots > Rhizosphere ... | reverse complement strand
GGTTCCCGGCACCCTGCGCGGGCGCCTCGAGCCCCCGGAGCTGTTCCACGAGCTGTTGGAGCACCGCTACTACCTGTCGGAGCGAGCCGGAACCGAGGTGTCCAGCGACGAGGCGTTGAGCTCGTACCTCGCGTCGGTGCTGACCCACCGCCGCGACGAACAAACCGTGCTGAAGGAGGCGTGACGCACCACGCCGGGGGAAACCATCCGGTTGGTGGAGGACCGTGAACCTCTATCTGGGGATGAGGCCGGCGTGGAGTGATCCGGACTACTTCGCGGCGGCGAGCTTGTAGCGGGCGTATTCCTCCACCCGGGCCAGGTGCGCCGGGCTGCGGAGGAACCGATCGCTCAGGTCCACCAGGTCCTCGCCCTGGTCACGCCACCGGAGGACCCGCCGTTCGAGCGGACGCAGCAGGTCGTGGGGGAGCGGAGGGTTGCCGCTCCGGTCGAGCCCGGCCAGGAACCGCACCTGCGCCGCCCAACGCTCGCTCCGGCGGAAGCGGTGGCCGATCTCCGCATCACCCACGCCGGCCTGGGCCCAGCGCAGCACCCGTCGCTCCACCGGCCGCAAGCGTTCGTTGTCGACCATGTGACCTCCTCGACCCGCGCCCGCCCAGGTTACGCCCGAACGGCCGGACGCGTCCCGCCGGCGCCCGGCCGGCGCGGGTGCAGGCTCCGGGAGGGGGGCGGCGGTAGGGTCGGCGGCCGTGCTGCGACGGAGGAAGGCACCGGACGATCCCCTCGCCCACGTCGACCCCCGAGCGACGTCGCCGCGGTTCGCGTCGGCCGTGGCCGAGGCACTCGAGTCCCGGCGGCGCTACCACGAGCTGCTCGACGGGCTCAGGCCGGGACCGGTGCGTGAGCGGCTGGAGCGAACGCGGGAGCGGCTCGACGCGGGGGTGCTGGCCGTCTGGGACACCGCGGTGCGGGCCACCGAGGTCGAACGCACGCTCGCGACCCTCGATCCGGAACGCGTGACCGCCGAGTACAAGCGGGCCAAGCGGGGCGGCGGCGAACCCGAGGTCGAGGCGGCGTTCGGCGAGCGATTCGTGGCCGTGCAGCGCCTGCTCAACACGCTCGACGACACCGACGACCGGCTTCGACTGCTCGACGCCCGGCTGGGCGCCGCCGTCGCCCAAGCCGCCGAGGTGGCGTTGGACGTCGCCGGCCCGTCCGCCGCCGATGCGCTCGACGCCCAGCTGGCGGGCGTGGTCGACGACCTCGCGGCGCTGCGCTCCGCCCTCGACGAGCTGGGATGACCCGTCGGCCGCTCAGTCGAACTCGAAGAGGTCGTCGAGGAACGACCGGCGCTTCCGCTTCTTGTGGTCCCGCTCGCGACCCCGGTAATCGTCGTAGTCACGGCGGTCACGGTCGTCGTAGTCACGGCGGTCACGGTCGTCGTAGCGGGGCTCGCGTCGCGCATCGTCGTAGCCGGATTCGCGGCCTCCGACGGGGGCGGGGGCAAGTGAGGCCGCCGCCCGTTCGATGACCTTGTCGAGCTCACCACGGTCGAGCCACACGCCGCGGCACTGGGGGCAGAAGTCGATCTCCACGCCCTCACGTGACGAGATCGAGAGTTGGACGTCGCACACCGGGCACTTCATGAAGGGCGACCCTATCGGCTGCTCCAGAGTTCGATGCGAGCGCGTGCGCCTAGGGTCGCGCCCACACGAGCCGCTGGAGGCGCCGGTGTTCCTCGTCCGCCGTCCGTCGGACGCCCAGCTTTCGCAGATCGCAGCCAGCGCGGTCGACGCGCCCTTCACCTATGACGAGGTGGGGGCCACCGCCCGTCCTGACGAGCTGCCGGAGGGCTACCACCGTGTGCACGCCGCACGTGTGGTCGGCGCCGGGGACGAGGCGTTCGCCGCCGCGGTCGACGGCATCCGCCGCTGGCAACTGCATCGCCGCCAGGGTTACCGGGTGGCGCCCGACGACCCGCCCGTCGAGGTCGGCACCGTGGTCGCGGTCGACGTGCCGCTGGTCGCCGTACACGTGATCGCCACCTGCCGCATCGCCTGGATGGTCGATGAGCCCGGCCGATTCGGCTTCGGCTACGGGACACTGCCGATCCACCCGGCGAGCGGCGAGGAGGCGTTCGTGGTCGAGCGTCACGCCCCGCACGACGCCGCTGGGCCGGTCCGGCTGGCCATCACTGCGTTCTCGCGACCGCGGCATCCCCTGGTGCGGCTGGCTGGACCGATGGCGCGCCGCCAGCAGGCCCGGGCGACGCAGGGCTACTTCGACGCGCTGGTCGCCCACGTGCGCGAGGTGGTCGCCTGATGGTGGTGCGCTGGCCGACAGACGGACGTTCAGCGAGGACCTCAGCACGCTCCGCGGTGTCGCTGACCCGGCGCCGACGCGACCCCTAGCCTCGGCCCCGATGGGCAGGCAGGCAGTGCATCGCGTCTCAGCTGAACAGGTCGTTGCCTTCCGCGTCGCCGCCCACCACCTGAACGAGCGCCTGCCCAGGGAGGGCGCGATCGACGCGGCCGGCGTCTGCGGCGTGCAGGACACCCCGCCCGGAAACGCCGGGGTGGCGCTCGCCGCGCGGGTCGCCGGGTTCACGCCCACGGCGTTGGAGGACGCCCTCCTCGACGACCGGTCGCTGCTGCGCCTCCTCGGCCCCCGAGGCGCCGCGTTCGTCGTGCCCCGGGAGGACGCGACTGTGTTCGGCCCCGGCGCGCTGGCCGCGGACGAGGCGTCGCTGCGCGAGCAGCTGTCGGGATCGTGGGCGCCGATCGACGCTGCGGGCTGGACCGCCCGGGAAGCGCTGTCCATGGTGCTCGGTGTGCTGGCGGCCGTGGTGGCCGACGGGGAGTCACGGACCAAGGGGCAGCTGAGCGAGGCGCTCCATGGCCGGCTGCCCGCCGAGCTGGAGCCGTGGTGCGAGGTGTGCGACGTGCACCACGTCCCGGACCAGCTGCTGCGGCTTGCCGGGACGGCCGGGGTCTTCTGCTACGGCTGGCCCCAGGGCGCCCGCCAGACGCTGATGGGTACCGACATCTGGCTGGGTGGGCCGCTGGGGGGAGACGTCGCCGCGGCCCGGATCGAGCTGGCGCGCCGCTTCGTGCACGCCTACGGGCCGGCCACGCCCGTCCACTTCGCCGGGTGGACCGGGCTCGGCGTGGGCGAGGCCCGCCAGCGGTTCGTGGAGCTGGGCGCCGACCTCGTCGAGGCCAAGCTCGATGGGTCCGTTGCCTGGCTGTTGGCCGACGATGCGGACGTGCTGGACGATCCCCCGACCGCGTCGGGTGCGCGCCTGTTGCCCGCCGGCGATCCGTTCCTCGCCCAGCGCGACCGGGCCACCCTGCTCCCCGACAAGACGGCCCAGCGAGCCGTCTGGCGGCCCGTCGGAGCCCCTGGGGTCGTGCTGGTCACGGGTCACCCGGTGGGAACGTGGCGCGCCCGCGGCGCGGGGAGTGAGCTCGAGGTGACGGTCGAGCCCTTCGCCAAGCTCAGCGATCGGCAGCGCACCGCCATCGAGGCCGAGGCCGAGGTCGTCGCACCGTTCCGGGGACGCGAGGAGGCCACCGTCACGTTCGCCGACTAGTCACGTCACCACCACGGCCGGATCGGACCGCCGTCCCGCCCGAACATGACGCTGGCCAGCTCGGTGGCGTGGGCCACCACGTCGACAGAACCGGTGGCGAGGTGCTCCGTGACCAGGGCTAGGAGGCTCCGGCGGACGAGCCGGGCACCCAGCTCTGGGGTGATGCCCCGGGCCTCGAGCTCGGGGAAGCCGCAGGCCAGCCATGCCGCCAGTCCGACGTCGAGCTCTGCGAGCAGGCCCACGGCGGTGTCGCGGGCGGTGGCGTCGCCCCGGAGCGCCTCCCCGAGCAGGAGGCGCAGGACCACCTCCTCGTTCAGGGTCCGTTCGGCGACCCACCGCAGGAACACCACCAGGCGCTCGCTCGGCGGGAGGGCGGTGTCGATCGCCGGCTCCTCGGTGGCCAGGCGCTCCCCGTAGCGGCGCTCCTCGATGAGCGCTCGCAGCAGGTCGGCCTTGGACGGGAAGTAGTGGTAGATGGTGGCGACGTTGAGGCCGCAGGCAGAGGCGAGGCGGCGCATCGACGTGCCCGACGACCCCAGCTGGCTCATGAGAATCAGGGCGGTGTCGAGGATCCGGCCGCGGGGCCCGGCATCGGCACGGACCGGGGTGGGCGGGCTCACGGCCGCGGCTCCGGCGCCTCCGGAGACAGCGCCGCCTCCGGGGTGAAGACCGCCGGTAGCCGATCGAGCGCCAGCACGAGCGTGGAGTCGCCCCGCTCGAGGGCGTCGGGATCGACGGCCCGGATGTCGCGCAGCCGGCGGAACAGCTCCTCGAAGACCACCTTGATCTCGGCTCGGGCGAGGTTGGCGCCCAGGCAGTAGTGGGTGCCGATCCCGAACGCCAGGTGCGGGTTGGGGTCGCGGTCGACACGAAACTCGTCCGGCGCGTCGAACACGGCCTCGTCGCGGTTGGCCGACTGGTACAGGAGGAACACGCGATCCCCGGCGACGAGGTCGACGCCCCGGTACGTGTGGTCCTCGGTGACCGTTCGCATGAACGAGATCACGGGGCTGACGTAGCGGACGATCTCCTCGACGGCCAGGTCGATCAGCTCGGGCCGCTCGAGCAGCTTGCGCCGCTGCTCGGGGAAGCGGGTGAACGCCACGAGCCCGCCGGCCAGGGCGTTGCGGGTCGTCTCGTTGCCCGCCACCACCAGCAGGATCAGGAACATGATCAGCTCGTCGCTGGTCATCCGGTCGTAGACGACCGCCTCGGGGCCGTCGGCGGCGCGGGCGGGGCCGGCAAAGTCGCCCGGCCGGGCCAGCGCTCCCTCGTCGTAGGCCTGGGTGAGGATGCCGATGATGTCGTCGGTCGAGCCGTCGGCCCGGCGCCGCTCGATCAGCTCGACGCACATGGCGGCGAACTCGCCGCCGGCTTGCGCGGCCCGCAGCAGCACGGGGTCGTCGGCGTCGGTGTGGCCGTCGCCCGCGATCATGGCGTCGCTCCAGCGGTACAGGTCCTGCCGCTGGTCGGGGTCGAGCCCCATCAGCTCGGCGATCACGATGAGCGGCACGTGGATCGCGACGTCCCGGACGAAGTCGCAGGCCCCCTTCGCCGAGATCTCGTCGAACATCTGGTTGGACAGGTCGCGGATGTGGTCCGAGAGCTGGCGCACCATCCGGGGGGTGAGCCCCTTGCTCACCAGCCGGCGCTGCCGTGTGTGCTCGGGGTCGTCCATCGAGATGATGGACATCGGCGCCCGGACCCTCGGCCGGACGCCCTGGGCCGCGGAGTAAAGGTCCTGGTGGCGGCTGACGTGGCTGACGTCCTCGTGGCGGGACACGACGTACAGCTGGTTGCGTCCGTCCCACCAGATGGGGGCGTTGTTCCGGAGCCAGCGGTACGCCTCCCACGGGTCGTCGTAGAGCCGGGGGTCGAGGATGTCGATGTCGAACGGCGGCGCCGTCGGGCCCTCGGTGACCGTCATGCCGGGCAGTGTGTCAAGCGAACGTTTGATGGGCAAGGCTGCCCTCGGTGTCCCTCGACCGTCCCGGCGGCCGACATGCCGCGCACCTCCGTCGAGGTCAGGCCGCCGGCGGGGTGGCCGCTATGGTTGTCCCTTCCGGCGGCGTGGCCGAGTGGTTTAGGCAAGGGCCTGCAAAGCCCTGTACACCGGTTCGATTCCGGTCGCCGCCTCCGCGGTGGCCGTGCGGGCGGCGCGCGGCACCGGGCGCTCGACCGGGGTTGCGGATGCGCCGAATGCCGGCCGTTTCGAACGTCTGAACGCCGCAGCGGGCGCCGCCGTCACGGGATGAGGACGATCTTGCCGAGGGTGTGGCGCCGTTCGAGCTCGCGATACGCCTCCCGCACTTCGGCGAGCGGGTACGTGCGGGCGATCGGGACCTCGAGGCGGCCGCCGTCGATGAGCCCGGCCAGCTCGGCGAGCACCTCGGCGCGGGCGCCGACCATGTTGCCGTCGGTCTTGGTGCCGTAGCGGCCGGCGGCGGCCCAGTCGGCGATCGTGTCGATGCGTTCGGGGGCGATGCCGAGGGAGATGGCGAGGTCGACGTAGCCGCTGCCGAACGTGTCGATGAACGCGTCCGTTCGCCCTCCGGCGGCGTCGCGGATGCGTTGCTCCACGCCGTCGCCGTACCCCACCGGCACGACGCCGTGGTCACGCAGCCAGCCATGGTGGGGCGGGCTGGCGAGCCCGAGCACGGTCGCCCCGCTGAGCCGGGCCAGCTGCACGGCGATGGTCCCGACCCCGCCGGCCGCCCCGGACACGACGAGGGTGTCGTCCCGGCCGGGCGCCACGGCCTGGACCGCGGCATACGCGGTCGCCCCGGTGACGAAGAGCGCTCCGGCCACCTCCCACGGCACGCCGGGAGGGCGGGGGGTGAGGTGGTCGGCGTCGACGGCGACGAGCTCGGCGTGGCTGGCCCGCTCGTGGGTGAAGCCGATCACCTCGTCGCCCACCGCCACACCGGTGACGTCGTCGCCGACCGCGTCGACCACCCCGGCGAGGTCGCTGCCCTGCCCCGAGGGGAACGTCGCCGGCCACCGCTCGTGCAGCAGTCCGGCCCGGATGGCGGCCTCGCCGGGGTTGATCCCGGCCGCCCGGACCCGCACGACCACCTGCCCCCGGCCGGGAACCGGGCGGGGAACGTCGACCACCTCCAGCACGTCGACATCGCCGTAGCGCTCGAACCTGACCGCCTTGGGCATGGCGCCTCCTTTCGGCGGGATCTCGACGGAGATCTTGCCCCGACGTGTCCACGGATCCGCCGTGCCGGGCGTCTGTACGGGCGTCCCTGGCGGACGGGGGCGGAGGAGGTTTCTGGCGATGCGGAAGTTCTTGGTTCTGGCGATGGCGGCGCTTGTCCTGCTCACCGGCATCGCCCTTCCCGCAGCGGCGCGCGGCTCGGCCGCACCGTTCTGCGGCATCCGATGGGGATCGCTGCCCGAGCAGGACACCCACTACACGACGGCAAAGGTCACGAACCTGCGGTCGGGGCGCCACGCGTGCTTCGACCGGCTCGTGGTCGACCTCGGGCCCCGCGAGCTCGGCTGGCCGGGCCCGGACGCGAACGGCTACCAGGTGCGCTACGTGAGCCAGTTCACGAGCGACCCCTCGGGCCGGCCGATCGCGCTCGCCGGCGTGGACCTGTCGATCGTCGTGCACGCACGGGCGGTCGACGACTACGGCAGGCCGACCTACCGCCCGGCCGACCCGCGCCATGCCGTGAACGTGACCGGCTTCTCGACCTTCCGGCAGGTCGTCTTCGACGGCACGTTCGAGGGGCAGACGCAGATCGGGCTCGGCGTGCGTGCCCGCCTGCCGTTCCGGGTGTTCAGCCTGGCCGGGCCCGGCGCGGGCTCCCGCCTGGTGATCGACGTCGCCCACCGCTGGTAGGCGCTACGGCCGCCGCGGCAGGGGCCGGCCGGGAAGGGCCGGCCCCTGCCGCGCGGTGGGCACGCCGGGCCGCGATCAGGGTGAGGGGACCGTCGACGCCGTCGCTGCGGCGGCGGGGTACGCCGCCTTCAGGTCCTGCCACTCGCCGTCCGAGATCTCGTCCAGTCCGCTCACGAAGTCGTCGACGGTCGACCGGTCCGCGCCACTGAGCGATGCGACCACCGTGGCCTCGTCGGTCTGCCGCCAGACGAGGGACCACCGGCCGCCCGGGTGCTCTACCAGCACCGCCGGGCGTCCGAGCACCGATACCTGCTCGACGTCGTCGCCGCTCGCCAGCAGTTCCCGTACATGCGTCTCGAATGACGCCTCGCCCTGCTCGTCGATGGTGACCCTGACGGTCGAACCCTCGCGCCCGGCGACCAGCCGCCGGACGGCGTCGCTGCCGGGGCTCGCCGGGCTCACCTGGATCTCGTGGAGGCCCCTGGGCAGTCGGCCGGGGAGGAACCCGAACTCCGTACCCGGCGTCGCCGGATATTGGATGTCGGGGTCCTTGAGCCGGAGGCCATTGGCGAAGTCGACGACCTCGCCTTCGGTGAGGCCCAGGGCCTCGAGGTACGCCTGGCTGTCGCCCGCCGACGGGTTCCAGCTGACGGTGAAGCTCTCGGGTCCCGTCCGCTCGAGGTATCCCTCGGTGCCACCGATCATCACGGGCACCGCGCCCGACGTCGCTGCGACCGCGTCCGACCCCGGCTCGTGACGGAGGTAGACGCTCGGACCGGCCAGCTCGTCGGGCCGGCGGAACACCTGCAGCGAGCCCGGGTCCGAGGCGTTGACGTCACCGGTGGCCGGGGTCGCCGTCGTGTCATCCGCGGCGCGGACCTCCCAGCCGTCGGCGTCCACGGTCAACGCCGGGAGCTCGCCCGGCCCAGCGATGTTGGTCTCGACGTCGGGGTCGTCGGTTTGCAGCGCCACGGCGCCGGCCAGGACGAGCAGCGCGACCAGCCCACCGCCAGCGGCGTTGCGCACCCGGCGGCGCCGGCGGAGCGCCGCCGTCCGTCGGCCGATGGCCTGGCGAGCGTCGGGCGTCGCGGGGGCGGCCACGTGGTCGGCGAGGGTGTTCAGACGGTCTTCCAACGGCGGCGGCATCATCGGTCGATCACCTCACGGAGCTGGGCCAGGGCCCGATGCAACATCGACTTCACGGTCCCGGGACGGACCCGCAGGACCTCGGCGATCTCACGTTCCGGCAGGCCGGCGTAGTAGCGCAGCACGACGGCGGCCCGCCGCTTGGGAGCCAGCGAGGCGAGGGCGTCACCGAGTTCGTCAGCCTCCAGCTCCGTCGTCCTCTCGTCCCGGTGCAGGAGCCGGAAGCGCTGCTCGAGGCGTCGGCGCCGCAGCACGTCGTAGCTCCGATTGACGACGCATCTGCGCAGGTAGCCCTCGGCATTGTCGAGCCGGGCCCAGCGCAGCTCGATGCGGGCGAAGGCGTCCTGGACCACGTCCTCGGCCTCGGCACGAGATCCGACGAGCAGGAACGCCACGCGGACCATCGGCTCGTAGCGGCTCCGGAACAGGTCCTCGAACGTGGTGGCCGCCACCTCGACCGGCATGGGTGCGCCTGCCCCCTCCCGCGCCCGGAGCTGCGCCCCCGCGAGCGCACCGCCTGTGATCCTCATGCCTCACTGACGGACGCCCCGGCGGGATGGTTCCCGCGCGATCTCGATCAACCGATAGCCAGCGGGCGTCCCCGAGGGTTCGACCCGAAATGCCCACGCCACCCGCAGGGCGCCGGGAGCCCGACCGGCGCCACGATACGCGTGCAGCACCGCGTACAACTCCGCGTCGGACCCCGCCGCGAACGACAGGCCACCGGCGCCTCCCAGTCGGGCCGTGGTGGCGATGCTCGGGTCCGGGCTGGTCCGGATCCACGGTGACGCGCCGGTGGTCCGCCGGCAGGGCCCCAGCGGTCCGGCGCAGACGGCCAGGCCGGTGGCGTAGTGCTGGGTCTCCCAGCGGTTCGCGGACCACGTGAGCAGCCACTCACCGGTGGACGGGTGGCGGGCCATGGCCGGGTTCTCGACCGGGCCGATGCCGGGGGCGCCATCGGGATGGCCCTCCTCCCACGGGAAGCCGCCGACGAGCAACGTGCTCGTCTCCGGGCCGGCGAGGGCGAGGCCGTCGGGGCTCAGGCGGGCCGCCACGATCCTGCCGGTGGCGTTGGCGCCGTCGTCCTGGCGCCACAGCAGGTACCAGCGCTGGCCGTCGGTCACCGGGTACGGGTCGATGCTCCAGTAACCGGGCGTGCAGTGCAGGGGTTGGGGGAGCGGGGCGAACGGCCCCGTCGGCGACGGGGCGATAGCGGCCCCGAGGCACTTGAGGGTGTCCCCCGACCCCGCGGCGCTGGCGGCGAAGTAGAGCACGTAACGGTCACCGATCCTGGCTGCGGCCGGCCCCCAGATGGCGTCGTCGTGGGGCGCCGCCCAGTCGGGCCGCCGGGGCATGGCGTCACCCTCGAGCCGTCCCGGCCAGGCCGGCCCGCGGCTGCCGAACCGAGGGACCCGGTAGTCGCGGCAGGCGGCCCCCACGCAGTGGGTGGCCGAGGTGGCGTAGACGTGGAGGCGACCGTCGGCGTACAGCGCCCCGGGATCGGCCGCCTCACGGTCGACGCGCTCGCCGGGGTCCCAGCTCCAGCTGGTCGCCGGCCGTGCCGGGGCAGGCGCGCTCGCCGGGCGGCTGGTCGGCGGCGCCGCGCCTGCCGGGGCCGGCCCGGCCGGTGTCGTGGCCGGCGGCGGTGCCACCAAGCCCGCGTGTCCGTCGGGGCGGGTGTGGATGCCGCCGGCGACCATGCCGGCCGCCAGCGTGCTGGAGCCCAGCATGCGGCGGAGCCGTCGGCGCCGACGCAGGAGCGCCACTCGGCGGCGCACCGCGGTGCGCCCCGCGGGATGTGAGCCCGTGGCGACTTTGTCGACCGTCTGCCCGAGGAGTGCCGGCAGGCGCGTGTGGAGGTCGAACCGGTCCGCGTGAACCGGCAACGCAGGGGGAGAACCGTGCATGCCGCCTTGACGCCCAGCGCGCCGCCACGGTTCCCATCGACCGCGGGAGCCGTGGGGCCGGCCGCCGATCAGCCGGCGGCGATCAGCTCCTCGTAGCCGGTCGCCAGATCGTAGAGGGCCGCCTTGCCGTCGCCCCGGAACGAGGTGCCGTGCATGATCGCGAGGGTTGTGGGGCTCAGGTCGCCGAGCTGCCGCAGGGTCCCGGCGGTGTGGGGGGCGAGGCTGCTGGCGTGGAACAGCCGCTCGGCGGCCAACGCCGGCTCGACCAGGTCGTCGGTGGTCACGGGAGGCCCGGCCCCGATCTGGCTGAACAGGTCGCCGCACAGCAGGGTGCCCGTCGTCTCCTCGTACAGCACCTGCGCCTCCCAGCCGTGGGGCACGTGGGGCGTGGAGATCTGCCGGAGCCGCTTGCCGCCGAGATCGATCAGCTCACCCTCGTCGAGCGCCCGGGGCGGCCGGTCGCACAGGTCGTTCAGTGACACGTCGCAGCCCAGGGCGCCGTGGGCCACCTGGCTGTCGGGTGCGGCCGTGAGCCACATGTTCACCGAGCCGCACTCGTCCGCCTCGACGTGGCCGAACGTGATCCAGCGCAGCGTCTCGACCGGCACGACCGTGGCCACCGCCTCCGCCACCAGGGGGAACAGCCCCCGGGGACCGGCATGGAACAGCAAAGGCTCGTCGGCCTTGACCAGGAACTGGTTGAAGGTGAAGCCCTCTGGGCTCACCTCGGGGACGTAGGTCGCGATCCGGTAGATGTCATCGGCGATCTCGTTCACGGTTGGTTGCATGGGTTCCATGCCCAGGTGGCGTTCCACCGGGACCGATCTCGTTCAGTCGGGACTGAACGATCCAGCGAACCTCGTCACCGGTGTCGGGTTCGTACGCGCAGTACACGCCTGTGCGGACGCGGCGGTCTAGCACCTCGCCCGCGCCGGGTATGGCGTCGGCCACCTTGGCGATCGCCGCCCGCAGCGCCCGGGTGACGTTCAGTCGGGCCCGCTCGGCCGCCGATGCTGCCCGCCGCGCTCGACCACCGAGGCCGAACGCCCGGGCCAGCTGTGCGACCAGCTCATCCAGCTCGGCCTGCTTGGCCTCGGCGCTGTCGAGCCGGCCGGCAGCGAGGGCCTCGGCGGCCTCCGCCCGCAGCTGCTCGATCCGGCGCCGGTAGGCGGTCCGGGCTCGGGCGTCGAGCACCTCGCCGGCGTCGCCCAGGGTTCGCCGGTCGGGCCCTCCGGCAGGCATCGGCACCTCGACGCGGTCGACCAGGTCGAGCGCGTGCCGCTCGACGCCCGGGCGCGACACGAGCTCTGCCAGGTAGCGGAGACCCTTCGTGTCCGCCAGTCGGACGCTCGAACCTCCGCACGACACGACCCACCACTTCCCGTCACGCCCGAGCGCGGCGGTCCGGGCTGACGGTCGGCCGATCGGCGATGGCCGACCGAGGCGCGCGAGTAGGGACTCGTCGTCCGGATCCAGCACCACGTCCAGGTTCGCCAGCACGGCGGCCGCGGCCTGGGCGTCGATCCTGGCCGCCGCTCGTGCGCCCGACCGGTCATGCAGGCGTGCAAGGTCGAGCAGCAGCGTGGCGCGGAGCCACGGAAGCCGGGCCGGGTCCAGCCTGTCGACGGCCGCCTCCAGTTCCGTGGCGGCACTGTCCGGGTCCCCGGCCGCGGCCAGCGCCCGGGCGCGGGTCGCCGCGGTGCGGGCCTGTAGCGCCGGAAGGTCGAGGCCGCGGGTTCGGGCGCTCAGGTCGGTGCTCGCCGCGGTGGCGGCATCGACGTCGCCTCCAGCCAGCTCGGCATCGACCAGGACGGTCAGCAGCTCGACGGCCCGCAGTCGATCGTCGCCGATGACCCGCAGCCCGCGGAGGGCGGCGGCGCGGGCGAGGTCGTGATCGCCACGGGCGAGATGGAGGCGAGCGGCCGGCAGGAGCGCGTGCACGGCCTGGTCCTTTCCGAGCAGCAGCGCCTCCGCCTCGGCCAGGCGACCCTGACGGACCCGCAGGTCGGCCAGCGCGATGTCCGGGTGCCAGCTGGGCGCGTGCATGGCGGCCTCGAAGTTGGCCTTGGCTCGGGTGAGGACCGCCTCCGCGTCGGTCCATTGACCCAGCTCCACCAGGAGCGTCGCCTGGACGCTGTCGCAGTGGCTGGACAGGAACACCGGCGGACCCGGGGCGAGGGAGATCAGCCCGTGCCGGCGGAGCAGATCGGTCCACGAGCTCGCCCGGTCGAAGTCGGCGGTGAAGTAGCAGGCGGTGAAGAACGAGCACACCGACTTGGCCGCCGTCGGGGTGTCGTCCGCCGGCCCGCACGCCAGTGCCATCGCCTCATCGAGCAGAGCCATCCCCTCGCTGACCCGGCCGGCTTGCACGTGGGCCAGGCCGCCGTCCGCCAGCGCCTTGGTTTCGAGGTTGACGTCCCCGAAGCGCCGGGCGCGATCGAGCGCCAGCTCGGCGGCGGCCTGCAGCTCCGCGGGGTCGTCGACGTCGCAGCCCATGGCCGCGACCGCCACCCACCCCTGCTCGAGGCATGGGGGCTCGGTCTCGACGAGGCGGCGGGCCCGGGCGAACCAGGCTCGGCTCGCCGTGAGGTTGCCCATGGCGTTGGCCAGCGTGTCGCCCAGGCGGACGCACGCCATCGCGGCCCGCCGCTTGTCGTCGGCGGCCGTGAACCCCCGGATGGCGCCCGACAGGTGGGCAACCGCAGCCTCGGCGTCGGCGCGCGCGAAGGCCTCGTCCGCCAACTCGAGCGCTCGTTCCGCGGTGTCGACGCCCGCCATCCCGTCACGATTACAGCCGAGTTTCCACCGAGCCCGCTACGTCAGCGGCCGCGGTCCATGGCGGCTCTCGGCATCGTCGCTACTCCACCGTGACGAGGCGGGGCTTGGGCATCGTTCCTCAGTCCTGCAGCATCCCGATGGATGCTCACGACTCGTAGGTCGGAGCGGACGGGCCGAGCTCGACATCGGTTGTGAGTCGCGCCGCGCGTACCCCTGCGACCCCGGCGTCCATCCGGGCCGATAGCGTTCGGGGCGCGATCCGGGCACGCGTGCCCGGATGGAGAAGGAGGGCGTCCTGGGCGGGAGCCGGCCTCTGCCAGTCGGTGTGGTCACGTTGCTCATGACCGACGTCGCAGGGTCAACGCGGATGTGGGAGGAGCGGCCCGACATCGCCGGTGCCGTCATGGAACGGCACGAGTCGTTGATACGCGCGTGCGTTGACGAGGCGGGTGGCTCGCTCATCCGGAGCAAGGGGGAGGGCGACTCCACTTTCTCGGCGTTCGCCGATGCCTGCGGGGCCGCCTGGGCGGGGGTCGAGATCCACCGGGCACTGGACAGCGAGTCCTGGCCGGACGGGGCGGCCATCAGTGTGCGGGCGGCGATCTACACCGGCGACGTCGAGTTGCGGGATGGCGACTACTACGGCACGCCGCCGAACCGTTGCGCCCGGTTGCGCGCTGCGGCCCATCCCGGACAGACCGTGTGCTCGGAATCGACCGCGGCACTCCTGGCCGGGCTCACGGACGAGATCGTCCGTACCGACCTGGGGCTGCACCGACTCCGGGACGTGGCCCGTGCCGAACGGGTCTACCAGCTGGGCCGTCGCGACCAGCCCGCCACGTTTCCTCCGCTTCGCACCCTGGCAGTCCGGCAAAACCTGCCGGCGGAGCGAACTCGCTTCGTCGGCCGGGACGTCGACGTCGCCGCCGTGCGGAAGCAGCTCGAGGTGAGCCGCCTCGTCACGTTGACCGGGGTCGGTGGCTCCGGGAAGACGCGGCTGGCGATCAAGGCCGCGTCCGGCCTGCTCGAACAGTTCCCCGACGGCGTCTTCTTCGCTGATCTCGCACCGATCTCCGATCCGGAGGTCGTCGCGGGTGCCGCGGCGGCCGCTGTCGGCTTCCCCCGCATGTCGCTCGGAACCGGCTCTGG
>Ga0081538_10002348_pt1 | contig 14384 bp, 14 predicted proteins | sample TabmetS5T2R1_FD_71022 | JGI IMG/M metagenome (GOLD analysis project Ga0081538, IMG submission 71022) | Tabebuia heterophylla rhizosphere microbial communities from the University of Puerto Rico - S5T2R1 | ecosystem: Host-associated > Plants > Roots > Rhizosphere ... | reverse complement strand
GCTAGCAATTGTTGATATTTCTGCAAATAGAGATCTGTAACCGTCACAAAAGTTTGATTATCATATACTCCTGACTCCAATTTGGCTATTTCGTCTTGGTAGGCAAGGGAAAGACTGCGGGTATCATTAACAATTCCTATGAATGCATCTTCGAATGCATGAATTGTGGCATTTTGTGGTGATGGCGGCGACTGTTGCATTTCTGTTTGATTTTCTGTTGGCTGTTGAGTTCCTTGTTGCTCAACTGCACTAATAGATGTTAGGAGCATTGGCTTATGCAGCATTTGCGTTTTGTAAATTTGCTCCTCTTCTGCATAGGCTTTTGAACTTGCACGACTAAATTCTCCCGATATTGCTACGGACAGTAGTATCAGCGTGCCAGCTAATAACAGTCCAAAATACCAAGATCCTTTACTATTATGTATACTTAAACTAATACCGTTTAATCGGGGTTTATTATTATTATTATTATTCTCTGCTCCAATCATATTCCTGTAAACGTCAACGTTGCGTTATATTTAATCACAATGAAAATAATCCTTAGAAGATCATATGAGAGACAATACTAAATACATTGCTATAGAATAAATGACTTCTCTTCCTTATCGAATAATGGCTGATGCGACCATTGCACATTGGTAAAACAAGAAATGCTATACATATATACTGCTCTCTCTTTATCACTGAATTTGTTCTCAGTAGTAGTAGCCTTTTTTTGCTGGTACGATCCAGCAATCTCCACAGGTTAGCTGCTGAACTGGCTTTCAACCAGCGCGCGATATTCGTACTTCATAGAGAATGCAGACATTTGATCAAGAGTGCGCTGTTATTAATAGACTTCATTCTTAGAACACTTATGGCCACAAAAACCACTGTCCCTGCACCAATAGTAGAGCGAGATTCAACTTTTGAATCTATTTTCTTGGAAGGGTTATCAAGGCTTATGACCGGTTCGCTGCCGGGATTGAAAGCAATGTTCCAAAGGCGAAACGAAGGCAGAGACGCTCATGCATCAGCCAAAGGACACACACTAGTGAGGGGGTTGACAGTCCTTCAGACAGCATTGACCTATGGCAAAAAGCTGCTGGAATGCGCCGTAAAAACAAGCAAGGTTTATGTGCAAACACCAATAGCGTAATTCTTACTAATCAGCGTAATCATAACAGTTAGAGAGAGAAATTCAATGATTGCATACACCTACAGAAAGATGCTCAAACATCTTGTAGTCTTGATATTTGTCAATGCTCTTTTCATCTTCTTTATTCGCATTCCCAAATCATCGCATGTTCAGTATGATATGAAGCTGATCAAACAACCGGTGCGGGATATTATTATTAGTGCAACAATAATCAGCTTTTCATTTGCGGTTTTTTCGGTAATACTTATAGCTCTGATCCAATGGAATGAAAACATTCCGGTAGTAATTGCTGGCTTCTTTATTTCTGTTGGGGTGGGACGACAGATATTTGCCACGGCAATGGATGCTATAACAACAAACATGAATAGCTTTTTGTCATCTTGGGCATCAATACTTCATTTGCTTGCAAAGGATAGGATGGCGACGCCGGAATGGAGCTCCATTGAAATTCAAGTCGAGCTAATATTGTATGGCGAGGGGCTTCACTATGAATTGCCTGCCAAACTTGATAGGGTGAAACCTGACTCTCCGCAGGTGTCCAAGTATTTGGATGAACACAAGTGGGAGTTAGAGTACCCACACTCTATTTCGGGTGAAGACCCTAGCTGCCTTGCGTTTGCACAACACGCAACCAAGCAGATGAGAGATAAGTTGCGGACATATGATCAACTGCTAGAAGTACAGCAAAGAAGTGGAGGCGCTAACACTGTAGTCCTCATAGCAATAGGGACATTAATTTGGTTACTCTCATAGTCCTGTCGTACTAGTCGCGCTTACTTCTTCAATTCTGCAAATACCTTCTCATTCGCTATTTCCTCATAAACTTTTGCAAAATCAGAGTCATGAGCAAAACAATACCCCGAAGACGACAATATTATATCCTATAAACGCCAAAATCCCTGCACTTCAAGCGGAGTTGTTTCTTATATTGCAAAAGCTGCCGTCTCTGTTGCTTCTATAAGATTGAAGTCCTCCTCCTCATCACGCATCTTTAGATCTTGATGGAAGTTCCCCTTTTTGGATATGCTCGACGGTGGTATGCCTTTGCAAATCGCCGATGTTTTCAAACTCCTTTCCGCAAACGGAGCATTTCAAATTTGGACGACCACTGGCTGAGTCGGAGTTGGTAGAACTCATGTTTGAATCCCTTTGCTGGTATCGCTAATAAGAATTTGAGCAGAGTAATCCATAAAAGCTATATGAACGATATTACTATGATTTTGTCTTGACATCTGAAGAGATACCTAGAACTTGGCAACCGATTTTATCTAAGGCAAACGCTTTCCTTGAAAAAACGCAAGCGCATGCCTTGCAAGGTATCAGTCCAGGGGGTTATTATCAAGCCGTATGGGGTAGAGACGCGTCATACATCCTGCGGGATTGGTTTCTGACTGGCAATGTCGATGGCACCCTATTACAGCTTGCTCAAATATGGTCTCATCAGATAAGCCCAGGCAGGGAAAAGATAGTCTATGGAAGGGGCTCACCTGAAATGAATTTTACAGCCGAAGTGGCAGATAGTGAAAAGGAAAAGGAGTTTGAAGGAGCGATTCCCACTACAATATACCAAGTTGGCTTCTCTGAAACTTATGGGAAAAATCCGGACATTGATTCTACCGCTCTTATGATTTCGACAACTGCCTGGATCTTGGGCAATTGGTCACTAAGACATGAGGACATGTATGCATCCAAGGATTCACAACAACAAGAAAAAGTCGTAGCTTCGCAAGATTCGGCAGACTATGTTTCCGGTCTGATTGCAAAAATTGGAGCGACAGATCCTGTAAAGGTTACAAATTATACAGTTCCTCGTATGATTAAAGCCGTTGACTACCTTGCAAAGCGGGACATCGACGGCGATGGCTTACTAGAGCAAAAACACAATGAAGACTGGATGGATACAGCGCTTCGAGCAGGCAAGATAGTATACAGCCAGGCATGTTGGATAGTCGCACTAAATGACCTTTCAATTCTGCTGTCAAACATAGGGAAAGATGCAGAAGCGAATAGAATGAGGCAGTTAAGAGACAGGGCGATGGAGTCTGTGGAGCAGAAAATGTGGTCCCAGAAGGATGGTTGCTACCTAAATATTCAGAAGACGCGCAAGGGCGGAGAGAACGATGTCAAAACATTTACTGAGGATACTTCGTTTTATCTAGTCGCGATGACTGCCGACACAGAGCAAAATAACTTGAGGATGTTGCAAAAAGAAGCTCTTGCCAGTCAACGGCCACCTAAACCTCTTGACTCTGGACTTGCTCACAGAGCATCAAGCGCCCTTGAAGCCATAAAGAGCAGAATGTGGAAGGGAAAGTGGCCTCTTTGCACAGAAGGCTTTTTGGAGGAAACGGGTCCTTGGACACTCAAACCGTTTGAATATCACAATCAGACCTGCTGGCCTTGGATTGCAGCAGTAGAGATGCTAGCAAGAGCAAGATTCGATAGAATTGAGGATTGCGATACCATGATGTCTGCCTTTACGTCGCAAGCAGGGGACCCTGAATCGCATGCATTCTACGAATGGATAGATCCTAACACAGAGCAGGGACACGGTGCATTTCCATTTAGGACAGGGATATCGACTATGAGAGTAATGGTTACAGGACTCCTTTTCAAAGTAATGAGGGAATACTCCCCTTCTTCATCATCACTAAAACAGTTTCTCGATGATATTAGTCGAAAAAAATATGGATCAGAAGGCGAAAAAGTGCAGCGCCAGCCTGACTGAATTGCCTCGCAATAATATTATTATATTTTTACACACTTCTGTTGTTAGTTTTTTTCAGTTCATGCAGCTCTTGCCCTAGGTCAAATAGCCGTTCGATCTATTATTAGTAAGCATGGTAAGGATGGTAAGCGTGGTGTAACGCAAAGTTTCTGGAGTAATTTGGTAAATTGCAAATATATGTAATTTGAACAGGGATGCCTTGTTGCAACATTCGTCTGAAATGTGATTACAGATATCTGTCAAGGGGCTCAAAATCTAGTACCTAAGATATAATTTTAAAAAGTAGTTGTTTGATTGGCCCTAGTATGGCTATGCTACATCGTACTCTACCAACGCAACTACTTCATGTCTAATCCGCAATGAATCTGTTTCCACAGACTCAATAATATGGGCTGATTATCTCTGTACTTTTTTACCTTTTTTTAACCCGAGACGTTTAAAGTCATCTCTTCTATTATATTCTCACAATTTGAATTGGTCAAATGCTAGAGAAGCTAGACTCCAGTGTGAATGACATATGAATATTCAATATACACTATGGATAAGCTTAGCAAGAACAAGAGTCAGGCTTACCTCAACATGTCTGTAACCAAACGTTTATCTTTAAGCGGGTTTTTATTAGACCTGAGAAGTTGTTTAAAGTCACTGTGCCTTCAGGCCGTATCATTGCACCTGCTTTGGTAGTTATAGATATGCAGAATGGTTTCGTGTCAAAGGGAGGATCTTATGATAAAATTGGTATGAACACATCTCTCTATAGAGAGATAATTCCAAAGCTTAAGGATGTAATCGAATTCTGTAGGAGTATGGGTATTCCTGTCTTTTACACCGAAGCAGTAAAGGAGAGTAGTGGCATTGATATTCTTACAAATGTCCATAACATCTTACCCAAATCAAGACAGGAGAGAATGAAAGTACCCATATGTATTAGAGGTACTTGGGATGGAGTAACAATCGACGAACTAAAACCCAAAGAGAATGATCCTGTAATTCTCAAACGAAGGGATTCTGCTTTCCAAGATACAGATTTCCGGATCATGCTTCAGAGTCAAGGCATTAATTTGTTAGTATTTACTGGAATTGATACTTCTATTTGTGTAGAGACTTCATTAAGGGAAGGATTTAACACAGGCTATGATGTCGCAATAATATCTGATGCTACGGCATCTGGTGACAAGAGACATTATGAAACAACTCTGGAAAGAGTAGGCGACTACTATGGATTGGTAATGAGCGTAGAACGATTCAAAAAAGCGATGAATACTCTTGACCAAGTGAGAAAAGGCGAGCTGGATTTACGTAGTTTCCCAGAAGAAAGGATGAATGCCTTTCTTGAGGAATTTGACTTACTCGATCCTAGGAAATTTCCTGCTCAACAAGTTAACCTTTAGAATATATTGGTAGTGATAGCCGGTCGAAATACAAAATCGAGTGGCCTATCTTCACTTCGAGTTGGTTTATTTGTTTGCTACCAAGTTAAGATAACTAGATTTCTCTACTATATGTAGGCATTAAAGGTCTGACAATAACCTCTATAGTTCATCATGGTTTCATCCTTATATCATTTATCATTTATTATAGAGTTGAACTGCATTAGCCACATATGCTCTGATTTCTCTATCTGTGCTATGCTACTTATCTTAATTCCATAATACAGGATTGATTTTCGTGCTAAAAATACTGAACTTAATTCTATAGCTGCATAACCAGATAGTGTGATACATAGTAAACATGAACTGGAAATGCGGTTATAGATATAGCCATAATTTTGTTTATCACACTACTGTGAGGTTTGTTTTCTATCTGGATGGTTAGTTATGTTCTTAGATATCGTATTCGTGTGATGATAGTTATATCTAGAATGTATGTTACTGTAGCTGGAGACTCCTGCTTTAATGGAAAGATAAACCTAGAGGATTAATTGTTGATTACATTGGAATTACAGATGATGATCTTAAGAAAGCCTTTCGAGCGTACAATGATTCTGATGTTAAAGAAGCAATGGTGCCTACAGAAGAGATTGTTTCGTACATGAAGAAAACATTAGGAGCTTATCAGCTTTTTTGTATCTGATATTAGCGTAGTTGAAAATTTAAACAGTCAAGAAGAAAGCAAATTACTTGATGCTGCATTAGAGGAGATCTTAGAAGATGAGATGTAAAAAGAAGATTTATTCAAAGTGTAGCAGAACTCACCAAAGCCTATGCAGTTTGTACTCCTCATCCGTCATGTCTTGAAGTGGAGCCTCAACTGAGGTTCTTTCAAAAAATGCGTCGAGTAATGGCAAAATCAATCTCAGGTGTAGTCTATGCCCCTCCAGGCAAGGAAAGTGCGGTTCAAGAATTGGTAGAAGAGGGTATTTCAGCAAATGAGAAGATTCGATTCTATAATGTAAGCTATGACGAGGAGAAAATCGACCTAAATAAGGAATACATTGAAAAAGTCCTTATTTGTCTACTTCCGTCAGGCTCTTGTGAGCCTATTCTCAGAGGCTTGAGGTTTCTGACTGTAAGGTTTTCAATTGCTCCCTCCCGAATACCAGAAGAACATAATACAAGCGTAAGCGCTTTTCCTCTAAGATCGGAATGCTCCATAATCCTATGGATTTCCTCCATGGTAGGGATTCTATCCAGTGCAAACCTCCTCGGACTTGGCAAGAGTCTCTTAATTTTTTTCCAGTTCAGACCAATAGCATCGTTCATCTCAAGAAGGAGCTTTATCGGTTTGAGTTTGTTGCCTATGGTAGAGGAGGCGATGCTCCCTTGCTCTAATCAATTTTTTTCCTTTAACACAAAATCGATAACCATCTTCTCAACTGCAGCAGGGTTTGCTTTTGCCAATTCTACGAATTCATTACACTTCATCCCTATCTCGCTAAGGAACGCAATTAGACGCCTCTCATATGGGTCGAAGGTAAACTTGCTTCTTACAGCCGCTCTGAAAATTGTTATGCATTCTCCGTCAAGAATGGAACGATTGACAGTATTTGACATATGTGCTTGCTTGGTTTATATAGAAACCTCATCCTAATAGGCGTTGGGTCCAAATTTTGAACATTTTTCTAACGGGCCCTGAAGATCCTCTTGTTTTTCTAACCGGCGGAGTTGGAACCTTTTTTTCTCTGATCGACTCAGGCTCCAGAAAGACGACGTACGGGTACTAGCCTATAGTTCAATCGCAGGAGCCTTCGGAGGTTTCTTTGGCCAACCATTCAGCCGAGCTGTCGCCGCTGTTGAGTACAGAATGGGTAGAAAAAATTGACGGTCATCTTCTATTCTCGTGAGGTCTAATACTGGGGGTTGGGGTTGATGATGCCTATATGCATCTTTCACCCTTCATTCTAGTTCTTCATTCTATCTTATTATCTTTTAAACCCAGGGGGAGTCAGTCGAGTGTCTCTTCCGCTAATTCCTGCACTAATCGCCTCAATGCCTATTATTATTAGAATAATTGCCATGATAAAACCAGCCAAGACTGCTCCAAAGAACGGAGATACAATTATCCAACCTCCGAATATTACAGCTAAAATGCCTACCCCTATATGAAAGCCTCGTACCCATCCTTTTTGCATTCTGTCTCCAAACCCCTGTACTATCCTTGCAATGCCAGCAAACAATAATGCAAACCCTAGGAACAGGAATAGTGTGACTGTCGTTGCAACAGGGAACGTAAGAGCTATGCTGGCCAAAATAATTACTAAAATACCTAATCCTATAGTACCCCATCTTGACCCGTGAGGAATGAATATTCCGCTTATAACTCTCTCTATTCCAATAACTAGAAATATTATAGCAAGAATGAATACCAAAGTGACTAATGTAACGCCTGGAAATACTATTGCATAGATGGCAAGAATTATGGCTAATGCTCCGAGTCCTATCTGTACTCCACGCTTCCAGCCTGGAGATTTCGTAGAAGTCTGATTCATATATGTCAGAGCGGGGGAAATGTTGTGCCATATAAAAAGTTTGAGCAAAAGCAGCTGAGAACTTTGCAACAATGTCCAACAGTAGTGCCCAATATATATTCGCCAGCAGATACGGTCTTTATAAAGATGCGGCGGGAAAGGAGGAGGAGAGCCGTATCGAAATTAAAAAAAAGGTATGCGGGTTTGCGCAGTTAGGATGTGTCACGATTCTGATGATGATGAAGAAGGTTTCTATACGACTTCATAGAACAGCACCTCTAAGTCCACGCCTATGGCTACTCACGCTGCTTCAAGAAAATACTGCTAATCCTGACGTCATTTTTATTTATAAAAATACATAATACTACTCTATAGTTCATCAGGTGCTCTGATAATTTTTTTTGATTTTATCTTGTTACGTTTCTCTCGATAGATTCAGTGAAATTCTGCAACCGACTAGTCAAGTTTCCGTCAGGAGAAGCCGGTTCTAGTCTGGTGGTATTCAACCCACTTTGCTGAGCAAATTGACTCAACCTTTGAGAGAATTGCTCAAAATTAGTGTTATTGCTAAATTGTTGCACTGCATTATCTATTTCTCCCGCGGATGATGTTAAGTTCAAACCCAACTCTTGTGCTAACGTTCTTAGGTTTTGTGTGAAGTTCAGTACGTTCCCGAGTCCTCTACTATCCTGCTGTTGTTGTTGTGTTGCATTTTGAGAGCCTTGAGCAAATACATCTGTTGAACTAAAACCCAAATTAGAAATTAATGCAGCTGCAAACAAGGAAGTCATTATTGTTATGCCGCATATCTCTATCTTATTCTTAATACGCAATGATTTGATTTTCATGGGTTACAATAAAGACTGCTAATATAAATGTGTTAATATGAAAATGGGTTTAACAGTGCTTTAAGCATCTTATTCATAGTGTGTGTATATATCCGTGTGTGTCTCTCTCACTCTATTACGTTTCACCTTCTTCTTCTGAAGGAGTTATCATTGCTACATATTCTCACTTAAAAAGCGGAAATTTTCTCAACTTATCCTGCTATCTAATCACCAATATTATTATTAGCTATCATTGTTCTCCATGCTCAACCAAATGCTTGATGACTAAAATAGGTCAATGATTATATATAACCATGATGTCTCTTTAGAAGAGAATGATATGCGAGCATCAAAAATAATAACCATCGGAACCATTTTCGCGTTGTTGATTTTCGTGGCTTTTGGCACTGTCCCAATACAATCAGGATATGCACAAGCTAGTGATCAAACAGACATAATAGTAGGTCCTAATGCAGAAGTTTTTGGATTTGTGGATCTCACGTCAGATGGACATTCGCTTGACATTAAAGGATTAGCAAACTACCTCCCACCTCAAGGACAAGTATTTGAAGTATGGTTAGTCGATGCAGGATATGGTACTTCTGGCTATCCTCTTAGTATAGGCCAAATCAAAGATGACCTGACCTTTTCATATGACGCATATCTTGTCAGCCCATACACATATACTGACCTATTCGTAACTATTGAACCAGAAAATGATCCAGATCCAAAGCCTGCATATTCCACAACTGTGGGTGCAACCCCGCTAGATGTGCCTTTTGGAAAATGAAGTGCTGAATCTTCTTCATTTTCCCAGTAGATTTTTTTTATCTAATTCAACACTGCAGCACTACTAATATTACTACTAGACCGACAACAAAATCTGCATCTGCTACTACTTTTTCAGGAGAGAATGGTAAGATAGCGCTCTTTTTTACTAGCGACAGGGACGGCAACAGCGAAATCTATGTTATGAACGCACGAGATGGAAGTAAAATCAGACAAGACTGACTGACTGACAATGCTGCTGCTGCTGCTTCTGACGCACTCTCTGACTGGGTGTACAGTAGCACATGAAGCCACCGAACCAGAAGAAGAGGAGGAGGAAGAGACATCACTAACTAATCTGGCGATTCAAGCTGGCGTATCATTTCATCATCTGTTTCGCGCCAGGCAAGCTTCCTAGTATTTTGATCTTCGCAGTGCGAAGTATTTTGCCGACAAGATAGTAGAGTAGGATTTGACTTTGCAAAAGCTTCATCTACCATCTCATCAACTACCTTGGGATAGTCATTCATTTGCTTGCCCACATTATTAGCGTAGCGATAGAGCGTAAAGAGAATGAACAGATAATAATACTTGTCTCATCAGTCTTTCCTATATGTGGTGCCGCCTTCTGCTACATCATCACCACCACTACCACCACTGCTACCGCCGCTCTTCTGCTTCCCTCTTTTTCGGCCATCTATAACAACTATTATTGTTCCAGCAATGATTGTGACAAAGCCTATTACTGTTAATATCCCACCCGCAATGACTCCAGAAAAGGTACTGAGATCCAAACCAGGTAGCGCCTGCTGCTGCTGATCTCCGTCTATTAAGGAGCTTGCAGCGGTTAGCAATGGCATATAGCCAAATATACCGTAAATTGTAACGTTACTTGCTCCGGCATTGGTTATGTTAAGAATATAATTGCCGGTATTTTGTGGCTGAAGAGTAGTAAACAGGTTTGCAGAGAACTCATTGCTACTTACGACCGTCCCAGATGGATCTATGACAGTTTCGACCAATTTCGCTTCTCTTTGTGCTCGAGGCAGTTGTAGTTGTTGTTGTAGTCGCTGCTGCAGCCCATCTCCCTCAGCTGCTTCCCTATCTCCTAGTCTTTGAATATGAATGGCTACCGTTATTGGTCTTGAGACATCTGTTACCTGGGTTGTTGCTGCTTCTACTGAGCTGCCCGGCTCTATTGAAGTTCGGTTGATAAGGGTATTTCTTTCTTGTAGAAATGTATTAGCCAATGTGTTACCGAATTGTATAGCCCATACAATAGCTATTATTATTCCTGCAACAAATAACACTTCACCTATAATCAAGATAATAGGTCCTCGTTGCATCAAGCTCTTCTTTTTCCTCCGATCTCTCGTGTCTGAATGTCTCTTCTTTGAAATTGGTGTATTATAAACCCTGCCTCTTCAGCTACGGCACCAACTACCCCAACTAGCGACAACAACAACAAAGATGATACTGGCACACTATGAATTGACTGCGAATTCGCTGTGATGCTTGTTCAATAGTCATGACAAAGCCGCGCTTTTGGCATCTGTCCCAATGCGAATCCTTACGGTAAGGATCAAGGCTCAAAGGTATCATAAATACCCCAGTTGGAAACCAGGATAAAACAAACTATGAACTCTTAAATGGTAATATGTGCCGTGGCTAACATAACAATGTCAATCATCAAAAAAAACAATGGGGAAAGAGATAGAAAAGCGTCTTTTTCAAGAAATAATAGCAGCGGCAGCAGCTCTGCTACTGTGTCCATCATGATTATTGCGCTAACGCTGTTAGCAGGCGGCTTTGTGATCCTCAGCCCCATTACAGCAATGACGATTACTACTGTCCTTGCACAAGAAGGAGGAGGGAATAATATGTCTACAACAGGTGGTACGACAACAACAACAACCAGTGACGACATCACTAATACTGCTACGACTAATACTACTACTACTACTACTAGACCGTCCTCATCAGTAATACACTTATCAGCACAACCAATCTGGCAAGAAAGAACAGGGAACACAGGCGTAACCCCATTTGACCAGACACACTCGATCGTAACATTCTTTGGAAATGGCACATTAACCGTCCCTGACACTGGAGAGACTATCCACGCGACTAACAACGGTACTGCGTTTATGTCTTCTGTGACAGGGAGTGGTTACGGAAGGGCGAGCTTCTTCTCCGAAGAAGACAGCGATACCACTGCGATTACATTTTATGAGATTATGAAGAGCGATCCTGGCACCTCTCAAACAAAGGGAATTACAATAGCAGTATTTGATAACAATGCAACCGGCAGCCTTCGGCCATTTAACGGTATGATAGTAGTAGGACTTCATGACGAACAGCCAAATGCTGGGGTGGGTACCAGAACATTATGGATGTGGGAAAGTGAAATTGGCAACAGTACTGGTGTCGATGCTCATCCCTCCCCTTAGGGTGCTAGCCACCATATAAGTATCTGCAAAGGCGTTAGTAGTGGTCCCCATCGATTTGGTCTGTAACAAATAAAAATTCTCAGTTACATAACTTTAAATAGCATCTTGAGACAGTATCCATTTCATGATGGGATTACTAGGTGCAATAATATTAACAACAATAATAGGAGGAGGAGCCGCTGGACATTATGATGCATCTAGAAGAAAGTTTGAAGCAATGTCTACAGCTCAAGCGCAGCAGGCACAGATAAACCAGGCTCAAAGACAAGCAGCTCAGGCAGCACAAACTCCTAGCCAGGGTAAGAAGGATCCCGTATCAAGAATTGTTGCTGTTCAAATGAATAGAGGCAGGAATTCGACTTGAATAGTAGTAAAAATGCTAGACCTATTCCCGCAAAGGAAAGGGCTATAGTTCTGCAAGGAGGAGGAGCCTTAGGCGCCTACGAAGCAGGTGCATACAAGGGGCTATACGAGTTTCTTTCAAAGAAAGATGAAAAGGAAGGAAACAAGGGAAGACCAATTTTTGACATTATTGCAGGTACATCTATAGGTGCTATGAATTCAGCAGTTCTTACAAGCTACGTTGTCGAAAATGGTACTTATGAGGGGTCTGTTGAGAGACTTATAGATTTCTGGGCCTATTTATCAAAGGAATCAAGCGCAGATACCAATCCTTGGTTTAAGCCATGGTGGGATCATTTACATAATATTGATAAGGCCATTGCAACAGGAGAAGCAGCCAGAAGATACTATTCAGCGAAGGAATTTGGCGTGACCGGAGTGCCACATGTATTTGGTCCTCCGATACCCCTACATGACAGGAGATTTTTTGATTTTTTTGGTAATATATGGTATCGCTTTAGTAATGAACCCCTGAGAAAAAGTTTAGAGAGATTTGCAAAGTTTCCTATAGCAACATCTCATGAAGAGAATCAGCCTAGACTGATATTGGTCTCAGTTGATGTTGCCGATGGCGAACCTGTAGTATTTGACAGCTATGCAAAAGAAGATGGTTCGAGGAAAACAGAATATGGAAGATACATTAGACAAGAGGATGAAAAGGAAATAGGTTTTGAACATGTCATCAGATACAATGATGGAATAACTTTAGATCACGTTATGGCATCTGGCTGCTACCCTGTCAATTTTGATTATTCCTCATTAGAGGTTGAAAGCTATTCGTCTGATCCTGACTTTAGTGGACAATACAGAAAAGAGATACGACACTTTTGGGATGGTGGAATGTTGACTAATACTCCATTAAGTCAGCTGGTCTTACTTCATAGGCAGTATTGGTATAAGATCAGAGGATTAAAAGACAAGGTTCCTACTCTTGTTGCCGCTGTAATAAATGTTCATCCTACAAGTCAAACAGAAATCCCTACCGATCATGATGGTGTACTAAGCAGAAAAGATGATATCACTTTTTCTGATCGGTCTCATAGAGAGCAAGAGATATTATTGCTGATATCTGACTACGTAGACCTGGTAAGAGATCTAATAAGGATTGCAAAAGATAATGGAGTCGAAGAGAAACTCATTACTGACCTGTTGAACAAACGAACAAAGTATCATGGCATAGGTGTTAGTCTTAGGCCTAGACTCAAAAGAGAAATTATAGAAGGGAGATTTGACATAGAGGAGATATATAGAATAGAAAGAAAAAACGATGAAAATACTATTTCAGAAAAAACATATGATTTTTCAATTGGAACGGTCACAGGGTTAATAACAAGCGGCTATGAAGATAGCATGAAGTTTATTAATAGCCTACATCTAGAAAAAAAATAGAAAGAAGAGTCTCCTCTGCTTTGATTGTATAATAATGCAGCAGATTCCCATCGATTATTGATAGTGTGGTGGTGCTGTTGTTGTGTCCGTAATTTTTTATAGGTACAAATGGTTCGAAAGGATCGAGGCAATATGCTATGACGCTTACTTTAGCCCTGATGTATTGTTGTTGTTGTTGCTCTGCAATAAGAACGAGCTCGCAGCTGAGTAATGCGATTTTAATACATAAGAGAATTGTTCTTGATATAGCTTGTAGGTTGTCTGCTATTCGTTGACTATCGAGCCTTCTTCCTTACAGCAAAAACTCCGGCAGGTAGTCAGAATCATAAGTGATGGCTAGGCTAGGTGTCTGTGATACAGCAAGGATTTCATTTTTTTAGTCTCCACTAATTCTTATAGCTTTTTCCTTCCTCTTTTCCCCATCTTTTATCATGTCTCTGCCTAGCATCTTCTCTATAGTGTCACATAGTTCATCCATCTAGCCCCTTAGCACATCTGGCTCAAGTGGCTGGTCTGTTTTGTATCGCATATCATTTGTGATTCTGTTTTTCTCCCTCCTTTGACTCCAATGATATTAAGAAAGCTATGTGCTTTAGTATTATATCATCACTTCTGACCTATTTGATCACTGCTAACTAATGCATTCTACTCTTATCTCTTCCTATTTTCTTCTTATTGTTGTTCCTTCAGTCTCTCCTCTGACTTGGCCTCCTTCTTCCCAGTCGTCGCTGCAGGTCTCGCTGCACTTGTTGAGCTGGCTGCTTCACCCTGAACT
>Ga0081538_10003684_pt1 | contig 14386 bp, 15 predicted proteins | sample TabmetS5T2R1_FD_71022 | JGI IMG/M metagenome (GOLD analysis project Ga0081538, IMG submission 71022) | Tabebuia heterophylla rhizosphere microbial communities from the University of Puerto Rico - S5T2R1 | ecosystem: Host-associated > Plants > Roots > Rhizosphere ... | reverse complement strand
CAGCCTACGGAACGTGTCGATCGAGGACAGCCGGGCGATGGCGGAGCACAAGAGCGGGGCAGAATATGCCTTGTTCGCGACCGCGGGAGCGGCCCTGGCGACCGAAGATCCCTCCGTGCTCGAGGCATACGCGGCCTTCGGTTCGTGTTTCGGCATAGCCCAACAGCTCATAAACGACGCGCAGGATATCTGGGGCCACAAGCGCGGTCGAGACCTCTCGAACGGGAAGCGCACGCTCCCGGTAGTCCACGCCCTATCCACCCTGGGCGGGGAAAGGCGCGTGCGACTGCAGGGGCTGCTCGCGGCCGCCCGCGAATCCCGAGAGCACCACGACGGGGTTCGGGAACTCCTGGCAGAGGCGGGATCCCTGCGCTATACGGCCCTGATCGTGTGGCTCTATCAGCAGCAAGCACGGAGCCATCTGGCTAGCGCCTCTCCCCGCGAACCTGCCGCGCGGGAACTCTACAAGCTGCTAGACCAAGCATCCATCCTGCCCCGGCACCGGGAAGCGCAACCTCCGGACTAGCCCGCGGCACAGTTCTCCCCCGCGTTCTTCGACGGCCGTCCACTCTCCGTGCCTTCTACCTGTAGGGACGAGTTTCGAACCCGTCCCCACGCGCGAACCGTCTTACGCGAAGGCGGCGACCCCCGCCTCGGCAACCTCCTGGTCCTGGTCTACTGTTCCGCCGCTCACGCCTATCGCTCCTGCTACCTCCTCCCCGCGCATAAGCGGTATCCCTCCTGCGAAGTTGACGACCCGTCCGAAGTTGGTCGTCTCCAGACCGTAGAGCGGCTGCCCGGGCTGGGTCATCTCGGCCAGGTCCTGGGTTGGCATCACGAAAGAGGCCGAGGTGAAAGCCTTGTTTATGGCGATGTCTATGGAGCCCAGCCAGGCGTCTTCCATACGCCCGAACGCTTTGAGGTCCCTGCCGTTGTCTACGACGGCAACGTTCATGGGCTGGCCGATCTCCTCGGCTTTCTGCATGGCGGCCTCGATCACGTTCTGGGCTTCCTCCAGCAAGATCGAGGTCCTGTCTCCCGATTGCACGTTCGTCCCTCCTTACCGCTGTTCCACAAGTCAGATGCCGCCACATATCTAACGCAGCACTCAAATTCTGATACCCGACTCACCTCTCGCATAAACAGCGGCGGGATGCCTGGTACTCATCGAGAGCACAGGAGGGCCGGAAGAAACGTCGCCTCGTTGGTCTTGCTTCCTACTCACCCCAGGTCTTGCCAAGGACACGGATCCAGTTGTCGTGGGCGAGCTTTCGGAGCGCTTGCTCGTCATAACCACGCTCCTTGAGCGCCGACATGAGCTTCGGGAGGCCCGACACATCACCCAATTCCTGGGATATCAGAACCCCATCGAAGTCGGAGCCGAAGCCGACCCTGTCGATCCCGACGCGCTCTACCAGATAGTCGATCTGTCGTACCATCACCTCTAGCGGAGTGCTTGCATCCCGGGCTGCGTCCTCCCGCAGGAAGTTGACCGCGAAGTTGAGGCCGATCATTCCGTCGGAGGCGGCTATGGCGTCGAGCTGCGGGTCCGTGAGGTTTCGGCTGGAGGGGCAGAGGGCGTAAGCGTTGGAGTGGCTCGCAACGAGTGGGGCATCCGTGAGAGCTGCAACATCCCAGAACCCTCGCTCGTTCAGGTGAGACACATCGATCATGATGCGAAGATCGTTGCAGGCGCGAACCAACTCCCTGCCGGCATCGGTCAGCCCCGGCCCCGTATCCGGCGAGCGCCGAAAGTGCACCGCGACACCCTCGGCGAAGGCGTTCGGCCGACCCCAGACAAGACCTAGCGAACGCAGCCCCGCCCGGTAGAGTACGTGCAGCGTATCGAGGTCGGTATCGATAGCATCTGCGCCCTCCCAGTGGAGCACAGCCGCCATCACATCGTCGTCCAGGCACTGCTGTAGTTCGGCGACGGTGCCGACGATCCGGACCTTCCCGTCCGAGCGATCCTCGATCCTGAACAGCATGGCGGTAGCTGCCATCGAGTAGCGTAGCGCGTACGCCCCATCGAGTGCGGGTGGAAGCGCACTCGGAACGCGCCCGGGCGCAGCTTCAGATGACTGCCCTTTGGGTGAGGGAATCCACACGGCGAAGAAGCCTCCCCCGAAGCCGCCTTCCCGTGCCCGGGGCAGGTCCAGGTGGCCCTCCTCACCGCGCTCGAAGAATGCGTCGGGTCCGCCGCCGTCCGTCCCACCGAGTCTCAAAAGCACATCGTTGTGACCGTCGAACACGACCGGAAACACATCCCGACCCATACGAGCGTCTCCCTTCTCGATGACACCCTCTTATGCGATAGTTAAGAGGGTTTTCCCAGTTAGAGTGGACACGTCTACCCTGCGCGTCACTGATTTTTCCATTCTATCCTCCCCGAGTACGTCGAGCGCATGTAGCCTGGAGCGCGGCGCGTCTAGCCCGCTACCCGATGCGGGCCACACGCGTGTAGAATCGAGTGCTAGTTGGCGAATCGCGTCTACGCAACGGACAGGAGGGAAATGGAGATCAAGGCGGCGGTAGCACACGAGGCCAATAAGCCCCTACAGATAGAGACGGTGGAGTTGGAGGGGCCGAAAGCCGGAGAGGTACTCGTCGAGATCAAGGCAACCGGCGTGTGCCACACCGACGAGTTCACGCTCTCGGGAGCCGATCCCGAAGGCCTGTTCCCGGCGGTGCTTGGTCACGAGGGCGCCGGGGTGGTCGTCGCGGTAGGGCCGGACGTGCGCGATCTAGAGGAAGGCGACCACGTCATCCCGCTCTACACGCCGGAGTGCCGGGAGTGCAAGTCCTGCCTGTCTCGGAAGACCAACCTCTGCACGGCGATACGCTCCACCCAGGGCCAGGGCGTGATGCCCGACGGGACGAGCAGGATCTCCCTGAACGGCGAAAAGCTCTACCACTACATGGGCACCTCGACCTTCGCCACCCACACCGTGCTGCCCGAGATCGCGGTGGCCAAGATAAGAGAGGACGCGCCCTTCGACAAGGTCTGCTACATAGGATGCGGCGTGACTACCGGTATCGGGGCGGTGGTGAACACTGCGAAGGTAGAACCCGGATCCAACGTCGTTATCTTCGGGCTCGGCGGGATCGGGCTCAACGTCATCCAGGGCTGCCGCATGGTCGGGGCTGACAAGATAGTCGGCGTGGATATCAACCCGGACAAGAAGCCCCTCGCCGAGAAGTTCGGCATGACGCACTTCGTCAACCCGAACGAGGTCGAGGAGGATCTCGTACCGTATCTCGTGGACCTCACAGGAGGAGGTGCTGACTACTCCTTCGAGTGCATCGGCAACGTGAACGTCATGCGGCAAGCGCTGGAGTGCGCCCACAGGGGCTGGGGTGAGTCCATCATCATCGGCGTCGCGGGCTCGGGGCAGGAGATCTCCACCAGGCCATTCCAGCTCGTTACCGGCAGGGTGTGGCGCGGCAGCGCCTTCGGCGGGGCCAGGGGTCGCACCGACGTGCCGAAGATCGTGGACTGGTACATGGACGGCAAGATCGAGATAGACCCCCTCATCACCCACACCATGCCCCTGGAGAGGATAAACGACGCCTTCGACCTCATGCATGAGGGCAAGTCCATCCGAAGCGTCGTAACGTTCTAGCGAGAGGAGAGCATGGCGAAGTCGAGAGCAAAGACCACCGCCGCGAACCGTTGCTTCGGCGGGGTCGTGAGCTTCCACGAGCATCCCTCGCAGGCGACCGGGGGCCTGATGCGCTTCTCGGTGTACGTCCCGCCGCAAGCCGAGGGTGGACCGGTGCCTGTGCTGTATTACCTTGCCGGGCTCACATGCACCGAGGAGACGTTTCAGATAAAGGCAGGAGCCCAGCGCTACGCCGCCGAGCACGGCGTGATGCTAGTCTCCCCCGACACCAGCCCCCGCGACGCTGGGATACCCGGCGAGGAGGACGACTACGACTTCGGCACCGGTGCGGGCTTCTACCTCGACGCCGAGCTCGAGCCGTACTCGGCACGCTACAGGATGTACTCCTACGTCACCGCGGAGCTACCCGAGCTATTGCGAGATACCTTCCCGGGCCAGGCGGACACCGAGAGGCAGGGCGTCTTCGGGCACTCCATGGGCGGTCACGGCGCGCTGGTGCTCGCGCTCAGGAATCCCGGGCTTTACCGTTCCGTCTCCGCGTTCGCTCCCGTCTGCGCCCCTGTCCTGGCGCCGTGGGGCGAGAAGGCATTCTCTAACTATCTCGGAGAAGACCGCGAGACGTGGCGTGCCTACGACGCTAGCGAGCTGGTCCGCGAGCGTCCGTTCGCGGACGGGCGGGAGATACTCGTGGACCAGGGCACCGAGGATGAGTTCCTCGACGAACAACTGTATCCGCACGTCTTGGAGGAGGCCTGCGACGCTTCGGGGCAGCGGCTGACGCTCAGGCGCCATGAGGGCTACGACCACAGCTACTACTTCATCTCCACGTTTATGGGGGATCACATCCTCCATCACGCGCGAGCCCTGGGCGCGGCCTGACAAGAGGCGCCATACGCTTACCCGAACGAGGTGCCGGGTTTGATCCACCGGCACCGCGAAGGAGTGCTCGGAGCCATTGTGCCCGGCGCCTCGAAGCCGTGCCTTCCCCACGGCTATGACCACCGCCGGGGAGGCCACAATCGTTTTCGGCTCTTTACCTCCGCTCTATCGTGCAACCGATCGGTCGCGTCTGGGCGAGTGGGGGGATCGATAACCCCTCTGATGTGCTAGAACGATCCGGACAACACAACAGCCGATAGGAGAGACATGGCGAAGATCCACAAGGTAACCTTTCGGCGCAAGGGCTTAACCATAGAGTGCGCCGAGGACGAGTACATCCTGGAGGCGGCCGAGAACGCCGGGATGCGCCTCCCCTACGATTGTCGCAGCGGCACCTGTACGACCTGTATCAAGAAGTGCCTCGAAGGTGAGATGGACCAGGACCTCGCTTTTGCACTGGACGACCTCGATCTGGAGCAAGGCTGGCGCCTCATCTGCATCGGCAGCCCGCTCTCAGACGTGGTGCTGGATGCCTGATCTTTGTGCCGTTGCAGGAGGTCCACCCTCCTGCAACCCGCGCTCTCAGCCCTCAGCGATCAGCTCTTGGCCTTTTGTTCTTGCTGAATGCGGACGGCTGAAAGCTGATGGCTCGTCGTGCATGGTGGTTCGACAGGTCCCTCCTTCGACTAGATGCCTTGGTGTAAGAAGGGGTAGTATCTGGAAGGTAGATCAGGAAGGGAGATAGCCGTGGACGATCTCAACGCCATAGCCGCCAAAGGCGCGCAAGAGATAGCAAAGGCTCAACGACGGAACTATGGGCCACGTATAGAGAAACTGGTGCAGATGGGCGCAACCCGCGAACTTGCCGAGTACCTCGTCGGCCTCGAAATAAGGATCGCCCAACTCGAACAAGGGCCGACCACGTACCGGTAATGTCCCGCGTTACGAGGGCCCGTTCGCGGGATCGAGTATCCACTCCCATCGCGGTCGAGGAAAGTGTCGGCGGCTCTTACGGTGTAGGACGAAGCGCCGGAGAGTACTGTTGACGGGGTTCTCGACCATCGCCGATGCGATAGACTGCACTTGCCGGCTCTTTCTGACATCGCTCAGGGAGGCCCCGGCAGAGTGTAGTTGTGCCCACATAGTAGGATACTGAGGATGAACTGCATTGATCTTCGGGCCTCACTAACACATCAGCGAAGATTTGGATAAGGACAAGGTGGATACCGCCAGGAGCAGCGACCGGTCCCGGACCAGCGCGACGCCGATGGTGGACGAGTACAGCCGCGACCTGACGCGGATGGCGAAAGAAGGGAAACTCGACCCTGTCATCGGGCGGGCCGAAGAAGTCGAGACCATCATCGAGATCCTCTCCAGGCGAACCAAGAACAACCCCGTGCTCATAGGGGATCCCGGCGTCGGCAAGACGGCAATAGTCGAGGGGCTTGCCCAGTGGATCGTCGACGAAGAGGTTCCGGATCCGCTCGCCGATAAGCGCATCCTCGCCCTGGACCTGTCGGGAATGGTAGCTGGGACGCAGTATCGCGGGGAGTTCGAGGAGCGCCTCAAGAAGGTCCTTCATGAGGTCAGGGAGAACCCGGATGACCAGATAATCTTCCTCGATGAGCTGCATACCGTGGTTGGAGCCGGCGCGGTAGAGGGCTCCATGGATGCCTCCAACATGCTCAAGCCCGCCCTGGCATACGGGGAGATACGTCTCGTTGGCGCAACCACGGTAGACGAATACCGCAAGAACCTGGAGAAAGACTCGGCGCTGGAACGCCGCTTGCAGCCGGTCCTCATCGGCGCGCCCTCCGTTGACGAGACCATCGAGATCCTGCGCGGCCTCAGGGACCGCTACGAGGCGCACCACTGCGTCAAGATCACCGAAGAGGCAATCGTCGCCGCTGTCGAGCTCTCCGACCGCTACGTTACCGACCGCTTCCTCCCGGATAAGGCTATCGACCTCATGGACCAGGCTTCGGCGAGGGTGCGCCTGCGCACGAAGTCAAGGCCCCGGGACCCGAAAGCTCTGGACGAGGAGCTTAGGAATCTTCGAGAGGAGAAGGATCATGCAGCCGAGGACTCGGGGAAGACGCGGGAACACGAGGAGAAAGAGGTCGGCCCGCGCGGGCCGATAGAGGAATCCGGCGGCGATCTACGTCCGACGGTGGCGGAGGTGACGGCAGAGGACATCGCCGGGGTCGTCTCTCGGGCCACCGGCATCCCGGTGAGCCAGCTCACCCAGGAGGAGCGTGAGCGCCTGCTGCGCCTGGAAGGCCAGATCCACGAGCGCATCGTCGGCCAGGAAGAGGCCGTCGAGGCGGTGGCCGAAGCCATAAGGCGCGCACGCGCGGGGCTCTCCGACCCCAACAGGCCCATAGGCAGCTTCCTGTTCCTCGGTCCTACCGGCGTCGGCAAGACCGAGCTTGCGCGCGCGCTCGCCGACGCCCTCTTCGGGGACGAGGCGGCGACGGTCAGGATAGACATGTCGGAGTTTCAGGAGAAGCACACGGTTAGCCGGCTCATCGGCGCGCCTCCTGGATACGTCGGCCACGAGGAGGCCGGGCAGCTGACGGAGGCCGTAAGACGCCGCCCGTATTCGGTGCTGCTGCTCGACGAGATCGAGAAGGCGCACCAGGACGTGTTCAACGTCCTGCTCCAGATCCTGGACGACGGACGACTCACGGACTCCCAGGGTAGAACCGTAGACTTCAAGAACGCGGTGGTCATCATGACGAGCAACTTCGGGGCGGAGCGCATCAGGGCACACGCCAGGCGAAACGAGTCGTTCGAGGTGCTCAAGGAGGACATGAACCAGCTACTCAGGAACACCCTGCGGCCCGAGTTCGTGAACCGCATAGACGAGGTGATCCTGTTCCGCTCCCTGGGAAAGGACCAGATAGCGGAGATTTCGCGCCTCCTCCTCGACCACACTTCGAGACGCGTGAGAGCCCAGGGCGTCGAGATCGAGTTCACCGACGCCGCCGTGGCACTTATCGCCGAGGAGGGCTTCGACCCCGAGTTCGGAGCCCGTCCCCTGCGGCGAACCATCCAGCGCCGGGTGGATAACGTGCTCTCGCGCATGGTCCTCGAAGGTTCGCTCGAGCGAGGCGACAGGCTGGTTGTCGGCGCCAGGGAAGGCAAGCTTGGCTTCGAGATAACCCGCGGAGCGACCGGCGAGGAGGGAAAGAAGGAGTAGCTTCCAAACTGGATTGACCTTGCAACCATGGAGTGATCCGTAGTAGAGATCACGGATTGACCCCCGACACGATCATATGATACCTTGCGAAGGCTTGGGGAAGCGACGGGAAGGGAGTCAAGCCTGTAGCGACTATGAGAACAGGGGATTGACCCCACACACATCCATGGAATTTTCCGACCAGTTGGGGAAACTGGGAAAGGAGGCAGGCTGGTGGCAAGGGCTAGAGAGAAGCTGCTATCCCAGGTGGTGAGCGAGCTTGGGCTAGACAAGCAAAACAAGGCGACGATAGGTCGACTGCTCAACCACGGGGGCATCGCGCACGCTGAGGAGGGGGCCGACGGACGCATGAGCATCCAGGTCCGGATCCCCGAAGACGAGCTGACCTATTCGCCCTCGATCACCGTCATGCCCCATGCGGGCGAGCTCGAGATCGAGTTCTTCAACGATGACACGAACACTCACTGCGCGCAGGTGCCAAGCAACGGCGACTATCAATGGATATGGCTGCCGAACGGGTCACGAGGAAAGGTCAACGTCACCCTCGACGGCCCTGGCTACTATTGGTACAACTCCAACATAGGCAACGACGAAGGCCGGGGCCTGATGGGGGCGATCGTAGTGTTGGGGGACGTTCCGGAAGAGGCTAAACTCGACCGCCCGCCGCAACCACGGCCGTAGCCACGACCGGAGGGAAAGGAGAATAGGTTGACGCAAGAATACATAGACGCACCGCCGCCCGTCGCTCTAGGCAATCTGAGCGCCGTGCCTGGGGATGCGCCGCCGGTGGCGAAGGACGTCACGTACGAGCGCATCCTGGAGGCCCGCGAAGGGGAACCGCATAACTGGATCACCTACTACGGTGCCTACGACGGGAAGCGGTACAGTCTGCTGGACCAGATCAACAAAGACAACGTCAAGCGCCTCACTCCTGCGTTTGTGTTCCAGTCCGGCAGCCAGGGCCTTCACGCGGGTCCGTCGACGTACGCGTTCGAGGCCGCCCCGCTCGTCGTGGACGGCGTCATGTTCGTCTCGGGCTGGGATGGCTTTCTCTGGTGCCTCGACGCCACGACGGGGCAGACGCTTTGGCAATACAAGCATGCGATCCCGTTCGATGTCTCGCTGTGTTGCGGCAACGTGAACCGCGGGGTCGCCGTGGCGAACGGGAAGGTCTTCCTCGCCACCCTGAACGCCCACGTGGTCGCGCTCGACGCCCAAAGCGGCGAGAAGCTCTGGGACACCGTGCATGGTGACGTGCGGGCCGGTGAGAGCGCCACGGTCGCTCCCCTCGTCGTGAAGGACAAGGTCATCGTGGGGAGTTCCGGCGGGGAGTTCGGGACGCGCGGCCACCTCGACGCCTACGACATGGAGACCGGAGAGCGCGTCTGGCGCTGCTACATGATCCCCAAACCCGGCGAGCCCGGTTCGGAGACCTGGCCGGACGACGGTGAAGCCTGGCAGCGGGGCGGCGGAAACTGCTGGGTCACGGGCACCTACGACCCGGAGCTGAACCTCATGTACTGGGGGACCGGCAACCCGGCGCCCGACTTCGACGGGGAAGTCCGCCCGGGCGACAACCTCTACACCGACAGCGTCGTCGCGGTGAACCCCGACACCGGCGAAAAGGTGTGGCACTATCAGTACACCCCGCACGACCTGTGGGACTACGACTCCAACATGGAGAACATCCTCTTCGAGAAGGACGGGCGCAAGCTGCTCGGGCACTTCGACAAGAACGGGTACTTCTTCATCCTCGATCGCACGAACGGCGAGCTGGTCAGCGTGACGCCCTTCGTGGACCGCATCAACTGGGGCGAGATCGACGCCGAAGGCAACGTAACGCCCAGCATTTACCCCGAGAACGAGGCGGAAGAGGTCCACTTCTACCCGGGACCGGCCGGGGGCAAGGAATGGACGCACGCGTGCTACAACCCACAGACCGAGCTCTTCTACTGCCCGGTGCAGGATACCGGTTCGACGATCGCGCGGCGGCGCAGGGAGTTCAAGGAGGGCATGCCTTACTGGGGAGCCCACGTCATCGTGGACTCCGAGGACATGAAGGGGTCAGTGAGCGCCTTCAATACCTCCGGCGAGGAAGCCTGGCGGTGGGAGACCGAACTTCCGATGTGTTCGTCGGTGCTCACCACGGCCGGCGACCTCGTGTTCGCCGGCGAACCCACGGGGTGGTTCAACGCGCTCGATGCGAACACCGGGGAACATTTGTGGAGGTTCCAGTGTGGAAGCGGCCACCACAGCAGCCCAACGACCTACAGCGTCGACGGAAGGCAGTACATTGCCGTGCCGGTCGGCTGGGGCGCTTGGGTCGAAGGGTTCCTACCCGGGATGATGGGCGGTCCCCACGGATCCGCTATCTTCGTCTTCGCGCTGCCGGAAGAATAAGCACGGATCAGTAGTACGCTGGGTGGCGTGCGCCACCCAGCGTACAGGACGGGACAAGATGAGCCTACGCAATAGAGTCCAAAAGGAAGGAGGTAAGAAGCTATGGAACTCGAAAAGTGGGAGACCCCCGAGTTCGAGGAGATCGGGACCAGTGCTGAGGTGACTGCGTACGCCGGTATCTGGCCGGATTCGGAATAGTGCATATACGGCGCCGGGCTGAAGGGTCCGGCGCCTTCTTCGTGTCCGCCTGTTCCCACCTTGGCGTGGGGAGTTCCCGGCCAGGGGAACGATCGAGGTAGAAGGGGGATGAGTGTGTGGGTGCGTGTGCTCGGAGCGGCAGCGGGAGGAGGTTTTCCTCAGTGGAACTGCGGCTGCCCTCAGTGTCGGGCCGTGCGCGAAGGCTCGCGGCCCTGCCGTTCGCGCACCCAGTCGTCGGTCGCGGTGAGCGCCGACTACCAGCGATGGTTCCTGCTCAACGCTTCACCCGACATTCGGGCTCAGATCGAGTCTTTCCCACCCCTGCACCCCAACGGTGTCAGAGATTCTCCGCTGCAGGCCGTGCTGCTGACCGACGGGGAGCTGGATCACACTCTAGGCCTGCTACTGCTGCGAGAGGCTGGTGACCTCGAGGTGCACGCCACCGCGGCGGTGCGCGAGACACTCTGCAAAGGCACATCACTGCTCCGGACGCTCGGCGCCTACTCCCGCGTCGAGTGGCGGAAGGTCGTTACGGGGATTGAGGTATCGCTGGCGGATGGTTTGACCTACCGGGCTTTCCAGGTTCCCACGAATAAGCGGGCGCGTTTCGGGACGGGGGAAGAGACCGTGGTCGGGTACCGAATCACAGACGGACCGACCGGTCGGGCCCTTGTGTACCTGCCCGGAGCACAGGAGTTGGCGGCATCGGTGCTTGCTCACCTGGAAGACTGTGCATGCCTGCTCTTTGACGGGACCTGCTGGCAGGACGACGAACTGATCCGGCTCGGCATCGCCCCCAAGACGTCCCGCGATATGGGACACCTGCCGATAAGCGGTGCCGATGGTAGCCTGAAACAGTTGGCCTCGCTCCCCATCGAGCGCAAGATATACATCCACATCAACAATACCAACCCCGTCTTGCTCGAAGACGCGCCCGAGCGGCGCATCGTAGAGGAGCACGGCCTGGAAGTGGCAGCGGACGGGCTAGAGATGGAGATTTGAAGTTGGTGGTATCCGACACCGAGGGCTTCATCAGAGCCCTGCGCGCCCAGTCGCAGCGCTACCACAGCCGGCACCCGTTCCACGCGAGGATGAACGAGGGGCACCTGGGCCGCCGGCAGATCCAGGGCTGGGTGGCCAACCGCTTCTACTACCAGGAGAACATCCCGCGTAAGGATGCCGCTATCCTCGCCAGCTGCCCCGACCGCGAGGTACGCCGGCGTTGGATCCGGCGCATCCACGACCACGACGGAACGGCGGAGGGGGAGGGGGGCATCGAAGCCTGGCTGCGCCTGGGCGAGGCCGCGGGATTGACACCCGAGGAGATGTGGGACGAGCGGCACGTCGTGCCGGGGGTGCGGTTCGCCGTCGATGCCTACGTCACCTTCGCCCGCACCCGCCCGTGGGTCGAGGCGGTGGCCTCCTCGCTGACCGAGCTGTTCGCGCCGGACCTGATGGCAGAGCGCCTGGCCGCGTTCGAGCGCTTCTACACCTGGATCGACCCGGCCGGTCTGGCCTATTTCCGCGCCCGCCTTACACAGGCCCCGCGCGACTCGGAGCACGCCCTGGAGGTGGTGATGGAACACTGCCGGACGCCAGAGGAGCAGGCCCGGGCCGTGGCGGCGCTATCCTTCAAGTCCGACGTGCTGTGGAGCATGCTGGACGCTATCGAGAGGGCCTACCCGGATTGATAGCGCCCACCGGACCATCGTATACTGGAGATCGGGGTTGCCAATAAGCATCAGATCGTATCGAGCCGGTTATCGAGCGTGCGCCGTAACTGGCGGACGCGAGGGCACTGTGGCGCAGGAGGTAACATGAGCATCGCAGTATCATCTACGAATCGGCCACATCTGGCGCGACAGGCCAGGATGGAATGGGATCCCGCGCGGGAACAGCACGTGCTGCTGGCGCCGGAGGGAGTGCTGGTCCTGAATCAGACAGGCGCAACCATCCTGGAATTGTGCGACGGGGAGCGGACGGTCGTCGGGATCATAGAAGAGTTGCGTGGAAAGTACGACAGCGTAGACGGCGACGAGGTGCGGAACTTCCTCGCCCGACTCGTCGCCAAGCGCTTGATGGAGCTTGGCGATGAATAGACCCTTCGGGATGCTGGCCGAGCTCACCTACGCCTGTCCGCTCCACTGCCCGTACTGCTCCAACCCGCTCAACCTCACGGACTACCGCGAGGAGCTGAGTACGGCGGAGTGGCAGCGGGTGCTGGCCGAAGCGCGGGAGCTCGGCGTCTTGCAACTCCACCTCTCGGGCGGTGAGCCGCTACAGCGCCGCGACCTTGTCGAGCTTGTGTCCAGCGCCCGGGATCTCGGTCTGTATACCAACCTCATTACGAGCGCCCTGGGACTCTCGCCCCGGCGGGCACAGCAGCTAAAGACCGCCGGCCTCGACCACGTGCAGATCAGCATCCAGGCCGACGAGCCGGCCCTCTCTGACCGCATAGCCGGCACCCCTTCCTACGGACGCAAGATCGAGGCAGCCCGTATGGTCAAAGAGCTGGACTGGCCGCTCACTTTGAACGTGGTCCTCCACCGCCACAACATCGATAGGATCGGCCGAATCCTGGATCTGGCCGAGGAGTTGGGAGCCGACCGGATCGAACTAGCCAATACTCAGTACTACGGATGGGCCTGGCACAACCGCGGGGCCTTACTGCCTAGCAGGGCCCAGCTCGAAGGGGCCGAGGCGGAAGTACGCGCCGCACGCCAGCGCCTGCAAGGGAAGATGCAGATAATCTACGTCATCCCCGACTACTACAGCAAGTACCCCAAACCCTGTATGGGTGGCTGGGGCCAGCAGCAGCTAACGGTGACACCCAACGGGCGTGTCCTACCCTGCCCCGCGGCGCACACCCTCGATCTGCCCCGGGCAAACGTGCGCGAGCGCTCGCTGGCATGGATCTGGGAGGAGTCGCCCGTCTTCCAACGCTTCCGGGGAACGGAGTGGATGCCGGAGCCTTGCCGGAGTTGTGATCGTCGCGAGGTCGATTTCGGCGGTTGCCGCTGCCAGGCGTTTCAGCTCACGGGCGATGCCGCGCGCACCGATCCGGTCTGCCACCTCTCACCCGACCACCCTGTCGTGGCCGAGGCGGTACGGGCTGCCAACGAAGGCGCGGAGCCAGACCAAACAGACCTCATTCCCCGGGCCTTTACGGTTCGCCGAACCTAGATTATGGATGCCGTAATCTCGCTTATCATCCTCGGTACCGTCCTCAGCCTGGACAATTTCCGGTTGGCGATCGCGCTCGGAGCTTTCAAGCTCAGCTGGCGACGCGCACTCCGGATCGCTGTGGTGTTCGGGTTATGGGATGGCATCTCGCCCCTGGTGGGCCTGCTGATCGGGCGCTACTTCGGGCAGGAGATCGGTCCGGCTGCGGAAATCGTGGGACCGATCGTGCTGCTCGTTTACGGCCTATACCTGGTCGTTCGGAGTCTCCAGACCGAAGCACCGGAGGATCTGGATGAGCGTATGGCTCTCTTCGGTATCCCTCTGTCCTTGAGCCTGGACAACCTGCTTGCGGGCGCCGGCTTGGGGATGCTCGGCTTTCCCCCCGTTGTCACGGCAGCGGTCTTCGGCACCATAACGGCCCTTATGACGTTTGTCGGCCTGCAACTCGGGGGAGTAGTCGCCCGCTTCGTACCCGTCCGCTCCGACCTCCTCAGTGGCGCGGGTCTCTCGATCATGGCGGTCGTCCTGGTACTGGGTTATTGAGGACCTGCCGGAAAGCGTGGGCTCACAGCATGTTCCTGAGGCCCCATCCGCATGTAGCCCCGCTTGACCAACTCTCGCTCCGACTGGCATCACATCGAGTAGATCACAGCAGCAGCGCTGTAAGGGAAGGATTTCGCGCTGCGCAACGTCAGTGCTCTGCGTTCGACCACATCGGAGATCATTGACCCGCCTCGACCGACGATCGCAGGGTCGACCTTGAGCCAGTACTCGTCGACGAGATTTCCGGCGACGAGCGAGCGAACGGTGTGCACGCCCCGAACGTCACCAAGTTTCCACCGCAGGACGCCTTCAGGTGGCGAACGGGGAGACTCATTCCTCGGTTGTATCGCGCTAGCCG
>Ga0081538_10003683_pt1 | contig 14387 bp, 16 predicted proteins | sample TabmetS5T2R1_FD_71022 | JGI IMG/M metagenome (GOLD analysis project Ga0081538, IMG submission 71022) | Tabebuia heterophylla rhizosphere microbial communities from the University of Puerto Rico - S5T2R1 | ecosystem: Host-associated > Plants > Roots > Rhizosphere ... | reverse complement strand
GGCCGCCTGGGCGACGTAGGCCGCGACGTCCTCGGCGTCGTCGCCGGTGACGATGTCCGCGGGCATCAGCGGCAGCTCCTCGCCGGTCTGCGGGTCGTGCGACGGCATGCGCGCGGGGCTGGCGATCTGCGCCTTCACCATGCCCTCGAAGGTGCTCTCTCCGAAGCCGTCCTGGCGGGCGCGCTGGAACGCCTCGTCGAGGTTCGGTCCGGTGGTGCCGCGGGTGCCGGCGCGGTTGAGGACGTGGCAGGCGCCGCACTGCTGGGCGAACAGCTCCTTGCCGTTCACGACGTCCGTCCCGGAGTCCGCGAGATTGCAGCCGCCGAGCGCCGCGCCGGTCGCGACGATCGCGCCAACCAACAGCACCTTGCGGACCCCCTCGGTCATCGGCGCGGAACTCTATCCATTGGCGAGGCGAGATCGCCGCGCGGGCGCCGGCGCCCGGCGAGGCGGGGCGGGCGGCGCCAGTTAGGACGTTCTCGGTGCGGGCGACGGCGACCGTCGACAGCAGCGCGATCCCGAGCGCGCTGCCGATGTTGAAGGAAGAGTCGACGAGGCCTGCGGCAAGGCCGGACTCCTCCTCGGCGATACCTGACAGCCCGGCGATCTGGGCGGCCACGAAGGTGGCCCCAAGCCCCGCCCCGAAGAGCAGCAGGCCAAGGAAGATGTCGCCGAAGTAGCTGCCCTCGACCGAGATCTGCGCCAGCATGAGGCAGGCGGCTCCAACGAGGAGCATGCCGGTGAGTGCGACCGGCCTTAGCCCGATCCGGGCGACGAGGGCCTGGCCGCTGACCGCGCCGACGACCGACATCACCGTCAGGGCTGCGACCCCGAGGCCGAACCGGACGGTCGAGTAGCCGAGCACCTCCTGTGCGTAGAGGGTGACGATGATCAGCATCCCGTCGAGGGCCGCACCCGCGGTGAGCAGGACGAGGTTGCCGCCGACCAGCGTGCGCGAACGGAAGATGCGCAACGGAACGAGCGGCGCCGCCGAGCGCGCCTCGATGCCGACGAACGCGGCCCCCAAGGCGAGGGCGGCAGCGAGCGAGCCGAGCGTCTGCCAGCTGGCCCAGCCCGCTTCCGGCGCCGCGGAGACGGCGTAGACGAGCAGTACGAGCGCCGCAGTGATCGTCACTGCGCCGGCGAGGTCATAGACCCGGCGACGGACGCGCGCCCTGCTCTCCGGCAGGAGTGCCGGGCAGAGCGCGAGCACGCCGAGGCCGACGGGGACGTTGATGAAGAAGATCCACTCCCACCCGAGGCCTTCGGTGATCGGGCCGCCGATGAGTAGGCCGGCTGTCGCGGCGACCCCGCCGATCCCTCCCCAGATGCCGAGTGCCTTGTTCCGTTCGGGTCCTTCGTCGAAGACGGCCATCAAGAGCGAGAGCGCCGTCGGCGCCATGATCGCCGCCGCAATCCCCTGGAGCACGCGGGCGGCGACCAAGACCTGAGCAGACCAGGCGAGCCCGCACAGGAGCGACGATCCCGCAAAGAGCGCGACGCCGATCATGAACATGCGGCGGCGTCCGAGCAGGTCGGCGGACCGACCGCCGAGTAGCAGAAGGCCGCCGAAGGTGAGCAGGTACGCGCTCATCACCCATTGCAGGCCGGCGGTCGAGAAGCCGAGAGCCTCGTCGATGCTCGGCAGGGCGACGTAGACGATCGTCCCGTCGAGGATCACCATGAAGAAGGCCGTGCCGAGCAACGCCAGGGCCAGCCAGCGACGCGAGTCAGGCGGATCAGGCATGTCCTCTCAAGCTACGCGAGGGCGTTCGCCTCGCAGTTAGCGCGAGGCGATGAAGCGCTCGATGAGCGACCGCGGACCGGGCTCTGACGCCAGCCTCACACCGTGGCTGGAGCTCTGCACGATCTCCAGCGTCTTGGCGTTCGTGCCGGTTGCGGCGTAGAGCGTGCGCGACTCGTCTGCGAAGCCGTCGTCCTCGTCGCCGGCGAGATAGAGGACCGGCACCGTCAGCTTGCGGACGGCGGGGACGCCGTTCATGTCGCCGTAGAAGCTGGGCGCCGAGACCGCGACGACGCCGTCGACCGCCGGGCGCGCGTTGGCGGCCGCGACCAACACGGACGTGCCGCCCATCGACGCCCCCACCAGCACCACCTTCCTCGCCCCGAGCGAGCGGCTGAGCTTCGCCGCGGCGATGACGTCCGCGGGGAAGCGCGACTTCGTGCTTCGCTGCGAGGCGCCGTAGCCGCGGAAGTCGAAGACGATCGTCAGGTAGCCGAGCCGCGCAAGCCGACGCGCGTACTGGATCCAGTCGCAAGCCCCGCCGCGACGCTCGTGGGCAAAGACGACGGCAGTCGTCCCCCGGCCGAAGCGGTGGCCGGCGAGGCGGGTGCGATCAGCGGCGCGAAAGCGAATCTCGCCGGCCTTCGCGCAGTAGTGGGCGTTCGCGTCCCGAGGCGCGGGCCCGGTCCCGAGAAGGACGGCGATCAGCGAGATGAGTGCGGCGATGGAAAGCGTCCGGCGCACATGCGACACTTCATCATGTCAACGTTGTCCTGTCAAATCTGACATGTCACTGAGGATGGGCCTGGTCGGGTTGCTCGCACGCGAGGGCCCGAAGACCGGGTACGAGCTGACGAAGGCATTCGATCGCTCGGTGAACTTCGTCTGGCACGCCGTTCATGGCCAGATCTACCCAGAGCTCGCGCGGCTCCTCGAGGCCGGATTCATTCGCCAGACGGGGAGCGGGCCGCGTGGCGCCAAGAGATACGAAGCTACAGAGGAGGGAATCGCCGAGCTGCGCCGCTGGATCACCGAGGTCGAGCCGAATTACGGCACGCGAAACGAGTCGCTACTCCGGGCGTTCTTCGTCTATCTCGTCGACCCCGTCGAGGCAGCGGAGTTCTTTCTGCGCGAGGCCGAGGCGTACCGGCAACGCCTGGCCGTGCTCGAGCGCTTCGCCGAGGAGGAGCCGAAGACACCGTCCGAGCGCGCGAGCGCACTGACCGTTGACGCCGGAATCCACGTCCTCAAGGCGAGAATCGAGTGGGCCGAACGCTCCGCGGCGGAAGTGAGTGGATGGTGAGTGCTTCCTGGAACCGGTGGGCGACAAACTCCGAAGATGCGCCCCGTCGGGTCAGTCAGCCAGCAGTGATCCCGCATTAGCGGGCCGCATCTTCGATGCGCCCGTTCACCATGCCCTAGGCTCGCCTCGTGCCGCGCCGTTCGCCAACCCGAGCTGCGCCTCGTCGACGGCGCTGATCCTAAGCAGGAGCTCGAACTCGTCGCGCAGGTGGGTGCGCATCAGCTCCCGTCTGTCGGTGCCGATCTGCGCGGCCAGGATCCCCGACCCGACCTAAGCTGCACGAATGGCAGGCACGGCCCCCGGCGACACGGAGCTTGCTCGTCAGCTCGAGGACCTCCGTGCGCAGCAGAAGGCAGTCAGCGGCGTCCTTCGCGCCGTTGCCCGCGCTGCGGGTCTCCAACCGGTTCTCGACGAAGTGGTCGAGGCGTGCAGACGACTCTGCAACGCCCATTACGGTGCGCTCTGGCTCCTCGAGCACGGACTCCTTCAGCTTGCTGTCCATCAAGGCGCGCCCGAAGGCGCCGAGTACGACCGGCAGCATCCGCATGCCCTCGACCGGACGACTGCGGCCGGCCGCACGGCTCTCACGCGTGAGACGATCCACATCCCGGACATCCTGGACGACCCGGAGTACACCTACCCCGGCCCGCGCTTCTACCGGGCGATGCTGGGCGTGCCGATCATCGTCGAGGACGAGCTGATCGGCGTCGTCGTGCTCGTGCGCCGCGAACCGGCCCCGTTCAGCGACGAGCACATCGCGCTCGTCGAGACCTTCGCCGACCAGGCGGCGATCGCGCTCACGAACGCGCGCCTGATCGACGCGGTCGAGCGGCAGCGCACGGAGCTGGCTCGGTTCGTCGCGCCGCAGGTGGCAGAGCTGATCTCCAGCCGGGGTGGGGAGGAGCTCCTGGCCGGCCACCGCGCCTACATCTCCTGTCTCTTCTGTGACCTGCGCGGCTTCACCGCCTTCGCCGAGACGGCCGCGCCCGAGGAGCTCTTCGACGTGCTGCGCGACTACCACGGCGCGCTCGGCGAGCTGGTCCCGAGCTACGAGGGGACGCTCGAGCATTTCGCGGGCGACGGGCTGATGGTGTTCTTCAACGATCCGCTCCCCGTCGCCAATCACGAGCTGCAGGCGGTCCGGCTCGCGCTCGCCGCTCAAGAGCGCGTGGCTCAGCTCGCGCAGGAGTGGCGGAGGTGGGGAAAGGAGCTCGGGCTCGGGATCGGGATCGCGGCCGGGTACGCGACGCTGGGTCGGATCGGCTTCGAAGGTCGCTACGACTACGCGGCGCTCGGCCCGGTCTCGAACCTCGCCTCACGGCTCAGCACGAAGGCGGCCGCGGGGCAGATCCTGATCGGCCAGCAAGTCTTCGCAGCGGTCGAGGAGAGCGTTGAGACGGCGCCCGCCGGCAACCTCGAGCTCAAAGGCTTCGCCCGCCCCGTCGCCGCCTACGAGGTCCGCGGACTGCGTTAGCCGAGGGGCATCGGCCTCCATGAGGCCTGGTCATCCAGCGGGGCAGCCGAGGGAGTCCCGGTAGCTCTCCTCGACCGTGAGCTGCCTGCCTGCTTGGATCGGGGCGTCGGTGGCGACGGCGTCGGCGTACAGCCAGAGGACCTCCGGGTAATCGCCTTCAGCGTTCATGTCGACGAGGACGGGCCACTTGCGCGCGGTCGCGAGCGCTCCGACGCTTTGCCGGAGGCTGCGGACATCGCGTCGGTGCAAGCCTCGGCCATCACTCCATCATTCCCGTCGCGCGGGCCCCGGTTCACGGGCAGCGGGCGAGGCCGTGCTTAAGCCGGACCATTCGCAGGGGATGCGACGCGCGTCCCGGCGGCGGTGCTACTCCAAATGTTGCCGCAGCCACGCGGAGGCGACGTCGTCGACTGCGGCAGCGGCGGCCGTCTGCGGCGCCGGCTCCAGACCAGGCTCGTCGGCGATCGTATGAGCCATGTCCGGGATGCGAGTGACGTCTGACTCCACGCCTTCGTCGACGAGCGCGGCGGCGAGCTCCTCGGCGGGGCGGGCGATTCCTTCGGCGTCGTCGTCGGCGCCGACAACGAACAGCGTCGGGGCGCGGAGGCGCGCCACCTCTCGCGCGCGGGCGACGAAGTCGAGATCTGCCGCGACTGCGCGTGAATCGTCGCTCCACGGGTAGGTGACCCCGAAAAGGCGTTCGTTGGCGGCGACGACGCTCGCAAGGCGTAGCGCCGGACTGACTAACGCGATGGCCGAGACCGGTGGCTCTCCAGTGGCGACCACGCTGAGCGCGACGAGAGCGCCGATCGAGGCACCGACGGCGGCGATCGGCCCCTCGGCTAAGCCGTGCTGCCGTCGCAGCTCAGCGAAGGCTGCCGCGAACTCGTCGGCCGCCTGCTGCACGGTCGGCCCGTACAGGTTCAAGACAGCGTCCTCGAAGCCGAGGGCGAAGAAGGCGTCGAGGCCGCCGGCGGGAAGACGGCTGCCGCTGAGCGGTAGGCCGAGGTACACGCGCCAGGCATCGAGGCCTCGCAGGGGGAGCGCCGCCACCATTGCTCGCTCGCTTCGAGGCGGGTCGTGCATATGCCAGACGATCACTGTCGCCACCTGGTCGCGAGCGCTCTTCGGAGGGAGTGCGACGTACGGCACGCCGGCCGCCTCGCCCATCATCGCGTTGCTGTCGAGCGGGCTGCGCTCACTCATGCCCCGACCACCCGACCGTTCGCCCCGTCGTCACTCGCTCCGCGTGAACGACATGTCCATCCACGGTTGCCAGTTGATCCCATCCTCGGAGCGCTCCCAGAAGGCTTTCATCGAGGCACGATCCTCTGAGACTGTGAGGATGGACCGCACGTGCACCGTCGGGGCGTCCCCCGGTTGTGCAGCTGGGGCGATGTCGCCGCCGCCGGAGAAGTGGAAAGCGCCGGCGTCGTCGATTTGCAGCTTCATCGTCTCGAAGTTGCCATCGCTGTCGAAGCTCCGTGCCAGAAACGCGTCGGACTCGGGATCGGGCTCGCCGATGATCTCGATAGCACGCACAGTCCGTTCGCCGACAGTCACGTCGACGTGGTGGACGAGGAAGTGACCGCCCGGCAGCAGTTCGTAGACGTCAGTTCCTTCGACCGGAACCTGGGGATCGGCGATGACGTGGCCGGACGTGTTCCAGCGTCCGACGATCGCCGAAAGCCGTTCGTTGCCCGGGGCGGAATCGGACATCTCCTTCTCCTTACTCGCTGGTGGTCGCGTTGAGCCCGGGGTAAAGGGTGCTGGACGGACGGCGTGTCGTCCACCACCCACCTATTCCCGCAGTGCCAGGCGTGGTTCACGCTCGCCGTGCTTGCCGGCTCGGAGGCATCCGCAACCGCGAGTGGAAGCCAGCGCGGACACCGTCTGAGTAGGGGGCATACTCGGTTGCGTCTCTGATCGTCCCGATGGCGCTCATCAATCGCGGGCTCAAGGGGGAGTGGGCGGTAGAACATGGCGACCTTTGCTCTCGTTCCTGGCGCTGGCGGCTCTGCTTGGTATTGGCATCGTGTCGTGCCGCTGCTCGAGGAGGCGAAGCACGAGGCGATCGCCGTCGACCTGCCCGGCGACGACGCGCAAGCGGGGTTGTCGGTCTACGCCGAGCGCGTCCTCGAAGCGATCGGGACGCGCGAGGTGATCCTCGTCGCGCAGTCGCTCGGCGGCTTCACCGCACCGCTCGTCTGCGCAAAGGCTCGGCTTCGGATGCTGGTGTTCGTCAACGCCATGATCCCCGTCCCCGACGAGACGGCAGGGGAGTGGTGGGCCAACACCGGATGGGAGGAAGCGCGGGTAGCCGCGGCGCGTCGCGGTGGCTACAGCCCGCGCTTCGATCTCGCCATCTACTTCCTGCACGACCTTCCGCCCGAGATCGTGAAGCAAGGCGAGGCGCACGAGCGCCCCGAGGCCGATGTCGCGTTCGATGAGCGCTGCCGATTCGGGGCCTGGCCTGCCGTCCCGATCCACGTGATCGCCGGACGTGACGATCGGTTCTTCCCGCTCGAGTTCCAACGTCGCGTCGCACAGGAGCGGCTCGACCTCCCCATCGACGAGCTTCCCGGTGGCCATCTCCTCGCGCTCGCCAACCCGCGCGGGCTCGCCGATCAGCTCCTCGGTTACCTTCGAGATGGTTAACGCCCGATCGCGGACTCAGAAAGGTCGCAGATGATCGGCGCCTGGTTCACTTCTCTCGGTGCAGGCGGGATCAGGCGGATCGCGATCGAAGATCTGCTCTCGCGGCCCGCCCGCCTCGCGCGACAACGCCGCCGGAAGTTAGATCGAGACGCCGCCCGGCGTTCACCTAGGCCACGGACGGCGGATGCCAGCGACGGGCGCGAAATTCAGCGTCTTGTAATCCCTTGTTCGCCGTCTTGTAATCCCTTGGCTCGAGAATGGTGGCCACCTACGAGACGGGGGGTTGAGATGCTTGGACGTCGGGGCGTGCGCCTTGCTGTGGTCGTAGCGATTGCGATGGCGGTGGCACCGGTGGCGACCGCCGTAGCGCAGTCGAGCTATCGGGTGGTCGAGATCCCGGCGGCGCCCGGGTTCGAGACGACCACGGGGAACGACATCAACGCGTCCGGCCAGGTGGCCGGGACCCTGCACGGAGGCGTCTCCGGCGAGAAGCGGAGCGCGTTCGTGTGGGACGCCTCGTCGGGTCTGCGGGCACTGGGCGATTTCGCGGGTAAGGGCACAGTAGGCGGGGGAATCAACGACCGCGGCGTGGTCACGGGCGACGCTCCGAGCGGCCACGTGTACTTCGGCCAGACTGCGTTCCGCTGGACCGCGGCGGGCGGTTTCGAGTCTCTCGGCCCGGCCGGCTCCCCGTCCGGCATCAACAACGACGGTGAGGTGATCGGAACCACGCTGGGCCCGGCCTGGGTGCGCTGGGACGCCGCCGGCCAGGTGCAGCCGTTCGGCTCGCTCCCGTATATCTACGGAAGCCCCCAGGCAATCAACAACGACGGGCAGATCGTCGGTTATGCCCCCGGAGGCGGCCCCGCGCAGCTGTGGGACCCGCAGACCGGCCTCGGTGAGCTGCCTGCGTTCCCGGGCGGCTTCAGCGCCCTGGCATACGACATCAACGACCTCGGTCACGCGAGCGGGGTCGCCGATGTCCCGTACGTGACCAAGGCCAAGCGCGGCACGGTCCTGCCCTGCGGCTTGCGCGCGAACTCGTGCGCGGCCATCTGGCGGGACGGCCGGCCGGCAGCAGTCGGCCCGGACGGCAGCTACGGCTACGGCATCAACAACAAGGACCATGTCGTCGGCCAGTTCCTCGACGCCTCCCACGCGTTCCGTGCCTTCCTGTACCGCGACGGCGTATTAAGCGACTTGAACCAGCTCGTCCCGGCCGGGACACCTTTCCTGGAGGAGGCACGGGCGATCAACGACGCGGGGTGGATCCTGGCCAACGGCCGCGGCCGCGCCTTCGTGCTCATCCCACGCTGAAACCGGGGCGCCGACCAACCGTGGCCGGTTCGTCGACGGCGACGGCCACGGAAGGCGCCCTTGGAGCTCCCAGCGGAATGATCACGTGAGGTGCGAGTGTCTGGAGGGTGGGCGTCGATGACGCTCCATCCTCCGAGGCACGGCTTTCTCCCGCTGCTGGCAAAGCGGCGGAAAAGGGCCCTACGGCGTGTCCTCTCGCTCGTCCGCCGTTCGTCTCTGACGAAACAGTCGAAAGGAGGACGCGATGAAGTACATGCTGTTGATTCAGCACGGTGACATGCCGAAGCCGGGATCGCCGGAGTGGGAGGCCCTCTCCGCGGATGAGCAGAAGGCAATCGCCGCCGACTACCAGGCCGTCGACAAGACGGACGGGGTGACCCCCGGCGTGTGGCTGGAGTCACCGGAGGCGGCAACGAGCGTCCGGGTCGAGAACGGCGAGACGCTGACCACTGACGGCCCGTTCGTGGCGGTAAAGGAGGCGCTCAACGGCTACCTCTTCTTCGAGGCGGAGAACCTCGACGCCGCGGTCCGGCTCGCGGCGCGCATCCCGGCGGCCCGGCTGGGTGGCCGAGTGGAGATCCGCCCGGTCAAGGAGGGCTACTGAGCCTCGAGCAGGCCTTCCGCGAGGGCCGCGTGGTCGCGGGGCTGGGTCGGCTTTCTCGGCGACTTCGACCTCTCCGAGGAGGCCGCCCAGTCCGGCTCCACGCTAGGAGGTCGAATGTGAGGCTAAACCATGTCAACCTGACCGTGACCGAAGTCCGCGCCACGGCAGACGCTCGGCGCTGGACTCCTCCCTTGGTCAGCGCGCCAGTCAGACACCGATGCCGAACCTTCGGTTGCCCGGGTCTTCATGGCGTTCTCGGCAAGATGGCGGCCCCGGCCCGAGTCAGCGCACGCGCGTGTACGTCATGTCGAAGTCGTGCTCCAGGGGCGCACCCAGCTCGGTGCCCCGCTCCCAGCGGCCCGTGATCGTGTTGCCGTCCTCGCTCAGTTCGCCGACGTAGCGCTGTGGCCAGTCGGGCCCCTCGCGGAAGAGCGTCCAGACGCCCTCCTCGAGGGTCATCTCGTAGACGCGCGCGACGCCGCGCGAGTCGAAGTAGTGCTGCTGGAGTCCGCCGTCCGGGCCGGTCGCGCCGATGACGCAGATCCCGTTGGGGAACTCGGGCCGATCGACGGTCGAGCGCTCGATCAGGAAGCCGCCTCCCTCGAGCCACTCGAACGTCGTCCGCCCCTCCGCCTCGACGCCGGGGACGTTGGTCTCCCACTCGCCGACCAGGACGTCGAGGCGCTTGAGCGAGCCACTCGTGTCAGGTGCCATCGAAAGTCCTCCTCGTTCAGGTGCCCTCCGAATGAGACCTGATCGAACGGCTCAACTCATCGCCGTGACGACCTCCGGCGACTGCGCCGGTCAGCGCCGTACGATCACGTAGCGTCGTGGTCTGCTGCGCGAACGGCCAATCGACGGCCACTGATCCGGTCGCCTTCGGATCGAGATCGCGTTAGGTCTGGTCATCGCCCGGCGTCGCGATGTCCGCGCCGGGTGCCTGCGATCGCGAATACGCCTTGCGCGCTTCTCGCGCCTTGAGGGCGTCTAGTCGCTGCATTTGCTCTTCCTGGTAGGCGGCGTTGCCGCGGAGAAAGCCGATCAGGAACTCGAGCTGCTCGGTGGTGTAGGCGGCGAGCGCGTCCGCTCCCTCGTCGGGCGTGCCGTAGAGCTGTGCGGCGATAGCGCGGAGCCTGGGTGTTACCTCGACGAGGACGCGGCGGCGGTCTTTCGTGTCGCGGGTTCGTCGCGCGAGGCCTCTCTTTTCGAGGCGGTCGAGCAGGGCGGTCATCGCGCCGGGGCTGAGCCGGGCGCGCTCGGCGAGGCGGCCGGCGGTCATCGGGCCTTCCTGGTCGAGGATGTCGAGGCAGCGGTAGGCGGTGCGGTCGAGGCCGACGTAGTCGGCGACCGCGTGGTCGAAGGCGTCGGTTGCGGTCTGCGAGGCGCGGATGGCCGCAATCAGCTCAGTAATCAGTTCTACCTTCGAACGTTTTGACAAACGAAGTACCTCTGTGCTAGAACCTTTTCAGCGTCGAACTATAGCTGGGATCGGAGGAGAAGTGAAGGCGATCGAAGCATCGAACCTGAGGAAGGCGTATCCGGGCGGCGTCTGCGCGCTCGACGGGCTCAGCCTCGCTGTCGAGGCGGGGACGATCTTCGGCCTGCTCGGCCCGAACGGCGCCGGCAAGTCGACCACCGTCAAGATCCTGACCACGCTCTCGCGCCCCGACAGCGGCGAGGCGCGAGTGGCCGGCCTCGACGTCGTCCGCGACGCACAGCGGGTGCGCCGCGCGCTCGGCGTCGTCGGCCAGAAGCACGGCCTCGACCCGGAGTCGACCGGCCGCGAGAACCTGGAGATGCAGGCGGAGATCTACGGGCTGAGCGGCAGCGCGCGCCGTGAGCGCGTCGAGCAGCTGCTCGAGCGTTTCGGCCTCGCCGAGGCGGCGGGCCGAATCGCGAGGACCTACTCGGGCGGGATGCAGCGCCGTCTCGACCTCGCGCTCGGGCTCGTCCACCGGCCGAAGGTGCTCTTTCTCGATGAGCCGACGACCGGGCTCGATCCGGAGGCGCGGGCCGAGCTCTGGCGCGAGATCGAGCGGCTCGCGGGCGAAGAGGAAATGACCATCCTGCTCACCACCCATTACCTCGAGGAGGCCGACCGGCTCGCCGCCCGGCTCGCGATCGTCGACCGCGGCCGCGTCGTCGCCGAGGGAACACCGGACGAGCTGAAGAGCGAGCTGCGCGGCGACACCGTCCAGGTCGAGCTGCTCGAATCCGCAAACGGCGACGCCGGCTTCGCCCTCTCGCAGGTGTCCGGGCTCAGCGAGCTGACCCTCGACGGGCGCCTGATCCGCGCACAGGTCGACAATGGCGCCGCCGCCATCCCCTCGCTGATTACCGCGCTCGAGCGCGGCGGCCTGCGTGTCGCGTCGGCGACGGTGGCCCGCCCCTCGCTCGACGACGTCTATCTGCGCCACGCCGGCCGCTCGTTCCAGCAAGCAGACACGAACACGAAGGAGGTGGCGGCATGACCGCGCTTCGGCACACCTGGCAGGTCGCGCTCCGCTATATCCGGGCGCTCCTGCGCCAGCCGGCCTGGGTCGGGATCTCGCTCACCCAGCCCGTCATCTGGCTGCTCCTATTCGGGGCGCTGTTCAAGCGCACCGCCGACATCCCCGGCTTCAGCGGCGGCTCCTACATCGAGTTCCTTACCCCGGGGGTCGTCGTCATGCTCGCCATGTCTTCGGCCTGGATCGGGATGGCCTTCATCGAAGACATCAACCGCGGCACCATGGACCGGCTGCTCGTCTCGCCGATCTGGCGCGGCGCCCTCAACCTCGGCAGCGTCGCCCAGTCCGTCCTCAGCCTCGTCATCCAAAGCCTGATCGTGATCGGCCTCTCGCTCGCGCTCGGCGCCCGCTTCAGCGGCATCGAGGGGGTGGCGGTGCTGATCGCCGTCGCGGGGCTGCTCGGGGCGGTCTTCGCCTCGCTCTCCAACGGCATCGCCGTGCTCGCGCGCCAGCGCGAGACGCTGATCGGGATCGTCACGATGGCCACCCTGCCGCTGACCTTCCTCTCAACCGCGCTGATGCAGGAGAGCCTGCTCCCGGACTGGATCCGCTGGGTCGCGAAGTTCAACCCGGTCAACTGGGCGGCCGAAGCCGGCCGCTCAGCGGCCGGACCCGACACCGACTGGGGGCTGATCGCGACCCGTGCCGGCCTCCTCACGTTGCTCCTGCTGGCCAGCGCCGCCTTCGCCACCCGCGCCTTCAACGCCTACCAACGCTCCGCCTAACCACACGAGGAAAGGAAAAGCACATGGCCATGGCAGCACTCAGCTGGCCCGCAGCATCCATCTACATCGCCGTGATCATTGCCGTCGCGCTTGTGGTCAGCGTCCTCATCTGGTCGATCTTCCGAACCGGACAGACCGCAATCGCGCGCGACAACCACCGTCGGGCGTCGAACGACAAGCGGCAGGCGGCGACCGTACGCGAGGTCTAAGTGGCATGCCCACCGACTTCCTAGGCGGGCGGCACTCCTCTGGGGCGATGAGTCCCTCGCTAGCCTCCGAGTAATTGCACACTGCAACTCCTATTTCGAGGAGACCGATCCCGTGCGCAAACTCATCTCATTCATCGGCATCAGCCTGGACGGCTACTACCAGGGCCCGAACGGCGAGTTCGACTTTGCCAACGTCGACCAGGAGTTCTACGACTTCTCCAACCGGCAGGACGCCTACATCGACACCCTCATGTTCGGTCGAGAGACCTACGAGCTCATGGCCGCCCACTGGCCGACCGCGACCGAAGACGACCCCGAGGTCATCGAGTTCATGAACAGCGTGCAGAAGGTCGTGGTGTCCACAACGCTGGAGCGCGCCGAATGGACCAACACCACCCTCGTTAGCGACAATCTCGCCGAGAACGTCAAGGAACTCAAGGAACGGCCGGGCAAGGAGATCGCGATGTTCGGCAGTGTGAGGCTGACCGCGAGCCTGCTCGAGCTCGGCCTCGTGGACGAGCTCCGCGTGATGGTGTTCCCGATCCTCCTGGGCAACGGCGCCTCGATGTTCTCCACGCTCAACGGTCGCCTCCCGCTAGAACTCTGGAATACCACTACCTTCCGATCCGGCAACGTCCTGCTGGCCTACCGCCCGGCCTGAAGCACTCGTCGGCACGCTCGGTCCACGCTACGGGTGCACGATCCTCTTCGCGCCCGCCACCGGGCGTGCCCAGCAGAGTGGGTCGCCCTCGGGAAGCGCGACGCCGGCCGCGACGAACGCGTCTTCTACGTTCGCCGCTCTGACACCCGCGGCGAGCTCAGGCTGGCAAGACCGAGGGCAGCCTGCGCGCCGTGCCGCTCCAGGCGCGGCCGATTGACCGTTCGACCGGCTGCCGGAGACCGAGGCGTCGCGCGTCTGCGCCCTCAGGTCTTAAGAAACGCCTCGCCGGTACGTTCACGCATCCGACAGCACCCTATCTATATTCGACAATGTTTGTTCAAGGCCGCGCCGGGAGCGTTCGACCATGACACCACCAGCGAGCCAGCCAAATTCAGTGATGGTTACCTCTGTTCTTCCATCGCCCAGATCTCTAAATTCGACTTGCTGTTCTTTGTCCACGGGTGTTTCAGGCGGCAGACCTACTGCCTCTGGCGTGGTCACATTACCCTCTTTGTCTGCAAAGTTGCTGACATATTGAATCAGACTATGAGGAATGACCCGTGTGTACTCAAACACATTGTAGTAATCCTGGCCGCCATATTCTTTCGAAGCTCGCATGCCCACGTGAGATACGCCGCCCTCACGTACGTCCATTTTGGCCAAGATGTTTGAAAAGCCGTCTACGTACCACCAGCGTTGCACGAACTGGTCGTCGGTCCACGCCTGCCAAACTTTTTCGATTGGCGCATGGAATGTATGAATTACTGTTAAATCCTCTGTCTGTTTGAATTGATCTGTCACTTTGCTTCCGTTCACGCTCCTCTGCGGGCTCTTCGAACACCAGCCGCTCGGGTCTCTTGGTAGACACCGGTCACGGTCATCTCGCTCGCGTCCTCGGAGACCGACATGACGCGGAGCATCCCGCCGGGCCTGACGTCCATGCTCGGGCGGCGCGTCTCAGACGCGTGATCGGGATCTCCTGTGCGGAGACTTGGGTTTCAGGCATCCCTGGATCCTTTCTGGATCTCACGCAGGTGGTCGCCGAGACGGTCGAATCTGCCCTCCCAGACGTCGCGGTAGGCCGCCAGCCAGTCGGCGGCCTCCCGCAGCGGCTCGCCCTCCAGCCGCGACGGCCGCCGCTGTGCCGTGCGGCCGCGCGGGGTCAGACCGGCACGCTCGAGC
>Ga0081538_10003682_pt1 | contig 14394 bp, 13 predicted proteins | sample TabmetS5T2R1_FD_71022 | JGI IMG/M metagenome (GOLD analysis project Ga0081538, IMG submission 71022) | Tabebuia heterophylla rhizosphere microbial communities from the University of Puerto Rico - S5T2R1 | ecosystem: Host-associated > Plants > Roots > Rhizosphere ... | reverse complement strand
CGACCCGCAGTATGATCGCGTGCTGACGGTGCTGGGCAACTCCCATTTCCATCTGCCCGCGCTGGAATACCTGATCGCGCTGGGCGGACCGGCATTGGCCCACGACAATCGCATGATCGAATTCTACCGTTATCTGTTCGGCCCGGCGGAAACCGCGCGGTTGCTGACCGTCCCGGAGCGGGCGGCGGTCCAGGTTCCCGATATCGTTCCCTTGCTGCACGATCCCGATCAGCTGCCCGCGCTCGGCTACGCCGATATCGGCCGCGTCGCCCAGCCGCTGCTGGTGCATTCCACCTCTCTGCAGAGCCGGCTCTCGCACGAGACCCAGGCCCGCGTGCTGGTGCTGCCCTTCGTGCCCTATCGCGCCCCGCCGGTGGCGACGACCGGCAATGACGCCCGGCGGATGGCGCGGCAGCGCCGCGGGCTGGATGATGCGACCCTGCATGTAGCGACCTTCGGCATGCTCGACCGCCGCACCAAGGGCGCCAACGTCCTGTTCGAGGCGATGGCGTGGCTCGACCTGTGGCGCGTCCCTGCGCATCTGCATATTGTCGGCGAAGTACTGGCATCGGACCGCACATGGCTCGAGGCGACGGCGCACGCGCAAGGACTCCGCAACCGGTTCGTGTTCCACGACTACGTGGACGAGGAGCGCTATTGCGACATGCTGCGGGCGGTCGACATCGCGGTGCAGCTGCGGGTGGGCAGCGTATTGACGCTGAGCGGCGCATTGCTCGACTGCATCGCATTCGGCGTGCCGACGATCGCCACGCGCAGCATGGCGGCGGACACTCATGCGCCGGATTTTGTCACCACCGTCCCTGACAAGTTGAGCCCGCTGCTGGTTGCGGAAGCGATCGTCGCGCGCGGCCATGATCGCGGCTCGTCCCACGGCATTGAAACCCAGCGCGCCGCCTATCTCGCGCACCATTCCGCCGAACGCTATGCCCATCTGATGGCCGCGGCGCTCGGGCTGAACGGACGGACGGCGCCATGACCAAGGCTGAGTTGCTCATCGACCTCACTCAGTTCGTGCATGAGCCGGCGCGATCCGGCGTGCAGCGCGTGCTGGTGGAGCTGATCCGAAGCTGGCCGAACGGCACGGTCGCCGCCGACATCGGGTATGCCACCGACGGCGGCTATGCGATCGCGCCGCTGGAGCGCGCCGCCGCCGGCCTGGAAAGCCACTTTGACAGAGGTGCCGACGAGGCGACGGACGCGCCGGCGAGCAAGAGCGGCCAATGGGCCACGGTGCGGGTGCCGGCGGACGACCTGATGGACCGGTATCCGGCGTACCTGTTGCCGGAGGTTTCCTATCGCGATGACGTGCTCGATCTCCTGCTTCGTTGGCGCAGCTACCGGCCGCGGAGCACATTTGCGATCTTCTACGACGCCCTGCCCCAGACCCACCCTCACTGCTTCCGCGGACCACAGCAGGGCGAAACCAGTCGCTATTTCCGCGAAGTCTCGGGTGTCGACAACGTCGCCTGCATCAGCACCGCCAGCCTGGACGTGCTGGTCGGGCGCATGAGGCGACGGCCGGCGCCGAACGCAATCGTATTCCCGTTGGGCGCCGACGCGATTGCCGCCGGCGCGCCCGCCGAGCCGTCGGCACCCGCGACGTTCGTGTGCGTCGGCACCGTGGAGCCACGCAAGAACCATCACATCGTCTTTGCCGCCTTCAAGAGCCTGTGGCGGTCCGGTGCCGCGGTGCGCCTGCACTTCATCGGCGCTCTGGGCGATTGGATCGGCCAGTCTCCCAAGGATTTTTCGGACGCACTGACAGCCGAGCCGGGCCGCTTCCAGTGGAGCCAGCGTGCGCGCGATGCCGAGATCCACCAGGCGCTCGCAGACTCGGCAGCGGCGCTCTATGTCAGCGAAGCCGAGGGATACGGCCTGCCCGCCGTCGAAGCGCTGGCGGCGGGGTGCCCGGTCATCGTGTCTTCGTCCTTGCCGGCCCTCGGGACCCTTCCCCCATTGGGCCAGATGCGCCTCGACACCATCTCCGTCGATACCGTCGCAGAGGCCGTTCGGCGCGCTGCGGAACCCGAGTTCAACGCTCGCCTTCGGCAGGATGTGGGCAGGCTTCGCCTCCCCACCTGGCGCGAGAGCGCAGCACAGCTTGCGCAATGGATCCGGAAGACCTTGGATAGTGCCGCGCCAGCCAACTGAAACGGAGTTGTCGGACATGATCGCAACGGGTCCGGGCGATCGAGGGAGAATCTCGCGCTGCCGCTGCTGCGGCTCCGAGGCGCTGGTCGAGACGCTGGACCTCGGACCACAGGCCCTGACCGGCACCTTTCCGCGATCGCTGGACGACAAGGTCGAGGTCGTTCCCCTCCAGCTGCTGTGGTGCTCCGCTTGCACGCTGCTGCAGCTGGCTCATTCCTGCGATCCGGCGATGCTCTATGGCGCGAACTATGGATATCGCTCGGGCCTCAACCGATCGATGGTCGATCACCTGCACCGCAAGGCACGCGGGCTCGAATCCCTCGTCGGCCCGCAGGCCGGCGACGTGGTGCTGGATATCGGCAGCAACGACGGCACGTTGCTGTCCGCCTACCGCTCGCGTGACTTGCACCTGATCGGGATCGATCCGACGGCAGACAAGCTCCGCGACTTCTATCCCGCCGGCGCGACCGTCAGCCCCACGTTCTTCTCCACCGGGGCGTTTTCCGCACTTTCCGACCGCAAGGCGCGGATCATCACATCGATCGCGATGTTCTACGACCTCGAGCAGCCGCGATCCTTCGTCGAGCAGATCGCGCAATGCCTGGCTGCCGACGGCATCTGGCATTTCGAGCAGTCCTACATGCCCTCGATGCTCCGGACCACGTCCTACGATACCGTTTGCCACGAGCACCTCGAATACTACTCGCTCGAGGTGGTGCAAAGGATGCTGGCCGAGGCCGGCCTCGAAATCGCCGACGTCGGATTCAATCGCGTGAATGGCGGCAGCTTTGCGGTCACCGCATGCAAGCCGGAAAGCCGGATTCCGCGCCACGCGGAGCTGGTGCAGTGGTTGTTGGATCAGGAGCGGCGCATCGGCCTCGATACCCTCGCGCCATACCAGGAGTTTGCCCGCCGTGTCTTCCGGCATCGCACCGACTTGCGGGACCTGCTGACGAACCTGCGCCGGGCCGGCGCCAGGCTCATGGGCTTGGGCGCATCGACCAAAGGCAACGTCCTGCTGCAGTTCTGCGGGATCGGCCCGGACCTCATCGAGGCCATCGGCGACATCAACCCCGGCAAATTCGGATGCGTGACGCCGGGCTCCGGCATCCCGATCGTCCCCGAGGCGGAGGTTCACGCCGCCGATCCCGACTATCTCGTCGTGCTGCCCTGGCACTTTCGCGACGGCATCATCGAGCGAGAGAAGGATTTCCTGAACCGCGGTGGGCGGCTGATCTTCCCGCTGCCCGAGATCGAGGTGTTCGGCTATTGAGAGGTGAGATGCCGATCACTGCGGGCCCGCGCCGCCCTATGCTAGAGTCCGGGTGAGGGTGCGGATCGGCCCCTGAAGCCGCCGCGGTTCGAGGATGATGCCGGATGAAGCTGCTTTAGCGCACGTTGGTGAGCGCCGTCAGGCGTCGCACATCTTCGACGCCAACACAGGATTCCATTCTGTCATCTGCAATGACGGTCTGCCGAGTATCAGGCGATGCTTGCAGCGGATCGCCGATCAATGACGTCCAACTGGATTCCTGCACGCAGTTTCACACCCGAACGATGGTCCGGCCTGATCTGGCGCGGGCTTGGCGCGGTCGCGCCTTCCATGGCACGGCGCTATCTCGACACCGTCATCCGCGCGCGCGTGAGCCGCATGCGGGGACAGCCGCGCGCAGGCGGCCACCCTCTGTCGATCCTGGGCGGCTTCGAGCTCAATATCGGCGTGGCGCGTGCTGCGCAGATTCTACGCACCGGCTTGGAAGCCGTGAATGTCCCAGTGCATGCGATGGATTGCAGTCCCGTGCTGCGCCCCATGCCGGAGCCACCGCCGCGCCCTGCCGCTCCTGCCGACGGCACCATGGTGTTCTGTGTCAACCCGCCGCAAATGGTGCCGCTGCTTAGCCACTTCGGCCCCCGCATCTGCCGCGGCAAGCGGCTGGTGGGCTACTGGTGGTGGGAACTGGATCGCATCCCGCGCTCCTGGCTGCCGTGGGCGGCGTTGATGGACGAGATCTGGGTCTCTTCCCGCTTCGTCCACGACACCTTTTCGCGCGGACTGCCCGGCAAGGTGATCCGCTATGTCCCGCTGCCGGTGCCCGAGCCGATGGCCTCGCCGCTCGGCCGCGTCGATTTCGGGCTGGCGGAGCGACCTTTCACCGTGCTGGCGCCGTTCGACCTCAACTCGCGCCTGGCCCGCAAGAACCCGATGGGCGCCATTGCCGCGTTCCGGCGCGCCTTCCCGAGCAGCACCGAAGCGCAGCTGGTGCTGAAGGTGAGCGGCGTCGAACAGAACCCGGCACAGATGGAGCAACTGCGCGCCTTGACCGCGGATATGCCAAACGTCCGGATCATCGATCGCAATCTTCCCCCCCGCGACCTGGCGGCGCTGATCCGCTGCGCCGATGTCCTGCTCTCCTTGCACCGGGCCGAAGGCTTCGGCCTGTTCATCGCCGAGGCGATGTGGCTCGGCACCCCCGTGGTCGCGACCGGCTGGTCGGGGGTGATGGACATGCTGGATCGGGACAATGCCCTGCTGGTCGCGTTCGACAAGGTCGCGGTCGGGCCTGAGGACTATCCGTCGGTGCCGCGCGGCGCTCAGTGGGCGGAGCCGGATATCGGCCACGCCGCCGATTGCCTGCGACGGCTGGCGAGCGACGCCGGCCTCGGGAGTCGGCTGCGGACCAAGGCCCGCGAACGGGCCGAGCATCAATTCAGCCTGGACCGGTTCCGCGCGGTCGCCGCCGGGCTGTTGTCGGCCGGCGCGCCTCGTCAGGCGTAGCGCCAAGTCCCAAAGAAAAAAGCGGCGTGGCAGCGCTCGGGTGCGCCTGATGCCACGCCGCTGTGGACAGGGAGGAAAATCGAGATGGGTACGCTGTTCTGGTACGCCGTTATGCCGCCGTTGCCGCCGGCACGAACCGCATGATCTTCGGGGTCTCGGCCTCGATCAGCTGACGGGTCTCGTCACGGCTGATGCCGACCCAGCAATGGGAGATGCCTGGGCTGTTCTCGACCTCGGCGCGCTGGCTGGTGGCTAGCGCGACATTGTAGAACGGACCAACCTGGACGCGCTTAGGGTTCGCGCCCGAATTGATCGAGTAGTTAACGTAGAACTCGAGCATGCCTCGCTCCATCTGTTACCCAAGAGAAAGCCGGTGCCCTGAATCCTGGGGAGCAAGCCCCGTTCCGTCAACAGCTTCGCGCACACTGACGTATGTGCTAGCCCTTTGGAACATGGGCTCATTTTCGCCTTCATTAAGGTTACTGCCCCAGCAATTCCGCGGCTTTGCGGGCGAGATGTGCCGGCCCTCAAGGAAAGACGTCCTCGTTGTCACAAATCCTTGAAGTTGTTTTTCTGCGACTGTTGCGCAAATGCCAGGCAAGTCTGGCTCACGAAACGGCTGATTCGCATGGTTAATTTTGGCATCGCCGCGCGAGTCGTCGACAGCGAAATTCGCGTTTTTGTGGTTTACGGCGCTTAACCGAACTGGAAGCCGGAGACGGCCTTGCCGATGATGCGATCGCTGTAGGTGCGGGTGCCGCGGTCGCCGTCGGCGGCTCCGGCCACGACAAACAAGGGCATCAGGTGCTCCGCGCGCGGGTGGCAAAACAGCGCCTCGGGCGAAGCCGACCAGGATTCGAGCGCACGCGCCCGCTTCTCTTCGTCCGGTTCCTCGACAGCGGCAGTCAACCAAACATCGAAGCGCTGCGCCGCCTCGATGACCCGCGGATCGGTCGATCCGAAATAGCGAAGGTTGTGGAAGCTCATGCCGCTGCCCACGATCAGCACGCCCTCATCGCGCAGCGGCGCGAGCGCGCGGCCAACGGCGAGGTGCGCCGCCGGATCGAGATCTTGGCGCAGCGACAGCTGCACCACAGGAACGTCCGCTTCGGGGTAGATCAGCAGGAACGGCACGAACACGCCGTGATCGAGGCCGCGCTCCGCCTCTTCGCCGCTTGCGATGCCGGCGGCCGCCAGCAGATCGCGCACCCGTTTGGCCAGCTCCGGCGATCCCGGCGCCGGATAGCGAAGGCGATAGGTGTGTTCCGGAAAGCCGTAGTAGTCGAACAGCAGCGGCGGATTGCGCCCGACATGGACGGTCGGCTGCGCCTCCTCCCAGTGGCCGGAGATCACCAGGATCGCCTTCGGCCTTTGCCCGATCGACGCCGCGATGCCGCGCAGATAGGCGGCCATGCGGTCCCAAGTGCCTTTGGGCCCGATTCCCTCCTCCATGAAAAAGCAGGGCCCGCCGCCATGAGGAATGAACAGAGTGGGCAGACGTTCAGAACTCATGGCGGCGGTCATCCTCAGAGCATTTTCAGCCGAAGTGGGCACCGGTTCGGCGTGGAAAATGCGATCATCAACTCAGTGCCCGGCCAGCAAGGCCGAGCGATGCTCGGTCAGGAACGCGCGCACCGATGTTGGCGCGTGTCCGGTCAGCGCCTGCACCGTCGGCGCATTGATCGCATGGTAGCCGCGCGCCGCATCGATGTCGAAAGCGACCAGCGCCTCGACCAGGAACGGCGGCAGGCCGGCGCCGGTCAGGCCCTTGTGCAGGTCGTCCGGAGAGACCGGGATGTGTGTGACCTTCTTACCTGTCAGTTCGCTGACGATGGCGGCGATCTCATCCTGGGTCACCGGCGCGGGACCGTTGACGTCCAGCACCTGCTTGCCGGTCGCCTTGATCAGGGCTGCGGCGGCGGTCTGTGCGCAATCCTCGCGCGTCACATAGTTGCGCCCGATCCCTGCGGTCGCTGTGAACAGCTGCCCGGTGGCGACGGCATGCGGCAGGCCCATCAGCAGCATGTCGGTGTAGATGTGATCGCGCAGGATGGTCCAATCGAGCCTGCTGCCGATCAGCGCCTGCTCGGTCCAGAAGTGATCGTTGATCAGTGAGCTCTCCGGCGTCGGGCGGGTCGCCGGCGCGGAGGTATAGACGACGTGCTTCACGCCCGCCTTCTCTGCTGCCGCGACCGCCGTGCGATGCTGGGCCAAGCGCTTGCCGGGCGTCGCCAGCTCGTCGGTGCTGACCAGCAGCAGCCGGTCGGCGCCGCTGAAGGCGTCGGTCAGCGATGCCGCATCGCCGAAGTCGGCCTTGCGCACCTCGACCCCTTGGCGCGCGAATTCCGCCAGCTTGTCGGGATTGCGGGTGGTCGCAATCAGCTTGCCGGGCTTGGCTTGCACCAGGAGTTCGAGCACGCGCCGGCCGAGTTGCCCGCCGGCGCCGGTCACGAGAAAAGTCTGAGCCATGGATCATCTCCGAGACTTGGTATAGAAAAGGAACCATGGCTAAATTAGAGACCAAGCCAGAGCCGGCAAGAAGGCAGGTTCACGGCTCTTGGTTACACGGAAGGAACCACCGATGAGCAAGGCGGCCAGCGAGATTTCCGAAGGCCTGCGCCAGTGGCGCGCCGGGGAAGAGTCCGGCGATCTCGGCCAATGCCCGGTGCGCGGCGTGCTCGACCGGATCGGCGACAAATGGAGCACGCTCATCATCATCACGCTGGCGGAGCAGCCGCTGCGCTTCGGACAGCTGCGGCGCACCATCCCCGACATCTCGCAACGCATGCTGACGCAAACCCTGCGCGACCTGCAGCGCGACGGCTTGATCAGCCGGCACGTCTTCCCGACCCAGCCGCCGAGCGTCGAATACCGCCTGACTGAGATGGGACGTTCGCTGCTGGAGCCGCTGGCCGCGTTGGTGCGCTGGGCCGACACCTATTACGGCGCGATCCGAGGGGCGCGTTCCGAGTACGACCAGCAGGCGGCGTGATCAGGTCAGGATGCGCGCCTGGAGGTCCGATATTCCGCCCACCGTCGGGTCCATGTAGCCGACACCGAACAGGATGTTGACCGTCACCTGGTCCGCCGATAGAGGCATCATCAGGCGGTGGTAGCGCGCATGAGGCCGGCCCTGCCAAGCCAGGTCGGCAATCTTGTAGCGCAGCACGAAATGCTGCAGCACGTCGTCGATCTCCCGCTGCAGCTCGGCATAGCGGTCGGCCGGCAGCACCTCGTCGGCGAAGCAGCCGGTATAGTCGACGCCGCCGCTCTGCATCGCCTCGGTGCCGAGCAAGCGGACCTTGATTCGCGGACCGGGCGGCACGACGTCGAGCATATACATGTGCGGCAGGAACGGGCCGAGTTCGGCGGGATCGATATCGGCGCGGGCGGGCGCGCGGCGCTGCCCACGCTTGGACTGCCAATAATCCGCGAAGGCGCGGATCTTCGGATGCGGAATCCGCTCCAACGATTCCCAGCTCTCGACCGTGGGCTCGGCCATTCGCACATCCCTCCGCGAAAGGCGATCACCCATCTATCATCAATTGAGCTGATCGAACAACGCTCAGTCGATGCGCGGCAGCTGCGAGATCGCCACCGGCCCCGCGAACTGCGCCAGGGCGGTGCGCAGCAGCCCCGCGTCGTAACGGTCGCGCTCGGCACGGAACTGCGCCGGCAGTTCCCACCACGGCAATGACGGCCGCGCGTGATGGAGGCGATGCAGGTTCATGTTGAGGATCAGCAGCCGCAGCGGCGCCGGCAGCCACAGATTGCGCGCGAATTCCGGCCGGTCGATCGGCGTGCCGAAATGATAGACGTTGTCGAACATCGAGATCATCACGCCGCGCCCGACCAGGAAGCCGACGAGCATCGGCCAATAGGCGCCGAACGCCATCGCCGAGCCGCCGATCAACGTCCAGGCGACCACGACGTCGGTGCGGATCAGGCGCAGCCGCTTGCGATCGAGGAACTGCCGGAGCGCCGCCACGCGGATTGCTGCGAGCGAAGGATCGTCGCCGCGATAGACCCGGTCGATGATGCGCCGGATCGCCGCACGTGGCAGGCAGCACGCCAGCGGCGCGGCAATTTCCGCAAAATACAATCCAAATACCAGCGTTCCCAGAAAGGCGACGCGCGCCCGCAGCCGCGGCGTGACCGCCGGATCGTAGACGTCCGGCCGATCGATCGGATTGCGATTGTACTGGTGATGCATCAGGTGGCCGAAGCGCAGCAAGTGAAACGACGAGCCGAGCAGGACCGCCATCAGGCGGCCGGCCTGCAGGTTGCGCTGCCGGTTTTCGTGGAAGCCGCCATGGATCGCTTCGTGATGCAGCGCCCAGAAAAAATTGGTGAGCAGCGCGATGGGGACCAGCAGCCAGCCCCAGCGCGCGTCGATCGGCAGCAGCCACACGGGTAGAACGACCAGTCCCCCGATGGTCAGGCTCGCCATGATCGCGAGCAACACCAGATTCAGCCGGTGATAGCGCGGCGCACGACTGGTTTGATGCAATCCCCGATCCCCGAATTCTTCGCCCTGCTGCGCGCTTCGCGGCCAAGAGCTCCCGCTCTATGGCGCAGCGACAACAGCCAGTGCCAAAGAACTAGCGAGCGTGCTTTCCGTCAATACAATCTTTACGCGGACGTAGGAAACAAGAGGCTCGGATTCCTGGAGGAATGTTCGAATGCTGAGTCGCTTGTCCGCAAATGCGCTGTTGAAGTCCGTGGTCGCCGCCATGGCCGCCATCGTGGTGGTCCTGCTGGGCTTGAGCTCGTGGGATGCGTGGCAGGAATTGGCCGTCGCCGGCCGCACGACGGTGGCCGCCGAGGCATCGGGCCATGCCTTCAAGGCGATGCATAACCTGCGCACCGACCGCTCCACCACGGCGCGCAGCGTGGATGGTGCGGAGGTGGTCGAGACGGATGTCGCGGAGCGGCTCAAGGGGATTCGCGAAGCGGAAATGCCGGCCTTGACCTCGGCCATCGAGGTGCTCGACGACGCCGAGTTCCAGGACAAGGACAACCTGCTGCCCAGCCTGAAGCAGTCGGTCGAGACTCTGATCAAGCTGCAGGCGGAGACCTGGGATGCCATCCACAAGCCCAAGGCTGAACGGCGCGCCGGCTTGGCGGACGAGTACAAGAACCACGCGACCGCGCTGATCGAGATCCTCGACAAGGTGTCGGCGCGCCTCGGCGCGGCGGTCAAGCAGACCGATCCCTTCATCAGCCAGATGCAGGCGATCCGCGATGCCGCCTGGCAGGCGCGCAACGCCGGCGGCGATGCGTCGCTGATCGTCTCCAATGGCATTGCGGCCGGAAAGGTCGCGGAAGATGCGCCGCAGAAATACGCCGCCGCCCTGGGTGGCGCGCAGACCGCCTTCAGCCAGATCGAGTACCTGACTTTCGGCACCGAGCTGCCCGCGGAGCTGGCGTCCGCGATCGAGAACGCCAAGAAAGGCTTCTTCGCGTCCGACTACACCAACAAGCGCGACGAGCTGCTGAAGACGCTGCTGGCCGGCCAGGTACCGGACATCAAGCCGAACGATTGGTCCAAGCTGTCCGTCGAGCGGCTGGCCACCCTGCTGGCGATGGCGGAAGGCGCCCTCAGCGCCGCCAAGGATCATGCCGAAACGCAATATTCCACGGCCATGGGCAGCCTCATCCTGCATCTCGGCCTGCTGTTCGGCGCGCTGGTGCTCGGCATCGGCGGCATGCTGGTGATCAGCCGGCACGTGCTGCGCCCGCTGGAGATCATCCGCGATGCCATGCTCAAGGTCGCCGGCGGCGATCTCAGCGCCGATGCCAGCTTCCCCGGCCGCACCGACGAGATCGGCAGCCTGGCCAACGCACTCACCATCTTCAAGCAGAACGCCGCCGACAAGGCGCGCATCGAGGAGGAGCAGCGCGCTCGTCGTGCTCAGTCCGAGCAGCGCCAGCAGGCGGTCGCCAGCTATATCACCGCGTTCGAAGGCCAGGTGCGCGAGGCGCTGATGGCATTGGGCTCGGCCTCCGAGCAGATGCGCGCCACCTCGGACAGCATGTCCAAGACCGCCGAGCGCAGCAATGGCCAGGTCCGCACCGTGGCCGGCGCGTCGGAGGAGGCCTCGGTCAACGTGCAGACCGTCGCCGCGGCTTCGGAAGAGCTCAGCACTTCGATCTCGGAGATCGGCCGCCAGGTCACGACCGCGGCCAACATCGCCGTCCGCGCGGTCGAGGAGACCCGCCAGACCGACACGACCATCCAAGGCCTGGTCGAGATCGCCAGCCGCATCGGCGATGTGATCAAGCTGATCAACGACATCGCCGGGCAGACCAACCTGCTGGCGCTCAATGCCACCATCGAAGCGGCGCGCGCCGGCGAAGCCGGCAAGGGCTTCGCGGTGGTCGCCTCGGAGGTGAAGTCGCTCGCCAACCAGACCGCCAAGGCGACCGAGGACATCTCCGCCCAGATCTCGGCGGTGCAGAACGTCACCAAGGATGCGGTCGAAGCCATCAAGCGCATCGGCGGCACCATCGACGAGGTGAGCTCGGTCGCGACCTCCATCGCCTCCGCGGTCGAGCAGCAGGGCGCCGCCACCCAGGAGATCACGCGCTCGACGCAGCAGGCGGCCCAGCGCACCCGCGAAGTCTCGGAGAACATCGCTGGCGTGACGGAAGATGCCGCCGCCACCGGCGAAGCCGCCAAGGGCGTCAAGTCGGCGGCCGAGGCACTCGGCAAGCAGTCGGAACGGTTGCGCGGCCAGGTCGACGACTTCCTGGCCAAGATCCGCAGCGCCTGACCGGCGCTGTTCGGGGGGTGAGACCAGGCGCTCCGCGGGCAACCGCGGAGCGCCGCTCATTTCTGGATTAGCCCTGCAAAGCCTTGGCGCCGGCTTCCGCGACCTGGCCGTCCTGGTTCGAGCGCATGCCCGAGACGCCGATCGCGCCGACGATCTTTCCGCCGGCGATCAGCGGCATCCCGCCCTCCAGCGGCACCATGCCCGGCGTCGCCAGCATGCGCAGGTTGAGCCCGCCTTGCGCCACCGCATCTTCGATGGCCTTGGTCGGGCGCTTGAAGTTGACGGCGCAGCGGGCCTTTTCCTGGGCGATCACAACGCTGCCATGCTGGGCATGGTCGAAGCTGTGCAGCATCACCAGATGGCCGCCGCTATCGACGATCGCGATCACCATCGGCCAATCGTTGGCACGCGCCTCGGCCTCCGCCGCTTCCATCACCGCCTTGGCTTTCTCAAGCGAAATCGGCGCGCCATATTCCAGCGGGCGCGGAACAGCACTGTTCGACATCATGACATCCTTCCTAAACCGAGCTTGGCTCGCGCGCGCCAGTATAGAACGCGGCGCACGCCGTCGGGGAAGCACAGGAAAGCCGGCCGTCAGGTCGCCGGCTCAGGTCAGTCTTCGGATTGAGATCGTGCTCAGGCGAAAGTGGCGAGCACGGCAAGGGCGATGATGGAAAGGCCGACCGCGATCCACAGCGGCGTGCTGAAGCGCTCGAGCGCGCTGTGCTTGCTGGCGCGGGCGGCGGAGACAACGGGCTTGGGTCCGGCGACCAGGCCGGAATCATGCGGAATATCGTGACTTGCAGCCATCGAAACGTTCCCTCTGGTGCCGACTGCCCCGTCCCCACGGGCGTCGCGACGACCGCAAATAGCGGTCATCCCACCGAGCGGCGATGCTAGGGCAACTTGATTAAGGATTCCTGAGTGCGGCTAGGACGCGACAACCATCAGGCTCGATGTTGCAGATGCATAAAGTTTGCCTGCAATGTCGGTGAGTCGCGCCTCGGTGAAGGCGGCGCGGCGGCCGATGGACACGATCTTGCCCTCCGCCCGCACCGGTCCCGTCTCGCCGGTCATCGCCTTGTGATAGGCGACCTTTAGCTCAAGTGTCGTGCACATCTGGCCGGGCGCCATCTTGGACTGGGCGGCATAGCCGCAGGCATTGTCGAGGATGGCCGCGGCAAACCCGCCATGCACCACAGCGAACGGATTGTAGACGTGTGGTCCCGGCGTCCCCTCCACCACCACGCGCCCCTCCTCCACCTCGACGATGCGCAGGCCGAGCGTCTGCTCGATCCCGGTCAGATGCCCCTCCGCCATCATGGTTCGCAACCGCTCGAGGCCGGAGAGATGAAGACCGATTTCGGCGAAGATGTTCATGGTGCTGTGCCCTGATGCAATGTCGTGTCGAGCGCGCTTTATAGCAGGTGCCCCCGCGATCCCAACTCAGTTCCCCCTCCCCCGACACGGGGGAGGGTCGGTGTGGGGGAAGCGAGCGATGATTGTCTTCCACCGAAACGCGGCTTCCCCCTCCCCAGCCCTCCCCCAGTTTGGGGGAGGGGGTTGCAACACTTTGTTAGGGATACCGGTCCCAGGATGCCCCTTGGTCTATCGAGGGGTGCCGGACCATGGGGAAACTGCGCCAGAAACTGCGGGCCGATCTGGAAGCGCCGGAGGCGGAGCGCGCCTTCGGGACCGGCTGGATCAGCGGCGTGCTCGCCCTCGCCTTGGCGCTGATGTGCCTCGGCGCCGTGGTGTTCCTGATGTTCCCGAGCCTGTTCAGCATGCCGGTGCTGCGCGAGTATTACGGCTTCGCCTGGTTCCGCTTCGGCCTGCATCTGGCGTTGCTCAGCGCCTTCAGCCTTGCGGTGCTCAACCTGGTGCTGCGGCGGCAGAAGATCATGGGCTTCACCGCCATCGCCGCCATCCTGCTCGCGACCTTGCTCGGCGGCTCGCGCACCCAAGAAGTCGGCATCGTCACCACCGACTACTATCTCGGCCTCGACTGGTTCCTGATCAACATCGCCCTGCTCGGCATCCTGTTCATCCCGCTGGAACGCATGTTCGCCAAGCGGCCGGAGCAGCCGGTGTTCCGCCTGGCATGGCGCGAGGATCTTTTCTACTTCCTCGTCAACAGCCTACTGGTGCAGTCGCTGACCTATCTGTCGCTGACGCCCGCCACCACGTTGGTCGCCAACACCGACTGGAGCACGCTGCGCGGCTTCATGGCGTCACAGCCGCTGTGGCTGCAGTTCCTGGAGATCGTGGTCGTCACCGACCTCACCCAATACTGGGTGCACCGCGTGTTCCATCGCATCCCGGCGCTGTGGCGCTTCCACGCCGTGCATCATTCGGCGCAGAAGATGGACTGGCTCGCCGGCTCGCGCATGCATGTGGTGGAGATCGTGTGCCTGCGCGGCCTCACCGTCATCCCCATGTATGCGCTCGGCTTCCACGAATGGGCGCTCAAGGCCTATATCCTCTACATCTACCTGCACTCGACCTTCATCCACGCCAACGTGCGGTTCGAGTTCGGCTGGCTGAAGCACATCCTCGCGACGCCGCAGTTCCACCACTGGCACCACGGCATCGAGAAGGAAGCGATCGACGTCAATTTCGCCGCGACCCTGCCGTGGCTCGACCGCCTGTTCGGCACCCATCATTTGCCCG
>Ga0081538_10003681_pt1 | contig 14401 bp, 17 predicted proteins | sample TabmetS5T2R1_FD_71022 | JGI IMG/M metagenome (GOLD analysis project Ga0081538, IMG submission 71022) | Tabebuia heterophylla rhizosphere microbial communities from the University of Puerto Rico - S5T2R1 | ecosystem: Host-associated > Plants > Roots > Rhizosphere ... | reverse complement strand
AACGGGAACAACGGGAACAACGGGAACGCCCCAGGTAGACGACTCGCCGGCCGAGCCCGCCCAGGAGGGTGATGACCCCGCCGACGAGGCCCTGACCAGCGCTGTTCCCGTTGTTCCCGTTGTTCCCGTTCTCCAGGAGGGGGGGTCTACTACCGAGTTCGAGTGGCGCTGGGAGCGCGCCCCGGTCGGCCCCTGCGTGGTCTGCGGCGGGCCCTGCCACACCCTCGGCCCGGACGGCCGCCCGGTGCATCCCATCGGCTGCTCGACCAAGCCCGCCCGACCGGCCGCGGCCGACGCCGCCGCAGGACGGCAAGCAGGATCAGCTCGTCGTCTGTGGCGCCAGGCTCGAGCGCGAGAAGGGAATCGACGTCCTGCTCCAGGCCTTCGCCCAGGTGCTGCAGCGCTGTCCCGAGGCGCGGCTCTGCATCGCCGGGGACGGTCCCGCACGAGCCGAGCTCGAGCGACTCGCCCAACGCTCGGGCATCGCCTTGCGCGTCGAGTTCACGGGCTGGCTCTCCCCCGACGAGATGTGGCGCCGGCTCAGCCTGGCCGGGACGGCGGTCCTGCCGTCGCGCTGGGAGGAAGGACTCGGCATGGTGCTCGTGGAGGCCGGTCTTGCCGGCTGCGCACTGGTCGCGACCAACCTCGGCGGCATGCGCGACGTCGTACGAGCGGGCGAGACCGGCCTGCTGGTGCCCCCTGAGGATGCCGAGGCGCTCGCGGATGCGCTGATCCGCTGCCTCACCAGCCCGCAGGAGCGCGCCCGGTTCGGGACTGCCGCGTACGAGGTCGCCGCGAGCTACGTGCGGCAGCGTGAGCCTGCGCTCGAGGAGTTCAGCGAGCGCATCAACGACCTGCGATCGCACGGGCAGGTCGATTGAGCGCACGCCTGCCGCCGGCCCGAAGCTTGCGCGCCGCCGGTGGCGCGCTCGCGACGTCTCCTCTGCTCCCGGTCCTTCGCAGGAGCTGCCGGGACGTCGAGCGCTTCATCTTCTGCGCGACGACCGGGCGGTCGGGGACCGAGTCGCTTTCCGCGATCCTCGCCGCCGGTCAAGGCGTGATGTCCGCCCACGAGCCGTTCCCGGTCATGAACTCCCACGTCCTGCGTGCAGCCGCCGCGGGCCACAAGCGCACCGTTCAGCTGGCGTGGAGCAGCATGAAGCTGCCGACGATCCTGAGCCAGGCCCGCGGCCACCGGGTGTACGCGGAGACCAACCACCAGTTCGTGAAGGTGTTCGCCGATCTCGCCCACGGCGAGTTCGGCGCTCGACTCGCGGTCGTCCACCTCGTTCGTGACCGTTTCCGAGTCGCACGGAGCTTGCACGAGCTCGGGATGATCCCGGGCACCGCCGCGGGATCCCGCTGGCTCCTCGACCCGGCCGCGCCGACCAACATCGTTCCGTTCGACATCGCGGTGGCTCGCGGCCTGACGCATTCCTTCCACCGCTGCCTCTGGTACTGCATCGAGACAGAGGCGCGAGTGGAGGCGGCAAGGGAGAGGCTGTCACGCGACTGCACCTGGATCGACATGGACGTCGAGGCACTGAACTCGGAGCCGGGCCTCGAGCGCCTCGACGAGGCGCTCGACCTACGCCTTCCCAGCACGTTCGAGCTTGCCGGCCGACGGCTCAATCGCAAGCCGAAGCGACCGAGGGTCTCGCGGCGACTGCCGGACGACGAGGCCGCGAAGCTGTATGAGCGGTTCTTGGACGCCTACGGCGACTGGCCGACCGTGACGAGGGAGCCATCGCCCCGCTAGGCATCGCGATACCACGGGATCGCCGGAAAGCGACGCTCCCAGGCCTCGGTGCACGCGAGGTAGTTTCCCTGACTGAACGTCTCGAGGTCCGGGTGCCACCGGTCGTAGAACTCGATGCCGCGCGGAGTGACCTTCCCGACCCTGTAACCAAGCGGGCCGAGAAGAGCGAAGGCGTCTCGCAGAAACGCGCGCGACATCACCCATCGGTGGTTGTACTCGAACTGCAGCGCACCGATCGCCTTGTGCTCGAGTAGTCGCTTCGCGCCCCGGAGCACCGCCATGTCGTGGCCCTCCGTATCGACCTTGACGAGATCGATCCGCTCGATACCGGCGCGGTCGCAGAACAAGTCGAGCGTCGTCGTCTCCACATGGGCCACCTCGATCGTCGCTCGTGTGGCTTGCTCGTACAGGGAACTGACGCCCCCACCGGTGATGTGCAGATCTGCGGTCCCGACGGCGTCCGACGCCGCACTCGCGATCACCGTCACGTGCGCGCTGCCGTCCGACTCGCGGATCGCCTGCTCGAGAACCGGCCGGGAGTCCGCGCACGGTTCGAAGCAGTACGCGCGCAGTCGCTCGACGCCGTTCGCCTTGCACTCCTCGAGCAGGTAGGTCGTCCATTCGCCGACGTGTGCGCCGACGTCGAAGACCACCAGCTCCCGGTCGCTTGGGGCGTTGCGCACTACGACGCGCTGGACCAGGAGCTCTCCGTTGTGGCGGATCTCGACATTCGGGGTGTCGAGGCGTGCCTCGTTGTAGAGGAAGCGGGTCAACCGCACGAACGCTCTCCGGCCCATGGCTCGCCGCAGCAGCCTGGGGATAAGCCGCTTCGCCTCGAACTCCCATCCCGCCATCCTCCGCACCCGCCTACTCGGCCTCGATCGCGAGCGCGATGTCGTGCCTGTGAGACAGGGGAATCGTCCGGGTCCGCGAGTCCGGGTCCGGCGCGAGCACCACGCCGACCGCTACGCGCATCCAGCCGCCTCACGAAGCGCGCGCCGCGATTTCCCGATGTCGGCGAACTGATCGGACAGCCGGATCCCGATCAGTCTGAGCGTTCCTACCATCGAGCCGAGATAGATCCCCGGATCCACTGCCCCATCCCAAGTTCGCAGCGCCTCGACCCGGATGGCCGCGCAGCCCCAGATCAGGTTCGTGGAGGGCCGAGCGCTCCTGGCCTCGATCGCGACGACGCGGCCCTGGTCGTCGCAGACGATGGCGTCGCATGTCTCCGGATCGGCGACGGGGAAGAGACCCAGCGCTGCGTCCCAGCCGCGTTCCACGGCGGCGATCAGCCGCACAAAGCCGTCGCGCGGCTCCCACACGGTGTCGGGGAAGCCGAGGAGCACGACGTCGCCCTCCGCCAGGCCAGCGAGCCCGAGACGGACCGAAGCGGCGAGCGAGGGTGGCCGCCCCTCGATAACGGTGGTCTGCTGCAGCTCGGCGTTCCGCACGACGTCGAGCTTTTCCGGTCGTGTCACGACGCGGACGTCGCGACAGCCCGCGGCTCGCATCCGCTCGATCAGGTAGTCCATGGCCGGACGCCCGCGAATCGGATAGACCTCCTTCGAGCAGTCAAGAGGCTGCAGCCGCTCAGCGTAGCCCGCCGCGGGTATGATCCCGGCCAGCGTCACCCCGTCATGTCCACGAGCTGGGGAGTTTTCCGATGCCGGGGTCGGTCGACAAGCTCGGCGGCGCTCGCGTGCTGGTCACAGGCGCGAGCGGCTTCATCGGCAGCACCCTCGTCGGCCGGCTCGTCGAGCACGCGGCCGAGGTGCACGCGATCTCGCGCAGGCACGAGTCCGGCAAGCGCGACGCGGTGCGCTGGTGGTGCGCCGATCTCGCCGAGCCGCACGCCGTCACCGACGTCGTGGGCTCGATCGAGCCGGACACGATCTTCCATCTCGCGAGCCACGTCTCCGGGGCGACGGCGCCCGGGCTCGTGCTGCCGACCCTCCGCAGCAATCTCCTGAGCACCATCAACGTCTTGGAGGCCGCCAGGGAGGTCGGCTGCCGGCGAGTGGTCGTCGCGGGCACAATGGTCGAGCCAGACGTCGGGAGCTCCAATCCGGTGCCCGCATCGCCGTACGCAGCGTCGAAGTGGGCGAGCTCCGGCTACGCGCGGATGTTTCACGCGCTCTGGCAGGTTCCGGTGGTCATCCTGCGGATCTTCATGGTTTACGGGCCCGGCCAGCCCGATCTTCGCAAGGTCGTGCCGCACGTCATCGTCTCGCTGCTGCGCGGCGAGCGGCCGAAGCTCTCCAGCAGCGGGCTGGACGTCGACTGGGTGTACCTCGGCGACGTCGTCGACGCGTTCGTCAGCGCGGCGACGGTGCCCGGGATCGAGGGCGAGACGATCGACGTCGGCTCGGGCGAGCTTGTGAGCATCGGCGCGCTCGCGGAGCGGGCCGCCCGGCTCGTGGGCACCGACGTACGGCCGGACCTCGCCGCGAAGTCCGACCGGCCGCTCGAGTTCCCCCGCACGGCCGATCTGCAGAGCGCGGCGGACATCATGGGATGGCGCCCCCAGGTGGCGCTCGACGAGGGTCTCCGGCGGACCGTCGAGTGGTACCGCGCGCGCCTGCCGGAGCTGTCGAGCGCGGCCTAGCAGTCCCGCTCCTCCAGGAGCCCGTGCTCGAGCAGCGCGTCGGCGGCGCGACGCACGACCGTGAACGAAACGCCGGCGCGCTCGGCCACGTCGAGCAGGCTGTGGTCGCCGTCGGAGAGGCTGAGCACCCAGAGCAGCGCCAGCTCGTGCTCGCGCCGGTCCTTGCCGCCCACGCTGCCGTACAGTCCGCGCCGCCCGAGCTGCGGCTCTCCCTTCGGACTCAGGTTTACGTAGACCCGGTTGCCCTCGAGCACGTCGATCATCGCCTCGGCCGTTGCCAGCGACTCGGCCAGCGTGTCGGGGCGGATCAGGTCGAGATCGTCGGCGGAGGTGTGGTACTCGGGGAACTCGCCGTGCGGCGCGCGCGTCAGTCGACCCACGGGAAGGTCGAATCCCGGCGAGCAGTACTGGCGCTCGTCGTACCCGTACGGGTCGAAGTCGCGCAGTTCGCCAACCCCAGCCAGGACGTGAGCTGCTACACGGTCGATCTCGGCGGCGCCGCGACGACTGCGCTTGTACACGAAGCTCCCGGGGCGGCCGAGCAGCGTGAGCACCAGGCCATGCCGGACCCGGCCGATCCCGTCCTCGTTGTGGGCGAGCCATGTGATCGGTCCGATCGTTCCCGGCACGAACAGCAGGCGATAGGAGTACCTCGTCGGCCGCTCCGCGAGCCGCTTCGCCAGCCAGACGGCGACAGCGATCCCCGAGAGGTTGTCGTTGGCGAGCGAGGGGTGGCACACGTGGGTGGAGATCAACACCTCGTCGTCGGACGCACCCGGCAGCAGCAGCTCCCCATACACGAGATGGCCGTGGTCGAGCGTCGAATCGATGTGGACCTCGTACTCCCCGTCGGCAAGCTCGGCCAGCCGGTTATGCGGGAGGCAGAAGCCCCACGTCTCGTTCCAATACGACGTGCGGTACGGAATCCAGTCGGGACGCTCGGGCAACGAGTGCAGGCGTTCAAGCAGCGCGCTCAGCGGCAGCCGCTCGTGCACCGGCACGCTGTAGCCCACCACGTGGAGGTTGGACTCGCGGAAGTCCACCACGCGCTCGCCCGAGCCGGCCTTGATGTAGGCGTCGCGGATGTTCCACTCCTTCGGCACCGTCCAGTCGAGCACGCGCGTGCCGGTCGGCACCTCGCGCAGCTCGAGCGGGATGTGGTCCCGCAGCGCGGCGAAAGTCGTGCGTACTCCATCGCCGGTGATGCTGCGGCAGATCGGGTACAGCCGCTCGACGAGCGCGTACATCTCGTCGCCGACCGCCACTAGATCACCCGGACGTCGGGCACGGGGACGATGAAGCGCCCGCCGCGGGCCCGGTACTCCGCCTGCTGCTCCATCACCTCGTCGGCGAAGTTCCAGGCGAGCAGCAGGAGGTACTCCGGTTGATCCACGAGGAGCCGGTCCGGCGCGACCACCGGGATGTGCGCGCCCGGCGTGAAGAGACCCTGCTTGAGCGGGCTCCGGTCGGCGATGTAGTCGAGCTCGCGCGGTCCGAGCTCGAGGAACCCGAGCAGCGTGTTGCCCTTCGCCGGCGCTCCGTAGCCGGCGATCCGGCTTCCCGCGGCGCGGAGCTCGGCGACGACGCGACCGAGATCCTCCTTCGTCCGCTGCGCTTGCGCCGCGAAGCGCCTGTAGGTCTCGATCCGGTCGACACCCAGCTCCGACTCGGCCGCCAGCACGTCTGTGACGCTCGGCCGCACCTCCCCCTCCCCCGCGCGCTGCACGAACACCCGGAGCTGCCCGTGATGGACCGGCAGCCGCTCGGCATGCACCACCTGCATTCCGTGCTGCTCGAACAGCCGTGTCATCGGCCCCAGCGCCCAGTAGGACACGTGCTCGTGATAGATCGTGTCGAACGCGCCCTGCTCGAGCAGGTCGACGAGGTAGTGCGCTTCGATCACGAAGACGCCGCCGGGCGCGAGGACGGTTTGGAGGCCCTCCACGAAGTCGGCGAGCGCTGGGATGTGCGGGAACGTGTTGGTCGCGGTCACAACCGCGGCCGGCCCGAAGCGGCGGCGGAGCTCGCGGGCGGAGCGGGAGTCGAAGAAGCCCGTGTAGCGGTCGATGTCCGGGCGGTCGTAGAGCTCCGCCAGATTCTTCGCCGGATCGACTCCGAGCGCCCTGACGCCATGGCGGCGAAAGCCCTGCAGCAGCGTGCCGTCGTTGCACCCGACGTCGATGACGAGGTCCTCCGGACCGACCGCGTGGCGCGCTACGACCACGTCGCTCAACTCGTAGAGGTGGCGCTTGAGCGTCTCGGACGCCGATGAGACGTACAGGTAGTCCTCGAACATCGCGCTCGGCGGAACGTGCTCCGTGAGCTGCACGTGCCCGCAGCCGCCGCAGAAGCCGACGACGAGGGGGAACCTGGGCTCCGGCCGGTCGAGCTCCGCCTCGGCGAGGAACTTGTTCGCGAGCGCCGTCTCGCCCAGGTCGAGGAACGGCTCCACCTCGCTCGCGTCGCAGACGATGCAGCGGCCGTCCATCGCGGGCAACCCTATTCGCCGGCAGGCAGCAGCACGCGCGAGCCGTGGACCTCGTACGAGATCGGCACCTCGGTCAGGTCGCGCAGCGCGGCGCGCACGGCGTCGCGCCGCTCGGGCCGCACGATGAACACGATGCACCCTCCCCCGCCCGCTCCGCACAGCTTGCCGCCGTCGGCGCCGGCCTCCATGGCGCGCTCGTACCACGCATCGATCTGGTCGGTCGTGACGGTGCTCGCGAGCTGGCGCTTCAGCTGCCAGCCGTCATGGAGCAGGCGTCCGACGTCGCGCGGCCGCACCGGCCCGTTCGACAGCAGCCCCTGCAGCTCCACGGCATGCTCGCGCATGCGGGACAGGTTCGCGAGCTTGCGGTCGGTGTTCGCCCGCTGCTCCCTGAGCACCGCGCCCGCGTCGCGCTGATGCCCCGTCCAGAACATCATCATGTGATCGAAGAGGTCCTGCAGCACGCCCTTGTCCGGGCTCAGGGGCTCCACCGTGACGCCGCCGCCCGGGTTGAAGCGGAAAAAGTTGACGCCCCCGAACGCCGCCGCGTACTGGTCCTGCTTGCCGATCGGCTGCCCCAGGCGGTCGATCTCGATGTGCGCCGCCTCCTCGGCCAGCTGACCGGCGGTGACACGCTCGCCCCGGTACGCATGCAGCGCGTTCAGGAGCCCGACGGCGAACGCGCTCGAGCTGCCGAGACCCGTGGATGCGGGATGATCGCCGACCGTGCTGATGTAGATCGGCGGCTCGATCTCCATGAACGTCAGGCACTCGCGGGCGATGTCGTTCTCGATCTCGTCGATCCGGTCGACCTCCTCGCTGCGCGAGTAGTTCACCCGGACCGGCTCGTTGAACAGCGGGCTGTGCGGCTTGACCGTGACATAGATGTAGTTCGCGATCGCGGTGCTCAGGACGGCGCCGTAGTCGCGCTCGTAGAAGTCGGCGATGTCGGTCCCGCCGCCCGCGAAGCTGACCCGCAATGGCGTGCGGGTGACGATCAGGCCGGGCTCCGTCCTCCGGCTAACCATGGCTGAGCGACCAGTCGTAGGGGATCTCGGGCGTGAACGGGTCGAGCCGCTCGATCTCGTCCGGGTCGTGCGGCTCGGTCGCGCAGTTGGCCAGGATCACGAGCTTGTCGCCGTAGGCCTTGTAGCCGTTCGCGATCCCGGGCGGCATCTGCACGAGGCAGTAGTTGTCCTCGCCGAAGAACACCTCCTGCAGCTGCCCGCGCGAGGGCGAGTCCTCGCGCAGGTCGTACATGACGAGCTTGGCGCGCCCCGAGATGACTGCGTTGTTGATCGTCATCGAGCGGTGTATGTGCCAGGCCTTGATCGTCCCCGGCCACGCGCACGAGAAGTAGATCTCGCCGAAGCCGATGAAGTGGGCGTCGGTGGCCTTGAGCATGTGCATGATCTTGCCCCGCTCGTCGACGATCTGGCGCAGCGGGACGATCTTCACGCCGTCGATCACCGCGCCGCTCCGACGCGCTCGCGACTCCAGCGCAGCGACCCGTCGACCGCTCCCGTGGCGAGGAGATGACGAAGCCATGCGAGGCGCGTGAAGCGACCATCCCTGAACCTCTGCTCGTCCAGCCCGATCGCGCGGAACGCATCGTGCAGCTCGCGCGCTCCGTTCGCCGGAGTCCACCTGAAGCGGAAGTCGGGAAAGGCGCGAGCGAACTTGGAGAAGTCGGCCTTGTACGTTCGCCGATCGGCAGCCGGCTCGCCCAGCACGACGAGGTCGGCTCCGGGGACGGTGTCGACGGCGATCCGGGCGAGCTCGCCGACCTGGAAGTTGAGCTCGTCGGCGCCCGTGTTGAAGGCCTCGCCGGACACCGTCTCCAGGGGCGCCTCCAGCACCGCGATGAAGGCGCGGACGAGATCCTTCAGGTGGACGACAGGACGCCACGGCGAGCCGTCGCCGTGGACGAGCACGCGACCCGTCGCCACCGCCGACCCGACGAGGTCGTTGAAGACGGTGTCGAACCGCATTCGCGGCGACAACCCGTAGACCGTGCCGTTGCGCAGGAACGTCGGCGAGAAGGAGTCGCTCGCCAGCGCGGCGATCGCGCGCTCGGCGCGCACCTTCGAGCGCGCGTACTCGGTCTTGGGGTCGAGCGGCGCCGTCTCGTCGACGACGGCCGCCTCCGACATGCCGTACATGATGCACGAGGAGGAGAACAGGAACCGGCCGACGCCCGCGTCCCGCGCGAGCTGCGCCAGGCGGACCGACGCCTTGAAGTTGATCTCGTCGGTCCACGTGTCGTTGAGGTTGCCGATCGGGTCGTTGCTGAGCGCGGCCAGGTGGATCACGGCATCGCACCCGTCGAGATCGCCGGGCTCGACGTCGCGGATGTCCTTCCGCAGCGCCGGAAGCGGCTCGCCGTCGGGTGTCAGCGCGCACTCGCGGAAGTAGCCGGTGTCGAGCCCCACCACGTCGTATCCCGCCTCGAGCAGCGCGGAACCCATGACCGCGCCGATGTAGCCCTCGTGCCCGGTGAGCAGTACGCGCGTCATGAGGCCACGGCGTGGGATCGCTCGGCGACGAGCTCGCGCGCGGCGTGCAGCAACGTTCGCCGCTCCGAGACGAGGATCGACGGGCAGCCCGCGGCATCCGCGGCCTCGCGGTCGCGCTCGTCGTCGCCGATGAAGGGCGTCCGGGTCAGGTCGAGGTCGAAGTCGCGTTGCGCCTGGAAGAGCATGCCTGGCGCCGGCTTCCTGCAATCGCACCCCTCGTCCCAGCCGTGGGGACAGTGGTAGATCCGATCCACTGCGCCGCCGGCCTCCGCGCGCATCCGCTCATGGATCGCTTCCAGATCCGCCTCGGTCATCGCCCCGCGCGCGATCCCGGCCTGGTTGGTCACCACGATGACGGTGTGTCCGGCGTCACGCAGCAGCGCCAGCGCCTCGCGCGCGCCGGGGAGCCACTCGAACTCGTCCGGACGCGTCACGTACTCGCCGCGTGGCGGCCGCTTGTTGAGCACCCCGTCGCGATCGACGATGACGGCGTCGCGCCGGGCGAGGAAGCGCTCGGTGACAGGTAGGCGCTCGAGCGATCCGACGCTGTAGTAGCGGTGATCGCTCACGTACGCCGCCAGCCGGCGTCGCTCGGCGAGCTGCGGGTACAGCGCCTGCTCGATGAGCTCGTCCTGCTCGGGCAGCAGCTCGAGCACCGACTTGTCGAGGATCGCGTAGCTGATCTCAAGGCCCTGGAGGCCGGGCGTAACTCGCTTGCGGTCGAAGACCGTCACGAAGCCGTCGCCGTCCACGGCGACGTTGTCCTTGCCGGGCCGGTATCCGTCCTTGTTGGCGTAGACGGTGACCATGGCGGGCGCGCCCATCGCCTGATAGTGCCGCCACATCCGGTCCATCTGCATCGGCCAGTAGTTGTCGCAGTACATGAGCAGGAAGGTCGGCTCGATCTGCTCGTGCGCCAGCCGAACCCTGCTCACGGTCAGGTCGTCCGGACCGGAGACCGAGTACGAGATCTCGATCCCCCACGCGGCGCCGTCGCCGAAGTGGTCTTGGATCACGTCGGGAAGGTAGCCGAGCAGCAGCAGCACGCGGTGAAAGCCCTGCTCCCTGAGCATCTCGATCAGGTACTCCAGGAACGGCTTGCCGTGGAACTCGACCATGGGCTTCGGCCGGGTGTCCGTCAGCGGGCGCATGCGCGTCCCGCGGCCGCCCGCGAGGATCACCGCCTGCGTCGGTCGCAGGGGATCCGTCATTCCGCGAGTCGCGCGTCGTTCGGCGCGGCCGCAGGCACGCGCGCAGCGACCGCGCGGTCCTCCATCAGGCAGGTGGTCACGATGTCGCAGAGGACGGAGTGGCCGCTCTCCGCGAGCCCGTACGCACCGTGTGGGGTCGGAAGCCACAGGTACTCGTGGACACGTTCCTTGAGGATGCCGCCGTCGAATCCCAGGAACGCGATCGTGGCCAATCCGCGCTCGTTCGCGAGCTCGACGGCCTGTACGAGGTTGGGCGAGTTCCCGCTGGCGGAGATCACTATCAGGACGTCATCAGGGCTCGCGAAGTTCTCGAGCTGACCTGCGAAGACCCGCTCGTACCCCTCGTCGTTGGCCAGTGCGGTCAGCCAGGGCGTGTTGTCGCTCAGGCACATCGCGCGAATCCAGCCCCGACCCGCGCTCTTCGTCGCCTTGCCCAGGTCGTTGGCCCAGTGCGACGCCGTGGCGGCGCTGCCTCCGTTGCCGGCGATGTAGATCGTCGCGCCGTCGTCACGGGCCAGCTTGAGCAGCCCGACGATCCGGGCGAGCGCGTCCACGTCGACCTGCGCGAGCAGCTGCCGGAACTCGTGCAGATAGCGCGTCGCAACATCGCGTGCGTCCAACGAGTTCGAGATCCGTGTCATTGTTCCGACGCCTCTCGGTTGCGATCCGGGCAGCGGGAGTTCACCCCTCGGAGTCGAAGCTCGTGTCCGGCGTCGGCTCTGGGGTGGGGGCGCTGTCGTCTTCGGGAGCAGCGAGCGGCTCGTCCGGTGGCACCGCCGCCGGTGGCGCGGGCGACACCGGCGCCGGTGGCGCGGGCGCCGCCGCCGCGGGCGCGGCGGGCGCCTCGGCGATCGGCGCCTCCGAGGGCGCCGGCGAGCGCTCGCGAGCCGGCCGGCGCAGCGCGCCCGGATCGGCTCGGATCAGGCGGATCGGAGCAAGCGTGGGACCATCGCCGACCGCCGCGGCGGCCTTGGGCGCGTCGCTCGGCGGCTCATCGTTCCACTCGCGCACCGCCAGGCCGGAGCAGAACGCGAGCACGCCAACAACGGCCATCAACCCGAAGCGCACGGCCCGCCCGATCTGCGCTCACACGACTTCACGCTGCTCCCTTGCAGGTTGGGATCCGGGCCGCACACGGTATCCGGCGCCCTTGTGGAGCGCTACCGCGGGCCTCGTGAAATTCCGGTTCGAGGGTGCTTGCGAGACCGGATTGCTGCTGTTACGTTGGCGCGCGAGTCTGCGAACCGGTGGGAGTGGGGGCTCCTAGCCGTGTCGCTCTTCGGAACTGGTTGAGGACCTGGATGCCAGATGCGCTGCTGGAGGTACGGATGCGCCATTTGATCACCGGCGGGGCGGGCTTCGTCGGGTCGCATCTCGTGGATCTACTCACGATGCGCGGCGATACCGTCGTGGTGCTCGACGATCTCAGCACCGGGGCACGCGAGAACCTCGAGCCCGCGCTGGCGTCGAACCTCGTCGAGTTCGTGGAGGGATCGGTGCTCGACGCAGACCTCGTCGACGACCTCATGCGATCGGTCGACGCCTGCGTCCACCTCGCGTCGGCCGTCGGCGTGCAGCTCGTGGTGAGCCGGCCACTTGACACGCTGCGGCGCAACATCCACGGCAACGACATCGTGATCTCAGCCGCTGCGCGCCATGATCGTCCGCTGCTCTTCACGTCCACGTCGGAGATCTACGGAAAGCGCAGCGACGGGGCGCTGTCGGAGGACTCGGATCGGGTTCTGGGCCCGCCGAACAAGCTGCGCTGGTCGTACGCGACCGCCAAGGCGTTCGGTGAGGCCCTCATCTACAGCTACGTGCGGGAGCGCGCCGCACAGATGACGGTCGTGCGGCTGTTCAACACCGTCGGCCCGCGCCAGACCGGGGCCTACGGGATGGTGCTGCCCCGCTTCGTCCGCCAGGCTCTGAGCGGCGAGGATCTCACCGTCTTCGGCAACGGCACTCAGTCGCGCTGCTTCGCGCACGTCCACGATGTCGTACACGCGATCGCGCTGGTGCTGGAGGACGACCGGGCGATCGGCAGCGCGTTCAACGTCGGCTCCGGGACCGAGATCGCGATCATCGAGCTTGCCCGCAGGGTCATCGAGCGGACCGAGTCCGACTCGACGATCCGGCTCGTGCCGTACGACGAGGCGTACGACGACGGGTTCGAAGAGCTCGGACGTCGCAAACCCGACACGACGGCGCTCACAAAGCTGACGGGCTGGATGCCGGCTCGCTCGGTGGACGACGCCATCGACGACGTGGTTGCCTACGAGCGCCAGATGCGAGGGGTCCCGCGGCAAGCGACAGCGCTGCGCGTTGCCGGATGAACCACGTCTCGTCGGCGCGCTCGTCGTCTCGCTGACCGTCGCCTGGTTCCTCACGCCCCTGGCGCGCCGGCTCGCGGTCAGGACCGAGTTCTACGACCACCCGCGGGGCTACAAGGCGCACAGCGCCCCCACGGCGTACCTCGGAGGGGCGGCGGTCATGGGCGGCTTCGTCGTGGCAGCGGTCCTCTTCGGGCAGGGCTTCACCCGGTTCGCGCCGATCCTCGCCTGTGCGCTCGGCCTGAGCGTCCTCGGCACGCTGGACGACCGGTTCGCGGTCCGCCCCAGCCACCGCATCCTCGCCGAGGTCGCCGCCGCGGCGATCCTCTGGCACTACGGGCTGGGCTGGTCGTTCCTCCAGAGCGGGTTCGAGGAGCTGGTGCTCACGACCGTCTGGATCGTCGGCTTCACCAACGCCTTCAACCTGATGGACAACATGGATGGCGCGGCGAGCACGGTGGCCGCCGTCTGCGGCGCGGGCATCGCGATCCACTCGGTTACGTCGAACGATCCGGCCCTCGCCGCGTTCGCGCTCGCGCTCTCCGGCGCGTGCCTCGGCTTCCTTCCCCACAACCTGCGGCGGGGTGCGCCGGCGCGCATCTTCCTCGGTGACGGCGGCAGCATGCCGATTGGGTTCATAGTCGCCGCCTTGGCGATGAACATACCCGTGGACGAGCGGCTCGGATGGCCGGTGCTCCTGACCGCCGCGCTGTTCCTCGCGATCCCGGTGCTCGACACGCTGCTCGTCGTCGTGTCGCGGACGCGCCGCCGGGTCTCGATCGTCACGGCGGGCCGAGACCATCTCACGCACCGCCTGCACACGCGGCTGGCCTCCGCCCGCGCCGTCGCCGTGACGCTCGCGTTGACGCAGGCATGGGTCTCGCTTTCTGCGATCCTGGCCGTCCGGACGGGTCGCACGACGATCATCGTCACGGCGCTCGTCGTCCTCGGACTCGGTGCGGCGATCGTCGCCGTGCTCGAACATCCCTCCTGGGCCATGGCCCGGGCATCGTCGGCCGAGCCGCAGCCGTCGGAGCTACGAGAACCTTGAGCGTCGGCGTGGACGGAGGGTGTCGGGGTCCGGATCGACGGCCTTCAGGTTCGGAGCGACGTCGGGCAGCTCAGCGCCGATGGCGCTCCTCAGCGGCTGCGCGACAAGCCCCGCTCCCCACACGTGCCGGAGCGAACGGACGTACCGGTCATGGTCCGTGAACGCGTACTCGGCGGAGCCGACCCGCACGAGCGAGTAGCGGCGATCCGGCTCCAGCTGCATCGCGACCGCCGGCCCGTAGCTGGCGATCCAGCGATCCCGCAGCTCGGCAAGACGCCGGTCGGCTGCGCCGCTTTCGCGGTCGTGTGGGTGCGGCGTGGGCATCACGAGCGCTGGCGTACCTGACTCACCATTGCCCTTTTATCGCCCGGCGTCGATCGCAGCTTGAGCGCGATCCGGCGCCAGCAGCTCGTCGTAGAGCCGCTCTACGTCATTTAC
>Ga0081538_10003680_pt1 | contig 14404 bp, 15 predicted proteins | sample TabmetS5T2R1_FD_71022 | JGI IMG/M metagenome (GOLD analysis project Ga0081538, IMG submission 71022) | Tabebuia heterophylla rhizosphere microbial communities from the University of Puerto Rico - S5T2R1 | ecosystem: Host-associated > Plants > Roots > Rhizosphere ... | reverse complement strand
GGTGGCGGTGGCGATCGCGGTCAGGGTGGTCTGCGGGTCGGCCACGTCGATGATCGGCTCCCGCCAGCGCACGTGGTCCCACACGAACACCCCGTGCCAGCCGGCATCCTCGGCCGCGACGGAGAGACGAGCGACGAGCGCGGGGTTGGCAAGCTCGTCAAAGAGCGGCAAGAACAGGCCCGAGTGGGCAGTGGGTGTACCGGAGTCGGTCACGACGGTTCCCGTCCGCTGGTGTACTTGCGGAGCGGCAACCAGAGGGCCGAGCCCACCGGACGGCGCCGCGGCGGCTGCGCGGATTCGATCATCGTGACCTCCTGTGCGGCATGACCGCCCGATCGGGCGGGTGGCGGTCGGGCGCGACACGGGCACGAAGGATGGGGAGCAAGGTGACGGCCACGAGGATCTCCATCCCCGGCAAGCTACCGCGCAGGGGGCGTCGCGACAACGCGGCCTCGACCGGGCCGGATCGTGCGATGACGTTGGTGATGCTGATCCGAACTGCGCCGCAAGGTTCACCTTGTCCGCCAACCTGTTTCCTCCCTGACCCTCGCATCTCGGAGCTGACATGGCGGCCACGATCGGTTCCCTCGACCCCGTTCATCCCCCACGCGCCATCAATGTTCGGCTACCTAGCGCCGGCGTCCCCCTGGCTGGATGCCCGCCGTTCGGCTTCGGCCTTGACCGTCGCCAGGGAGGCCGCCACGGTCTGCTCCCACTGCCGAGCGACAAGCTCGCACCACCGCTGGCCGGCCCCCCACAGGTCGGCCCCGATCTCCCCCTCCCAGGCCAGCCGCGTCCCGGCCCCACCAGCCTGTTCGGTCAGCACGAACGCCTCCACGACGTGGGGCACCGGCCCACGGACCAGCCGGAAGTCGACCCGCTCGGGCCGGGTGAACCGCACCGTCTCCACCGTCTGGGCGACCAGGCCCAGCCGCCCACCAAGCGGGGTGAAATGGGCCGCCAACACCAGGTCGCTGCCCCGTTCCAGCACCCGGAGCTTGTCGGCCAGCGCTCGTGGGGTCCGACCCAGATACGGCTCGGCGATGACGTCGAAGACGACCTCGCGGGGGGCGGCCATCTCGACCAGCTGGGGGCCGAGCGGCCGCACCCGCCGGCCGATGCCAAGGTCGACCGGGCAGGCGCCGGTGACCAGCCCGACATAGGCGGCCGCGGCCACCCCGGCGCCCACGGTGGCGTAGCCGAGCACTCGAGGGATCGAACGGGTCATGCGCCGGCTCCCTGGCTCTGACCGGAATCGGTCACCGTCGTTGGGATCATTGTCACCCAGCCGGCCAGTGACCCGGTCGAGGAGGTCCTGACCCTGCGTACGTGCTGTCGCGCAGATCAGTCGGGCAGCGACCGAGGCTGTCGCCGCCCGAAGAGGAAGTACGAGATGGGCACGATCCCGGCGGAGCTGACGATCGTCACCACCGTGGCCCACAGCCACTTCGGGCCTCGGACCTGGCTTGCTGGCCGCCGCTTCAGATCGATGAGCGCCGCAAGCTTGAGAATGCCTTCGGCAACGGCCGTGATGGCGAGCAGCCGGCGAGTGCGCTCACTGAGATCGCTCCATTGCCTCTTGGCGGCCATGCCATCCTCCACATGCAAGGTCCCGATGTTCGCACCATACCTTGATTTGGCACCCTCCCGGCTTGGCGGTCCTGCCCAAGACGCCGTATGCATCCCCGCCGGATCGAACCGGCGACCCCATCCTTACCATTGACGAGCAGGTCGGGAGTCCTGAAGACATGGCGTATAGCCCTGGCATCGGGGGACCTTCGGCCCTGCTGGGGCGATGGCGGCGCGACCAGACTGGTGCCAGTTCTATTTGTGGGACCACTGAGCGATTGGGTTTCGGGTGATGGAGCGGCGCTGGCGCAATGCTATGGCTTTCGAGCCTCCATACGCCCAGCCGGCGAGCAGCGCGGACCGCACGGGTGTGGTGACCGGCTTGCCGCTGGTGTTGCTGCGGAGCGAGGGCGTGGCCCTGCTTGTCATGGCTGCGCTCCTGTACGGCAGGTACGGGCGGTCGTGGTGGCTGTTCGTGGCGCTGTTGCCGGCGCCAGACCTCGGCTTGCTCGGGTCGCTGTGGAGCCGGCGGGCCGGCGCGGTCGCCTACGACCTGACCCACACCTATGTGGGCCCGTGTGCCCTTGGGCTCGTTGGGGTGCTCACCGACTTCGGCCTTGGCATCGCGTTGGCGTTGGTCTGGTTCGCCCACATCGGCATGGACCGGGCGCTGGGCTTGGGGCTGCAGTATCCGGACGGGTCGGGCGGCACCCACCTCCGAGGGACACGCCGGGCTCGGGCCGACCCCGGTGGTGGTGAGCTATGGACCGGCTGAGCGCCCAGGATCTGATGATGCTGTGGCCCGAGGAACGGGGGTGGTCCCAGGACATCAGTGCGCTGATCATCCTGGATGGTCGGCGGTTGCTGGATACCGAGGGCAGCTTCCAGATCGAGAAGGCGCGCGAGCAAATCCAGGCCAGGCTCCAGCTTGTTCCCCGATTCCTTCAGCTGCTGTATCGGCCCGGGTTCGGACTGGGGTGGCCGTTGTGGATCGACGCGCCGTCGGTCGACCTGGCTGCGCACGTGCGCGTGTTCCCGCTGGCTGCTCCGGCCGACGAGGCGCAACTGCTGGTGGCGTGTGCGAAGTTGTGGCAGCGGCGGCTGGATGGGTCGCGGCCCCTGTGGGAGATGTGGTTCCTGCCCGGCCTGTCAGACGGACGGGTCGGCTTGTTCATGAGGCTTCACCATGCGATCGCCGACGGCGTGGCCGGCATCGCTGCGCTGGCTGCGTTCGTCGACGCCGTTCCCGATCCCCCGGCGATCAGCCAAGCGCCCTGGACGCCTGCCACTCCGCCCTCCAAGCGCGAGGTGTTCGACGACAACCTACGCCGACACCTGCGCGAGATCGGTGGCGCGCTGTCAGGACTCGCCCATCCGGCCCAGACCATTCACCAGATCCGGCGAGGCTGGCCAGCGGCACGCGAGGCCTTCCTGGAAGGTCGGGCGCCGCAGAGCAGCCTGAACCGGCGGATCGGCAGCCACCGCCGCTACGCCCTGGTTCGCAGCGACCTGGAGCTTGTGAAGCAGATCGCCCACGTCTACCACGCCAAGGTCAACGACGTCCTCATGGCCGTGGTCGCCGGCGGTCTCCGCGAGCTGCTGGCTGGCCGTGGGGAACCGGTGGACGGCGTGGTCCTGCGGGCGTTCGTGCCGGTGTCGCTGCACACCGAGCAACCGGGGCAGGCGCACGGCAACCTGGACGGGGGCATGATCGTGCCGCTCCCGATCGGTGAGCCGAAGGACGTGCGCCGACTGGAGATGATCGCCGCCGAGACCATTCTCCGGAAGACCAGACCCCGGCCGCAGGGCGCCACGCTGTTCCGCAACGTCCCCATCCAGCGGGCCGCGCTGCGGCTGGTCCACCGCCAGCGGGTCATGAACACCTATGTCGCCAACGTCCCCGGCCCACCGATCCCGCTGTACCTCGCCGGCGCCCCGGTGCTGGAGGTCTTCCCGGTGGTGCCCATCATGGCCAACGTGTCGCTTGGGGTGGGGGCGCTGTCCTACGCCGGGCAGTTCAACCTGACCGCGGTGGCCGACCGGGAGCTCTGCCCGGACCTGGAGGTCTTTGTCCAAGGTGTGCGTCGCTCCCTCGATGTCCTGGCCGGCTCCGTGCTGGCGGCCACGCCAGCTACCAAGGGGTGATCAAGCGTGCTCGGCAGCTATCGACGGGACATGCAGCGGGCCTGGAACTGGTGGCCGAACATGCTCGGCGAGGGGTTCCGGGTCATTTCCCCCTCCCGCTTCGGCTACTTCGGCTCCACCCTCCAGCCCACGGCGACACCTGCCGACCAGGCGGACGCCTATGCGCTGCTGCTTGATCATCTGGGGATCGACCGTGCCGCCATCATCGGCTACTCGGCCGCCAGCGCCTCGGTGTTGGAGTTCGCCCTGCGCCACCCCAACCGGGCCAGTGTCCTGATCCTGGCCAACGCCCGCCTCGGCGGCTCCACGCCGAACAGGCTGCTGAAACCAATCCTGGGCGCCGTCAGCGAACTGCAGTTCCCCCTCCGGCCTCGCAAGGCGGGTGCCCTCTTTGACGGGTTCATCTCCAACCTCGCCGCCGACCGGTGCCCGCTGGAACAGGTGACCGTGCCGACCCTGATCGTCAGCGCCGTGGACGACCACTGGGCGCCCTACCGGTACCCGGTAATGGCGGCCGAGCGCATCCCAGACGCCAAACTCGTCACCATCGACCAAGGCGGGCATCTGTTCCTCAGCCACGACGCCCAGGTGCGCACGGCCATCGCCGCGTTCATCGCCTCGGTGACGCAGCAGGAGGGGGAAGGAAGATGAGCCCTCGATTCGCGTACCTGTACCTCATGAGGGATGACCCCGACCGGATCCGCGCCACCGTGGCCAGCCATGTTTCGCACTGGCAGCAGCAGAACCTGCCTGCCTACCTCGGCGGACCCTTCGAGGACCGAACCGGGGGCTGATCACCTTCCAGGCCGACGACATCGAGCAGGCCAGACGTGCCGTCGACGCCGACCCGTTCATGCAGGAGGGGCTCCTGGAGACCTACTGGCTCAAGCAGTGGATGCCCCAGTGAGGCCTAGGAGGCGCTGAGCATGGTCACGCAGTCCGACAAGTGGCCCATGCAGGGACGGATAGTCCTGGTCACCGGAGGAACCGGCGGCATTGGCTACCACACGGCTCGATGCCTGGCCCGGTGGGGCGCCCAGGTGCTCATCAGCGGCCGTGAGCCAGCCACCGGCGAGCAGGCGGCCGCGGCGATCCGCCGCGAGAGCGGCCAGGAGCTGGTGCGGTTCCTGCAGGCCGACCACGCCACCGTCGTCGGCAACCAGCGGCTGGCCGACCAGGTCCGCGCGGCTGTTCCTGGGCTGGACGTGCTGGTCAACAACGTCGGCGGGCTGTACCAGACCCGCTGGAAGACGGCCGACGGGTACGAGGCCACCCTGGCCATGAACTTCCTCGGCCCCTTCGCCCTGACCAACGAGCTGCTGCCGCTGCTGCAGGCCAACGCCCCCGCCCGCTGCCTCAACGTGGTGTCGGCCGCCTTCAAGCTGTGGAAGCCCGATCCCTTCCAGGACCTCCAGTCCATTGAGCGCTACGTCAGCGGCGACGCCTACGAGCATGCCAAGCTGCTGAACGTGCTGTTCAGCCTGGCCTTGGCCAGGAGGCTGCCGGCCGAGCAGGTCACCGTCAACCTGGTGCATCCGGGCATGTCGTGGACGCCCATGACGCAGTCGATGACGTCGCAGACGATGCCCTCGTTGCGGTTGGTCTGGCCGCTGGTGCGGCTGGTGCAGCGGCGCCGCTCGCCCGAGAAGGCGGGCCAGCGGGTCGCGTTCCTGGCGTCGTCGCCGCGGGTGGGCGGCTACACCGGCCAGTACTTCGAGGGCAAGCCCACCCCAAAGCGCCTCTCGGCCCGCGAGCTGGATCCCGAATACCAGGAGCGGGCATGGCAGCTCGGCGCTGAGCTGGTGGCTGGCGCCGGCACTCGGCACCGGTCGGGCTAGCGCCAGGCCTCGTCGGTCTGAAAGCCTGATCCTCCCTCGGAGGTGCTCCGCACCGACTGGAGGCCTTCACCTCTTGCGGGGCCCATGGTGGCCCGTCGTAGCCCGCGGCCAACGCCACGCTCCATCACCCAGGCCGCTCCAAACCCGAGCACCGATGAGATCGCCAGCACCACCGCCACGTCACGATGTTCCAGACCACGGCGACGGTCAGAGCGGCGCCGACCACGACCACCTCTGGGCCGCCGTCACCTCGACGGCCCTCAGCCCTCGTAAGAGGGGCGGTTGAGCGGCTCAAGAACTACCGAATCGCTCAACGTGGGGAGGTCCTTGGGGCCGAACGCCCCACCGATAACAGGGACCTTCGACCGTGGTCGGCGTGGTGCTGTCGCGGGAGGCTGGGAGCTACAGAGCTCGACAAGCGGCCGTCCGGCTTCGGTGCTGGCTATCGATTCGCGGCGAGGAGGATGCGATGAGGCCCATACCCGGCAGGCGCGCATAATGCGCGCACGGGTTGACCGGCTGGGAGCCGGGGACCTGGCCACCCTGTGGGCCGAGGAGCCGGCCACGCCGTTCCACATCGGCCTGGCCGGGCTGCTCGACCCCGGGCCACTGGTGGACGAGCACGGCCGGCTGCGGCTCCAGGAGCTCCGGTCGGCCGTCGACGCCCGCCTGGCGCGAGTGCCGGAGCTGCGCCGCCGAGTCCGCTGGACCGGCTTCGGGCAGGGTCGCCCGGCCGTGGTCGACGACCACGACTTCGACATCGCCCGCCACCTCACCGACGTCGACCTGGCCGGCCTGGACGAGCCGGGATTCTGGAGCTGGTGCGCCAACCGGACGCTGGAACCGCTGGATGGAGATCATCCGCTGTGGCGAGTCACCCTGGTCACGGGCCTGGCCGGCGGGCAGATCGGTGTCCTGGTGGTCATGCATCACGCCCTGGCCGACGGGATCGCCGGTGCCGTCCTGGCCCAGCGACTGCTCGATCCCGCTCCCGATACCGCCGTCACCGCCCAGCCCTGGCGGCCCACCCCGCCGCCAAGTCCCTTCGCCCTCGCCGTCGACGCCGTCGTCAGCCGCCTAGCGGCCGTAGCCACGGCCCTCCGGCACCTCCCCAGTGCGCCGAAGGCCGTCCGCGCTGCCGGCCGGGACGCCGCCGCTACCCGCGCCGCCCTCGCCCATTCCGCGCCGGTCACGTCCCTGGACCATCCGATCGGGCCCGGCCGGCAGCTGGCCGTTATCCGCCGATCCCTTGAGCAGGTCAGGCAGGCCGGCCATGCCCATGGCGCCACCGTCAACGACGTGGTGCTGACCGCGGTCGCCGGCGGCCTCCATGAGCTGCTCGTCGGCCGGGGTGAGCCGGTCGAGGGGCTGGAGCTGCGGGTCTCCGTCCCCGTCGGTGCCCCCGGCCGGGCCCGCAACGCCGGCGGCTCCACCCCCATGGTCCTGCAGCTGCCCGTCGGTCACCTGGATCCGGTCAGCCGGCTGACCCGCATCGCGGCCGTCACCCGGGCCGCCAAGGCCAGCCGGGACCGCCACTACCGGGGGGTGCTGGCCTCGCCGCTGCTGCCGACCAGCCTGCTGCGGCTGAGCATCCGCTGGCTGCGACGCAACGGCGGCACCAAGGTCAACCTGTATGTCACCAACGTCCCCGGCCCGCCCCGACCACTGTGGCTCGCCGGCGCCCGCCTCCAGAGCGCGGTGCCGATCGCGCCGCTGGTCGCCGGCGTACCGCTTGCGGTGGCCGCGCTCTCCTACGCCGGCGAACTGGCCATCTCCATCCAAGTCGACGACGCCATGGGGGGCCTGGACAGGCTGGGGGCCGCGGTGGCCGACCACCTCGACCGGCTCACCGCGTCAGACCGGTTGCCGGCCATCACAGGGAGGCGTGGGTAATGCGGACGACGGCCGGTGTCGAGCTGTACTGGCTTCCCCTGGGCGCCGGCGGCTGGTTCGTCCGCATGAACGGGCGTATCTGGGAGGCCGTCCACGCCCGCCTGGAGCACCGCCGCCCGCTCGACCTGTACCACAGCGCGCTCGTGGTCCGTGTCCCCGGAGCGGCCTCGCTAGCGACACGATCCATCCCCCGGCCGGGGGCCGAGCCCTAGGCTGGCAGGCCGGCCTGGCCGTGGCCCACCGCTCGCCGGCCACCATCGGTTCACCACAGCTGACGGCAGCCCAGACAATAGGGGCATGATGCGCGCACCGCGCCTCACGAACCAGGAGGGCCGCCTGCTCCAACTGCCCGCGCCAGGCAGGTTCGGCGCCGCGGAACTGGCCGGGCTCCCGGAGCCGGTGCGCCGCCATCTAGCAGCAGCGAGAGGCAGCAATTGGCATCGGCTGGCGATCACTGTTTAGGAGATACTAAAGAGTACGGAAGTAGCTTGATATTCGACCTGTGGAATGACCGTCAGAATGACCACCAAAGCAAGTTAGCTAGAGCGGGTTCGACAAGGAGGGGACGGCGTGGACTGGAGGGCCGGGTTGGCCGTCACATTCCGGCGTTTCACGCAAGAACGTCTAAGGCCCTCAACAGGTTACAGTGGCGCGTATCACCACCGCCCGCCGCGAGGCGGACTCCGTGTCCATCTTTGAGCGAGGAGGCAGGATGTATCTGATCCGCGAGCGGTTCTTCCGACTGGGCGAGGACTCCGACATCACCGACGAGCACGGCCGGCCCGTGCTGCAGGTGGATGGCAAGGTGCTGAGCCTGCGCAACCGGCTGGTCCTGCGCGACCCCGACGGGCGGGAGGTGGCCCAGGTCCAGCGCAAGCTGATCGCCATGCGCCCCACCTACCAGATCTCGGTCGCCGGGCAGGAGGCCGCCGAGGTCCGCAAGCGCCTCTTTACGCCGTTCGGGGACCGCTTCACCATCGACGTCCCCGGGCCCGACGACCTGGAGATGGCCGGCGACCTGCTCGACCACGAGTTCACCATCCGGCGCGGTGACCGGACGGTGGCGACGGTGTCCAAGCGCTGGTTCAGCATGCGTGACACCTACGCGGTGGAGGTGGCCGCTGGCCAGGACGACCTGCTGATCCTGGCCAGCGTCCTGGCCCTGGACCTGGCCGAGGACCAGGAGCGCAGCCAACACTGATCCAGCGCCGCCCAGCCAATCATCCGTGAGCGAATTGCCGCCGACCCCGGCGATTCATACGTCGCTCCTGTGTGCGTAGCAATCCGATAGGCTCAGCTCCTCCAGCACGTGGTGACCTGTCCGAGGAGGACCCGGGTGCAGTCCGACCGCGACCTGTGGCCGGCGGTCCGTTGGCCGCTGCTGGTCCTGGCGATCGCCGGCCTGGGAATCAGCGTCGCCACCGCACTGGACCGAACCGCGGCCCGGGAATGGGCCCTCACCATCGGCGGCCCGGCGCTCACCGTGTTGCTACCAGTCGGCCTGGTCTGGCTGGCGGTGGCGGTCATCGTTTACGTGGTCAAGCGCCGCGGGGGTCGCCCAACCTCCCCTCCGTAGCCAACCGACCGGCGGCAGGGACCTACCACATCCCAGGTGTAGGACAACCAGAAGGGCTGGTGGAGACGATGTTCCAGGTGGACGGAGAAGCTGATGCAAGCAACCTCGGACCCTGAGGGCCTGCCGGCCCCCACGGGCCGCCATCCGGTGGGCCGGGCCTCGTTCGAGTGGGTCGACCCGGGGCGGGTCGACGTGTACTCCTCCAACCCTCAGGACCGCCGCGAGCTGGTCGTGTGGGTCTGGTATCCGGCCGCACCCGGCCCAGGCGCCGAGCGCGCCGTCTACCTACCCGAGCCGTGGGCGCCGGCCGGCCAGCTCCTCGGCCTGGACACGGCCGGGCTGCGCAGCCACGCCGTGGCGGACGCTCCCCTGGCCGACGAGCGGTCGAGCTACCCGGTGCTGGTGCAGTCCCAGAGCGGGTTCCCGCCGCTGCTGCTGGCGGCCATCGCCGAGGAGCTGGCCAGCCACGGCTATGTCGTGGTGGGCGTGAACCACACCTACGAGAGCGCGGTGACGGTGTTCGCCGACGGCCGGGTCGTCCCGATGAGCCCGGCGGCGGTGGCCGGGCTGCTCGGACCCCAGACCGAGACCCGACCGTACCAGGAGCAGTTCGCCCAGCGGGCCGCGGTCTGCGACTACAAGGCCGCCGACCTGGCCTCGGTGGCCGACCAGCTTGAGCAGCTGCCCGCTGATGCGGCCGGGCTGCTGGCCGGCCGCCTCGACCTGGACCGGCTGGGTGCGCTCGGGCATTCCTTCGGTGGCAACGCCGCCCTGCAGTGGTGTCGCAACGACCGGCGCTGCCGGGCCGCGGCCAACCTGGACGGGGCGTTGTGGACCGAGGTCGGGCGGGTCGGGCTGGACCGGCCGGTGCTGCAGGTGCTGGCCGAGCACCCCCAACTGGCCCCCTCCGGCGCCGAGGCGGTTGCGGCCGGGATGGCGACTGACGCCGCCGCCTATGAGACCGAGAAGGCGATCACCTTCGGCGGTTGGCGGACGGTGCAGCAACGGGCCCGCCCTGGCTACACCGTGCAGGTCAAGGGCGCGGGCCACCTGAGCTTTCTGGATGTGGGGTTGCTGGCGGCGCAGGGTGAGGGTCCGGTCAAGGCGATGCTGGCCGCGACCTCCATCGCGCCACGGCGGATGTGGCGGATCACCTGCGACCTGCTGCTGGCCTTCTTCGCCACCCACCTCCAGCAGGCGGCCGTCCCGCCGCTCCTCATGGGACCCTCGGGCGACTACCCCGAAGTGTTGTTCGGGAGTCCGTGACCCGGGCGTGCCGGCCGGATCAGGCGGTCGGTGGGATGGGTAGGCGTGCTTGCTGGATTCGTGAGTCCCACCCAGCCACGGCCGCCAGCACCAGCGTCGCCATGGCGGCCAGCCCGAGTGGCGACACGACCCAACCGAGCGGCACCAGGGCAACCAGCGCGGCGATGGCGACCAGGCGGGCGACCGACAGCACGCCCAACAGCGCCCGCTTGAACAGGACATGCCCGGCCAGGAACAGTGCCGGGCCGCCAAGGACGGTGGCGATGGTGGCCGCGTCGGCCTGGCCGTGCGGGTCGGTGATGATCAGGTCGTCGCCTACCGCGGTGACGATGATGCCGGCCACCATCGGCAGGTGGAAGTAGGTGTAGGCCACCCGGCCCAGCCGGCCCGGGTCGGCCGACCGTGCGATCACCGCGCGGCCGTCCTCGGCGCTGCGGTTGAAGTAGATCCACCACAGCGCCGCGCTGCCCACAAACGCCACCACCAACGCGGTCAGCCTGGCCGGCGACCACGGCAGCTGACCGAAGGTGACCCCGGTGACCAGGATCGACTCGCCGAGTGCGATCATGAGGAACAGCTGGAACCGCTCGGCCAGGTGGGCGCCGGTCACCATCCAGTCGGCGGTCCGGGAGCGGCCCAGCCGCGGGACATAGAACCGGCACGCGGGCGCGCCGAGGTCCACGACCACGGCGGCAAGCCACAGCAGCTCCCGCGCGGTGCCGTGGGTGAGACCGCCGACCAGCCATAGCAGCGCGGAGGCCATTAGCCAGCTCTGGATCCGCTGGACGTCGCGGCGCAACCGGGGTTCGGCCCGCAGCACGGCGACGGCGAAGACGCTGCGGCCGCCCTGGATGGCCAAATATGCCCCGGCGAACAGCAGGCCCCGCTCGCCGAACGCGTCCGGGAGGGTGGCCGACATGACCAGGCTGGCCAGCATCACCACCAGCAGGGCCAGCCGCACGACCTGCCGGTCGGCGTCGAACCAGCTGGTGAGCCAGGCGTTGTAGATCCACGCCGACCACACGGCCACCAACAGCAGGAGCGTCCGGGCGGCGCCGTCAGCGCTGAGCTGCGCCAGCAGCAGCTGCGACAGCTGGGTCACCGCGACCACATAGACCAGGTCGAAGAACAGTTCCATGAACGTGACCCGCTGCCCACCACCGGCGGGCGGCAGCAGCCGACCACGACCAGCACCGCCCATCACCGACCCACCGCCCTTCGCCCCACGGACCGGCCGTTGTTCCCTCATCATGCAGCACACGGCTGTGGCCACCCGATGCTGGCGAGCGCGATCATGCCGACACAGGACCTGAGGCGATGGCGGCGCGCGGGAGCATCCGGGAGGCGTGATGGCAAACTCGCGAACCACCTACCAGGACAGGTCGGGCGGCGACGGCCCGACGGCGTCCGGCGACACCTTCGTCTGGGTCAGCCTTCGCGACCCGAGCCCGAGGAGTTGGCGTCTGTCCAGCGTGAGTTCGGATTGCCGGAGCCGCTGGTCGAGCAGCTGGGCGCGGTGGCCAATCGGCCGGCCCTGGAGGTGGTCGGCGAACTGCTGTTCGCGGTGGTCAAGACGGTCAGGTGGGAGGCGGCCGAGGAGGAAATCAGGTCCGGGGAAGTGCAGCTGGTGCTCGGCGAGGGCTTCGTGGTCAGCGTCGACCTCGACGCCGCCGTCCTCGAGCAGGTGCGCCAGGACCTCCAGGCCGATCCCGAACTGGTCGGTGCCGAGCTGGCGGCAGGGCTCCCCTGCGTCGTCGACCACGCCGCCGACAGCTACGGCCCGGTTCTGGGCGCGCTCAACAACGCCGTCGAAGACGTCGAAGAGGCGGTCTTCTCCCCCGACCGGGCCCGGCCGACCGAGCGCATCTACCGGCTCTCCCGCCAGGTGCTGGAGTTCCGGCGAGCCGTGGCCCGCCCACCGAGATGCGGTCCGCTAGGTGAGCCCGGCCCGCAGGGAGTCGACGAACAGCCCCACCATGAGCAGGACGCCGAAGGCGGCGGCCGCGGTGAGCAGCAGCCGCTGAGTGCTCCAACGCTGGATCGAGATCCGCTCGCGCGCGGGCGCCAGCTGCCGGAACCGCTCCAGCAAGGGCCGTCCGTCCGCCTTCAGCTTGGCCTGCAGCTCGGTCGGGATGGTCAAGCCGACCGCCGACGCACAAGCCTCGGCGATCTCCTCGGGCGTGAACACCTTGGTGGCGCGCGCGTAGACCCGCTCGGGGTCGGTCCGCAGCGCCAGGACCAGCAACATGTTGGACAGGTCCACCGCCTGCCGCCACGGCGACGGGCGGACCTCCAGGCCGGAGACGTCCACCAGCTGCAGATGCCCGTCGCGGACCAGCAGGTTGGCCGGCTTGATGTCCCGGTGAGCCACCCCGATGTCCCAGAAGGTCCGCACCATGCCAAGGCCCTCGTCGATCACCACGTCGTCGATCTCCGAGTCGCCAAGGTTCCTGGCGTTCTCGAAGAACTCGGTGACCAGCAGATACTCCTGATTGGGGGTGAGCTCCACCAGGCCATAGGTGCGGGCGACCCGCACCCCGTGGTCGGCCAGCAGGCGCAGGGCGTAGTCCTCGTAGGCGGCCAGGCGGCGCACCGAGCCGACCGGCGTCTCGTCCTCGAGCTGGCCGTACAGGATCGTCCGGCCGAACCGGTACCAACGGTCGGCCCGCTCGTGGCTGGTCGAGTAGATCTTGCCGAACACCCGGCTGCCGTCCTGGAGGGTCATGCGCAGCGGCGAGGAGCCTCCCGAGCCCTCCAGCCCGAACTCCTTGACCTTGGTCACGGTCAGGCCAAGCTGGTCGGCCATGGCACGGACGACGGCCTTTCCGCGCTCGCCGCCGAGGTCGAGGTGGGCGGCGTTGCCACGCAGCCGGTAGGTGACCGGGAAGCCTTCCTCGGGGACCAGCCACCGGAAGGCCACGTCGGCCACGCACGGCGCGAGGATGGCCGCGTAGACCATGCCCGACAGGTAGTCGCCGGCGAGGTACAGCTCGGCCAGGATCACCAGGACCAGCCCCGCCGTGAACCCCGCACGGAGCCAATTCCGGCCGCCGCCCCGCGGCACGAGGACGAAGCTCATCGCCGCCATCGTGATGGCCAGGGTGGAAATCGCCTTGGACGGGAACGCGTACGACCCGACGTCTACCAGGACCGGCACCGTGGGCCGCCGCAGCTCGACCGCCAGCACCCGCACCACCAGCCAGTCGGTCACCACCAGCGTCGCCAGGAACACCACCAGGTGCCGGAAGCGCCGGTACACCACCAGCACCAACACGGTACCGAGGCGCAGCGTCAGCACCGCCGCGAAGGAGGTGAGCAGGGCGGCCAGCTTCGCGGCGTCGGTGAGCCAGGACGTGCGGGCCTGCGCGAACCACCTCAGCACCGCCTGGTCGGCCTTCTGGACCATGTCGGTGGTGGCGATGAGGACACTCAGGCCGACCCCGAGCAGCAGCACCCCGGCCAGCACCCAGACCCACCGGGTCCAGCGGTCCTCCCGGGGCAGCGGCGGCGGCTCACCAGAAGGGCGTCGCCGTGCCTGTCGTCTGCGTTCGGCTTCGGCCGTGGTGTTGTTCACGCCCCCTGGCGTGGGGTTCGTTGTCGGCAGCATCCTGCCCTCCTTGGCCTACGGCGGGGCTAGTGGGGCGTAGTCGTGAGCGGCCTTGGCGTCGCGTGAGAGGGCAGGGGCTGCTCGCGGGTGAGCTCGGAGTCATGATCTCGTGACGGGTGAGGTAGGTCGAGAGGCCGGCCTGGAGGATCGCGGCCGGCTCGACGGCGGTGGCACGCGGCTGGTGACGCTTGGCTGGCTGGGACTGGCCGTCGGCGCACTTGGAACCCTGACCGTTCTGGCTGCCTACCGGCGCTGGATCCAGCCCTGGCAGCACCGCTGGGGCGCCACCGATGAGGAGGTCCGCCGCCCTATGCCGGCGACGAGCTCCTCCCCGGCGCCGCCAGCACCACCCGAGCGATCACCATCGCGGCCCCGCCCGAGCAGGTCTGGCCATGGCTGATCCAGATCGGCTACGGCCGAGCCGGCTGGTACAGCTACGACTGGATCGACAACGACGGCCAGCCCAGCGCCGACCACATCATCCCCCAGCTCCCGCAGCCGCAGGGGGGC
>Ga0081538_10003679_pt1 | contig 14406 bp, 15 predicted proteins | sample TabmetS5T2R1_FD_71022 | JGI IMG/M metagenome (GOLD analysis project Ga0081538, IMG submission 71022) | Tabebuia heterophylla rhizosphere microbial communities from the University of Puerto Rico - S5T2R1 | ecosystem: Host-associated > Plants > Roots > Rhizosphere ... | reverse complement strand
GGCGGTGAAAGGCTAGTCACAGGCTCGCCACGAAACTCCGGCGATGTCTAAGGACCGTTCACACCTGAACGTGCTGACCGTCGTCAGTGTCCTACTGACGACGGCGAGCTGCGCTTCCCAGCTCACGCCGCTACAGGAGCGCGCCTATGCCGCGTTCAAGGACTGTCAGAGCGTGGCGCCAACCGCGCAGCTCGGCGAGTTGCTCCCCGACGGACGGTTCGGGTTCACCGCGCGCCCTGGGGACTACCAGCGCATGATCCAGTGTCTCGACGAGCGGCACGGATACAAGTTTCAGTGAGCCTGCGGCTGCGAGTGGCGCTCGTGGCCGCCGGGATGTCGCTTGGCGTCGCCTGCGCGCCCACCTCCGTGCCGCCGCCAGCGGTCCTGGCGGCGCCGAGCGCGGTGCCGATTCAGCTCTCCGCCGAGGCCATACTCGTCTCCGTGACGATCAATAGGAGCCACCAGGCAGCGGTGTTCCTCGTGGACACGGGAGCGAGCCGCACCGTGCTCGCGCCGCTCCTGGCCACCCGGCTCGGGCTCGCGGTGCCTCTCGACGCCCCGCGCGAGGACCTCCGTGTCGTGGGCGGCACGGTGATCAGTGTTCCCCTCGTCCGCGTGGCCGCGCTTCAGGTCGGCGAGGCGGTCGTCGAGCGGATGGAGGTGGGCGTGTACGAGTTCGCCCCGCAGGCGCGCGTGATCGACGGGTTGCTCGGTGCCGACTTCCTCAATCGGTTCAAGGTCACGTTCGATCGCGGGAGCGGTCGGATGGTTCTCGAGCCCCTGCCCGCCGCGCGCAGGTGACCGCGCGACCCTGACGTCAGCGCGTTGCCGCCGGCCCTTCGGCGGCGAGCGCGAGGAGCTCCCGCGGCCGCAGGTGGAAGAGGAGCCGGCCGCCGCCGGGCGCCGGCGTTCCGTCGAACTCGATCGCGCACACCCCACTCTTCGGCATCACGACCCGGGCGGCGCCCTCCCGCGACACCAGGGCGCCCACCGTCGCGGAGAGGAAGGGCTCATGGCCGACCGCGAGCACGGCGGCATCCCGGGGCAAGCGCGCCAGGACGGCAAGGAAGCCCGCCAGCGTCGCGCGATCGCCGAGCGCGCGCGCCTCCTCGGGGGCGGGCGCGCCGCCATAGACCGTCGCGGTGATCTCCGCGGTGCGCCGCGCCCGTACGAGCGGGCTCGTGAGCAAGCGGTCGAAGCGCACCCCCATCCGCGCGAGGGTTTCCGCCACCACCGCGTGCTCGCGCTCGCCTTCGGCGGTGAGCGGGCGTGCCCCATCGTCGGGCCAGCGCCGCGCATCGGCGTCGCCCGCCTCGGCATGCCGCATGAGATAGAGGCGCATCGCGTCCCTCCCGGGCCGGACGCTACGCGGGCGGCTCGGGGCTGTCAACCGCCTGGAAAGCCGGCGAGAGCCACCGTGCTATCCTCCGCCGATGACGCAACGGCGGACGAAACATTGGTGGCTCCTGATCATTCTGGGCCCCGCGCTCTTCATGATCGTCGGCAGCCTCGCCGCCGCGCTCTTCTTCCCGTTTCCCGTGCCCAAGCGGGCCACGCCCGCGCAGCGGCTCTATCTCGAGAACTGCGCCACCTGCCACGGCTCCGACGGCACGGGCTCGTGGCGGGCCACCCTGTTCCTCATGCGACCGGGCAATCTCCGCGATCCCCGCCTGATGGACTCGCTCACCGACGAGTACTTGCAGACCCTCATACGGAACGGCGGGGCTTCTCTCGGCAAGCCGGGCATGCCCGCCTTCGGCTACCACCTCCGCGACGAGGATATCCGGGCCCTCGTGGCCCATCTGCGTACGCTTCCGAAACGCTGAAGGTGTGATAGAAGGGAACGCAATGCCCCGAGGCGGCGTCCCGCGCGGTGCCGGCCGTGGTGCCCTCGCGCTGGCCCTCTTCGCCGGCGCGGTACTCGTCCTCTCTCCGAGTCCCGCGCGCGCCCAGCAGACCGAGGCCGACGTCCTCGTGGCCCAGGCCATCCTCGCGTACGAAGACAAGCGCTACGACGACGCGCTCGCCCTCCTCCGCGAGGCGCTCGCCCAGGATCCCGATAGTCTGGACGCGCTCTACTACTCGGGCCTGACCCTTCTCGCCCAGGAGAAGCCCGGTGAGGCGGTGGGGCCGCTCGAGCGGGCGCGGCGTCGCGCTCCCACCGACCTCGCCGTGCTCTATCAGCTCGGCGTGGCGTACTTCGCACTCAAGGATTACGACCGCGCCGAGGAGCCCCTCACCGAGGTGTTCCAGGCGCAGCCGCAGACCGACGGCGTCGGCTACTACGTGGGCTTCATGCGCTACCGCAAGCGGGACTACGCGGGGGCGCTGGACGCCCTGCGTGCCAATGCCTCCCAGGACCCCGACATCCAGCAGCTCGCACGCTTCTACGCGGGCCTGGCCCTGGCCGCGCTGGGGAAGCGCGAGGAGGCGGCGAGCGAGGTACAGGCCGCCCTGCGCCTGCAGCCCACCTCGGCGCTCACCGGCCCCGCCGAGCGCCTGCGCGACTCCGTCCTGGCCCCCCGTCGCCCCGATCAGCGCCTGCAGATCGAGCTGCGGGCCGGCGTCACCTACGACACCAACGTGCTCGTGCTGCCCAACCCCAGCCACGATCGCGTGGCCGAGGCCCTCCGGAGCAACCGCGACGATCAGGACAGCTTCGGGGAGATCTTCAGCGCGCGGTTCGACTACACCTTCCTGCGCACCGGGCCGTGGCAGGCGAGCGTGGGGTATCAGTTCTTCACCATCCTTTACAACGACCTTCCCCGCCTCAACCTCCAGAACCACGTGGCCAACATCGGCGGGACGTACAGCAGCGAGGTCGGCGGGATGCCGTATCAGCTGGGCGTCCAGTACACGTACGACTATCTCATCCTCGACGACGACGAGTTCCTGCAGCGCCACACCGCGGGCTTCTTCGCGACGATCGTGGAGGGGCCGCGGTATCTCACCGCCGCGCAGTTCCGGCTGCAGAGCAAGGACTTCTTTCACGACGCCGAGATCGTGCCGACCGAGCGCCGGGACGCCCTCAACTACATGGTGGGCCTGCTCCACGTCTTTCGCTTCGCGGGCGACCGTCACCTGCTCCGGATCGGGTACCAGTTCGACATGGAGAACGCGATCGGACCCAACTTCGACTACACCGGCAGCCGGATCCTGGCGGGGGGGCAGTACACGCTGCCGTGGTGGGGGACGCGGCTCAAGTACGACTACGACGTGCATTTCCGCAACTACTCGGGCTTCAACTCCATCTTCCCGGTAGACTCCCCAACCAAGAAGAGCCGCTCGGACGTCGAGCAGGTCCATGTGGTGCGGATCGAGCAGCCCCTGCCCGCGGGCTTCACCCTCACCTTCGAGTACCAGGGAGTCGTGGCTCGGTCCAGCCTGCCCGTCTTCAGCTACAACCGGAGCATCTTCTCCGTGCTGATGTCCTGGCAGTACTGAGGGCGGCGGGTCGCCCCGCGCTACTGGATCTTCTGTATATCCACGAGGACGAGCCGGTCGCCGTTGGGGCGGATGGTGAGACGAACCCGGTCACCCGGCATCAGCTTGGCGCGGTCGAGCAGCTCCTTGGACTCGGCGGTGAGGACCATGGACTGCATCTCGTCCATGAGGCCGGGCAGCTTCTCGTGCTTCACCAGCACCATGGTGTCGGTGAAGCGCGTCTCGTACACGCCGCTGGCGCGATAGAGACCCTGCCCGGGGAAGTTCGAGCGATAGATGCCCCAGATGCCCGCGGCGAACGCGGCGAGGAGCACCGCGAACAGCAGGGGCGCGACCCAGCTGCGCGTCGCGGCGCGTGAGGAGGAGGCCGCCTGAGTCGCAGGCATCAACGCGCCGGACGCGCGGGGCTCGCCGCTAGTCGAGGTAGTCGTACGTCGGGCTGGGGATCGCCCCCGAGACATGCTCGGGCGTGAGGACCCAGTCGCCGCCGCAGCCCTCGCGGAACACGTTGGCGGCCGCCTGATAGGCGAAGCCGAACGTGACGAGGAGCAGCCCCACGGTGCCCACGGTGCCCAGGGTGCAGATGATCGCCTTGCCCGGCACGTAGACCACGTTCATGAAGGCCGCGCCCACCGCATCGCCCTTGGTGGGGGCATGCGATTCGATGGTGTTCGAGGTCAGAATCGACCCCGAGGTCTCCATCTGCCGCGACTGCGCCTCGGCCATGGACAGCCACGTCGCGTATGGCCCAGCGAGCATCACGACCAGGGCGAGCGCGACACACTTCCAGCGGGTGATGGTCATGGGTGATTTCCTCCTCGAATAGAAATGATAACAAGCTAAGTACTGATAATCCAAAGCATCCCGCACCAGCCTCCACCCACTGCATATAGAGGCGTGGCACGGATGCCACACAGGATGCAGACGCCTCGGGCGGGTGCTATCATGGCCGCCGCCCGAGCCGATCACGCCCAAGCGACCCAAAGGAGCTTCGCCATGAAAATCATTCGCTTCTCCCAGAACGGCCACTCCCCTCGACTGGGCGCCCTGGTCGGCGCCGATCGCGTTCTGGACCTGGCCGCCGGAGCCGCCGCGCACCTCGCCGCGCGGGGGGTCACGCGGGCCCAGGCGATCGCCGACGCCCTCTTCCCCCAGAGCACCCGGGGCTTTCTCGAGGGCGGCGTGGCCTCCCAGGAGATGCTGGCCGCGATGATGGAGGCGGTGAAGGCCGGCAAGCTCACCGCCGGGCTCGCCCCCCTCGCTTCGGTGCGGCTGCACGCGCCCATCGCCGATCCGGGCAAGTTCATCTGCATCGGGCTCAACTACACCGACCACGCCGCCGAGACCAACAACCCGGCGCCGAAGCAGCCGCCGGTGTTCCCCAAGTGGGCCAATGCCATCCTCGACCCGGGCGAGCCGGTGCTGCGGCCGCGGGGCGAGAAGACCTTCGACTGGGAGGTCGAGCTCGGCGTGGTGATCGGGCGGACGGCGCGATTCGTGTCGAAGGAGCAAGCGCTGGACTACGTGTACGGCTACACCATCATCAACGACATGAGCGCGCGCGACTTCCAGTTCCACACCACCCAGTGGGGCGCGGGCAAGATCGGCGACACGCTGGCGCCGGTGGGCCCGTACATCGCCGACCGCGCGGACATTCCCGATCCCCACGTGCTCGACCTCAAGACCTGGGTGAACGGCACCCTCATGCAGAATGGCAACACCAAGAACTTCATCTTCGACATCCGGTACATCATCAACTACCTCTCGAACATCATGACGCTTGCGCCGGGGGACCTCATCGCCACCGGCACACCGGCGGGTGTCGGGTTCTCACGCAAGCCGCAGATCACGCTGCAGCCCGGCGACCGGGTCAAGCTGGAGATCACCGGACTGGGCACGCTCGAGAACTCGATCAAGGACGCCTGAGGAGGCCGGTCATGGCAGTCAAGTCGCTCCTCCACTACGCCCTCGAGATCCCGGACCCGACGGTCGGCCAGCGCTACTACCGGGACTTCGGCCTCGCCGACGCCACCGGCAGCGGCAACGCGGTGCGCCTCCGCGCACCGCGTCAGTCGCGCGACAACGTGCTGCTCTACGAGGGGCCGCGGAAGCGGCTCCACCATCTGTGCTTCGGCGCTCCCGGGCCCGCCTTCGCGGCCACCCGCGAGCGCATGCGGGCGGCGGGCGTGGCGGAGATCGACGCGCCGCGCGGCGCGCCCGAGGGCGGGATCTGGCTGCGCGATCCCGACGGCAATCTCGTGAACGTGCGCGACGAGGCGGCGCCCGTGGAGCCTCACGACCCCCCGCTGTCGCTCAACGGCCCCGGCTATGCCACGCGCGTGGCCCGGCGCGGGGCGCCGGAGCGGAGCCTTGCGGTGGCGCCGCGGCGGCTCGGGCACGTGCTTCTCTTCACTCCGGACATGCCGCGACAGATGGACTTCTACACGCGTGTTCTCGGCCTCAAGCTGTCCGACCGCTCGGGGAACGTGATCTCGTTCCTCCGCTGCACCACCGACCATCACAACGTGGCGTTCCTCGCCTCGCACGCCCCGGGCTTCCACCACGGCTCCTTCCAGGTGGGAAGCATCGACGAGATCGGCATGGGCGCGGCGCGCATGGCGGACAAGGGGTGGCAGCCGGGCTGGGGCTTCGGCCGGCACGTCATCGGGTCGAACTTCTTCTACTACATCCGCGATCCGTGGGGCAGCTTCGCCGAGTACTTCTTCGACATCGACGTGATCCCCGAGGACTGCGCCTGGGAGCCGCGCGACTGGCCGGGCGAGGACTCGCTCTACATCTGGGGTCCGGCGGTCCCGGCGGACTTCGGCGAGAACAAGGAAACCGCGGCGTGAGCCTCGACCTCGAGGGCCTCCGCGCCCTCGCGGTGCCGGGCCCGACCAAGATCGTGCTGTGCTCGCTGGACGGCCTGGGCGGGCTCCCCCGTCCGGAGACGGGGAAGAGCGAGCTGGAGACGGCGCGCATCCCCAACCTCCACACCCTCGCCGCCCGCTCGGCCTGCGGGCTGATCCGCCACGTGGGGCCGGGCATCACCCCCGGCAGCGGCCCCGGCCACCTCGGCCTCTTCGGCTACGATCCCCTGCGCTATCCGGTCGGGCGGGGCGTGCTCGAGGCCCTCGGGATCGACTTCGAGCTGCGCCCGGGCGATCTCGCCGCGCGGGGGAACTTCTGCACGGTGGACGCCGAGGGGCGCATCACCGACCGGCGCGCGGGCCGCGTTTCCACCGAGGTCAGCGTGGGGCTCTGCGAGCGGCTCAAGCGCATCACGCTGCCCGGCGTGGAAGTGATCGTCGAGCCCGTCAAGGAGCATCGCTTCGTCCTCGTGCTGCGCGGCCCGGGGCTCGCCGGCCCCCTCAGCGAGACGGATCCCCAGGCCACCGGCCAGCCCCCGCTGCGCGTCCAGGCCCTGGGCCCCGCGGCCGAGCGAACCGCGGGGCTCGTGAACCAGTTCGTGGACGCGGCGCGCCCGCTCCTCGCGGACGCGCGTCCCGCCAACATGATCCTCCTCCGCGGCTTCGACCAGCGGCCGGACATGCCGCGCTTCCCGGAGATCTTCGGCGTCAAGGCCGCCGCCATCGCCGCGTATCCCATGTACCGCGGGCTCGCGCGCCTCGTGGGCATGGAGGTGCTGAAGACCGGCTCCACCTTCGCGGACGAGGTGGCGACGCTGCGCGAGCACTGGGCGGGCTATGACTTCTTCTTCCTGCACTACAAGGACACCGACAAGGCGGGTGAGGACGGAGACTTCGACGCCAAGGTGGCCGCCCTCGAGCGCTGGGATGCGCTGCTTCCCGACATCCTCGCGCTGAAGCCCGACGTCCTCGTCGTCTCGGGCGATCACGCGACGCCCGCCGTGCTCGCCGGGCACGGCTGGCAGCCCGTGCCCGCCCTGCTGGCCAGCGCGTACTGCGGCGCGGACCCCGTGGCGCGCTTCACGGAGCGCGACTGCCTGGCGGGAAGCCTCGGCCTCGCCCCCGCGCATCACCTGATGCCGCTGGCGATGGCCAACGCCCTCCGCTTCACCAAGTACGGCGCATAGCGGCGCCGGCACGGGCGGAGCCTCCGGGCGGCCGGCGGGGTTGCCCGTACCCGGGCCGCCCGGTATCATCGACTGGGCAACCGAATGGGCCTGCGGCTCCGTCTCTTCTTCGTTCTCATCATCCCGCTGACCCTGCTGGTGGGACTCTACGCGTTCGTGCGCGTCCGCGAAGAGGAGGGTCAGCTCCTCGCGGCCGAGCAGCGCAACGCCTCGGTGACCGCCCGCGCCATCCAGATCGCGGTCGAGAACGCGGTGCGCGACCGCCAGCTCGCCGACATCCGCCGGCTGCTCTCCGAGCTGGTCAACCGCCAGGAGCAGATCGAGCTGATCCGCATCTACGACAAATCCCTCGCCGCCACCCTCGAGTCCGAGCCGGGCGCGGCGGGCGGGCCCGTGGCCGCGGAGCGGCTCCGCCGCGTGATGACGCAGGGACGCCTCGAGGTCGTCGCCGAGGAAGGGCCGATCGCCGACACGTTCTCCTACGTGATGCCGCTCCGCGGCCGCCGCGGGGAGATCATCGGGGCACTGGAGGTGCTCTTCAGCTCGCCGGGCGCGCGCGAGAAGCGGGAGCGCGCCATGCGCGACGCGATCATCCGGCTGGGGCTGCTGGCCTTGGGGCTGGCCGGCCTGACCGCCTTCGTGCTCTCTCGCCAGGTGCTGCGCCCGCTTCGCCAGCTCACGCGCTCCATCCGGGCCCTCGGTGAGGGGCAGGCGGGCCCGCCGCTGCCGGTGGGGCGGCGCGACGAGGTCGGGCAAGTCGCCGAGGCATTCAACCGCATGGCGGAGTCGCTGGAAGCGGCGCGGCAGCGCCTGCTCCTGGAGAGCGACCGCGCGGTGGACCTCGAGCAGCAGCTGCGACGCGCGGAGACGCTCGCCGTCGCGGGCAAGCTCACGTCGGGCATCGCCCACGAGGTGGGCACGCCGCTGAACATCATCTCCGGCCGCGCCGAGATCCTGCTGCGCAGCCTGCCACCCGATCACCCCGGCCGGCCCGACCTCGAGGTCATCGTGGCGCAGACCGACCGGATCTCCGCCATCATCCGGTCTCTGCTCGACACCGTGCGCCAGCAGAAGCCGGAGATCCAGCCGATCGACATCCCCGCGCTGCTCGATCGCGTGGTACCGCTGCTCGAGCACATGGCCCGGCGGCGGGGCGTGAGCATCGCCGCCTCGGCGGCGCCGCCCCTGCCCGAGGTGGCCGCCGATCCGACCCAGGTGCAGCAGGTGCTGATCAATCTCATCGTGAACGCGATGGATGCGACGCCGCGCGGCGGCCGCATCGGCATCGAGGCGTGGGCCTGCCCGAACGACGGCCGGCCCGGCGTGGCGGTGGCGGTGAGCGATACCGGCTCGGGCATCCCCGCCGAGGCGCTCGGCCACGTGTTCGAGCCGTTCTTCACCACCAAGCCTGCCGGCCAGGGCACCGGGCTCGGGCTGCCCATCTGCCGCGACATCCTCCGCGAGCACGGCGGCACGCTTGCCGTGCAGAGCCGCGAGGGCCACGGCACCACGTTCACCGCGTGGCTGCCCGTGCACGAGGCGGCGGTATGAGCGCGCCCCGCGTTCTCATCGTGGACAACGATCCCGAGATGCTCGCCATGCTGCGGCGCCATCTGGAGGTCGAAGGTCTCGCCGTCGCGGCGGCGACGGGCGGGCGCGAAGCGGTCTCCGCCATCGAAGGCGCGCGCTACGACGTCGTCCTCACCGATCTCATCATGGACGAGGTGGGCGGTCTCGAGGTGCTGGCGGCCGCGCAGCGGCGCGCCCCCGCCACCCCCGTGCTCCTCATGACCGCGTTCGGGAGCCTCGAGACCGCCATCGAGGCGATGCGCCAGGGCGCGTACGACTACCTGACCAAGCCCTTCAAGCTCGCCGAGGTGACCCATGCCGTGCGGCGCGCGCTGGACGATCAGCGGCTCCGAGAGGAAAACGCCCGCCTGCGCGCGGAGGTGGAGCGGCAGTTCGGCTTCGAGCGCGTGGTGGGCGTCTCGCGCGCGATGCGGGCGGTCCTCGAGCAGGTCCGCGCGGTGGCGGACAGCGATGCGTCCGTCTTGCTGCTCGGCGAAAGCGGCACCGGCAAGGAGCTGGTGGCGCGCGCGCTGCACTGGTCGAGCGCCCGGCGCGCCGGCCCCTTCGTGCCCGTGAACTGCGCGGCGGTTCCCGAGACCCTGCTCGAGTCGGAGCTGTTCGGGCACGAGAAGGGCGCCTTCACCGGGGCGGACCGCAAGCGGGCCGGCCTCTTCACCGCCGCCCACGGAGGCACGCTGTTCCTGGACGAGGTCGGCGATCTCCCGCTCGCCACCCAGGTCAAGCTCCTCCGCGCCATCCAGGACAAGGCGGTGCGGCCCGTCGGCGGCAGCGAAGACATCCAGCTCGACCTCCGCCTCGTCACCGCGACCAATCGCGATCTCGCCAGCCAGGTTCAGGAGGGCCGCTTCCGCGAGGACCTCTACTATCGGTTGGCCGTGATCCCCATCCGCCTGCCCGCCCTCCGGGAGCGGCCCGAGGACGTGCCGCTGCTGGCCGAGCACTTCCTCCGGGACGCCGCCGCGCGCCTCGGCAAGGCCCTCACCGGCTTCACCGAGGAGGCGATGGGCTGGCTCCAGGAGCACCGCTGGCCCGGCAATGTCCGCGAGCTGGAGAACGTCATCGAGCGCGCGGCGGTGCTCGCCGCCGGCCCCGCGGTGACCATCACCAACCTCCGCACCGAGTTCAACGTGGCGCCGGCGGCCTCGTCGCTGCGCCCGACCCTGGAAGAGCTGGAGCGCCAGTACATCCGCCGCGTGCTCGACGAGGTGCACGGCGACAAGCAGGCGGCGGCGAAGATACTCGGCGTGTCCGTCCGCACCCTCCAGCGGAAGGAAAAGCAGCTCTAGCGCGCGGCGGCTGCGCTAGCTGTGAACCGCCACGAGGTTGTTCGGGGCCACGAGGCGGCTGATGGGCGGTCGCCCGCGGAGGGCGCCATGGCGGCGCTCCCAGTTGTAGTAGTACAGCCACGCCGGCAAGGCCTCGGTGCGCTGGCGCGAACTGGGATAGGCGCGACGGTAGGCCCACTCGCGCAACAGCGTCTGAATGAACCGCTCCGCCTTGCCGTTGGTCCGGGGGGTGTAGGGCCGCGTGCGCAGGTGCCGCAGGCCGGCGCTCCGACACAGGCGGGCGAACCGGAGGCTCCGATAGCCGGTGCCGTTGTCGCTCAAGAGCCGGCGTACGCGAATGCCATGGCGGCGGAACCACGCCAGTGCCCGCCACACAAAGGCCGCGCTGGTGGCCCCGCGTTCGTCACCCAAGACCTCCACGTAGGCCAGGCGCGTCGCATCGTCGATAGCCACGTGGACGAATTCCCAGCCGATCCCGCGCACCCGGGTGCGGGGATTCCCGTGGATGCGGTGGCCGATCCGCCCAATGCGGCCGAGCTTTTTGATGTCCACGTGCACCAGATCCCCCGGCCGTGCCCACTCGTAGCGGTGCACCGGCGGGGGCGGCTCGAGCTGGCGCAACCGGGCCAGACCCCGCCGGCGCAGCACCCGGGCGACGGTCGTCTCGCTCACGTGCAGGGCCCGGGCGATGTCCGCGCCTGGCCACCGCTGCCGCCGCAACACCTCGACCCAGCTCACCAGCAGCGGCGGCGTGGCGGTCGGGCTGCGCCGGGGCCGCGAGGACCGGTCGCGCAGCCCCGCCTCGGCGGCCGCCGCGTGCCGAGCGACCCACTTGCGCACGGTGCGCTCGCTCACCCCGACCGCCGCCGCCACGGCCGCGGCCCCCTCGGCGCCCACGCGCGCCACCATCTGGGCTCGACTCCAGGGCGTCGTCCGGGCATTCTTATGGATGTTCATCCGGGCCTCCTGGTTTGCGGTGTTGGTCGACTCGCAACCACCAACCTCGCAAATCGGGCCCGGATGGACAACCTCCTGCCGGTTCACAGCTAGCGCACTGCCTCCAGCGTCCGGCGCAGCCCGTCGACCATCCGGTCGATCTCGCCCTCGGTGACGGTGAGGGCGGGCATGAAGCGGAGGAGATTGGGGCGCGGCGCATTCAGCAGCAGCCCCTGCCCCTCCCACCCCTCGTGCTTCTCGAGGGTATCGCGCGCGTAGGCCACGGCCGCGGCCGCGGCGTCGGCCCCGAGGTCCAGCGCCCGCAGCAGGCCCCAGCCCCGCTCGTGTGAGAGCCCCAGCGCCGCTACCAGCTCCTCGAGCCGGGCCGAGAGGTAGCGGCCGCGGGCGGTCACGGCTTCGAGGAATCCCGGCGCGAGCACCGCGCCCAGCACCGCTTCGCCCACCGCGGTCATGAGGGGGCTGCCGTTGAACGTGCCTCCCTGCTCGCCCGGCTCGAACACCGACACCGCCTCGCTCGCGCAGAGGGCGGCGAGCGGCACGCCGCCGCCCAGTCCCTTGCCGAGCGTCATGATGTCCGGCGCTTCGGCCGCGCTCCGGGCGAAATGCTCGTAGGCGAAGAGACGGCCGGTGCGGCCGACGCCCGTCTGCACCTCGTCCACGATGAGAAGGCAGCCCTCGCGCCGGGTGAGCGCGCGCAGGCCCCGCAGGAACTCGACGGTGGCCGGGACCACGCCGCTCTCGCCCTGCACGGGCTCCAGCATGACGGCGGCGGTGCACGGACCCATCAATGCCTCCACCGAGCCGAGATCGTTGAGCGTGGCGCGGGGGAAGCCCGGCACCTGGGGCGCGAACATGGTGTCCCAGCCCGGCTTGCCGCTCGCCGACATGGTGGCGAGGGTGCGGCCGTGGAAGGCGCCGTCGAAGGTGATGATCTCGTGCGCGCCGTCCTTGAACCGCCGGCCCCACTTCCGCGCGAGCTTGATGGCGCCCTCGTTGGCCTCGGCGCCGGAGTTGGTGAAGAAGACGCGCTGGAAGCACGAGTGCCGGGCGAGAAGGCGGGCCAGGCGCGCCGCCGGCTCGTTGTAGAAGGCCGGGCTCGGAGTGATGAGGGTGCGCGCCTGGGCGGCGAGGGCTTCGGAAATGACCGGCGGACAATGGCCGAGGCTGTTCACCGCCCAGCCCTGGACGAAGTCGAGATAGCGCTTGCCGGTATCGTCGACGAGCCAGGAGCCCTCGCCGCGGGTGAACACCACCGGGGGCCGCTCGGTGATCGCCATCAACGCCTCCGTATCGATCATCACGCGCCCTCCCGTAGAGTCCGCCGCGTGAGCGACGCGGCGAGCCGCCGCGCGAGAGCGCGAGCCGTCCGCTCGTCGCGCGTGGCGAGAAAGATGGTGTCGTCACCCGCGATGGCCCCGATCGCCTCGGGCAGCCCGGCCTCGTCGAGGGCGCGGGCGAGCGGCGGCGCCGCCGCCGGCGGCGTCTTCACCACGACCAGGCTCGCCGCCGGCCGCACCGACAGGGCGAAGCCCCGCAGCGCACGGCTCAGGCGCACGTCGCGCCGCGGCGGCGGGGTGAAGCGCCCGGGCGCTCCGTCGGGGGCCACGTAGCCCCGCGGCGTCTTGGCGAGCCCCAGATCGCGCAGATCGCGCGAGAGCGTGGGCTGCGTCACCACGAGCCCGCGCCGGCGGAGGAGGCGCTGGAGCTGACCCTGCGAGCGCACCGCGCTCGAGCGGACGAGGGCGAGGATGGTCTCGTGCCGGCGCACGCCGCGGCGGTCGGTATGTTCATTCATGAGTATGCATAATTATCCAAGATGGGCCCGGCGTCAAGCCCTCGCCGAGCAAAAGTTGGCGCGCCCGCGTGGCCGGGAGTATGGTGGCCCGGTCCATGCGCTCGATCGCGCGCTGCCTCTTCGCCGGCGTGCTCGCCGGGGCGGTCGTCCTCGGCTGGGCCACCGTGCCCATCGATCCCGCCCCGCCTCTCACCATCGCCGCGCCCGAGACGCCCGCGCCGCCCTCGGTGGCGCGCGCGGAGACGGTCTTGCGCCGCCGCGAGACGCTGGAGGCGGCGCTCGTGCGGAGCGGGCTCGACCGCGCCGAGGCCGCCCAGGTCATCGCGCGTCTGCGTGGCGCGGTGGACATGCGCCGGCTCGCTCCGGGCGAGCGGCTGCTCCTGGCGCGCGACGGCGCCGACACGGTGATCGAGATCACCTACTGGCGGTCACCGATCGAGCGCTTCGAGCTCACCCGCACCGCCGACGGCTGGCGTCTGGAGGCCGTGCGCGTGCCGGTGGACACGCGCATCGTGGCGGTGAGCGGGCGGCTGGAGGACTCGCTCTTCGCGAGCCTGGAGCGCCTGGGTGAAGGGCCGGCGCTCACCGCCGCCTTCGTCGGCCTCTTCGAGTGGGACTTCGACTTCGCCGCCGACTCGCTGCCCGGCGATCGCTTCCGGCTGCTCGTGGAGAAGCGGTACGGGGACGGAGCCTTCCTGGGCTACGGCGACATCCTCATCGCCCAGTACCGCTCATCGGACCGTGCCCCGCTCACCACCGTGGCGTTCACCGACGGCCACGGTCGCGCCGCCTTCTACGACGCGGCCGGCCGCTCGGTCCGCAAGATGTTCCTCCGGGCGCCGCTGGACTTCACGCGCATCACGTCCGGCTTCTCGCATGCTCGCCTGCACCCCATTCTCGGCGGGACGCGTCCGCACCTCGCCATCGACTACGGGGCCCCGACGGGCACGCCGGTCCGCGCGGTGGCCGACGGGGTCGTCGCGGCGGCCGGCTGGAGCGGCGGGAACGGGATCAGCGTGACGCTGCGGCACGCCCGCGGATACGAGACGATGTACAACCATCTCTCGGCGGCCTCGGTGCGAGTCGGCGAGCGCGTGAGGCAGCGCGCCGTCATCGGACGGGTCGGAGCGACGGGCCTTGCCACCGGCCCGCATCTCGACTACCGCGTGAAGAAGAACGGCCAGTTCGTGAATCCGCTGGGCGAGAAATTCGTCCCGGGCGAGCCGGTGACCCCGAGGCGACGCGCGGCCTTCGACCGCCATCTGCAGACCCTGCTC
>Ga0081538_10003678_pt1 | contig 14407 bp, 16 predicted proteins | sample TabmetS5T2R1_FD_71022 | JGI IMG/M metagenome (GOLD analysis project Ga0081538, IMG submission 71022) | Tabebuia heterophylla rhizosphere microbial communities from the University of Puerto Rico - S5T2R1 | ecosystem: Host-associated > Plants > Roots > Rhizosphere ... | reverse complement strand
AAGTCGAAAAAAGAGGTCATAAAGGCACAGTACTCGGCAGCGGAGGCACAGGTCAAGATAAAGGAGAGCGTCACTGGCATCTCAGAAGAGATGGCGGACGTAGGCATGGCCATGAATAGGGCAGAGGACAAGGCCGAAAAAATGAAGGCCAAGTCTGAGGCACTGGATGACATGATAAATTCAGGAACTCTCACCGATTATACCTCAAATAAGGATGAAATCGAACGAGAACTAGAAAAAATTACAGTACAAGGCTCTGTTGAGGAAGAATTAGCAAAGTTAAAGTCAGAGAGGGAACGTAAGAAGAAGCAGCAGTTGGAGCAAGAAGCGCAGCAATGAAACGAAAAGCGAAAGTAAAGAGCGGCAAGGGCAGGACGGCTGCCAGCAAGCTCAAGACAAAGCGCATTGTAAAGGGTAAAAGGCGCCTGAAAAAGGCGGCATCTACACGGAAAACGGCCAGTGGCACCCGCAAAAAGGCACCAGCGGTGCGTGCAAGAGCGAAAAGCGTTACAATGGCGAGAAGAAGGGTCGTCAGGATTATGGGCCAAGGGCAGTATACGGTCGACAGCAAGACTCTGAAAAAGCTCAACGACATCGACAACGCCATAGTCGAGCTGGTCAGCAGAGAAAGATCGGACGACTTTGAGTTCAAGAAAAGGCTGACGGAGCTGAGCCAGGTAGTAACCAAGCACGGCAAGCCTCTCGACCCCCACGAAATAATCCAGTCTGACATCATTTTGCCAAGCGCCGACCTGTCAGTCGACGAGGCAAAGAAGCTATTCCATGGAGAAGGCGTTATTCCGGAGCTCTGAGCGGCAGGTCCCACAGAGGGTACCACAGACCCATGTCTTTTTCAAAGGGCATCTCCTCGGCAACAGCAGCCATTATTTTCATCTCCTTTTCCGTGTCTCTTGACTTATTATTATTCCGGCCGACCGGGACAAATGGGTAAAAGTTGTTCCGCTTGTAGTTGTAAATGATGTACTGATGGTCGTCGTCGCCACTACCACTACCACTGCCGTCCTGTCGCTCACTGTAAAACTCGAACACTGCTGCCAAGAGCTGATCTGAAAACCCTTTTTCTTCTACAATGTCGCCGGCCGCAGTCAGACCTGCCAGCAGGTCCTCTATGCTTTGGCCTTCAAAAATGACCCACATGTAGCCGTACGAGTCAGTGACTGCGCGGTATCTAAGGTCAAATTCCGGCCTCAAGCTGTCAAGGAAGCGCCTGACATCCTGCTCCATTTCGTAAAAGAACGTGCCGCTTACTGTCTTGAAGGTGAGCGCGCACCTGCCAGTCACCTTCAGACCCAGCTTGAGCTCCAGTGTAATATGCGTAGAAGAAAGGGCAAACAGTACGTCGGCATCCGCGCGCTCTTTTATACGCCTGTCAAAGTTGTCTCGTATCCTGCGAAAAAAGTTCAGCTCATTGCAGCCTCCATTTCCATGAGCTTTTTGATCCTCTGGTCTATCGGTGGGTGAGTGGAGAATATGCTTACAAAGGTGTCGCCAGAGAGCGCCGGCACTATGAAAAAGTGGTTCATGCCTTCCACCTCCCTCAGGTCACGCGTCGGCATCCGTCTCATCTGCCCGCTTATCTTGAGGAGTGCGCTTGCCAGCTTGCTTGGCTTGCCTGTCATGAGCGCTCCATCCTTGTCTGCCACGAACTCACGGTAGCGCGATATCGCCCTGATTATCAAAAAGCTGACAAACCAGGTAATGATTGCGACAAGCATTACAAGCGCCATGCCGCCGGCGCCGTCTCTACTGCGGCCGCCTCCGTACCCTCCGCCGCCATAGTAGGCGCCGTAAAAGCCAAAACGCATCAGGAACCATGCCACTGTGGAAAAGAGGCTTGCAAGCGTCAGCACCAGCACGTCGCGGTTCTTGATGTGCGCTAGCTCGTGGGCGATGACGCCTTCCAGCTCTTCGGTTTCAAGCTCGTCCATTAATCCTGTCGTCACGGCGACAATAGATCCCTTGGGGCTCTTGCCTGTCGCAAACGCGTTTGGCATCCTTGTGTTGACCACTGCAATCCTTGGCTTTGGAAGGTTGTTCCTTGCCACTATTCGCTCAACAATGTCGTGCAGCTCTGGGAATTGCTCCCTGCTCACTACTCTTGCGCCAGTGCTCCACAGAACTATCTTGTCGGAAAAGTACCACTGGAGCAGAATCATTATCCCGGCAATCACCACTATCGAGATATAGTCAAAGCCGACGTACGTGAGGACAGTCAGGAATACTAAATAGAGCATGGTAAGGACTGCAAAGCTGACTATTATTCTTGCGGTAAGGCCAGCATCCCTTCTTCGCCAGGGCTGCTTTTTCGAGATCACAGGTATAAACTAGGTCGGAATCGTCTAATAATGATTTACTATGCATGTGTGTATATGTATACATGTGCGCACGTATACATGCGCGCGATTCCAGTGGAACGCCAGATAATAATTAGTTCTTTTATATCTGTTCTTTCTTGCTAACTAACTTAGCAAATGAATACTACTGAATTTATTAGGCGCATCCTATAACAATAGAGCCTGTGTATTTCTTACACCAAGTATATACCTCTGCTGCAAAATCAGTTCGTGGAATTTCGGAGCTACTCTCAAAATAGGTTGTTGATAATCAAGTGGCTAGTGTAGAAAAACAAGATGCGAATCGTTCAGGATGGAGAACGCTCGTCGTTCTGAGTTGCTTGGGCCTGATCGTTATGTTTGACGAGACAATGATACTGCCAGCCATTCCGGATTTCATTCGCGATTTCAACATCTCATACAGCACCTCGTCATGGCTACTTTCAGCTTACATAATTGCAGCGGCCGTCATGACGCCGATTGCAGGTAAGCTGTCTGATATCTATGGCAAGAAAAAGATACTGCTCATAGTAATGGCAGTTTACGCAGTAGGCATTCTGGCAGGACGATTTGCCACCAACATCGAATTCATGCTCGCAGCAAGAGCGGCTCAAGGCGTTGGCATGGCTATGTTCCCTATTGCTTTTGGAATCATCAGAGAAGTCCTTCCAGAGAAAAGGCTTGCAATAGGCCAGACGATATTCAGCTCCACATTTTCTGGCGGGGCCATTGTCGGCCTGGTGGGCGGCGCAGCCATAATCCAAAACTTTGGGTGGCAGGCGACATTCTTGGCAATACTTCCCGTCGCAATAGCACTCTGGCTGATAATAGTGAGGTTCGTGCGCGTCCAGAGTCCAGCATCAATGGAGGCTGGAATCGAGGTAGGCAATGGCAATCCGTCGAATGACCAGACAATTGACATAAAGGGAACGTTGGCCCTTGCGGCTACAATAATTTCATTTCTGGCCGGCATCTCCTTCCTGGAAAGCAACAGCGCCAGCGCAGGGTATCAGGTGGCCGGCCTCTTTGCCGCATCGGGAGTATCGCTTGCAACATTTATCCTCATTGAAAAGAGAGTCCATTCACCTTTGCTTGATTTCAAGTTAATGACCAGCAAAAGTTTCCTTCCTCCGACCATCATTCTCATGCTGGTCTTCATGTCCATTTTCATGGTATATCTGACGATCCCTGTCATGGTAAGGAGCCCTCAGCCGCTAGGATTCGGAGGCGACGCCGTTGCCGTCGCGGGCGTTCAGTTGCCCTTCATGGTTGTGTTGCTGATCGGGACAATTATGTCAGGTTTTATCCTGAATAAAATCAAAAACACCAAGCTGACACTAATTGGTACTGTAATCAGCGCAATCGGATTCTTTACACTGCTCATGTTCCATTCGACCGAAAGCATGGTTTCGGTTGGGCTCGCGATACTCGCAACTGGGCTTTCGCTTTCAATTACCGGCGCATTCAATATAATACTCCTTTCTGTGCCGATGCAAGTGACCGGGATTGCCCTCGGAATGACGCTGCTTCTCAACCTAGTCGGAATGTCAGTGGGTCCGGCGTCTGCCGGAGTGTTCCAACAGATGTACCAGGGGACCGTAGAGGGAGTGGCCAGGCAATTCCCCACGCAGGACGCGTACAACCTGATATTCCTTACAGCAGCCCTGATCTCGCTGGCGTCGGTTGCCCTGGCGCTGGCGGTGAGCAGAAGAAAAGCAGTCTCTGCAATAGCCTATGAAGGCGCGCCGAAAGCAGGCGAAAAAAGCTAGCCTACTTGCAGTTCATAAAGTGCTCGAGCTTGTCCATTGCCTTTTCCAGCATTTCCTCTGGCGGCAGGTACACTATCCTAAAGTGGCTCGAGCCATAGGTTGAGCCAAAGCCCGACCCGTGCACGGTCAGGACGCCGGTGTTGTTCAACAGGTCGATAACATAGTGTTGGTCGTCGCGCCAGCGTGTGCCCAAGTTTATCTTGGGGAAAACGTAGAACGCGCCGCGTGGAACCTTGCACTGAATTCCCATCGTGTTCAGGCGCTTGACGACATGGTCGCGCCTTGACTTTAGCTTGTCAACCATCTTCGGAATGTGGGTCTGTGGCCCTCTCAGCGCCTGCACCGCTGCAATCTGCACGGGCAGGTTGGATGCGATACGCACCCTTGCCAGCTTGGGTATGTCTTCGTGGAGGCCGCCCAGCTTTCTAGATCTGCTGTTCATGCAGATGTAACCGCAGCGCCAGCCGCTCATAAGGTAGGCTTTTGAAAATCCGTTCAGCAAAATTACAGGGGCGTCCTTGGCGACCTTGCCGATGCCGGTGAACTGCGAATCAAAGACTATCTTGTCGTATATCTCATCGCAGATGACGTAGAGGTCGTGCTCTGTGGCAATGTCTATCAACTGCTGGAGGCTCTTTCTGTCGAAAACCTCTCCTGTTGGATTGTTAGGGCTTATTATGCAAAGGGCGCGCGACCGCGGCGTTATCTTTTCCCGGAGGTCTTCAAGGTCAGGCCGGCCGTCCTCGTGCAACTTGAACTCTACTGGCTTGCCTCCGTAAAACTTGGCATATGAAGCATAAGGAGGATAGTACGGCCCGGGCATCAGCACCTCGGTGTTGGGGTCGACAATGGATGCCATCACCATGTCAAGACCTTCTGAAACCCCGTTTGTCACAATGACATCGTCCTCGGTGACATCGAGTCCCTTCTCAGACTCTTTTTCCACTATAGCTTCACACAATTCCGGCAAGCCTTCCGAGTCGGCGTAATAGTTCTCGTCGCGCATGACTGCATCCACCATCGCCTTCTTGATGTGGTCAGGCGTCTTGAAGTCAAACTTGACAGGATCGCCTATGTTGAGGTAGATTATCTCCTTGCCCGTTGCCTTGTACTTACGCGCGTAGGTGGTAATGTCGCGGATGGCATATTCCACGCCATGCGTTCTGTCTGATACCTTCAAATGGACACCTAGGGGGGACTTTGACCGAAATAAATTGTTATGCGTCCCAGATAAAACAGTTTTACATAAAATCCGGGCAACAAATTTAAAGCCTGTCTAAGAGGTGTGCTTCTTGCAGATGGCAAATTATGAAGAGGTAATGAAGCTGGCCCTTGAGAGGGGATTCTACTTTCCAAGTTGCGAGATTTACTCCGACGCTCCGGCCGGCTTTTGGGAGTACGGGCCGACAGGCGTCAGCATGAAGAACAAGTTCGTCGAGCTGTGGCGGCGCGAGCTAGTGAGGCGCGACGGCATGATAGAGATAGACGGCTGCCAGATAATGAGCAAGAGCGTGTTCGTTGCGTCGGGCCACATCGGCAACTTTACCGACCCCATAGTCAAGTGCACAAAGTGCGGTTCTACTTTCCGCGCCGATCGCTACATCACAGAAAAGACAGGCGAGAATGTACCTGAGAAGATGACCAACGAAGAAATAGACGCGCTCATCAAAAAGCACAACCTAAGGTGCCCCAATTGCAAGGGCGAGTTCGGGGGTGTCAGCCGCTTTAACATGATGTTCCGTGTTGGCATCGGGCCGGCGGCAGAAGAAGCATACCTGCGCCCCGAGACCTGTCAGACGATATTTGTCGACTTTGCCCGCGTGTTCAAGACAATGAGAGGCCGCCTGCCGCTTGGAGTGGCGCAGGTGGGCAAGAGCTTCAGAAACGAAATCGCGCCAAGGCAGAGCCTTCTCCGGCTCCGGGAGTTCTACCAGGCCGAGATCGAGGTATTCTGCAATCCCAACAGGCTGGACGACATGCCCAAATTCGACCAAGTCAAGGGCACTGTCCTGCGGCTGTCTTCCTCCGACGGATCATCGTCTATAACCGAAGCAACAGCCGAGGAAGCTATCAGGAAAGGGCTAGTGCCAAACAAGCTTGTCGCCTATTACCTTGCGCTCCTGATAGAATTTTACGACAAGACGGGCATCGATGTTAGGCGCAGCCGGTTCAGGCGCTTGTCTGACGAAGAAAAGGCGTTCTATGCCGCAGTCGCATTCGACTTTGAAGTCGAGACGAGCACCGGCGGCTGGCTTGAGCTTGTGGCATGCAACTACCGCTCTGACTATGACCTAAAAGGGCATTCAGCAACTAGCAAGCAGAATCTTGAGGTGGTAGACCCTGCCGACCAGACAAAGGTTCTGCCTCACGTCTTTGAGCTTTCGATGGGAATCGACAGGAGCATCTATACCATCTTGGAGCACTGCTACTACGAAGACGAGCAGCACGATGACCGGGTCGTGCTGCGGCTCAAGCCGTATCTTGCGCCAGTTCTGGTGGGCGTGTTGCCGCTGATGACAAAGGACGGGCTTGACCAAAAAGCGCGCGAGATCTATTCTGACCTGAAGCTGGACTTTGACACCTTTTACGACGAATCTGGGTCGATAGGCAGGCGCTACCGGAGGCTTGAAGAGATCGGCGCGCCCTTTGCAGTGACTGTAGACCAGACCACGATGCAGGACGGTACAGTGACCGTCCGGCACAGGGACACGATGCAGCAGGAAAGGGTCAAGGCGTCGGAGCTCCGCAAGTTCATGCAGAACGCGCTCGCCATACGCTAGTTTGATCAAAAAGGATGCCTATACATCAGATGAGTAGTAGTATAGTTTGACAAGAAGGAGTGGTGCGAAATTCACGACATACTGAGAGAGTACAAGGGTTCAACTGGCTGGCAAATGGCAAGGATATCTGCTGGATAAGACCGGCTAGCTAGTATTAATCAGTGGCCTTCTTAATTATTGTACCTTTCCAAGATTCCATGCAGAGAAGAATCTTGGCGTAATTTCAATTATCATGTATGTTCCGTTTCTAGTATTTTCCATCAGCTCCCTTGCCATTGGGTGTTCAAGTGTTCCTAGGTACTTTAGGTTTATCTTTTCCAAGATGGAGATATTTTTTTGCGTGTCTTCAATTATGGTCGCTCGTGCCCTTCCCTTTACTCCTTCATAGGAAAGATTTTCATCATCGATGGAATAGTAGACCTTGTCAGGATTTCTACGAATATTCTGAACTTTCCTTGATCTCTTATCAGCATTAACATACATTTTGCCAGAATCCTTGTCGTAATAAAACATGACGGGAGTGACATTCGGGTAACCCTCGTTGTCAAGTGTAGCCAACTGCAGGTTAAGCTTGCTTTCAAGAAATCTTTCAACTTCAGCTTCAGTGACAGGCTTGGACATGCCGGGCATGGCTTGTATTAGCTTTGGCGCCATGTGTTGATGTCGTAGGCTTTTGATATAAACATTGAGAGAATCCAGAAGACTCCTGCGCCAAAAAGCAATGACTCTCTGCCTTAAGCAGTCAGCTAGAACTCCCGAGATCGAAGCAGAACTAGCTGCCATGGCAACAATATAACTCAAACATCGTACAAGTTAGATGAGGGAGAATAGCCAATGGATATGATATGCAGTATGAAGGAAAGATTATGAGCTCGAATTACGATCCTATTGAATTTATTCGGAGCTATAGAACGAGGATAGAGGAAAAGAAGATAACGAAGGTATTAAGGCTAGAAATAAAGAGATGAAGCAGTGATCCTTAACTTTTATTCGAATCAGATTTATTTTATATGGGTGCACCGTGTGTTAGGTGCATAATCATCATCATCATCTTACACGCTTGTTTATTATGATATTTGCGATATTGGCAATACCCATGATGTATAATACATCGTCACAAACTCTGAACGCCAATGCACAACAAGCAGACTTTAACATTGCCACAGCTGGCGATTGGGGCTGCAATGACCGCACAGAAGGGACTGTGGACGACATGGAAGGTAGAAGTCCAGAATTGATAATCGGCCTTGGAGACTACTCATATGCAGATAGTGTCGATTGCTGGCTAGAGATTGTAGACCCAATAGACGATAAAATGCAAATTGCCATAGGAGACCATGATGATGACAGGTCATCCAAGCTGCGGGATTTGATGGAACACTTTAACATGTCAAGTCAATACTATGCTCTTAGCCATGAGAACGTACGGATAATCGTCATGTCAACTGAGGTCGATTACAATGCAGGCTCTGCTCAGCATAGTTTTGTAGAATCCGAGCTAGAAGATGCAGCTGCTGATCCCTCAATTGACTGGATAATTGTTGCTGTGCACAAGCAAGCATATGCGTCACCAAGCAGTGGTACACACACATATGCCACACTTACAAATGTCTACCACCCTATGTTCGATGAGCACGGCGTAGACCTTGTATTGCAAGCACATGCCCATCTTTTTGAAAGAAGCTACCCAATAAAGTACAACCCAGACTCGCCAAGAAACCCAATAAGGACAGACGCTGCCAGAGAATTCTATAGCGATCCTGAAGGAGTCATCTATGCAACAGTAGGCACAGCTGGCGCTTCTCCTAAACCAGACTTTGATGGTAGGCGCTCTTACATTCAAGACCAGTATGAAGGATTTGGCTTTCTGGATATTCAAATAATAGATGGCGGCCAGACAATGAGAGTTAGATTCTACGATGACGATGGGTCGGCGCAGGACAGGTTCCAAATTACAAAGTGAGCTATAGCAGAATGCGCTCGCAAGAACTTGGTGCTTATATAATAAATTTCACTATTGCTCCTATAACCTCTCAACCTGAAGCAAAAACTCCCACGCGGGAACATGGAGTCAGAACTCCCGCATTCAGAGCAGAATTTATGATATAGTTCCGTCGAATAGATGGGCGGCGATAGTCATTTTATCGCCCTAAGATTGAACAGTATCTAAAAATGGATTCTGGCAGCTTGTCGTTTGCTATGGATATACGTCTTGTTCAGTGATCAGCAAATGAAGAGTTAGCAGAACCCACAATAGACTTCTTTAAGTACGACAGAGTGATAGAATTAATCTAGTCGCATACATGGATGCTGCCAGACAGCCAGCAAGTCCGTTGAGTTCTCTATTTGCAGGTAGCGAAGCAGCCAAGGTAATAGACTTTCTTTTATCTAAGGAACAACAGCAAACAATGGCCGAAATTCATGCGGGTACTCGGGCATCCATGAATATGGTAAGCAAAATAATTGAAAATCTTTTAGATATAGATGCAGCTGGCATTGGTGCAAGAAGAGTAGCAGATCCAAATAATAAAGATAAAAGCAAAGACGAAAATACATACTACATAAGAGACGATACTGATACAGGCAAGTCAATAAGGGACTTGTGGTATCATTTAATGCAGGTACAAACAAAGAGCTATTAGCTGATTAAAAACATCAACTATTCTGGGTTCTGCTAACTCTTCATTTGCTGATCACTGAACAAGACGTATATCCATAGCAAACGACAAGCTGCCAGAATCGCATCAAATCGGTATTCTTTCCCAAATATCTGCAAGTTCAAGGGTGTCAAAGAAGGCGATTGCCTTGACGATACGATCATTCTTCAATGTCATATGCCACGAGTAGGTATTGTTGTAAGGCTTGTCATCTTTTGCAACCGCTGTGCCATCCCAAAGTGCAATGACAGTGTCACCATCTGCGTATAGCGCACGAACCTTTGGAGTTATTTGTTTTGAAAGACGGGCAAATAGCGGGGCTATCACTTCATCGAGAAATTGTTTGCGACTAGTGTAGGTCTTGGAAATAGGGGAAGTCCCGGTGATCGTCCATTCAATGTCATCAGAGAGCAAATCAAAGAAACTACCTTGATTGCTTGCTCAACGATCAAATCCTTCTTGAGTGAGCTTTTTGTTTTGTTGTTGTTGTTGTTGTTGTTGTGACATGCCCATTTCTCCCATTCATGTCTTAGTTGATGAAAACATCATTTTATTTTAATTAAATGCTGTGAAAGAAAATGGTTTCTGGTAAGCTAGCCTCAAATAATTCTCCACGTTAACCAGACTAGCAGCCTCTCTAAGCTCTTTTGTGATCTCCAATCTATACTTATATAATCCAGTTGCAGTGAATATTTGTTTCCATCACTCTAAATTAACAGCCCATCACCCGAACTTAACGGGTAGGAGTGCCAAAATCCGCACAAGGGTTACTACCAGTGTGAATCCCGCGTTGATTGTTTTTTAGCGTGTATCTTCACTCCCCGTCAACCAATCGACGAAACCGCCCGCGAGTCGACAGCCGAACAAAGCATCAAACGCCGCCCGCGTTTTCGACAAACTTATGATACAATTGTATAATAGTGCCACAAGCGATAAATTGCAACAGGCAGGAAACAGCACTTGAATCGTGCACAGGACGGCAGAAAGAGGGTAGCGTCTGGCGACGATGAGGTTCTTGCCGAAAAGTGGCTCGTTGCCTATCGCAACCCCAATTCAAAAAAGCATCCTAGTGGCTCTGTCTTTATCCGGCAGTTTTACGCACCAGGCTTTTACGAAGCCTACGACACCGTGCTCACTCACGCCGAGAAAATGAACCTTGAAGTGCTCTGGTTCCGGGAAAAGCGGTCGTGCGAGGCTTTCCTCAACCGTGACTTACCTGAGCTTGAATCGCTGTGCACTTATTGCAACAAGAAATTCAACCATGTCGAGCCTGTGCCGTGCACCGCGGACGGCTGCAGCGCCGAGTTCTGCTCAAGGGAATGCATGGATAGCCACCAGAAGCTGCGGCGGCACAACTAACCTGGCGGCGCGGCCTGGCTTGCCGCCGCAGTCAGGTTGTTGTCTTGGAGCACATTTGACTGGTGGCTGGCTGGCTGGTCAGATCCGTCTGTATTCCGATTCAGTATTCGTCACAGTGTTTTTTCCGCCAGCAGAGGTCGTTGTTCGAATATATCCTGTCACAGCATTATTATTCCTTCCCCGCTTTCAGTTGTGGTGTTGTGCCCTGGACGGCGGAAGAGTTGAGGCTTGCATATACAGCTTGATGCCTGTTTCCTTGTTGTGCTCGACAGTATTGCCAATGATGCGTACACGTTGATGCATTCAGAGCACATCACACCTCCGTAGCCGTTGTATTGTGCACATGGTTGTTGCACTGATGACAAAGTTGCTCGAGCCGGTGCCAATGTCTATCCCGGAGCGGGTGTTGGCATAGACCTCATTGACTGTGAGATCTGGAAGTTGCTGCTATTCCTTGCGTAAATCTCGTCAAAGTTGAACGCTATTGCGGAATTTGCGATCGCAAAGTTGCTGCTGTCGTGGAACATTATTGCCGCCCTTGTACCCCCCACCTCGCTAAAGCCCCCTAGTGGAAATCCCATGTAGCTTACGATGGAGTTTCTGATGTCAAGGTGGCCATACTCCGGCATTGCATTAACATGATTCGGCATTATTGGTGGCATTCTTTGCAAAGCCAAATCGCAGATTATATTACCAATCTCATGTATACCATCATGCATAGATTGTGGAAATGCCTACGGGCAGCCGCTTCCAATGCCTATTCTTTTGCTAGCAGTGCCGGGTCAAATGCCTAAATGCAGCGGCTGGTGCCAGTTCCGGTATTGTTATTATTATTGTTGCTGGCCTGCCTCCTCGATGATGATAATGGTATCCACAAGGTAGCTGGCGCCAAGGCCTGTCTGGATGGGGCGAATCTCCTGCGGATACCTTGTCTGCAGGCTCCGCATGTTCCACGTTCCTCCACTTATTGCAATGCTCGAAGTGGTGTCAGCGCCAACGGGCGTGGTGGCAGAGCTGTCGCATTATTATTATTGTTGTTGTTGATGGCCATGCTGACAACTTTTGCGGCGCTCCGCTGCAGGCTTGCGCCGTAAAGACCAGCGTCCGGCCACCGTCTTTAAGTATCTCTTCTAGTATCGCAGACGAATAGCTGAACTGTGGAGGCTCGCTTGGGGTAAATGCGATTATGCTCGAGTTGCTTGAATGAAGCGCCAGGTTGTAGAATGCAGTAACGTCGGCTGTCTTGTTGACCTTGGTCAGCGTGGACCTGTCAGACAGCAATATATATGCTGCCAAAAGACTTGGGCGCATAGTTGCTGTCATACCGGCTAGCATCAATCCACGGGAGGACACTGTAGCTAGCCGCGCTGCTGCATTGCGCTGGCAAGGGCATGGTTGGCCTCTGCGAATCCCGGCTGCAGGAAAAACACTGCGCTGCTGACGTTGCTCGCTTGTAGCGCGTCCAAAAAATTCTCCTGCACGCGCGCCGTGTCATTTGAGCCGATATAGAACGTGAGAGTCACGTAGTGCATGCTGTTGCTGTAGGCAACCTCGGGCCGCGGGGGCCTCAACCAAAGTTGTCTGGGCAAAGGCTGGCAAGACGGCAAAAGCAGCAGCAAACAACCACAATATCATCATCATCATCAGGGTGGTGGCAAAAACCAATATTGCATGCATTTTTCAATGTAGCGCGCTTAAACTGTAAATCAAGTTTATAGTCCGATTAAGTAAGAGTTCTCATAGTAACCGGAGTTTCACTTCTTTGCCAGGTCGATGGTCGTCATGCGTATGCGCTCGGGGTCGCCCCTGAACTGGTCCAGGCAGCGCGTCGGGTATTCGACAGGTGCTCCTTCGCGCTGGTGTACCAGAGCAAACCCTGCAGCAGTAAATGTAGCCTTGAGCCATTCTGCCCATCGCAAATACTCGCCATCGCCCACCGGTTGCAGCAGCTCATCGGTTATCTCGGTGACAATCTGGAGCGTACCACCCTTTTTCATCTTGGAATAAACCGTCCTGTAGAATGGGTCCCATTCCCGCGCCTTTTTCTCGTCAATGTACGCTGGGTCTGGAAGCACTGCTAAAAACTGGTCAACGGAAGAGTTGGGAAAAGCCGGCAGCATGTCGACAAAGGAGCCATTCAGGATCAGGACATTGTCCTGCACAATCCTAGAGCGCGCTCTGTCGCACTGCTCGGCATCCAGCTCGATGCCGATGTGAAGCGTATTGTCATCGCGCTTGGCAAGGCTCTCTAAAAGCCTGCCGTCGCCCATCCCAAGCTCCACGATGACTCTGGGGAATAAAGTGATCCTGGCGGCAACATCGTGCATGTTATGCCTTGAGCAGCTCTGCTTCAAGCAGCTGTTGCACCAGCTGAACTACTTCCTGCTCGACCTGCTGTCTTGGCATTCCAAGCTTGGCTGAAAACTGGTCGGTGAGCTGGTTGATTGTCTTGGTGCCGTCGCAGCTGTTCCAGAACTCTATTATCGCTTCGTTGACCATAAAGCCTTGGTCCTTGTCATTTGCAAGTATCATCGAGCCGTCCTCCTGCTTGGAAAGCCTGCCGACCTTCATCGGCTTGCTCTTTTCATAGTCGATCTGAAAGCGCAGCTTGGGCTTGCCAAACCCGAGCTTCTCCCGCACCGACTGGTCCATCTTTTCGATGCTCCAGGGCGGATCCCAGACTATCTCGACGTTGATATTGCCGATCCCACCTATCTTGCCGACGTAGCGCTTGACATCACTTACCAGTGTATCATGAAGTGGGCAGCCCCGCGTGGTCATGGTCATCTTGATGTCCACGTCCTTGCCACTGGCAACCTTTACACCGTAAATCAAACCCAAATCAACAACGTTGACCGGGATCTCGGGGTCCATGCACTTTCGGAGTGCGGCGTAAACCTGATCCTCTGTAACTGCCTTCTGCTGTCCAGCTGACATATCTGTTATAAAACAAGTGTGCAAAACACGATAAATACTTTATCTATCCGAGGAGCGCCTTGAGGTTCTTCTCAAACGGCGGCTTAAGCACGCCTTTTTCGGTGATAATGCCTGTTATGAGCTCCGGCGGCGTCATGTCAAAAGCAGGGTTAAAGACGCGCACCCCCTTGGGCGCGATTCTCTTTTTGCCTACCTTGACAACTTCGTCCACCGACCTCTCTTCAATCATCACCTCATCGGGGCTGCTTTCAAAATCAAAAGTCGACAGCGGGGCGGCAACGTAGAACGGCACTCTGTGCCTGCTTGCCAGAATCGCCACCTGATATGTCCCTATCTTGTTGAAAACGTGGCCCGTACGAAGCACCCTGTCTGCGCCCACTATCACGCGCTTGATAGCGCTCTTTGCCATCATGTGGCCAACCGCCGTGTCTGGTATCAGGCTGACGTCAATGCCGTCATGTTGGAGCTCAAATGCCGTGAGCCTTGAGCCCTGCATCACCGGCCGCGTCTCCGTGGCGATGACGCTCAGGCGCTTGCCCGACTCCCTTGCC